>Ga0181531_10002485_pt1 | contig 11502 bp, 8 predicted proteins | sample PEATcosm2014_Bin_38_FD_119743 | JGI IMG/M metagenome (GOLD analysis project Ga0181531, IMG submission 119743) | Peatland microbial communities from MTU Mesocosm Facility, Houghton, MI, USA - PEATcosm2014_Bin11_10_metaG | ecosystem: Environmental > Terrestrial > Soil > Wetlands > Peat | place... | reverse complement strand
CCCCAACCCACCCCAACCCGCTGAAAACACTCGCAAGAACCTCCTCAACACTTCCGCAGATAATTCAGCCCTCTTCCCGCATAATCACCGCATAACTCCAAATCCAGGCATTCGCTTCTGGCGTAGCCTCCACGTTCCTGTCTTGAGAACGCCGCGAACTTCCGTCCGAATGCGGGGAACTCGAATGAATTCACGACCTTACAAAAAGGCGCTCTTTAGAATCATGAACTTACAGAAGCAAGCGCCCCGCAAACCCTTTACCATGAAGTACTTGGCTTCAAAGATGGGGGGGAGTGGGGGTGGGGGGTCCGAAAGGGAGACAGCGATGTTGTACCCGGTATGTCGTCACATCATGACCAGCGGCAAAAAGTGCGAGGCGCCGGCCCTCAAGGGCGGGCATTTCTGCTACTACCACACACGGCTTCACACCGACGCCAAAAAGACCGTCACGCCCATGGACTCGATCGAGATCCCCGTCATCGAGGACCACTGCACCCTCCAGCTCGTTCTCGCCCAGGTGCTCAAGCAGATGGTCAACGGCAATATCGACCGTCATCGCGCCGGGCTCCTGCTTTACGGCCTCCAGATCGCCGCACAAACCGTCGATCGCAGTCGCGTTCCAGTTCCCAGCATGGCCGTGAAATCCATCTCTCGCACACCCGAAGGCGACGACCTCGCACCCGAGACGACCGGCTGCCAGAGCTCTGACTATTGCGAAAACTGTCCCATGGCCGAAACCTGCGAGAACTACAATCCCGATGACACCTCCGATCCCGAGGAGGATGAAGAGGAAGACTAGCCGGCGTTAATTCCCTTATGCCCGCGATGATCTTGCGATCTTTTTGCGCGCCTCGATCGAGGCCCTAAAGATACTCGCCTTTTCATCCGATACGACGCATAGGGGATTCCATGGCGTTGTTCGATTTTGATGCACAGAATTCAAGGCCGGCTCGCTTTGCCGCTCGTCTGCCGATTCTTTCCGCCGGCGAAAAAGTCTTCGGCTACAAGTTGCTCTTTCGTACCGATGTCAACAACTCTTTTCCATCCGTTGAAGGGGACACTGCCAGCCGCGGCGTGATCGATATGTCGAGCCTGATCGGCCTCAGCACTCTCTCCAACAATCTCCCTGTATTTATCGTGATCACGCGCGAGATTCTCGTCCGTCAATATTTGACCCTGCTGCCCGCCGGCAAAGTGATCGCGGAAATTCCCGATGCCGTTTCCAGCGATCCCGAAGTGCTGCAGGCATGCAAAGAGTTGAAAAAAGCCGGCTACAAAATCGCGCTCAGCAATTTCCGCGCCAACGATCCCCGCAAGGAGCTCGAGGCCATCGCGGATTTTCTCAAGGTCGACATCAAAATGTCTTCGCTGGCCGATGTAGCAACACTCTCCAGCTCCTATCGCGGCCGCGGCCCGCGGCTCATTGCCGAGAAAGTCGAGACCAGAGAAGATTTCGAGTTCTGCAAGGCCGAAGGATTCAGCTATTTTGAGGGCTATTTCTTTCGCAAGCCGGAGATGATGCGCGCGCGCGGCGCGCAATCCAATCGCACCGTGTTCCTGCGGCTGCTGTCGGCAATCTCCAAGCCCGATCTCGACTGGAAACAGATTGAGGACATCGTCAAGTCCGATCCCATGCTCTACTATCGCCTGCTGCGCTACCTGAACTCGGCCATCTTCGGCTTGCGCGGCGAGGTCAAGACCGTAAGCCAGGCGCTCACCATCCTCGGTGAGACGGAAATACGCCGCTGGTGCCAGCTCAGCGGCATGCTCGAGCTATCGCGGAGCAAACCTTCCGACCTCGCGCTCGCGGCCATGGTGCGCGCGCGTTTCGCCGAACTGATCGGCGCCAGGGTAGACAGCGGAGATTCGAACATGTTTCAGGTCGGACTTTTGTCCCTAATGGATGCGATTCTGGAAATCCCCATGCGCGAGGTGCTGGATGGGCTGCCGGTCGACGAGGACGCAAGAAACGTTCTTCTCGAAGATGTCGGTCCGCTTTCTCCGGTTTTCGATCTCATGCTCGCCGTCGAAGCAGGCGTCTGGCCGAGGATTGCCGCCTTGTCCTCACAGCTCAATATTGACCAGGAGTTCATTGCCCAGTCGCACTGGACCGCGATGGAATGGGCCCAGTCGATTGTGACGGCAGCTTGAGCGCATGGCGCCGCAGCCGGCCTGCGTTCCCGCTCATTCCGTCGATCGCGCTCCCGGCTCGGAATCCGATCCCTGGCCGTCCGCGGTATTCAGCGATTCCGTGTCCAGCTCGTGCTCGTGCTTGTAATTCTCGACCGGCATCTTACCGTCCCACCAGGCCCAGTTCATGGGATACACATCGGGATCGAAGAAGACCTGGTAGAAATGCCAGACGATAATCGCCAGCGTGGCGAGGATCGCCTCGTAGAAGTGCACCGCCGTGGCCACATCGACCCACCAGCGCGCCAGCAGATCGCCGACCCAGACTTTGGCCCAGATCATGATGCCGGTGAGTCCCATGAGCGCGGTGCCCCACACCAGCGCCCAGTATTCGGCCTTTTCTGCGTAGTTGAAACGGCCGAACTTTGGCTTCTCCGCACTCAGGCCGAGATAGTAGCGCATGGTGCCCAGGGCATCGAAGAGGTCTTTGGGGCGCGGCGCGATTTCGCGCAGCAATCGACGCCCTTCGCGCGCTGCGGCAAGCTAGAAGACGTGATAGATGCCTACGGCGATGAGTATGCAGCCGGCCACGCGATGGATGATGCCGCGCAGGTTTTCGCCCATGCCCAGCGTATGCGCGAACCACGTATCGGGAAACTTGAGCGCAAAGCCCGTGAGCACCAGCACGATAAAGCTTGAGAGCAGAATCAGGTGCTGCCAGCGCTGATTCACCGTCATGCGCGTCATGAACGGGTTCATCATGCGCCGCCGCGCCGCCGCTTTGCTGCGCCAGATGATGGCGTTGTGCAGGAACATGAGTCCGATGACAACCAGGATGAGGACGATGTAAATCAATCGCACCCAGCGCACGGCCACGGAATCGATGTCGGTGGCGCGAGTGCCTGTCGCGAGATGCACCGGCGTGCGCGTGAACTTCTGCGTCACGCCCTTGTGGCACTGGCCGCACGTGGCGTCGAGATTGGCGGGATTAATGGTCGATCGTGGATCGCTTGAGGGAAGAATGTCGTGCACGCCGTGGCAACTGGAGCAGTTGGCGGCTACAACACTGCCGCCCTCGGCCGCGAGGCCGTGATAGCTGTCAAGGTAGGTGGTGACGCGGTTGCCGGGAACGCCGAACTCCTGCGATAGCCGCACGCCCTCATGGCAGCGCGCGCAGATATCGCGCGAAACGTTCTGCTCGGCCACTGCCGCGTTGGGATCGGTGTGCGCCTTGATGGAGTGAATGCCGTGGCAGTCGGTGCAAGTCGGAGCCAGCGCATTGCCGTGCGCCAGTGCCTGGCCGTGAATGCTCGCGGTGAAGGTGTTGGCCACATCCGTGTGGCAAGCGCCGCAGGTTTGCGCGACAGAAAACTTCGAGATCGGCGACTTGGGATCGTTGGCCGGCAGGATCTCGTGCGTGCCGTGGCAATCTGTGCACACCGCGGCGTCTTTCGATCCGTTGGCCACGGCGCGTCCGTGCACGCTCGCCTGGTAGGAGATGAAAGCCTGCGCGCTTTCGCCATTCGACTCCATCAAAAATGTCTGCCCGTGGCAGCGGCCGCAGGTGGCAGGAATGTTGGCATGATTCACGGGCGACTTGGGATCGCCGCCGCCTTCGATCTGGTGCGCGTCGCCGTGGCAATCTTCGCAGGTGGCCGCAGGCGCCGTCCCGCCCTTGCTCGCCTTGGCATGGATCGAATGCGCGTAGGCCGTCTGGGCGTCGGCGTGACACCGGGCGCAACTCACCTTCTCGGGCGGTTTTTCATGCACCAGGCTCTTCACGTCGTTGTGACAGTCGACGCAGGCGAACATCCGGCCGTGCACGGAGTGCTTGAACCTGCTTTGATCAACAAAGAGGCTCTCGGTTGCTCCGTTCGCGCCCTCGGTCGTGAGAGTCGGATCGGAGTGGCAGGCGAGGCAGTCCGCGTCTTTGAGCTTTTGCGCGAAACTTGCGTTCGGGGCCCAGGCAAGAAAGACAAAAGCCAGTGTAGAGAACCGAAAAAGCCGTGAAGATTTCACACTTAAAGGAGACGCCTGCACGGGGAATGGCTGCCGTGATGGGAGACACAAAGGCAGGTTTCAGCTGAAATACGCCGTCAACGTCAGCACCAGCAGTGTCAAGCCGATGAAGATGGCCGTGAAACCTACAACTTTGGAAAAGTTCAGCAGCCACAACGGCGGTGCGATGCCCACCTTCTTTTCGAGCGTGCCCTGTGCCTGGTTCCTTAGGTATTCAAGCGCGCGCTTGTGCTCGAATTCTTCCTCGCTCTCGACGCCGGTAAAGATCACCATGTCCATGGGAAAACTGTCGGGACGCAGATGGGTATTGACGAAGTGAATGGAAAAGATGAAGAGAACCGCGAGCAGTGCCTCTTCGCTATGGATCACGAGCACGGCATTCAACGCCCAGCCGGGCAGGAAATGCGCGAAGAACGGCGCAAACCACATGGCGTAACCCGAGAAACCGATGACGATCATGCCCCAGAACACGGCCCAGTAGTCGAACTTCTCCCAGTAAGCATAGCGGTCGAACTTCGGCTTGGGCCCCATGCCCAGAAACCAGCGAAAGTGGCCGACAATGTCCTTAACGTCTTTCCAATTGGCGACCATCGAGGTCGGGCCCCAGAAGATTCCCTTTTCGCGGTTAATGAACGCGCGTTGGAAGAGATCTTTGAGGTGAATCAGAAATGCGATGGTCAATATCACCGCAAAGAACTTGTGCAAAAAGAGGACGGCGCCGAATCCGCCTACGCCGCTGGCAAATTTGCGCGCCCAGAAGCTCTCGCTGAAGCGCATCGGCAGGCCGGTGGCCGCAAGGCCCAGGAACGTACTGAACAGCACGGCGTGCATGTAGCGCTGCGCGCGCGTAAACCGCACGTAGAACTTTTCTTGGCCGCCGCTGCTGATGATTGCGTTTGATGTCTCCGGCTCAGGCATGTTTGCCTCCGTTGTCATTCTTGGTTTTTACCTGTTGGTAGCGCGAGCGGATCAGCCACAAGATGGTGTGCAACAGGAAGAAGGTGAGCACACTGGCGAGCAGCAGGTTCATAAACAGCCGGACAAAATAAAGTCCGGGATTCAGCTTGCGGTCGCGCGCGTTAGCGTGCGGCTGGTATTTCACGAAGCTCGCGTTCGCGCCGGCGTGGCAGCGGCCGCAGGTGGTAATCAGGTTGGCCGCATTAACCGGCGATGCGGGATCGGACGTGGGGCGCACGTCGTGCGCTCCGTGGCAGTCCCAGCAACGCGCCGTCTCCACGTAGCCGCCCAGCGAACCCAGTTGCGAGTGGAAGGTATCGCGGTAGGTGGAGAACTTGTCCTTGTGGCAGTTGCCGCAGATCGGCGTGGACTGCATGCGGAAGGCTGATTCCGTCGGTTGCAGAATGGCGTGCGCGGTGTGGCAGTCGCTGCAAACCGGCGCTTTGAGATTGCCTTTGGCAATGGCTTGTCCGTGCACGCCCGCCTGGTATTCGTCATTGATCTTGGCGTGGCAGTTGCCGCAGGTCTGCGGGATGTTCGATTTGTAAGTCGGGCTCGCGGGATCGGTGTGGCTCAGAATGTGATGCGATCCGTGGCAGCTCTGGCAGTTGGCCGCCACAAGCAATCCCTCTTTGCTCAATGCGAAGCCGTGGATCGAATCGATGTAGTTTGGGTAAACGCTGGCCAGGCCGTGTTTGCCCGCCATGCCATTATTGCTGTGGCATTGGCCGCAGGTCCTGGGCACGTTGAGCGGATAGACTGCGGAACGCGCGTCGGTCTTGGGAAAGATTTCGTGCGCGTTGCCGTGACAACTTGTGCAAGGATGCTCCTTGCTGTCGGCGTGAACGCTGCCGCTCAGTTGGTTAGCCTGGTCGGCGTGGCAGGTTTTGCAATCGACCGGCGCAACCTTGTCGGGATGCGGATAGCCTTTGATGTCCGCATGGCAACTGGCACACGGCAGGCTGCCGTGAATGCTGTCGCCGAATTTCTTGCCGTCGACCGCGATGCTGTGTCCCGCGCTGTCGGTCATGCTGGCGTCGCCGTGACAGGTCAGGCAGTCCTGCGCGCGGAGGGCCTGCGGCGCGAGCGCCAATACCGCCAGGCCGGCTACGAGCGCGAAACTGCGAGCCATAAGAATTAAGTTCTTGCGTACGGCTTCTTTCATTCCGCCGTCTTCCTTCCCTGGGGCGAACTGGAGACGCGCCTGCTCACTGGCAGTTCCCTGCCGACTCCACCGCTCTCATCATGTTGCGGGGGATCGCACTACCAAGGTCGTTCTTTTGGGAGAGCACTGGCAGTGATAGGTGTCACAGGCGGGTCGATGCAGATCACAAAGACAGCCTTTATCCATGAGGCTCTAGCCCCGTTAGCCGTTCCCTGCGAACTACTGGCTACCAGCTACTGGCACGTTCTGGTGATACATGCCACACGCCACCGTGCTCCGGGTGGAAACATAGGGACGCTCCTCTGGAGGCCCGCCATGGATACAGTTCCGATTCCTGAAACGAAGCTTCCGGTTACTGGCTTCGGCCCTCAGCCTCCCGAAGCCGCAACAGCAATTCCAAAAGATCATCGATTTCCGTCTGGGTTCGCAGGTAGTAGCGGGCATGGGTGCGCTGTTTTCTGCCAATGCGAACCGGAACGATGTTGCCTCCGAGCGCGAAGGCATCTTCATCGTTCTCATCATCGCCCAAATAAAGCACCCAGTTACACCGCAGGCGATCGCGTTCCGCGGCCAGCGCGTCGCCTTTATGCGGCGCCAGTCTTCCCACCACGTTCACGACGTCCTTGCCGCCAAACACGCGAACGTTCTTCAGTTTTCCGGCAGCGGCGAGAATGCGTCGCCTCGCTTCTGCCTTCCGCGAGCATTGCCGGTAATGAATCGCCAGGGAGGATTCCTTCTCTTCGATCCAAAGTCCGGGCAGGGTTCCAGGCAAGGGATCAAGCTCGTGCTCCAGCGCGGCCTTCCATCGCTTTACATCTTTGCGCGATCCGGCTGTCCTGGCCGATTCCGCGCCGTGATTGCCCAGCACCCCGGCTACTCGCACACCGCTCAACTTTTTGAGCACGCTGGCGCGGTTGCGCCCGGAGACAACGATGCATGGATACAACTTCGCCACGCGGCGCAGCAGATCTCGAGTCCGCTCACGCATCCCGGCCAGATCGGGATGGTCCTCAATCGGGGCCAATGTCCCATCGAAGTCGAACGCGCAGAGAGTTCGCTGGTGGGCCAGCCGAGCAACCAATGGGATAGAAGTTCTTGACAGTAGATATTTCATGGCTAGTGCGTTGGCACCACGGCTGCGCGTTCCTCGGCGGGACGTCCGGCCACGCGCTCCTGGTTGCGTAGCCGCGCGGCATCCACCAGCATAGTACCTGCCCAGCGGTATACATTGAATTGCACCAGATACGACCGCATGGAGCGCATGCGATCCTGTTGCTCGTCTCCAGACATTGCCAGCCCGGAGGCTATCGCGTCGGCGCTGCCTTCCAGATCGTAAGGATTCACAATCAGCGCTTCAGTCAGTTCTCTCGCCGCTCCCGTGAACTCGCTGAGCAGCAGCACGCCCTGGAGATCGGTGCGTGCGGCTACGAATTCTTTGGCCACCAGGTTCATGCCGTCGTGCAGGCTGCTTACGTAGCAGAGATCCGCAGCCCGATAGAAACGGAAAACTTCCGGCGGCTCATGATGGGATCGAAACAATATGATGGGCCGGTAGTCCTTGGTTCCGAACCGCTCATTGATGCGTGCCGCCAATTGCTCAACCTTCTCGTTGAGTTCCTTGTAGCGCTGGATCTTGGTCCGGCTCGGAGCCGCCAGTTGCGCGAAGGTGAACCGGCCACGGTATTCACGATGCCGTTCCAGCAGGGCCTCTACGGTCAGCAACCGCTCTTCAATGCCCTTGGTGTAGTCCAGCCGATCGACTCCAATGCCCAGCAGAGCATTCGGCTTCAATCCCAGGTGCCGCCAAACCTGGGCGCGGCATTCCTCGATGCTGGGTGCTGTCTCCACCCAGTGCACAGGCCATTCCAGTGAAATTGGATAGGGGCGCACCAAGGTGCGGTGCCCCTGCATTACCACCGCGCGATGTTCCTGGTCGATACGCGTTTCCAGATACCTGTCCACGGAATCCAGAAAATTGTTGCAGTGGAGCTGGGTGTGAAAGCCCAGAATGCTGCTTCCCAGCAAGCCACGTAATAACTCGTTGCGCCAGGGACATATTCCCATCTGCTCGGCGTTGGGCCAGGGAATGTGCCAGAAGACAATGACCGTGGCAGCAGGCAACCGCTTGCGAATCATCGCGGGCGCCAGGGCAAAATGATAATCCTGAACCAATATGATGGGGTCTTTTGAATCCACTTCGCTGCACACCGCGTCGGCAAATTTCTGGTTGACCGCACGGTACTGCTGCCAGTCCTCGGCGCGGAAGATGGGCCGCGCATACGCCATATGGCAAAGCGGCCACAGTCCTTCATTGGCAACACCGTTGTAGTAGCCTTGTACCTCTTCATCGGAGAGCCAGACGCGGCGGATGTGATACGACTTTTCATCGGGCGGCACGCGGACGTGATCGTTGCGGTCAACAGTGTCGCGATCGGCGCTGCCGCTGCCGTGGGCAACCCAAACACCGGAACACGCACGCATGATGGGCTCAAGCGCCGTTACCAACCCGCTCGCAGGATGCTGCACTTCGATATCGCCGTCGTCGGTGAAATTGTGAATGTACGGCTCGCGGTTGGCCAGAATGACGATCTTCTCGCCCTGCAAGTCCCGGTTGAGCGTTTGTTTCAATCGTTCCGCCGTCCACAGCCCTGGATCAGCTTCTCGCTGGCTGGCCATGCGCTCGATGAGCTCGCGTACATCGCTGACAAGCGGCTGGAATCTACGATCGTGCTTGCCTCCTTTACGTAGCAGGCCTTGCAATTCCACTGCCCAATCGGCGCGTACCCGCCGGGCCACCAGCAGAAGGATGCCCAGGACCATGATGGCAAGAACGGCGGAGAGAATCAGCAGAAATGCTTGCGCGCGCGTCTCGCGCCGGTCGATGTAACTGAAATCGTGAACCAAAATGGCAAAGCCCAGTTCCTGTCCCTCGTCCGTAATGGGCATCGCAGTCACCAGAACGCGGCCGGTGGGCAACGTTGCCTCAGTGCTCCACTCCCTCGCTCCTTCTTTTGTTTGCGCCGCAGGCGAGCCCGCCTCGCGGATGCGCGGACCCACCGCAAGGCAACTGAACTCCTGCGGAAATCCCGGCGTAATGGAGCGGGTGCTGAGGTCGGTGCCGCATGCCGCCACTCCGATCACGTGCGCTTCCTGCGCCAGCGTCACCAATTGCTTATTCAAATTGGCGGAATCGTACCAGGAATCGGCCAGTGCGGGGCGTGCGCCCACCAGCACCAATTGCGAGCGCGATTGCACATCGCGCTCAAACCATTCGCGCGCAGTGCTTTCGACCACGCCGGATGCGGCCCAGGTCAACAACGATAGGCCCACAATCAGGGCAAATATCAGTCGCGCCACTCGTGTCATACTCCTATTGATGCATACTTCCCTCAACAGGGCATCTTTCCATGCGGCTTGAAGATCTAGGACTGATCGGGAACTGCCAGTTTTCCGCGCTGGTGCACAACAGTGGTGAAATTGTCTGGTGTTGCCTTCCTCGCTTCGATTCCGAGCCGGTCTTTTCCACGCTCCTCGATAGCGAGGATGGCGGGCGCTTTCGCATCGGCCCGGCCGGCGCAGAATCCGGCTCCCAGCGCTACATCGCCAATACCAACATCCTCGAAACCACATTCACCACCTCTACCGGCTCCTTCAGGGTCATCGATTTTGCGCCGCGCTTCATGCATTTAGGCCGCGCGTTCCGCCCCACGCAACTCATGCGCATTGTGGAACCCATTGAAGGCGCGCCTCGCATTGCAGTGGCTTGCGAACCCAGGCTGGGCTGGTCCAAAGGGGAGCCCTCCCGCATGCAGGGTTCTCACCATGTCCGTTTTGAAGGCTTCGCCAGCCAGTTACGCCTCACCACCGACATCCCTCTTTCCTACCTCGGCGGTCAACCATTCACGCTCACTGGCCGCCAGCACCTGGTCTTGACCTGGGGCGAACCGATCCAGGAGCCGCTCGCGCCTTTGTGCGAGCGCTTCTTGAACGAAACTGCGCGCTACTGGCAGCGCTGGGTCAAGCGGTGCGACATCCCTCCCCTGTTTCAGCAGGAGGTCATTCGCTCCGCGCTCACGCTCAAGTTGCATTGCTTTGAAGACACAGGCGCCATCATCGCCGCCATGACCACGTCCATTCCCGAGTCTCCGGGCAGCGGACGCACCTGGGACTATCGCTACTGCTGGCTGCGCGACTCCTATTACGTGTTGAACGCCTTCGGATTGCTGGGACAGTTTGAAGAGCGCGAGCAGTTTCTGCAGTATCTTTTGAATGTTGCCGGCGGCGCGCCCGACCTGAATCTGGCGCCGCTCTACCGCGTGGATGGATCGCGGAATCTCGAAGAATCCATCCTCGACAACTGGCCCGGCTATAACGGCGAAAAGCCGGTGCGCATTGGCAACGCCGCCGCTCTGCATTCCCAGAACGACATCTACGGCGAGATGGTGCTGGCGCTGACGCCGATTTTTCTCGATGAGCGTTTGAGCGAAGAGCGCTCGCCCGCAGCCTTGCAACTGGTCGAGGGACTTGCGCGCAAAGCCATCTCCCTCACCGGTGTTCCAGACGCGGGCATCTGGGAGTATCGCACCGCGTGGAAGCCGCAAACCTTTTCCAGCCTCATGTGCTGGGCGGCCGCGGAGCGCATGGCGCGCATCGCCGATCTGCACGCGCCCACGCATGCGGCCGAGTTTCACTCCGCCGCTGCCCACATTCACGATGAAGTCATCGCCCAATCCTGGAACGAACGCAGAAAAAGTTTTGTCGGCCATTATGGCGGAGAAGATCTCGACGCTTCTCTCCTGCAGATGGTCCGCTTGCGCTTTCTTCCCGCTGCCGATCCGCGCATGATCAGCACCATCGAGGCCATTCACCAGGACCTCTCCATGGAAGGTTGGGTGCGCCGTTACAGCTTGAACGACGGCTTCGGCAAACCCACGGTCGCTTTTGTCATCTGCACCTTCTGGTTGATTGAAGCCCTTGCCGCGGCAGGACGCCGCGACGAAGCGCGCAAGGACTTCGACCGAATCCATGCGTCGCTATCGCGCCTTGGTCTGATGGCCGAGGACTACGATCCCGTGGAGCCGCGCATGTGGGGCAATTTCCCGCAGACTTATTCGCACGTCGGCTTGATTAATGCCGCCTTCGCCGCCTCGCCGCAATGGGCCGAGCTGCTCTGAATGCAGCTCTTAGCTTTTAGCTCTCCGCCGTCAGTTCGCAGTCCATAGTTCGCTGGT
>Ga0181531_10002484_pt1 | contig 11506 bp, 10 predicted proteins | sample PEATcosm2014_Bin_38_FD_119743 | JGI IMG/M metagenome (GOLD analysis project Ga0181531, IMG submission 119743) | Peatland microbial communities from MTU Mesocosm Facility, Houghton, MI, USA - PEATcosm2014_Bin11_10_metaG | ecosystem: Environmental > Terrestrial > Soil > Wetlands > Peat | place... | reverse complement strand
TTCGGGGGCGATTTCGACGAAGGCGCCGAATTCCTTGATGCTGACGACTCGGCCGGCGTAGATTTTTCCGACTTTGACTTCGGCGGTGATGGCTTCGACCAGGTCTCGGGCCTTTTCGGCGGAGGCCTGATCGACGGAGCTGATGAAGACCGTGCCGTCGTCTTCGATGTCGATTTGGGCGCCGGTCTCTTCCTGGAGCTTCTTGATATTCTTGCCGCCGGGGCCGATGAGTTTGCCGATCTTTTCGGGATCGATCTTGACGGTGAGGAGGCGCGGGGCGTATTTGCTGATTTCCGCCCTGGGGGCGGGGAGAACGGCCTGCATTTTATCGAGGATGGTCAGGCGCGCTTCCTTGGCCCGATGGAGGGTGTCGCGGATGATTTTGTGATCGAGGCCCTCGGTTTTGATGTCGAGCTGGATGGCGGTGATTCCGTCGCGGGTGCCGCAGACTTTGAAGTCCATGTCGCCGAAGTGGTCTTCTTCGCCGATGATGTCGGTCAGGAGCGCGGTGCGGTCGCCTTCCTTGACGAGGCCGACGGAGATGCCCGCGACGGGTTTGGTGATGGGGACGCCGGCATCCATGAGGGCGAGGCATCCGCCGCAACTGCTGGCCATGGAACTGGAGCCGTTGGATTCGAGAATGTCGCTGATGATGCGAACGGTGTATGGGAAGACATCGATGCCGGGGAGAACGGCGACCAGACTGCGTTCGGCGAGAGCGCCGTGGCCGATTTCTCGGCGGCCGGGGCCGCGGATGGGACGGACTTCGCCAACGCTGTAGCTGGGGAAGTTGTAGTGGAGCATGAATTTCTGGCTGTATTCGTCGATGAGGCCGTCGACGAGTTGTTCGTCGCTGCTGGTGCCGAGGGTGACGGTGCACATAGCCTGGGTTTCGCCGCGTGTGAAGACGGCGGAGCCGTGGACGCGCGGCAGAATGCCGACTTCGCAAGTGATGGGACGAATGCTGTGATAATCGCGGCCGTCGGGACGGACGCCGCTGAGGATCGCCTCGCGGGTGACCTGCTCCTCGACTTCGACAAAAACGTTCTTGATCTGCTTTTGCTTTTCGCGAAGGGCGAGAAGCGTTTGATAGCTGGCGTTGGGATCGGTATTGGGGGGAGCGAGTTCGGCCAGAAGGGAATCGCGGATGGCCTCGACGGCGTCGGAGCGATCGTGCTTGCCGGCTTTGCCTTTAACTTCGCGAATTTTATCGGTGACACGGGAACGGACGGCTTCGACAAGCTGCGGGTCGGGCTGCTTGATGTCGCCGACCTTCGGCTTGGCGGCCTTGGACTGAAGTTCCTCGATCATGCCGACGATTTCGATGATGGCTTTGTGGGCGAATTCGATGGCGTCGGCGACGGCGTCTTCGGCGACTTCGCGGCCGCCGAGCTCGATCATGTTGACGTAATGCTTGGTGCCGGCGACGACCAGGTCCATGTCGCTGTATTCCAACTGCTCGACCGTGGGATTCAGAACGAGTTGCCCCTCGACGCGGCCGACGCGGACGTGGGCGATGGGCGTGAGGAAGGGAATGTCGCTCAGGGCGATGCAGGCGCTGGCGGCGATTCCGGAAAGAATGTCGGGATCGTTTTGGCCGTCGAAGGCCAGGACGTTCAGGTGAACCTGCACTTCATCGATAAAGCCTTTGGGAAAGAGGGGCCGCAAGGGGCGGTCGATGAGGCGGGCGGTGAGGATTTCCTTGGTGGTGGGCCGGCCTTCGCGTTTCATGAAACCGCCGGGGAATTTTCCAGCGGCGGCGCGGCGTTCGCGGTAATCCACCTGCAAGGGGAAGAAATCGATGCCTTCGCGCGGGTTGGCCCGGACGACGGCGCCGAAGACTACGGTATCAGCGTATTGGACAGTGACAGCGCCTCCGGCGAGTTTGGCGTAGGTGCCGGTCTCGATCGCCAGGGTCCTGCCGCCGATCTGGCGTTCGACTCGAATGGCTTGCATGAAATATTTATCCTCTGCCGGCCCCTGTTGAATATCAAAGGCCACAGATGGACAGATCCAAGGAGGGAATTTGCGGGAGCGCAAATTTCGTCCCCGGGTCTGTGCATCTGTGGCTCCGACCTCCGGACTCCTAACCGCCGGGACCGAATGGCGGGGGAATCGCAAGGCGTGTGAATCATCGATTCGGGAGCGGCCACGCCGCTGCCGAGTGGCGGGCCGCTATTTACGCAGGCCCAGCTTGTTGATGATCTGCAAATATCGAACGCGGTCCTCCCGCGTCAGGTATTTCAAAAGTTGGTTCCGTTGGCTGACCATCTTCAGCAGTCCTCGCCGCGATGAATGGTCTTTTTTGTGCGCGTCGAAATGGGCACGCAGCTCGTTGATCCGTGTGGTCAAAAGCGCGATCTGCACTTCGGGAGAACCGGTATCTTTCTCGTGAATGCGAAAATCGCGGACGATATGAGACTTCTGCTCAGCCGTGACGGACATGAAAACAAACTCCCAGACACCTGGTTGGCTAGAAAAGGCCTCCGACCATTCGGAGACGCTCCGGCCAAAAGGTCATAACGGGCTTCCAGGCCGCACGTTGCCGCCGTTAGGAAGTGGGGAAAGAATAAGGTCTTGCGTTCCGACCGTCAAGGGCGCTGGATTTAAGGGGTCTTTCGTCCCTCGCCGATAAATTGGCCGAGCGCTTTATGGCGTCGACGTTTACGCGGCAGGCGCGCTGACAAAAATCTCGGCTCCGTGCCTCTTTAACCATCTTTTATCTCCCGCTTTTGTGCGCCGGCGGGCTTCGTCGAGGAATTTGACGGTCTTGGCATCTAAAAGCGGCTCTTGCGGCATTTCAGCGGCGTAAACGACCGGAACGTCGAGAATCGCCACCATCTGTGCCGTTTCGATCGTTTTCCGGATCGAGCCCCGGCGGAGTTTCGGTTTGGAAATGCGTTTCTCGAGTCGGTCCATGGGCCGCAATTCCGGTTAATACCGATAATGCTCGCTCTTGTAGGGGCCGTTCACGGGGACGCCGATATAATCGGCCTGGTCCTTGGTTAGTTTGGTCAGTTTCACGCCAATCTGATCCAGATGCAGGCGGGCGACCTTTTCGTCGAGGTGCTTGGGAAGCACGTAGACCTTCTTTTCGTACTTTGACTGATTAGTCGCCAGCTCGATCTGGGCGATGGTCTGATTCGTAAAACTGTTGCTCATGACGAAGCTGGGGTGGCCGGTGGCGCAGCCCAGGTTGAGGAGGCGGCCTTCGGCGAGGATCAAAACGGAGTGGCCGTCGGGGAATGTCCACATGTCGTATTGGGGCTTGATGTTGGTCTTTTTGACGCCTTTTACTTTCTTAAGGCCGGCCATGTCGATTTCGTTGTCGAAGTGGCCGATGTTGCCGACGATGGCCTTGTCTTTCATTTTGGCCATGTGCTCGGCGGTGATGATGTTGTGGTTGCCGGTGGCGGTTACGAAGATATCGGCAGTCTTTACGACATCTTCCAATGTCAGGACTTGATAACCCTCCATGGCGGCTTGCAGGGCGCAGATGGGGTCGATTTCAGTGACGATGACGCGGGCGCCTTGGCCGCGGAGGGATTGCGCGCACCCTTTGCCGACGTCGCCGTAGCCGCAGACGACGGCGACTTTGCCGCTGAGCATGACGTCGGTGGCGCGCATGAGGCCGTCGACCAGCGAGTGGCGGCAGCCGTAGAGGTTGTCGAACTTGCTCTTGGTGACGGAGTCGTTGACATTGATGGCGGGGAAGAGAAGCGTGCCGGCTTTTTGCATGTCGTAGAGGCGATGGACGCCGGTGGTGGTTTCTTCGCTGACGCCCTGGACCTCGGCGGCTACTTTGTGCCAGCGCTCGGGGTCCTTCTTAAAGCTGCGGGCGAGGAGTTTGAGGATTTCCTTGAACTCTTCATTGTCGGTGGACTCGGGCGAGGGGACTTTGCCGGCGTTTTCGTACTCGTAACCTTTGTGGATGAGGAGGGTGGCGTCGCCGCCGTCATCGACGATTTGGTTGGGCCCGCGGCCGTTGCCGAAATCCAGGGCGCGGTCGGTGCACCACCAATATTCCTCAAGCGTTTCGCCCTTCCAGGCGAACACGGGGACGCCCTTGGGATTCTGCGCGGTGCCCTTGGGCCCCACCGCTATCGCGGCGGCGGCGTGATCCTGCGTGCTGAAGATATTGCAAGAGCACCAGCGGACGACAGCGCCCAGCGCGGTGAGCGTCTCAATCAGCACGGCCGTTTGAATTGTCATGTGCAGGGAGCCCATGATGCGCAAGCCGGCCAGGGGCTTCTTGGCGGAATATTCGGCGCGCAGGGACATTAGGCCGGGCATCTCTTGCTCGGCTAGTAGGATCTCCTTTCGGCCCCATTCGGCTAACGAAAGATCCTTCACTTTGAACTCCAATTGCTCGGGGGCTTTTTTGGATTTCTTCGGTTCGGCTAGGACGGTGGTCATGGGTGGCTCCTTTATTGTTTATCAGACTGAACGCATCGGCGTTGCATTATTAGGTGTCCTTCACTCTCCGCGAATCGCTACGGCCAAAAATAGCGCCGGGCCTTTGGCTCCAGATTCCGTCGGTAGTGGCCTGGATTCGATTGACTTAAAACCGGCCACCGATTGCCAGCGATTGATCTTCTCCAGTTCGAATCCTAGCCAGCGTTGGCCCAATTGGCGGCGGAAATCGTCGCGGTCGTGGGGGAGGAGATCGATGATAACTGCTTTGCCGCCGGGTTTTAGGATTCGGGCCATCTCGGCCAGCGCGATTTGCGGGTCTTGGAGATAAGTGAGGGCCAATACCAATACGGCGGCGTCGCAGGTCGCGGAGTCGATGGGGACGGCCGATAACTCGCCGCGGCGGAGTTCGACGTTTTCGATTCCAGTCAGGCGACGTGCGGCGGCTTTGAGCATCGCGGGGGAATTGTCTACGCCGATCACTTGTTTGACATAGGGGGCGATCGTGCCGGCGATTTGGCCTGTGCCGCAACCTAGATCGGCTACCTGGTACGTTTTGGGTAAGAGGGAGAGAGTGGCGGCTTGGGAGAATTTGTCGCCGTAGAGTTCGCCTCGGAGTTTGTCCCACTCGGCGGCGGCGCCGGCGAAGAAGGATTGGCTGTCGCGGGTGCGCTGCCGGAGACGTCGCTCGAGGCGCAATTGGTCTTGCAGAACGGCCGGGGTTTGGCGGGTCTGCTGGCGGGCAACCAGCCAGAGACGGCGCGCGGAGGGTTCCAGTTCGTCCAATATCGTTCGATATAAATGCGTAGTGCCCTGGCGGCGGCTGCGGACCCAGCCGCAATCGCCCAGGACCTTCAGTTGCCGGCTAATGGTCGATTGGGGCGACTGTAAGATGTCGCAGAGTTCGACCACCCCCAACTCGTGGCCTTCTAATAAATGCAGTATCCGCAACCTCTTAGGATCAGCCAGCGACCCCATGAGATCGACGATATCTTCGGTTTGGGCGGGCTCTTCCATCCGCATATCCGAATGGAATGATACTCATAGATCGATTGGCAGGCAAATATTTTGAAGGAAGTGCGTTCGGTATGGGGATTGCCAGTTGACGTTTCAAACGATTAGTTATGGTGAGTCTACCGCTCAAAACGGCGGCAAAGGCGTATGAACATGGATGTTCTTTAAGCGTCTTAATGATGTGATGTACGGAGAATCGGAGCGTCCGTTATGAGCAATTTACACGTAAAGTATCTGCTCGTCGGGGCTGGCATGGCTTCGAGCCAGGCGGCCGAGGAAATTCGAAAAATCGATCCCCGCGGCGATTTGCTGCTGGTCGGGCAGGAGATCAAGCGCCCCTACCGCCGTCGGCCGCTGAGCCGGCAATATCTGCTGGGTGAACGGGATCACGAACAACTGTTTACCTTGTCTTCGGATTGGTGCGTGCAGAACCATGTTCAGTTGCGCACCGGGCAGCGGGCGACGCATTTGGATGCGCATCGGCATGGTGTCACATTGGATAATGGCGAGGAGATTTCGTTTGATCGGCTACTCATCGCCACGGGGGCGTCGCCGCGGCAATTGAGGGTGTTGGGGGCGGATTTGCCGAATTTGTTTTATTTGCGGACGCTGGAAGACGCGGAGCGACTGAGCCACGCCATCGACAAAGCCAAGCGCGAGGGGCGCAAGCATGCGAACGGGCGCGGGAAGGCGGTGGTGATCGGGGGCGGGCTGCTGGGTGTGGAGTTGGCGGGGACGCTAACGATGGCGGGGGTGCATGTTGATTTGGTGACGGCGGGAAATGAGCCGTGGGAAAACATCGCCAGCGAATCGACGGGGAAATGGGTGGCGAAATCTCTGGAAAAACAGGGGGTCGGCGTGCATGTCGGGAACCGGGCGACGCGACTCGACGGGGATGGGCGCGTGCAACGCGTCGTTTTAGCGTCCGGCGGGTCGATCGATACCGATTTCGCCGTGGCGACGATCGGATTGGATGTGCACCGGGAATTTTTGCGCTCGACGCCAATCGCGGCGGAGAAGGCCGTGCTGGTGGATCAGCGGTGCCAGACCAATATTCCGTCGATCTTCGCGGCGGGCGACTGCGCGGCGCTTTATGATCCGCTCTTTGGGAAACATCGGCTGCTTTCGCATTGGGAAAGCGCGACCGAGACGGGCGCGATCGCGGGAGTGAACATGGCCGGCGGATCGGCGTTTTACGATTCGGTCAGCCATTTTCATACGCTGGTCATGGATCTGCGGGTGGATGTTTGGGGCGAGGCGAAAGTCGTGGATCGGCGAATTCGGCGCGAATCGAATGGCAATGGGGGTGAGACGCCGAACTTCATCGAATTAGGCGTGGCGGCCGATGGGCGGATCGCTCAAGTAATTGCGGTTGGACCGGGCAATGAGCGATTTGAACTGGTGGAACTGGTGCGGCGAAGGGTGCAGGTGGCGGGGAAGGAAGAGAAGCTGAAGGATCCGAGTGTGCCGATTGGTTCGATATTGGGGTTGAGCTAAATCGCGCGGGGGCGCGGGGGTGCGATGGCTGAGGCGGTGTCGGAGGCGAGATGTCTTGTTCCCAGTAGCCAGAAAATTCCGGCGAGGCCTGTCGTCGCTGTGACCAGGCCGAAGGCGGCGTTCCATCCCCATATATCGGCGATGTGACCCAGCAATGGGGGCGAGGGGGCGTCGCCCAGGCTGTGTATCAACAAAATGTTTAGCGCGAAGGCGGAAGCGCGCACCGACGGGTGGGTGACGTTGGCAAGAATGGTGTTGGAGGGTCCGGTGTTGAAGAAGAGGCAGAATTCGGCGGCGAAGCAGGCGACCCATGCCCAGGGAAACGGGAGGTAGACCATCATCAGAATGAGGGGGCAACAGAGGAAAATGCTGATTCCTGAAACTAGAAAATAGGCGCCGGAGAAGCGGGGTCGGAGTTTGTCGCCGACGATTCCGCCGATAAGGGTGCCCCCGATTCCGGCGACGACGGTGATGGCGCCGAAGATGAGATTCACGTTGGCGAGACTTCCGGCGTGGCGGACTTGGTGAAAATAGGTCGGGAGCCAGAAAGAGATGCCGCCGACGGCGAAAGTCATGGCGGCCATGCCGAGGGTGTCGAGAACGTACGAGGGGGTTTTCAGGAGGCTAAGATAATCGCGCCATTTGGCTTGGGGTTCGACGATGGCGGCGTGATCGGATTGGCCGCGCGGGGGATCTTTTTGAAAGAAGCAGAGAAGACCGAGGAGCAGCCCGGGAGGGGTGACGGCGAAGAAGGCGGCTCGCCAGCCGAAGTTGCCGCCGATGAGTCCTCCGACGACGAATCCGAGGGCGCTGCCGACGGGGATCGCCATGTAGAACCAGGCGAGGACTTGGCCGCGGCGCTCAATGGAATAGAGATCGGCGATAATTGTGGGGGCGCTGGGTCCGTAGCCGGCCTCTCCGATTCCGACGCAGAGGCGGGTAAGGAGAAGCATGCCGAAGGTGGCGGCAAGTCCGGACGCGCCGGTTAGGAGGCTCCAGACGATGACGCTGATGCCGACGAGTATCCAGCGGGACATGCGATCGGCAAGCCAACCGAGGATCGGGGCGGCCAGCATGTAGGAGAGGATGAAGGCGGTGGCGAGGGTGCCGGTTAGTCCGAGATCGCCATTCGGTCCGGAATGGGGAAAGAATGTTTCGCGGATTTTTGGCACGACGGCCGCGAGGACGTAGCGATCGACGTAATTGAAAAGATTGATGGTGAGGAGCAATGCGAGACTTAAACGGGCACGCCGCGAGGTGAAATCAGGCGATTGAGCCATCGGGGCGAATCATGTACGCGGGAGGGGGCAAATTCAAATTTTGGGCGCTTAACGCAGCCTTGATAATCGATGGGAAACTGACGATAATGTACATGAGCGTTAAAATCTGGAGTTTGCCGATGACGATTAACGTGGTGAAAATCCGCTCGAATCTGGCCGACACGATCAATCGCGTGGCTTATAAGGGCGAGCGCGTCGTGTTGGAACGCCGGGGCAAGGGGGTGGCGGCGCTGGTTTCGATGGAGGATCTGGCGCTCTTGGAGAGATTGGAAGAGGAAGCGGACGTGAAAGCGGCCCGGAAGGCGCTTGCGGAGATGAAGCGGAAGAAACAAAAGCCGGTCCCCTGGCAGCAGGTTAAAGCCGATTTGGGCCTCTAAACGATGCGCTGGACGGTCTCCATCCTGCCACAGGCGGCCCGGCAGCTTGCCAAACTTGATAAACCGATCGCCAAGCGAGTCGGCGCGGCGATTACGGCCCTTGCCGAAAACGCCCGCCCTGCCGGATGCAAAAAGCTGGTGGGCTTGGATGCTTGGCGCCTTCGAGTCGGCGATTGGCGGATCATCTATCAGATTCGCGACCAGCGGCTGATTGTACTGGTGGTTCGAATTGGGCATCGGCGCGAGGTTTATGATTGAGACCGGCGACGATTAAGGTTCTTGATATTCACATTTTCATTTATCCTGTTCTACAGCGACATCCGCGCGAGATTTTGGCGTGGAGGTTCACCATCGCGTCGCCACTTGATTAATCGCTCTACGCACGAAACCGCCGCGTGACTACCGCGCGGCGGTTTTCGATAAGCCGAGTGAAACAAAGTTGGATTGCACCAGGTTTACTGCAAAAAAAGGCCCCGTAGGCTCCACCAACCCGCATTTTATGGTTGCGCCAATTCAGCGAAAACCGCTTGGATTCGACGACGCATATTATTTACGGCCGCTTAGTTTACGATGCCTCGGGGACCGTCAAAACGCTCGGGCGGGATTCATTGCGTATCCATAAAATGTTTCTCAGATAGATGAAGGAACCGAAGGCCTGGCCCAGGAGGCCGATGGGGTCTCGCCGCCAGAGGAAATAGGAGAGGAGGATGAGAGAGCCGATGAGGCTGAACCACCAGAAGACGGGAGGGACGACGGATTTTTTCTTGCGCTCGCTGGCGATGTATTGGACGACGAATCGGCCGGTGAAAAGGAGCTGGCCGACGAAACCTACGGTAAGCCAGAAGAGGACGACGGGTGAGGAGAGGCCCAGCGAGGACCAGGAGGATTGGCCTAGATCGTAAAGGCGCTGAGACATTTGATCGGTCGATACGCGCTGGACGTTGCCATTCCAATTGCGGATGAGGTAGACGAGACTGCCGTCGGATTGGCGCTGAAGATAGACCTGGGAGCTGGCGTCGGGAAGTTTTATCCCGACGGCGACGGCATCCGGCGACGGGGAATGGCTGCGAAACAGCCAGACCGTCACGGCGGCCAGGATGACCATGAAAGCGACTTCCCCGAGAATCAGATTGCGACGCGGCATGGAGTCCTCCCGGCTGAACCCTATTGTGGGAAAATCGGGGGGAATCACAACCTGCCGGGGAAACGTATAATGTCAATCGCCGTGGCCAACGAGGTGGGCATTTATTCGATCTGTCATACGCCGCCCATGAGGGCGGCCGTTGATCCGGCGTTTTTGGCTTTTGATGTGGTCGAATCGCCCCAGCAGCGCGAAGTTGCTCATCTTTTACATTTCTGGCGGGAGGGTCATCATCGGAAACATCGCGTTACCGCCCTGCTCTCTTCCAAATTTGGCGAAAAGACGGGATGGAGCGGACGGAAACTTTTGGATTTCATCGCGGCGAATCCGGGTCAAGATGCGTGGCTGGTGAATCCTTTTCCGGAGCTTCGATATCTGGCGTTTAACATTTGGGAGCACGGCGAATTCTGGCATCCGGGGTTGATGGAACGGGCGGCGAAATTGATTGCCGCGGTGGAGCCGGGGGTGGATTTGAATATTTTCCCGCGGAGTTCGGCGGAGACGCTTCTATTTTGCAATTTCTGGGCGGGAACGGAGCAGTTTTGGGATCGATATATGGAGCGGGTTGAGGCGTACAGCCGCGCGGCGGAGGCGATTCCTGAAATGCTCGATTCGGCGGAACATTATTCGCGGACGACGTATTTTCCGTTTTTTTTCGAGCGTTATTTTACGACGTTTCTAACGGTTAATCGCGACGTGCGGAGTTGCGCGTGGAAACATTCGAAAGAAGAAACACTTCGGCATTGTGGCACGGAAATGGAACTGCTCTGCATTCAAGAATTTGGCGATATGATCGAGAAGTGGGACGCAAGGGGTAGCTACGACGAAGATCAGCGGCAGTTTTTTCGCAGCCTGCTGAAGTTCTGCCAACTCTTCGCGCGGACGCGGGCCGCGGCGGGGAAATAACGGTCCGATAAGCGAAACGGGAATATAGGGGTGCGGCAGGGAAAACTCCGTTTGGGGATTTGACGAAGGGTTTAATGTATTGGATTTCATTGCCAATGGCCGGGAATGAAAGAGGAACAGTCGTGTGGAAGGCTGAGTTATGTCTGTCATCGGATTATTACAGAGGGTGATCGGGCACCAGAAGGGCCGGGGGGAAGCCGCGCTTTCAGCGCGTACTCTGACTCCTGAATTGCTCACCAAGATCACGGGCCACCATCAGGCTCCGGGCGACCATCCGGATGCGGCGGACCCGACCGCTCCGATCTGTATTGGGATTCGCGCGACGATTCGAGCGGCGCTGCCGGATTCGCCGCAGGTGCCGGTGCTGCTGAGACAGATTTCATCGCTGGCGGTGGAAATGCTGGTCGATGGGCCTGTGCCCCACGGGGAACAATTCTGGCTGTATGTTCCGACGCATGATGAGAAAGAACACGTCGCCATCTGGTGCGTGGTTTTGGCGTGCGAGACGGGCGGGTTCGAGGAATCGGCGCATGTGGCGACGGCGACGTTTTTGGATGCCGAGGCGCCGGCGCTGGTGATGGAGTCGAAGGTGGAAAAAGTCGAGGCGCCCAAGCCGGCGCCGCAGCCCCGTCCGGGTTCGCTGATTTTTGCCAGCGCGCCGGTCGAGCTGGAGGAGAAGGACCCGGAGGAAATGGCATTTGAATTGATCGAGGATCCGGAAGTTGCAAGTCCGGAAAAGGCTCCGGAACCGGCCGCGGTAAAACCCGTGGCGGCGGCGGAGTTTAAGGAAGTTCTTCTGGAAGCCCCGAGTGAACCGGTGAAGGCGGAGCCGGAACCGGCGGAACCAATTGCGGCCGTGGCGCCGGCGGAACCGGCCA
>Ga0181531_10002483_pt1 | contig 11508 bp, 11 predicted proteins | sample PEATcosm2014_Bin_38_FD_119743 | JGI IMG/M metagenome (GOLD analysis project Ga0181531, IMG submission 119743) | Peatland microbial communities from MTU Mesocosm Facility, Houghton, MI, USA - PEATcosm2014_Bin11_10_metaG | ecosystem: Environmental > Terrestrial > Soil > Wetlands > Peat | place... | reverse complement strand
GGCTGCACGATCGCGAATTGCACGCTCGACGCACGGCCTGGTGGCCGGCTGCACTTCCAAATGTTCTTCCGCGGCAAGAACCACTGGGAGGGCGGGACGTTCCGCGAGGTCCTCGCACCCCAACGCCTCGCCTACACGCTGAGCTTCCACGACGAAAACGGGAACGTCGTCCCGGCAACGACCTACGGGCTGAGCGAACAATTCCCGCTCGAGAGCCTCGTCACCGTGACCTTCGTCGAGCGCAGCGGCAAGACCGAGATGACGGTGGAACACGTCGTCCCACTCGACGTCCCCGAGCGCGCAGGCATGTACATCGGCTGGAACATGGGCTTCAACCACCTGGACCAGCTGCTGGCGAGCCGCTAACGCGACGTCGCGCGCCGCGCGCGGCCCTCGTACTCGGCGACGCCGAGCGCATCGAGGATCGCCGCGCGCGTCGCACCGTCGCCGACGGTGCCCTCGAACGCGATGTCCGCCGGCGCGCCGGCCAGGACGAGCACGCGATCCGCGAGCGCAAGCGCGTCCTCGACGTCGTGGGTCACCAGGATCGCCGAGGCGCGGGTGAACTCGAGGATCTCGCGCACCGCCGCGCGCAGCTCGATGCGGCGCAGCGCGTCGAGCGCGGCGAACGGCTCGTCGAGCAGCAGCAGTTGCGGATCACGCACCAGCGCGCGGGCGAGCGCCGCTCGCTGCGCCATCCCGCCGGAGAGCTGCTTGGGGAGGCGCTGCGCGGCATGCGCCAAGCCGACCAGGCCCAGCACACCGTCGACCCGCGCCCGTTCGGCCGCGGTGCGCGCCGGAAAGGCGACGTTGCGTCGCACGTCGAGCCACGGAAAGAGCCGCGGCTCTTGGAAGACGACCCCGACCTCGCCGGTGGTCGCGATCGTCCCCGCGTCGGGGCGTTCGAGCCCCGCGATGCAGCGCAGCAGCGTCGACTTGCCGCAGCCGCTCGCGCCGAGGATCGCGATCCGTTCGCCACGCGCGACGTCCAGGTCGAGCCCGTCGAAGACCAGGTGCGCGCCGTATGCCTTGCGCAGGCCGCGGATGCGGGCCGCGCTCACACCGGTACCGTGTCGGTCCAGCCGACCAGCCGCCGTTCGAGCCACCGCATCCCACTCTCCGAGAGCTTGCCGCACACCGCGAAGAGCAGGATGGCGACCAGGATCTCATCGGTGCGCGTCGTCTGCTCTCCGTCGGTGAGCAGAAAGCCGATGCCGTTGGTCGCCGCGAGCAGCTCGGCGGCGACCAGGAACAGCCACGCCTGGGTGAGCCCGATGCGCGCACCGACCAACAGCTGCGGGAGGGTCGCAGGAACGAGCACGCGAGCGATCAGCGCCGCACGCGAGAGGCCGAAGGTCGTTCCGACCTCGACCAGCTTGCGGTCGACGCCGCGGATGCCGGCAACCAGCGCGACGTAGATCGGGAAGAACGCACCGATCGCGACCAGCGTGATTTTTGCCGTCTCACCGATGCCCAGCCATAACAGGATAAGCGGGACCCATGCTAACGAGGGCACCGCGCGGATGGCCTGCAGCGTTGGGTCGAGGACGCGCTCGACGGCGCGTGAGCCGCCGACCAGCGCGCCGAGCACGATCGCGAGCGCGAGCGCGATCGCGAAACCGGCGAACACGCGCGCGACGCTCGCCCCGATGTCGTGCCAGAGCGCGCCCGTCGCGGCGAGGTTCGCCAGCTCTGCGAGCACGTCGCGCGGGGAGGCGAACTGATACGACTTCACCCAGCCGCGCGCCGTCGCCAGCCACCAGCCGACGAACAACGCGAGCGGGAGCGCGAACCTAGCCACGCAGCGCCAGGGTTGCCGGCGCGGTATCCGCGAGCGTCGTCGCCGAGACCTCGAGATCCGCGTCGGGGCGGGCGAGCTTTTCCGAGCGCACGAAGCTCACCACGCCGCCGATCGCCGACTGGAAGTCGCGGTCCGGGACGCCGTTGCCCGGATACGTGGTGCGCTCGCGCAGTTGCAGTTCGGCGACCTTGCGATCCAGATGCGAGGCGTCCGCCAACAGCCCCGCGGTCTCGTCGACGTGCGTGGCCGCATACTGACGAGCGCGTTCGTATTGCTGCAGCACGATCGTCACGACGTCGGGATGCTGCGCGAGGAAGTCCTCACGCGCGTTGAGCGCGCCGTAGGTGTTGAATGCGACGTTGCGGTAGAGCAGCCGCGATCCCGCTTCGAGCTGCGAGGCCGCCATGTGCGGGTCGAGCCCGGCCCAGGCGTCGACCTGCCCGCGCTCGAGCGCGACCCGGCCGTCGGGGTGCTGCAGGTCGACGACCTCAACATCGCCTTGCGTGAGGCCGACCGTCGCGAGCGAGCGCAGCAGGAAGAACCAGGGGTCGGTCCCGCGCGTCGCGGCGATCTTCTTCCCTTTGAGGTCACGCAGCGTCTTGAGCGGCGAGTCCTTGCCGACGACGAGCGCCGTCCACTCCGGGCGCGAGTAGAGAAACACCGTGCGCAGCGGCACGCCGTTGGCGCGAGCGAGGAATGCCGCGCTGCCTGCCGTCGAGCCGAACGCGATCGTTCCGGCCTGTACGAATTGGTTGGCCTTGTTCGAGCCCAGCGAGAGGACCCAGTCGACGCTGGTCCCGCGTTTCGCGAGCGTTTCCTCCAGCCAGCCCTTCGACTTGAGGACCAGGCTGGGCGGGTTGTAGTAGGCATAGTCGACGCCGACGCGGTCGACACCGGCAGCGCGGGCAACGCGCGGCAGCGCGCCGATCAAGGTTGCGCCGGCGGCCAGGCCGAGGAATCGAGAACGAGAGAACGGGGTCACGGTGGGCGCCTCCGGGTGCGATGGGAAAGCGAATGATGCAGAAAACGAAGAGCCCCCGCCGGATCGGCGAGGGCTCTGCAGGTGCGGTCGCGCGATGCGCGATCAGCTCATGCCGACCCTAGCCGACCCCCGCGAGGGAGCAGCACATGGGCATCATCGAGCAACAGCTCATCGAACGCATGAGTGGGGCGACCATACCATGCGCCGTCGTGACCGTCAAGGGCAAGGGCGGGGCAGGACTCCTTCCGTCGAGGCAATAGTTTGTCAGGCCGAGTCTGACCGCAGGATATGCACGCGCAGAAACGTTCGCTTTCCGCTCCCGATCCAGGGCTCGATCGGCGCCGCCCCGGTTTCGGCACGCCCCGCGTGGCCTACGAACGCGGTATCGCTGCGATCGCGCACCAGGCGTACCGCGCCGCCCTCGAAGAGTTTTCGCTCGCGCTGCGAGCCGCGAGCGCAGCCGAGCGCGACGATCACTTGATTGCAACACTGACCTGCGAGGTGGCAGAACTCGAGGCCATGCTTCGATCGGCCGATCTCACGGGAACCCATCGCCGCAACCGGCGATGGGCGGTCGTCGATCTGGCCGGCTCGCCCACCCTGCGCGCTCTCGCGGCGCGCTCGATGATCGCGGATACCTGGCAGTTCGTGCACGACGGCGATGCGCGCTCGGCCTTCGCACTCACGCGACTCGCCCGCGAACTTGCGCCGACACCGTTTCTTGCGGTGTGGGCCGTCACCGCGCGGGCGGCCGTTGCGTTTGCGTTCGACAACGACGACGCCGCCCGCGATCACGTGGTCGAGGCGCTCGAGCGCGCCCAGGCGGCGGATTGGTACGAGGCGAGCGACGACGAACAACGTGCACTTCTCCTGCTGACCGAACTCCTGACGCGGACCGACGCGGCCGCCGACGCGCTCCAACACGCTCGGCGGCTCGATTGGAGGAAAAATACCACCGAGAGCTTGAGCGCGGTACTCTTGGCCGAGTACTTCGCCGACCTCGACCCGGCCGTTGCTCGCGAGCTGCTGCGCTACTATGCGATTGCCCTTGAAACCATCTCGTTGACCGAAACGACGACGAACGATACGCACGATGCAGCACACCTCGCGTTCATCGACGGCCTCCTCCACCGGACCGAAGGAGACATCGCAGCGGCACACGCCGCCTTTCGAGACGCGCATGCGTCCTATACCGAGCTGGGCATCCGGTGGCGCGCGACGTTCTACCTGCTCGAACTCGACACCGTTCCCGTCCCCGATCGCGACTTCCCGTTTCCGCTCGACGCCGCGGCCGGGACGATCCTCGCCGACTACCCGTATTCTTTCTCGCCGATCGCCTCGGGACGTGGAGGCGCGTGTACGACGATCCCATCGCGTCGTCCCTCTCGCCGGTCCGCTTGCACGTGCTGCGCCGGCTCCTCGACGGCGCGAGCGCGAAAGCGGTCGCGGAGATGCTCGGCCTCTCGGTCGGCAACGTGCGCAATCGCATCGCCGAGCTGCAGGCGGCCTTCGGCGTCAAGTCGATGCAAGAACTCCTCGTCGCCGTCCGCAGCCGCGGCATCGGCGCGCCGTCATGGAAGCCAGCCTGAGAGCCGGTCTTAACGGAAGCTTAGCGTACCGATGTTATCCGTGTCGCAGAGACTCTTGTTGCCTCGACAAGGAAGGACGTTCGGATGCGGGGATCGCCCTGGGTCGTATTTTTGTTTGCCTGCGGTGCGTTGCTTGCCGGCTGTAGCGGCGGCCAAACGACCGTTCCGCCGAAGAACAACTCATTGACCTTTGCGCAACAGGCGCAACAAAAGATCCAGCACGTCATCGTCATTTATGAAGAGAACTGGAGCTTCGACGCGCTCTACGGTAAATATCCCGGAGCGAACGGCAGCCAAGGTGCCTCGTCGATTACGCAGATGCAGTGCCCGGTCGGCGGCACCGCGGACAACGTGCCGCTCTCCGGGAATCCGCCGGCGCTAATCGTCGCGGCCAACCCCACCGGTCCGTGGCCGTGCAACTGGCAGGGCCTCTCAGGTGGTGTGACCGATACGAACGTGCCGGTCGGGATGACCGTCTCGCCGTTCGACGTCGACAGCTACGACCCGCCGACGACCAAGACCGGCGACCTCTGGCACGTCTTCTGGCACGAACAATTGCAGATCGACAACGGCGCGCTCGAAGCCTCGAGCGGTTCGATGGACAAGTTCGTCGAGTACGCCAGCAACCCCGGCATGGTCTACAGCTACTACAACGGGGTCGCCCTGCCCGAGGGTCAGATCGCGCAGCACTACACGATGGCCGACAACACCTTCCACAGCGCGTACGGCGGCTCGTTCCTCAACCACCAGTGGCTGATCTGCGCGTGTACGCCGGTCTGGAGCCAAGCACTGCCGACCAGCAACGTGACCACCTTCGAGTCGTTCTGGAATCCGACCACGAAGACGCTCAACGACGGCAAACTGACGTTGATGCCGACGCCGCAGACCGTGCCCGGCCCGCAAGTCGGCGGCACCTACTACGACGTCAATACGACCTACTCGGAGAACCTGCCCCCGCCGGGAGCCGCGGCCGACCAACTGCTGGCGCCGATTCCACCGACGACCAAGACGATCGGTGACCTGCTGACCGACGCGACGCCCAGCGTCTCGTGGAAGTGGTACTCGGGTGGCTTCGCGCAGGCGCTCAGCAATCCGACGGCGGCGAACCAGTGCGCGAGCGCATCGGCGGCCGACCCGACCAACAACATCCCCGACAACGGCCCATGCTTCCAGTGGCACCACCAGCCGCTCGTGTACTACCAGCGCTGGGGCGGCACCGGCGGCAGCCTGTTGGCGAGCAGCCCGCACATCCAGGACGACACCAAGTTCTACACCGACCTGAGCGGCGGCACGCTTCCGCAGGTCACGTTCATCAAGCCGGTCGGGATCGACAACGATCACCCCAGCTACTCGGCATTGGCCGAAGGTGAGGCCAACACGCAGAAGTACATCGCGGCGATCTGCGCCTCGCAGTACTGGAACAACACCGTCGTCATCCTGACCTACGACGAGAACGGCGGCCGTTGGGACCACGTGACGCCACCCAAAATCGACCAATGGGGGCCCGGTACGCGCGTGCCCATGATCGTCATGTCGCCCTACGCCAAGGCGAGCTATGTCGATCACACGCAGTACGAGACCGTCTCGATCCTCGCGTTCATCGAGAAGCTCTTCAACCTGCCCTCGCTGGGAACGCGAGACGCGGCGGCCACCCCGCTCACCAACGCGTTCAACTTCCAGCAAAAACCCCTGACCTGCCAATCCTCGTAATCGCGCGGCGGCTGCGACCGCTGCTGCTCGCGCTCGCGCTCGCCGGGTGTGCGCATGCGAACGCGCACCCGAGCGCGATGGGCGCGCCCGATCTGCCGACGATCCCGGAGGTACACAGTACCGCCGGGATCGCGGCCGTCGCGATCACCGCAAGACTCGACGCGGACGGCCGGCCGGCGTTCTTCTGGGACGGGCGGGAGGTTGCCCCGACGATTCGCGTCCGGCCGGGCGACGTCATCCGCTTTCACTATGAGAACGACTTGCCGCAGACGTGCGGCTTCGGCGTGGTCTCCGATTCGAATCTGCACTTTCATGGGTTCGCGTCGGAACCGGTCGCACCGGGCGACGACGTCCTTTCGATCGCGGTGCGACCGGGACGGACATATGACTACGTCGTGAAGGTCCCGCGCGACCAGCCCCCGGGGCTCTACTGGTATCATCCGCATCCGCACGGCCTGACGAACTGGGAGATCGGCAACGGGATGGCCGGCGCGATCGTCGTCGAGGGCATCGCCGACGTCGACCCAGCCGTCGCCGGCCTCCGCGAACGCGTGATCGTCTTGCGTGACGTCCCGCACGATCCCGGGCTCGGTGCCGCGCTGCGTCCCGACCCGGCCAAGATCGTCGCGGGATCGCACGCACTGCGCATCACCGACGAAGACGACCAATACGACGCGCCGTGCGGCGTCGAGACGACGTCACAAACGACGATCAACGGCATCCCGGCGGCGACGCTCGGCATCGAGCCCGGGGAGCGGCAATTCTGGCGCGTCCTCAACGCCTCGGCACATCGGCACTTCGACCTCCAAGCACCCGGCGTGCCGATGCAGCTCGTCGCGCAGGATGGCGTGCCGCTGCGGTACTACCGCGGCGATGCGACGAGCGAACAACGTTGGCACATCATCATCCCGCCGGGTGGTCGCGCCGAGTTCGTCATCACCGGGCCCAAGCACCCACAGATGCTCTACTCGCTGTGCTTCGACACCGGTCCCGGCGGCGACGAGAACCCCGGCGCGATCCTCGGTGAGCTGGACCCCGAGGACAGCTCCGCCCTCCCGCGCGTGCCTCCACCGATCGGTCCGGCGATCCCGGCGCGCTACGAAACGGTTCCCGCGCGCGTCGCGCGCAACCGAACGATCACGCTGAGCGAAGGCGCCCACAACCGCTTCTTCATCGACCACGTCGCGTATCGGCCGGGGCTTACCCCGGCGGTCACCGCACACAGCGGCACGCTCGAGCGGTGGACGATCGAAAACGACAGCACCGAAGTGCACGTCTTTCATCTCCACCAGGTTCACATGGTGGTCGAGTCGATCAACGGCAGACCGAACCGCGAACGGGCCTGGATCGACGTCGCCGACGTTCCGCCCGGCAAAGCGCTGGCGAAGGGGCACATCCGGCCTTCGCGGATCGTGCTGCTGGTCGACTTCCGCGACCCTGCGGCGCGCGGCGTCTTCCCGTTCCACTGCCACATGGCCGACCACGAAGACAATGGGATGATGGCGACGATCCGTGTGATCTAAACGCTCAAGGCGGTCCGGGTCGGGGCGCGGACGGAGGACTCCTTCTCCTTCGAGCGATACCGGTCGGGCTAGTTCATGCACAATGCGATCGCCCGGCACCCCGGCGTGCTCATCGCGGCAGCACAGGCGGCCTGGGAGCGCGGTGCCTACGACCGCTGCCTGGCGATCCTCGACGTCGCCCCGCCGATGGTCGGGCCGCCCGCCACCGAAGCGCTGCTGATACGGGGATCCGCGCTTATTCGCCTGCGTCGCTACAGCGAAGCGAGTGCAGTGCTCACGGTCGATCCGAGCACGCTGCCCCTCGCGGACGCGAGCCGCGTCCGCCTGCTCCTCGCCAAGTTGTACGCGAACTCCAGCCGTCCCCACGATGCGTTATGCCTGACCGACGAGGTGGAGAGCGCGCTCGGCCACCGCAATGTATCTGCGTTCGAAGCTGAGCTCGCGTACGTCCGAGCGGGCGCATTCCGGATCATCGACGAGTCGGAGGAAGCGGAGCGCCAGGCCGTTCGGGCGCAATCGATCGGCGACGGCCGATGGTCGGTCCTCGCGATCGGGATTCGTGGCTACCTGCGCATCCGCATGACCGCGCACGCGCAGGCGTACGAGTTCTTTCGTCAAGCCCTCGCAGCGTATGCGCTCGGCACGATGCGCGACGACTATTGGGAGGCGCTCATGCTCACGCACATTGCGGGATGCGAGTGCCAACTCCGATCGACCGCGATCCCGGCGACCTACGCGAGCCGAAGCACGACGCGCCTCGACTTCACGAGCTCGGAGCCGATGCGTCGAGTCGGGGCGTCCATCTTCAACATGGATGCGTGGTCCGCGGCGCTCGACGGGAATCGCGCCGCGGCGTTCCGCTTGGGCCGGCGAGCCACGCTCCTCGCGCCCACTCCCCTCATCGAACTCAAGAACCTCGTGCACTGCGCGCTGGTCGCGAAGCTGCTGGGAAACCTCGATGTCGCAGCCGACCTCGCTGGGGATGCGCTCACGCGAGCGCGCCGAACCGATTGGTCGACGAATACGTCACAGAGCGCAATAGCGATCCTGTTGGCCGAGTATTTCGCCGACGTCGACCCGGCGACCGCGCGCGAGTTGCTGCGCTACTACGATATCTCGCTCCAGACGATTTCACTCTCCGACACGACGCTGAATGACCACCACGACGAGGCCCATCGCGCCCTGATCGGCGGAATCATCCATCGCACCGAGGGACAACTCGCGCGCGCGCATCACGCCTTCACCCGGGCGCAGGCGATCTACGAGCAGCTCGGCATGCGTTGGCGCGCGGCGCTCTGTCTGCTCGAGCTCGACACCGTCCCGGTCCCCGAGCGCAAGTTCCCGTTTCCGCTCGATGACGCGGCGAGGATCATCCTGGCAGACTATCCGCACTCGTTTCTCGCCGATCGTCTGGGGGCGTGGAAAGGGGTCTACGACGATCCGATCGCGTCGGCGCTCTCACCGGTCCGCCTGCACGTGCTGCGACGGCTCCTCGATGGTGCGAGCGCGAAAGGGGTGGCGGAGATGCTCGGCATGTCGATCGGCAACGTGCGCAATCGCATTGCCGAACTGCAGGCGGCGTTCGACGTAACGTCGATGCAAGCGCTGCTGATCGCCGTCCGCAACCGTGGCATCGGCGCGCCGTCGTGGTCGCAGGCGAGCGCCGTCTGCTCGACGGCGTGATCCTCGGATGTTGCCCTGCGCGCGGCGCGTAAGCTCTGGTCGCGCGGCGCGTTCGAGCGCTGTCTGGAAGCGCTCGACGCCCTCGAGGCCAGCGGGACGATGTCCTCCGGCTCCTACAGGGGGGCCAAGAACGCGTCGAGCGCGGCCGCGAATTGCTCGGGCTGATCGGCCATGACGAAGTGCTTCGCCGGGGCGATCGCGACGATGCTGAACGTGCGCACGCGCGGGAAGAGCGCCTTGTAGGCGGCGACCTTCTCGGCCTGTGTGTAGTGGACCGCGATGTGGGGATCGGCTTCACTCAGGTCGTACGGCACGATCTCCTCGAGCGGGACGGGGATCGCAGCCAAGCGCGGGCGCAGGTCGACCTCGAGCGCGGCGGCGATCCAGTCGGTGGCGGTCTTCGGGTCGCTCTGCGCGGCCAGCGCCCCGTACAGCACGGCGAGCTGCGGATCTTCGACACCCTGCGCGCTCATGTAGCCGGTTTCGTACTCGATCAGTTGCGCGGTCGTTTGTAATCGCAGCGTCGAGGCACTGCGAGCGGCGGCTTCTTTACGCTCCTGCGCGTTGAGCTCGTCGGTGTCGGGGAAGATCGGCAGCGCGTCGATCGCGACGATTCCACGCAAGCGGTTCCCGTTCGTCTCGCCGTACGCGATCGCGAGCGTGCCGCCCAGACTGTGACCGACCAGCACGACCTTCGCCAGATGGCGCTGGTCGAGCAGGGCAGTCAGGTCGCGGACGAAGCGGGCGAACGTCGGCGCCCCCTGCGGCGGCTGGCCGGCGAAGCCGGCCGGCGTCACCGCGTAGACGGTGTGCGTCGCGGCCAGGTGCGGGATCACGCCGTACCACTCCCACGCGCCGCAGGCGACGTCCGGCAGCAGCACGATCGGATCGCCGCTTCCGTACGCGTCGACGTGCAGCGTGCCGACCTCGAAGCTCGCGCTCGGCGTCGGCGCCGGCGGCAGGGTCGCAGCGGGCGTGCGCACCGGCACGGCGAGCGCAGCCATCGCGACAGCCGCGGCAAGGACGAAAGAGCGCCACGACGACCTCATGGAGCGAGCCGACCGATCTCCCAGCGGGCGCCGTCGCGCACGTAGGCGATACGGTCGTGAAGGCGGTTCGGGCGGCCTTGCCAGAACTCGAACCGGCTGGGGACGACGCGATACCCGCCCCAGTAGGGCGGTCGCGGAACCTCGCCCGGAAACCGCGCGTCGGCCTCGTCCATCGCCCGGGCAAGCTCGGCCGCACTCGCGACCGACGCGCTCTGGTGCGACGCCCAGGCGCTCAGGCGATGGCCGCGCGGTCGGCTCGCGAAGTATGCGTCGCTCTCGTCGTCGCCGACGCGCTCGACGGCGCCTTCGATACGCACTTGGCGCTGCAGGACGCCCCACCAGAACAGCAGCGCCGCACGCGGCTGCGCGAGCAGCGCCGCGCCTTTGCGGCTCTCGTAGTTGCTGTAAAACACGAAACCGCGCGCATCCCAGGCGCGCAACAGTACGATCCGGGCCGACGGTTGATCGTCGGCGTCGACCGTCGCCAGCGTCATCGCGTTGGCCTCACCGAGCTCCGGTGTCGCCAGCGCTTCGTCGAACCACGCACCGAACTGCGCGAACGGATCGGGCGCGACGGCGGCCTCGTCGAGCGCGGCCCGCGCGTAATCGACGCGGCGTGCCCGGTAGTCTTCGCTCACGGAAACTTCCCGGCCAGCATCCCACCGCTGGCGCCCAGCACGAGGATCGCCCCCCCGGCCAGCGCAAGCGGGAGCGACGCGTCGACGGTGCGCTTCTCTCTGGTCGTCGACGCCGCCAGCGCGCTGAGCCGGCCCCGCAGGCTGCCGGCATCGGCGACGCGGGCGTAGGCGCCGTGCGCAGACGCCGCAATCTCGCGCAGGGCATCCTCGTCGATCGTCGCCTGCTCGTCGGTGCCGGGGACGAACTGCCCGGAATCGCTGGTGCCGATTCCGACCGTGTCGATCTCGATCCCGGCGTCGCCGATCTGCGGCGCGACTGCCAGCGGATCGGCGCCCAGGTTGTTGACGCCGTCGGTCACCAGCACGATCGCACGCTTTCCCGTCGTCGGCAAGAGCCGCGCAGCCGCCAGCAAGGCGTCGCCGATCGCGGTCCCGCCGTTGGGCGGCGGAATCCGCCCGATCGCGTCGCGCAAGACGTCTTTGTCGTCGCTGAGGGGTTGCACCACACCGGCACCACTGGAGAACGCCACGAT
>Ga0181531_10002482_pt1 | contig 11510 bp, 9 predicted proteins | sample PEATcosm2014_Bin_38_FD_119743 | JGI IMG/M metagenome (GOLD analysis project Ga0181531, IMG submission 119743) | Peatland microbial communities from MTU Mesocosm Facility, Houghton, MI, USA - PEATcosm2014_Bin11_10_metaG | ecosystem: Environmental > Terrestrial > Soil > Wetlands > Peat | place... | reverse complement strand
TGGGCTTCTGCATTCAGTTTATCAGGCGGAGCGCCAGCTCCGGAGGGCGGCCAATCTTGGCGGCCAATCTTGGCCGCAGCCGCCTTTCCAGGGCGGCTGGGAGCCGGCTAAAAAGCCGGCTGCGGGCAGAATTGCCCGCCCTCCAGCCTGGTTTTCATCACTATTCGTGGGCCGCAAGCCCATCCTGACAGACCTAGAGGTCTGCCCCACTGTGGGTAACAAGCCGGACACAATGCTAGTCTAGGTTGTTAATGAAGTATCGCGTATACCTGTGCGGGGCGGCCGCGAATTAACACATGCAGGCGGTGGCTGGGTTCTCGCTGATATCCGTTCTGATTCCCTTCTGCCGCGCAGCCGCGGCCGCAGCGCCCCTGGCCCTGCTCCCCATCAACGCGGAGTCCGTGGCGCAGATGCGCAAACGCCATTCGCCGGCCTCCGCCACTGTCGACGATCCTGTCTACCACCGCAAGCAGCGATACGAGGGCTTCTGGCTCCGCGATCTGTTGCAGGATCTGAGCTACCAGGGTCATCCGCAATCCGGCGTATATGTGCGTTTCCGCTGCAAGGACGGGTATCTTCCGATCATGCCGTTGTCTCGGGCCATGAGCGGCGGGGGGCTGGTGGCAATCCGCGACCTGGATGCCCCGCCAGGCCAGGAGTGGCAAACCACGCCGGTAAACGGAACGCCTTCGACTCCGGCGCCCAGCTATTTGGTATGGGCGCCACCCGCGGGCGACATCGAGCAATACCCATGGCCCTATCAGATGGTCGCCATTGAATTGGTCACTACCGCCGACGCGTTGGGCGAGGGGGTTTCCGGCCTATTCGTCGAGCATTGCTTGAAGTGCCACGCCATCAACGGCGCCGGCGGCACATTTGGGCCCGAGCTGAATTCGCCGTGCAGTGTCACCGAATATTGGAATCCCGGCTTTCTGAGCCGGTTCATTGCCGACGCGCCGAGTATCAGAGCGGGAACCCGGATGCCCGATTTTCGCGCGCTCTCCGCGAGCGACATCCAAGCCATCGTCGCGTATCTCCGGTACATGGCCGGTCACAAGAGGGCCGGCGCCGTCTGTCCACCGGCGCGCTGATCTCCAGCCCGGCTGAATCAGGGCGTTTCGACAGCGGAGACAGGCCGACGAGGCGTCGGCCGCGGTCCAGGGGGACCGCCCCACGATTTGTGCCGGTCGAGACTAAGACTCTTCTCGCCCCCCGGATATGATGATCTTTGAAACGGAAACTGCTCGCCGTATCTTACTGGGCTGTGCCATCCATCCTGTGCCTGGTATTGTACTGGCCGGGTTTGCTGGCCTGGTTCCAGCAGGACGATTTCGTGTGGCTGAACCTGCCCAACCAGGCGCACGGATGGGACGGTCTGCTGCGGGCGCTGTTTCAGCCGAACCCCGTCCAGGGAAGCTGGCGGCCACTGAGCGAGCGCGCGTTCTTCCTGGCGTTCGGCGTCCTATTCGGGCCCGAACCTCTGCCTTACCGGATTTGGGTCTTCCTCACGCAGTTCGCCAACCTGGCGCTTTTATCATGCATCACTACGCGGCTCACGCGCTCGCGCGCGGCGGGATTCTGGGCCGCCATGCTGTGGGTGGCGAACAGCAAGCTCTCCACGGTCATGTGCTGGAGTTCGGCTTATAACCTGGTTCTTTGCGCGTTCTTCCTGCTGCTGGCGCTCGATCTGTTCCTGCGTTATACGGAGACCTCCGCGCGCCGTTACTACATTTGGACCTGGGTGGCGTTTCTGGCAGGGTTCCTGGCCATGGAGACCAACGTGGTCTTCCCCCTGCTCGCCGCGAGCTATGCGTGGCTGTGCGCGCGCCAACATTTCCGGCGCACCCTCCCGTTCCTGGCAGCCTCCGCTATGTATGCCGTTCTGCACTTCATCCTGGCGCCCAATCATGCGGCCGAGTACGCCATCCATATTGACGGCGCCATCCCGCGCACTTTGTGGACCTACTGGCAAGCCACGTTTGAGCCGGTCGACCTCCCTTACCTCTCGCGTTTTTACCGGATCCTCGGCTCCGCGGCCATGGCGGCTTCGACCGCGGCTTTACTGGCCTTCACTCTGTATCGCGCCGCGCGGCGGCAATGGTTGGCGGCGGTGCTGCTGGTTTGGTATGTCATCGCGCTGGCGCCCGTTCTTCCCTTGCGCGACCACATCATGGACTACTATCTGACTCTGCCCGCCATGTGCCTGGCCATGCTGGCGGGCTATGCACTCGCGTGCGCCTGGCGCGCGGGCGAGCCTTGGAAGGCTATGGCGGTGGCGATCTGCGCTGCATTCCTGGCACAGTCATTGCCCGCGGCCCATCGCCGGGCTGAGTGGTATCGCAGCCGCAGCGAGGTGCAAGAGGCGCTGGTAATGGGCGTCGCCCAAGCGCACCAATTGCACCCCGGCAAAACCATCCTGTTGGAGGGCGTCGACGACAGCCTATTCAGTCAACTGATCTGGCACCGGCCGTTTCTGTTCCTCCGGATTCCGGACGTCTACCTGGCGCCTGGCGCGGAGGATCGCCTGGCGCGGCATCCGGAGTGGGGCGGCGTGTCGAAATTCGTATTGCCGGTTGACGAAGCGCGGCGCGGGCTGGATCGGGATGAGATCGTGGTCTATCTCGTGGGGCAAGGGCCGCTCAGAGAGATTACGCATCAATACGCGCTTCCCGCCGGCTCGGCAAGCGAATTGGGGCCGATGCGCCTCGACGTGGCGGATCAACTCGCAGCGGACCGCCTGGGGCCGGAATGGTATGGCCGCGAATCCGGGTTCCGCTGGATGCCGCGCAGGGCCAGCCTCCGCATGCCGGCCCCGCGAGCGGCCGGTCAGAAGCTGTACGTGACCGCCGTCTGCCCGGCCGCCCAACTCGCGAAGGGGCCGCTCGAAATGACGCTAACGGTGAACGGCGTTCGCCTGCCGGCGGTCCGCTTCACAAAGCCCGACGCCGAGACCAGCTTCGCGTTTGCGCTGCCGCCGGGCCTGGGGAGCACCGATATCGACATCAGGGTGGAAGTGAACCGTACCGTGCGAGTGGGCGCGGATCGGCGGGACCTCGGCCTCGCTTTTGGCCGCTTTGAAATCAAATAGGCGGCGTGGCTCTTCTGGTGACTGGTACTGATACCAGTACTAAGATAAGATCCGTTAATTCCATAGCCCGGCGAAGGAGTTTGGCTGTATGCTATAGGGAGCCAGGAAGCCAAAAATCAAATCCTGGAAAAAACGGGGGACATCATGCGACATCGGAACTGGATTCATGGAATCCTGTTCACCACGGCGGCTTTCATCGCGACGCCCACATCGCGAGCGGCTGTCACATACACGGTAGTGTACAATTTCGGCGGAACCGCCGGGGCAAACCCCATAGCGGGCGTAATTCTGGACCCGGAAGGGAACATGTACGGCACTACTTACAACGGCGGACTCGGCTACGGAGTGGTGTTCAAGCTGAGTCCGAGCGGCACTGAAACCGTGCTCTACAGCTTTACAGGCGGCGCCGACGGAGGCCAGCCGGCGGCGCCCTTGATCCGGGATTCGGCCGGCAACCTCTACGGGACCACTTCCGCCTACGGACTGTGCGCGTACTGCGGAACCGTTTTCAAGCTGGATACGACCGGCACGTTGACCACACTTTACAGCTTCACGGGCGGGGCGGACGGGGGATACCCCTTGGCGGGCGTCATCATGGACTCGTCAGGCAATCTCTACGGCACCACTTACAGCGGCGGCATTCTCACGGGGACGTGCGCGACCATCGGCGAGTACCCGGTAGCCGGATGCGGCGTCATCTTCGAGCTGGAGACGTCCGGCACGGAAAAGGTCCTCTACACCATGACGGGTAACACGGACGGGGCCAATGCGGGCGCCGGGGTGATCCGAGATTCCGAAGGCAACATCTATGCCACCGACGAGGATGCCGCCAAGTGCTATGGCTGCGGAGTAGCCTTCAAGCTGAGTGCGACCGGCACTTATACTCTGCTGCACGAATTCGGGGGCGGCACGGACGGCTTCATGCCCATGGCAAGTCTGGTGGAGGATTCTTCCGGGAACCTCTATGGAAGCACGGAGTATGGCGGAATCACCGGCGGCGTATGCACCAGCTCGGGGTGCGGCGTGGTCTTCGAGATCAATAGCGCAGGGACGGAGTCGGTTCTTTACAAATTCACCGGGGGCAGCGACGGGGCAAAGCTGGCGTGCAATTTGATCCGGGATTCGGCTGGCAATCTTTACGGCACGACCTACACCGGCGGGAGTACCGCGGGGAATTGCGAGAGCATCGGCGATACGGACATTCCCGGCTGCGGAACGGTCTTCAAGTTGGGCACGACCGGCGCCCTGACGGTGCTGCACCAATTCACGGTAGGGGGAGGGGCCAATTCCGCTGCCGGTCTGACCCCTGGTCCCGGCGACGTTTTCTACGGCACGACGGAGCACGGTGGCACACTGCACGGCGGCGTGGTCTTCAAGCTGACTCTTTGAGGCTGTATATGGCACACGGTCGAGAACCCATGGAGGGCGGCCAATCTTGGCCGGCTGAAAGCCGGCTGCGGGCAGGATTGCCCGCCCTCCAACTGGCGCTGTTTTTTCTCTCGACCTTACCCGGTTTGGCGGCGCAAGGGATTGTCATTCGGGAGTTGAAGCACGACGTTTCGCCTCCGCTCCGCCGTCTGGCTCTGAAACCGGTCCGAGTGGCCATCCCCGGCGAGGCTGAGGAACCATGGGAGGGCCTGGAGCGTCGGCTGCCAGTCGTGAGGCAAACCGATCCGGTGGTGCAAAAGGCGGCCGGCTCAATGCTGACGACCACCGCGGGAATGAACCTGTTGGGACTGGGAACCGGGTTCTCCGGCCCGCAGGGGGCATTTGAAATCGGCGCCACTCCCCCCGACGCCAACGCTTCGGTGGGCGCTACGCAGATCGTGGAAAGCGTGAATCTGGGGACGGCGATCTTCGACAAGACGACCGGGGCTATCATCGTGGGTCCCGCGTTCTACGACCTGCTTTGGTTCGACTTTAGCGAAACCTGCTCCAAAGCGGACGACACGCTGGACCCGGTGGTACTGTACGATAAGCAGGCCGGCCGGTGGGTGTTCAATATCCACACACTGGGCAATCCATACCAGGTCTGTTTTGCGGTTTCAACCAGCGACGATGCGACCGGCACTTACAACCGTTACTCGTTCCAGATTGAGGCGCAAGGGAACATGACCAACGAGCAAATAGGGGTCTGGCCGGACGGTTACTATCTCGCGCATTGGATTTACTCGAGCAGCACGACTTATGTTGGACCGCAAGCCTGCGTGGCCGACCGGACGCAGATGCTGGCCGGCGCGACCGCCACCATGCAGTGTTTCCAGCTTGACAATACGAACCTGCACGGCATGGCGCCGGCGGACTGGGATGGGGCCAATCCACCGCCGGCGGGATCGCCGGACTACTACCTGATCCAGGGGCCGGCGGGTTCGAACTCTCTGCAGTTGTACCGCTTCCATGTGGACTTCACCACTCCGGCGAACTCCACTTTCACGGGGCCGACAAACATCAGGGTGGCGCCTTATCAGCCCGCTGCCGCATTCGGCGTGGCGGCCATTCCGCAGCCGGCTACCAGCCAGTTGCTGGATGTATTCGGCAACGACGTGATGCCGCGCCTGGCGTATCGCTACTTCGCGAGCGCGAGTCCGCCTTACGAGTCCATGGTGGCCACACACTCGGTGAACGTCGGCTCGGGCAGCAACGCGCGGACTGCGGTTCGCTGGTATGAGCTGCGGAATCCGGGCACGACGCCGACGGTGTACCAGCAAGGGACTTACTCGCCGGACTCGACCAACCGCTGGATGGGCAGCATCGCCATGGACCAGGTGGGCGACATCGCGATCGGCTACAACGTTTCGAGCGCAAGCGCTTACCCGGGGATGCGCTACACGGGACGGTTGTCAACCGATCCGTTGGGCACGCTGGAGGCCGAAGCGACCATCTTTAGCGGAAGCAGTTCCCAGGCGAGCGGGGCGCGTTGGGGGGATTACACCAGCATGAGCGTGGATCCGGTCGACGACTGCACCATGTGGTACACGGGCGAATACGTGGTCTCGAGCGCGGCGCTGGAATGGGCGACGCGGCTGTACTCGTTCAAGTTTCCCGCCTGTCCATAGGCGGGAGATCCCTGCGCCTTAGAAAAGAATGCCGCATACTTCGGGCGAGAGCGGGGCCAGGGGCTCCGCGCAGGCCGAGGGCCTGCCCCACATGCCGGTTTAGCGCCGCGTGGTCTTTTCGAAGCGAACGGCTCCATTGCGATAATCGATGGTGATTTTCATCTGCGACAGAACCGGCCTGCCGAGGATTCCGGCGAAGCCGACACCCATCTCATCTCCGAGATTTTCCAGGCTGATGGCCAACAAGTTGGAGTTATCCTGATGGAAACCGGCGAATACCAACGACACGTTGGCGGCACGGGAGACTTTGTCGACGGGCCCCTGGAGCCCTGCCAGCCCGGGGCCGTGATCGCGGCGGACCTTGGTCGATTCTTCCGCGGTCCCGGTATCGATCAAGCTCCCCCATGCACCGGTATCAATTAAGAATAGCTGGGGCGGCCCGTCGTTTATGGAGGTCGGAACGGTGAGGCAATGGCCGAATTGAGGCGCGCGCCAAAAGCCCGCGGGTAGCGTATCGGAAGCGTCAATCGGCCGATCCGGGTCCGGCGGGCCGTCCGGGTATGGCGCCAGGTCCAACCGCATTTTCTGAAAGTCGATAGCCACCTGAAACAGATCGAAGATATCCGTGCCGATCACGCCGTCGTAATAGTCGCTCTTGGCCGAGGGAAAAGCCTCCACGGGGACATCGGTGAACCGGAGATCGCCGACTCCCACGGCAGGGGCGAGATACGCAAAGCCGCCCTGCGGCTTCTGGTCGCCGATGCCATGGACGTCGAAGCTCTTGTCACCGAGTTTCTCCAACCCGGCCTTTTCGGCTGCCTTGGCGGTGATAGAGATACCACTCGCGCCGGTATCCAGAATCAGCCGCACGGTGCGCGCATCATTTAGCCGCACGCGCAAACCGAAAGCATCTAGTCCGTCCGGACCCGCGCCGATTGGCCACAACTCGATCTTATAGCTTTGATAGGGACTGTTGAGCCGCCGCAGCTTGCGCTCGCCCGCGGCCTTCTCGACGGCTATACGGACGGCGAGCCGCCGGGCCTCGCGGCTGGCGGGATCGAAAATCGCAAGCGCCCGTTCCAGTGCGGCGATGCGCCCGGCGCCGTGCAACGCATGGGCCCACGCCGTGATGAGCTGCGGATCGGATGGCGAATGATGGTAGGCCTGCGCCATGAGTTCCCGGCTGGTCTTGACCTTGGAAGAGGCCAGGTAAACCGATGCCAGGCCGCTCAAGGCATACGGGTAATCCGGATTGATCTGCCGCGCCTTGCGGAAACATGCCCCGGCGTTGGGCAGGTTGCCGCGGCGATAGGCTGCGATTCCCGCTGCAGTTTGAGCCTCGGCGGATTCAGGCGCATGTTGCAGGCCTTGGGCGGCGGCGGCGTAGGCTTCGCGAGCGCGGTATGCGCCGATGAGGGCGCGCACGAGGCCGTAGTAGCCGGGCGCCCATGCGGGATCGTCGCGCAGCAGTTTCGAATAAAGCTCGGCGGCGCGATCATAGCGGGCGGCAAACAGCTCCTTTTCGGCTTCCGGCGCGGCGGCGGGCGCCGCTGCCAGCGGCAGAGCTAGTGTTGCGAGGAGTAGGATAGCGATGCAGCTGGTCTTCATGAGCAACCTCTCTGGCGTTTGAAACCGGCGCCAGACGACCAGAAAATAAATCGCGAAAAGGCGGCCTGAGAGGCCGCCGCAGGCTGGGAGCCCGCCCCACCGCAACGTATCATTCGACAGTCCAGTGGCGTTCGAGCAGGCCCAGCGCGCCGTCGGCGGCGAGCGCGATGCAGGCGGCGGGAACGGCTCCGGCCAGGATCTGGGTGGTATCCACCGAGGCGATGCCGCGGAAGATGAAGACGCCCAGGCCGCCGCCGCCGATGGCCGCCGCGATGGTGGCGGTGCCGATGGTGGTGACGGTCGCCACGCGGATGCCGGCCAGTATGGTGCGCGCGGCCAGAGGTATCTCCACACGCCATAATAGCTGGCTGCCGGTCATGCCCATGGCCACCGCGGATTCGCGCACGGCGGCATCCACGCCCAGGATGCCCACCAGCGTATTGCGGAGAATCGGGAGCAGGGCGTAGAGCACCAAGGCTACGATGGCGGTGCGCTTGCCGATGCCGCCGATCAGCGGCACGGGGATCAGAAAGCCGAACAGCGCCAGGCTGGGGATGGTCTGCATGACGTTGGCGAATCCCAGCACCCAGGGCCGCCACGCGGCGCGGCGCGTGATCAGGATGCCGGCGGGAACGGCTACAGCTATGGCGATGGACATGGAGATCAGCACCAGCGTGAGATGCTCGAGAGCGAGCTGGGCAATTTCAGAGAGCAGGGCTGAGTTCACTGCCGGTCCACCTTCCAATCGAGACAGGCCAGGAAGGCGCGGGCTTCGTCGCCTGTGGCGTCGAGGAACTGGCGGGGCGTCGCGACCAGTTCGAGCGCGCCATCGCGCATAAGGGCGATACGGGTAGCCAGCATCAACGCCTCCCGGACATCGTGCGTGACGAAGATGGCGGTCTTGCCCAGATCGCGCCGCAGGGCCAGGAATTGCTTCTGCAGGTCGAGGCGGGTGACCGGATCGACCGCGCCGAACGGCTCGTCAAACAATAACACGGACGGATCGGCGGCCAGCGCGCGCGCCACGCCGACGCGTTGGCGCTGGCCTCCGGAAAGCTGCGAAGGATAGCGCGCGGCGAACTGCTCCGGCGCGAGACCCACCTGGCGCAGCAGCGCATCCACGCGGAGCTGGATGCGCGGCGCATCCCACTTTTCGAGGCGCGGCACGAGACCGACGTTTTGGGCGACGGTGTAATGCGGAAACAAACCGATTTCCTGAATGACGTAGCCGATGCGGCGCTTGAGCCGCACAGGCTCCCAGGCGCGCGTGGAGATGCCATCGACCAGCACCTCACCGGCGCTGGGGAAGAGCAAGCCATTCACCATTTTGAGCGCGGTGGTTTTGCCGGAACCGCTGCGGCCGAGCAGCACCAACGTTTCGCCGGCTTCGACGGAAAGAGTCAAACTCTTCAGAATCTCGCGCGCGCCGATACGATATGACGCGGCGCGAAACTCGACCACGGCGCTCACGCGGTGAGGAGGCTCTCGGCGAAGGGCCAGGTATCGTCAAGCCATTGCGCGGCGCACTCGAAGCCCGCGGCGGCGGCCATCTCGCGGACCTCTTCGGGGTGGAACTTGTGGCAGGACTCGGTCCAGATGGTTTCGTCCTTGCGCAGGTCGCACTCGAAGGCGGCGGCGCGGATGGAGACGCGCTGGGCTTTAAGCGACCGCAGATGCATCTCGACGCGGTGGTGGATTGGATCCCAGCGGGCTTCGTGCGCGAAATTGCGGAGCACGAAGTTGCCGCCCAGCTCGCGATTGATGCGCCCCAGCAGGTTGCGGTTGAAGGCGGCGGTGACGCCGGCGGGATCGTCATAGGCCAGGAGCATGCGGGCGAGCGGCTTGATGAGGTCCGTGCCCAGCAGCAGGGCGTCGCCGGGCAGGAGTGAGGCGCGCACCTGGCCGAGGAAATCCTGCGCGGCGGGGCGCTCGAAATTTCCGATGGTGCTGCCCAGGAAGAGGACCAGCAACGACTGGCCGGGGAGCCGGGCATCGGCCGCCCGCCGCAGACCATCCATATACGATTCCGCGAGGGGGTGGACGTCGGCGAACGCGGCCATCTCCTGCGCGCAGCGGGCCAGAGCGGAGGCCGAAACATCGATGGGATAGTAATCCACGGGTCCGCGGCGCGCGAGCGATTCCAGAATGCGCCGTGTTTTGGCGCCGCTGCCGCTGCCCAACTCGACGACGGCCACTGGAGTTGGCATGCGGGCAGAGAGCGCGGGCGCCAGGCGCCGGATCACGCGCGTATCGGCGCGCGTGAGGCCGTATTCCGGCAGCACCGTGATGGCCTCATAGAGGGCCGAGCCGGTGGCATCGTAGAAATACTGGCAGGGCAGTTGTTTCCGCGGCTGCCAGCTCAAGCCTTCGCGCACCTCGGCGGCGAAGGGATTTAATTCGCGATCAGTGCTCAACGATCCGGAAAGTGGCATAGATATATGGGTACGCCGGGCGGAACCAGTTGCGGAAGCTCGACCGCAGGAAGCATCGGGCGGTGCGCGGCGAACCGCCCTTCAGCACGTAGTGCTGACCGTCGAAGAAATTGGCCGAGTAGCCGGGGTAATAGGGGAAGGGCTGGAAACCGGGGAACGGCTCGAAGCGCGTGGCGGTCCATTCCCAACCGTTGCCGACCATTTGGGAGACGCCGAAATGGTTGGGGGGCTCGGCGGTGACGGGTTCAGGATCCCAGCTTCGGAAATCGACATTGGGCGGGATCTGGAGGACCCGGCCCGGAGGGCACCCCGGCGTGGACGCCTGCCCCACGGGGTAGGCGGCGCGATGGAACTGGGCCTCGGTGGGCAGCGCTTTGCCTTTCCATTGGGCGTAGGCCTGAGCCTGGTCGTAGGTGACGTAGACGGGCCAATCGAGGGGCAGCGGGATGTCCGCGAACATGCCGCGATAGAACCAGTTGTTGTCAAGGCGGACCCAGAAATGAGGCGCGGCGGCGCCGGTGGCGACAAATTCCAAATAGTCGCCGTTGGTTACTTTGTGTTGCGCGATGGCGAACGCCGGAACGTCCACCTGGTGCTGGTCGAATTCGTTATCCCAACCGAAACCGTCGTTGCGGGCGCGGCCCAACGTGGCCGGACCAGCGGGGATCTCGGCCATGCGGGTTGCGGGCGCGGGTCCGGACGGGGCGGCTGAAAACGCGGGGCGCGCCTTCTGGGCGAAGGGCAGATGATGCAGCATGTAGGCGAAAGTCTCGGCATGCATCAGGCGGTGCTCGATGGCGACGTGCAGCAGTTCCTCTGAAGCATGCGCGAGGGCTGCGTCCAGAGTTTGGCGCACGCGGGAGTTGTATGCGCGCACTTCAGGTTCGGCGGGCCAGTCGGCGGGCTGGTCAGAGGGCAGAGCGGTGGAATCGGGGTCGATGCCGAAGGAGAAGAGTTGGTCGAAGCCGGCATGAAAGGCAGGCAGATCGAGAGCGCGGCCGAGCAGGTTCCAATCGAAAGCCTCCAGATGACCGAGATAGAAGACGATGCGATTCCGCTCGGGGATGGGGCGCTCGTACAGGGCGGCGGGATCGACAAGATCGAAGAGGCTGTCGGTCTGTGCGCGGGCTTGGGAAAGGGACTGGCGGAGTGCGGCATTCAGTGTGGTCGGGGCCATTCCTCAATAAGTGTAGCATTGAGATGGCGGGGGGCTGGCTGGAGGGCGAGGGTGCAACGACGTCACCATTCTCGAAATCATGTTGCGTAGTGTTGCATGGCGTTGCGGCGGGGGCGGGTGGGGGGCCGGAAGTATCTGATTCGGCATGG
>Ga0181531_10002481_pt1 | contig 11514 bp, 8 predicted proteins | sample PEATcosm2014_Bin_38_FD_119743 | JGI IMG/M metagenome (GOLD analysis project Ga0181531, IMG submission 119743) | Peatland microbial communities from MTU Mesocosm Facility, Houghton, MI, USA - PEATcosm2014_Bin11_10_metaG | ecosystem: Environmental > Terrestrial > Soil > Wetlands > Peat | place... | reverse complement strand
CCGCTACGGCCTCGACCACGCCCGGCTCGCCCTGGCCAAACCCGACGCGCTGGTCATGCACCCGGGCCCTATGAACCGCGGCGTCGAAATCGACAGCGCCGTCGCCGACGACCCGCAGCGCAGCCTGATCCGCGAACAAGTCGAAATGGGCGTCGCCGTCCGCATGGCGGTGCTCGACCTCCTGTCGCGCAGCCACACCCGCAATGTCTGACCTGCTCATCAGCAACGTCCGCCTGCTCGACCCGGCCACCGGCCTGGATGAGCCCGGCGCCCTGCTGATCCGCGATGGCCGCATCGCCGATTTCGGCCGCTTCGCCCCGCCCGAAAACATCCCGACCTTCGATGGCCAGAACGCCGCCCTCTGCCCCGGCCTGGTCGACCTCCGCGCCCGCCTCGGCGAGCCCGGCTTCGAATACCGCGAAACCATCGAAAGCGCCGCCCAGGCCGCCGCCGCCGGCGGCATCACCACGCTCGCCGCCCTGCCCGACAGCGCCCCCGCCATCGACGACCCCGCCCTCGTCCACCTGCTGCGCGCCCGCGGCGCGCAAACCGGCAACCTCACCATCCACCCCTACGGCGCCCTCACGCGCGGATGCCGCGGCACCGACATGGCGGAGCTCTTCCTCCTGCACGAAGCCGGCGCCGTCGCCTTCACCGACGGCAGCCGCGCCCTCGCCAACGCCCGCCTGCTGCGCCTCGCCCTGAGCTACACCAAATCTTTCGGCGCCCGCATCGTCCAGCACCCCGAGGAACCCACCCTCGCCGAGGCCGGCTGCGCCACCGAAGGCGAACTCGCCACCCGCCTCGGCCTGCCCGCCATCCCCGCCGCCGCGGAAGCCATCCAGGTCGCCCGCGACATCGCCTTGGCCGAACTCACCGGCGGCGCCATCCACTTCTCGCCAGTCTCCACCGCGGCCGCGCTCGCCCTGATCCGCGACGCCAAACAGCGCGGCGTCAATGTCACCTGCGACACCGCCCCGCCCTACTTCGACCTCAACGAAACCGCCATCGGCGACTACCGCACCTACGCCAAGCTCACCCCCCCACTGCGCCGCGACGCCGACCGCCAGGCCACTGCCGCCGCCCTCGCCGACGGCACCATCGACGCTATCGTGTCCGATCACACCCCGCTCGATGCCGACGACAAACGCCTGCCCTTCGCCCAGGCCAACGCGGGCGGCACCGGCCTCGCGACCCTCCTCGGCGTCACACTCGCGCAGTACCACGGCGGCCACCTGACCCTGCTCCAGGCCCTCGCGCTGCTCACAGAAAAACCCGCCCGCCTGCTCGACCTCGCAGCCGGCCGCCTGGTCCGCGGCGCCCAAGCCGATTGCTGCCTGTTCCACCCGGACCGCATCTGGCAGGTGCAATCCGGCAAACTCCCCGGCAAGGCGCAAAACACCCCATTCGACGGCCGCGCGCTGGAAGGCCGCGTCACCGCAACCTTCAAGGCCGGCAAACAGGTCTTCGGATGACCCTATCGTTCGCCAACGAATATTACAGTTTTTGCGTCGCCAGCATGGCCTTCCTGTGCGGCTCGATCCCGTTCGGCCTGCTGCTGACCCACGCCGCCGGCCTCGGCGACATCCGCGCCATCGGCAGCGGCAATATCGGCGCCACCAACGTGCTGCGCACCGGCCACCGCTGGCTCGCCGCCGCCACCCTGCTGCTCGACGCCGGCAAAGGCGCCACCGCCGTCCAGATTGTACTGCTGCTGTTCGGCGCGGTCTGGATGCCACTCGCGGCGATCTGCGCGGTCGTCGGCCATTGCTACACGCCCTGGCTCGGTTTCAAGGGCGGCAAAGGCGTCGCCACCGGCCTCGGTGCGCTGCTCGCCCTCGATTGGCGCGTCGGCCTGATCGCCTGCGCCACCTGGCTGTTGGTGGCCGCCGCGACCCGCATCAGCTCCGCCGCCGCCCTCACCGCCTTCGCCCTCAGCCCGATCGCCGCCTTCTATCTGTCGCCGAGGTTTTGGTGGATCGCCCCCGCCGCCATCGCCGCCCTCGTCTTCTGGCGCCACCGCGCCAACATCGGGCGTATTTTCAAGGGCACAGAGCCAAGGATAGGGAAGAAGTAAGGGTGGCCTTCGGCGACCCGGGGCTCTGCCCCTGGACCCCGCTGGGGCCGTAGGCCCCAGACCCCATTTTATGGTTCCGCGTCTGACATCGGCTGCGCGCCAATACACCCATGAACTCGCGCTGCCGCGCTTTAGGCTTGCTTCCCGGCAACGACATGCCCACCATAGATACGCGGACTTCTTCGGTGGCTCACCTTGGCAAGCTACGAAAATACTTCCTCAATCCCACAAGCCGACGACATACCCAGTGCGAATCCCCAACGCTGGCTTGAACGCGCTACCTATATCAACATCGGCATCGCCACATTGTTCCTGGTGGCCGAAATCATGGATCATTCCAGCCAATGGTTCGGCGACGCGCCTGCCAAAGCCGGCCATATGAGCGACCCACGCGTCGCGATGGCCCTGGTGCTCGGCACCGTGACAATTGCTGCGATCATCGCGCTGCGCGCCCGTGAGCGCGCTTACCAGGCAGCTTTGCGGGAGTTGGACGCGATCGACGAAGTCGTTGCGCGCGCGAGTGCCACCGCGGACCGAATTGCGCAATATCATGATGAATAGCCTGAGGTGTCGCAGTGGGGTCCCGCGTTTGCACTGAACGCGGCCCAGCTCTCGGCATTGCAAACGCCGGCGCTGCAAAGCCGTAGTGCCGAATTGAATAAAAAGCTTGGCGCCATCCGTGACAAGACCGCGGCGCAGCGGGCCCATATCAAGTCTCGCGGAAAGCGCCTTATAAAGCCTGCGATAAAGCTCACCGGATCCACGATTGCCGGTATCGGCGGCATCCTCCTCACGCCGTTCACGATCAGCGCCGCGCTTGGCTTCTCGGCGCTCGGCGTCGTTTTCAACGCCATGGATGCGCTCGATTTCGCCCGCAGCAGTAACACGATAGTCAATCTCTGGCGGAGGCGGCATGGCCTGCTGGCGGGTGCGAAGGAGATCGAGCATGAAATGGACCTCATCGAAGCGATCCTTAAGCAGCGCCGGCGGTTCGTGAAGCCCGGCGTAACGACAGCCGGTGGCCCCTAAGTTGGCCGCGGAATCGCTCGCCAAGCTGCGCCTCGCCCGCACCGACGGCGTCGGCCCGCTCACCTATCAGCGCCTGCTCGCCCGCTGCGGCACCGCCACCGAGGCCATCGCCGCCCTGCCCGACATCGCCGCCACCGCCGGCCGCCAACACCTCGGCATCTGCCCCGCCTCCACCGCCGAGCGCGAGCTAACCACCCTGCACAAACACAAAGGCCGCATGGTCTTCCTCGGCGACGCCGACTACCCGCATTTGCTCGCCATGCTGCCCGATCCCCCACCAGTGCTTTCAGTGCTCGGCGACATCGCAACCCTTTCCACGCGCTCGGTCGGCCTGGTTGGCGCACGCAATGCCTCGGCCAATGGCCAGCGCATGGCGGAGGCGCTGGCGACCGAGCTGGCCGGGCAGGCGATCACGATCGTCTCCGGCATGGCGCGCGGCATCGACGCGGCCGCCCATGAGGGCGCGCTGCATGTCGGCCGCACGGTGGCCGCGGTGGCCGGCGGCCTCGACCAGCCCTACCCGCCCGAGCACGCCGATCTGCAGGCGCGCATCGCCGCCGGCGGCGCGGTGGTGACGGAGGCGCCATGGGGCACGGCGCCGCAGAGCCGCCATTTTCCGCGCCGCAACCGCATTATCGCGGGTCTGGCGCTCGGCGTTGTGGTGGTGGAGGCGGCGTTGCGCAGCGGCAGCCTGATCACCGCGCGCCTGGCGCAGGACGCGAACCGCGAGATCTTCGCGGTGCCCGGGTCGCCGCTGGACCCCAGGTGCCGCGGCTGCAATGACCTGATTCGCCAGGGCGCCCACCTGACCGAGAGCGCCGCGGATGTGCTGGCGCAGCTGCCGGATCACCCGTTGCGGGAGGGCATGACGCGTGTGCCGCTGCTCCGTGGCCTGGCTGAAACCGCCTCCGGGCCGCCTGATGCGGACTTGCCGCGGGTGCGGGCCGAGTTGCTGCGGCTGCTCAGCGCATCGCCGACCGACATTGACGCCGTGATCCGTCGTAGCCAGTTTGCGCCCGCCACAGTTATGGCCGCGCTATCCCAATTGGAGCTGGCGTTGGAGGTTGAGATTTTACCCGGCGGTAGAGCCTGCCTCCTTAAGTAACGGGGTCTGGGGCCTACGGCCCCAGCGGGTCCAGGGCAGAGCCCTGGCCTTCCTTTAGGATCATGCATGTCCGACGTAGTGGTAGTTGAATCACCCGCCAAAGCCAAAACCATCAACAAGTACCTAGGCGATGGCTACACGGTCCTGGCCAGCTTTGGCCACGTGCGCGACCTGCCCCCCAAAGACGGCAGTGTGCGCCCGGACGACAATTTCGCCATGGACTGGGAGGCCGACGAGCGCGGCGCAAGGCAGATCGCGGCCATCGCGAAGGCGCTAAAGGGCGCCAAGAAGCTTTACCTGGCGACCGACCCGGACCGCGAGGGCGAGGCGATTTCGTGGCACGTACGCGCGATGCTGGAGGAGAAGCACGCGCTGCGCGGGGTGGATGTGCAGCGCATCAGCTTCAACGAAATCACCCGCTCCGCGGTGCGTTACGCCGTGGCGCACCCGCGGCAGCTCGATCAGCCGTTGATCGAGGCCTACATGGCCCGCCGCGCGCTGGACTATCTGGTGGGCTTCACCTTGAGCCCCGTTCTGTGGCGCAAGCTGCCCGGCAGCCGCAGCGCCGGCCGCGTCCAGTCCGTGGCACTAAGGCTGATATGCGAGCGCGAAGCCGAGATCGAGGTTTTTCGGCCGCGGGAATATTGGTCGGTCGAGGCCGCCTTCACCACACCGAAGGGGGCTGCGTTCACCGCGCGGCTCACGCATCTGGATGGAAAAAAGCTCGATCAGTTCGATCTGAACAACGCGACGCTGGCTGCCCGCGCGAAGGCGGCTGTGGAGGCGGGAACGTTTTCCGTCGCTTCGATCGAGCGCAAACGGATCCGGCGCAATCCGCCGGCGCCGTTCACTACTTCGACATTGCAGCAGGAGGCCTCGCGCAAACTCGGCATGGGGGCGCAGGCGGCGATGCGCGTGGCGCAGCAGCTTTACGAGGGCGTCGACGTCAACGGCGAATCGGTTGGCTTGATTACCTATATGCGCACCGACGGCGTGCAGATGGCGCAGGAAGCCATTGCCGCGATCAGAAAGCATCTCGGGAAGGAGTTCGGCGCGAGCTACGTGCCGGAGCGGCCGCGCGAGTACGTTTCCAAGGTGAAGAACGCACAGGAAGCGCATGAGGCGATCCGCCCCACCGACGTCTCGTTGCGCCCGCAGGACGCGGCGCGCCACCTCTCCACCGACCAGGCGCGCCTGTATGAGTTGGTGTGGAAACGCGCCGTCGCCAGCCAGATGCAATCCGCCGAAATCGACCAGGTCGCCGTCGATGTCGCCGGCGGCACCGCGAAACTGCGCGCCACCGGCAGCACGATCGCGTTCGATGGGTTCCTAAAACTGTATCACGAAGGCCGCGACGACGAGGACGACGAAGAAAACCGCACCCTTCCCCCGATGGCGGAGCACGACAAGCTGAAGCGCGGCGAGGTCACCGCCGACCAGCATTTCACCCAGCCCCCGCCACGCTTTTCCGAAGCCAGCCTGGTCAAGAAAATGGAGGAGCTCGGCATCGGCCGCCCGAGCACCTACGCCTCGATCCTCACGGTGTTGCGTGACAGAAACTACGTCCGCCTGGAAAACCGCCGCTTCATTCCGGAGGACCGCGGCCGGCTGGTCACCGCGTTCCTGAAGAACTTCTTCGAGCGCTACGTGGACACCGGCTTTACCGCCAATCTTGAGGAAAAACTCGACGACGTTTCCGCCGGTACCCTGGATTGGCGTGTGCTGATGCGCGCCTTCTGGGACGATTTCTCCAACGCCATCAACCAGACCAAGGATTTGAAAATCGGCGACGTCGTGCAGGCGCTCGACGACGAACTCGGCCCCCACTTCTTTCCCGCGCGGGAGGACGGCACCGATCCGCGCGCCTGCGCCGCCTGCGGCACCGGACGCCTGGGTTTAAAACTCGGCCGCTATGGCAGTTTTATCGGCTGCAGCAACTATCCCGAATGCCAGTTCACCCGCCGCCTGGCGATCGAAACCGGCGACGGCGAGGCCGAAACGCTACGCGACGGCATGCGCACCCTCGGCAAAAGCCCCGAAACCAACGAGGACATCACCGTCCGCCGCGGTCCTTGGGGGCTTTATGTGCAGCAAGGCGAACCCGACCCCGCCGACAAAAAAGCCAAGCCGAAACGCACCAGCCTGCCGCGCGGCATGGACGGCGAAACGATCACGCTGGACCAGGCACTCGGCCTGCTCAGCCTGCCGCGCTTCGTCGGCACCCACCCGGAAACCGGCCTGCCGATCGAGGCCAACCTCGGCCGTTTCGGCCCCTACGTGAAAATGGGCGCGATCTTCGGCAGCCTCGACAAGGACGACGACATCCTCACGGTCGGCCTGAACCGCGCGGTCGACGTGATAGCCCGAAAGATGGCAAGCCAGCGCGTAATAGGCCCGCACCCCAAAGGCGGCGAAACGGTGCAGGTCCGCAAGGGACGTTTTGGCCCATACGTGCAGCACGGCCAGATGGTCGCCAACCTGCCGCGCGGCGTCATGATGGAGGATATTACGCTACCGGAAGCCGTGACGCTGCTGGCGGAAAAAGGCAAGCAACTCAAACCCCGCGGCGCGAAGGGAAGGAAGCCCAAGGTCGCCGCCGCGAAGGCCGCGCCAACGGCCGCCGAAGCTTCCCCCAAGGCGCCGGCTAAGAAGCCCACGGCAAAAGCGAAGGTGAAGACAAAAGCTAAGAAAAAGACAGCGAAGAAGTAAAGGCCAGGGCTCTGCCCTGGACCCGCTGGGGCCGTCACGCCTGGGCGTGCTGCGCACGACGGCCCCAGACCCCCATTAGCGCTGCGCGGCTTTTCCTTATTTCTCAACGAAGCCTATAAATAACATGGATTATTGGCTTCGCCGTTTCTACAAACGCTTCTTTATGAATGGCGGTCTGGGGTCGTCGTGCGCAGCACGCCCAGGCGTGACGGCCCCAGCGGGTCCAGGGCAGAGCCCTGGCCTTCTTGGATGCGTTAATCTCTGCGCGGGTGGGTATAAAACTTCAACTCTCGTCGATGTCGTTCCGTGGTCAGCGGCCGGAGACCCCCTGGCAGGCCGTCGTGTCGCCGATGTCGGTGTTCCAGCCGCTCTTGTTGGCAAGGATGCTGGCCTTGATCGTGGTCAGAAATTTGGCCGCGCCGCTGTTCGCCACCGGCACAAAGCCATTCAGTTTCTGGTCCGTGGCGTAGCTGCCGGCCGCGGCGTAGTGATCCTTCAGGAACGCGAGCAGGCTCTTCGTCACCGTCTCGTCGCTGTAGCACTGGGCAAAGTCGAAGGTGGTATAACCGACAATCGGGTAGCCCTCGCTCGCGGTCTGGATCAGCGGCACCCAGAGAACCGGGTTGGCGCCCTGCTCCGCGTTGGTCGGCGGCGTCAGGTTGGCGCCGCGTGTCGCATGCGCGAGCGCCGCGCTAATCCCGGTCGTCGACGGCAGTTGCGCTTTTCCACCATTGAACAAGGCGGCAACGACCAGCGTGCTGGGCTCACCGTTCGAGAGGGTGGCGAACGAATTCGGGTCCACCGTGGTGAAGTCCGGCGAGAGGTACCCGATCGCCTGTGGCACGGCGCCGTTGGAAAGGCCCGCCATGTAGTCGGCGACGCCGATGGAACCCGTTTCGGCGACTGCGTTCGGGATCACGGCGGCAATGCCGCCAAGCCCTGAGAACAGGCTGGCGAAATTCGTGGTGGCGGTGAAGCTGACGCCCGCCTTGGTGTTGCCGGCGGTGCAGACGGCGCTCAGGTGGTCGGTCAGCAGGAAGGTCGTGCCCGACCCGTCCGAACGATAGACCAGCTTGAACTGGCCGGCGGCCGGCGCGGTGGCGCTGTCGGTAATCTGGCTGAAGTCGGTAGTCAGGCCGGAGAAGATGCCGCACAGATCGTTGTCGCTCAGTGTGACCTGGCCGCTGGCGGTGATGTTGGTGTCGTTCACCGGGATAGCGATGCCGACGCCCATGGACGGCAACTGGATCAGGTTGCCGGCGGAGAACTGGCCGAACGAAGAAGTTGCCCAGGTGGCGATCTGCGTGCTGTTCAACGTGGCGTCCGATGCGCCGTATTGCACGATGTTGCCGGCGACGCCGGCGTTGCCGCCGCAGGCGCCGCCGTTGGCCCCGGTGACTTTGTTGATGTCGCAGCTCAGATCGTCGTTCAGGAACGCAAGCTGGCCGACGCCGGAGCCGGACTCCCAATACTGGCCGAAGGTCGCCTCGCCGGCCGGGGCGGTCGCGTTGTACGTGGTGAATTCGGCAATGTAATCGAATTGCGCCAGTGTGGAGCCGCCACCGTTGATCTCGCCCTCGATCACGCAACCGGGCGGCCTTGCGGGCGCGTGCCCGAACTTGGGCATCAGCACCGGCGGCGGCGGCGAGGTGATCGGTACAAACTGCGAACCAGGCTGGCCCGGCGGCGGCGTCTGGGCAAAATCCAGCGCGTCCAGCAGCATCCCATTTTCCGTGCAGTTCGGATTGGTCTGGCAATCCGGATCGGTTGGCACCGACAGACCGAATTGTATGCCGGTGTTCGAGATATAGAGCGGCTGCCCGCCGAAATTGCTGTACGTCAACACCGGCTGACCGCTGCCATCCGGAGTGTAGGGTACTTCGTACCAGGAGCCGTACGTCTGGCCGCCTGGCTGGAACGCCGCCTCCAGGTAGACGACGGCGTATTGGAAGGGGCCGGTCTGGGATTGCGGCGCCGGTGCGGCCACCGTCACGATCGGCAACGCCGAGGGCGGCAACGAGGAGGCCGCTGTCCCGGTATAGGTCCACGTCTTGCTCAGAATATGGAGTGGCGGGGTCGGTGCAAAGCCTTGATTGAGGCCGAAATGATACCGCTGGCCAGGCACCAGCGCGCCGCCCGAGAACGTCACCGTCGTGGTGTTCGACGTGCAGTCGTAGGTGGTGGTGATCGGGTTAGGGTTGGGGAACGGATCCGTGTTGGCATCGTTCTGATTCTGCGGCGGTATCTGGCCTGTGACGTTGCCGGCAAAAACGACTTCAAAATTGGTCGGCCCGGGCACTGGTTGCGTCGGCGCCCAGTCGAACTCATTGAAGAATTCCGCCGGCACCCCTGCATGGCCCGCCGACGGAAATAGCCCGCACAGCACGCCCAACGCCGGTGCGCTGACCGCCCCGCCCACCACTCGGGCGGCATCCCACGTCGTTCTTGTGAAACTGTTCATAACGCTCCTCCATTGCAAGCAAGTTGCCCGTATGGTTCAGGAGAGCCAGGAAATCGTCCATCGCTGTGCCAATATCCTTCCGGATCGGCGGCTACCGCGCAACATTGCGTTGGTCAGGCGCCCGGCACCGGACATCCACCGCGTGCGGCGGCGACGCGTGGCGCCAAATTTACCGACGCAATGTTGCAACGCCCGGCTGTCACGCAAGCCGCGCCACGACACGGAGATCGAGGACGACGATGGGCTTCGCTCCTCCTCTTGAGTTGCACAGTTACACCAACGGCCCCAACTGTTGACCTGTAAGCACAGGTCAAGAGACCGTAGCGATCAGCGTCTTTTTTTCCCGCGCCGCCGCAGGCCTTCCCGACGCGGAAGCCAACCGCTCGAATTGCCGAAGAGTCGGCAATTGGGGCCGTTGGTATTATTCATGCTGCCGGACCGCGGGCGCCGGCCATGGTCAAGTCTATGACCGACAGAATTACGATGCAAGAGCGAACACGGGCACGACGACGATAACATTGCGTGTCAGACGGCTTTTCTGCTCATAATGAAATTAATGTGACATCCTGTTGTTCCGACGCGTCCCGGCCAAGTGGTTGGAACAGCAGCCCGCCCAAACGACCGCCAAAGGTCTGGCAAACCAAGGTGACCCAGGCGCCGCCCCTATCGCTGCCACCGACCGGTGCGGCGATTGCTTTCGCAAACCGCTCCAGCACCGGCCTCGCCCGCTTCCGACGCGCTTCGCCGGCCACGCGCAACACCGCGCACTTGCGGGATTTGAGCGAATGGGTCCCGAACCCTTGGCAAAACGCGGCCTGGCGTCGCAATGCCTCACCAACGGTGAACCAGGCCTTCGTTCGGTGCAACGACACCTTGCATCAGGCGGCGCCAGGATGTCGCCACCGCTTCGGAGCCCGACAATCGTGCTGGCTGCACGAGCTTGTTGGAGGCGGCGTAGAATGCGCGCAGGTCGCCCACCATCCCGGCGCCCAGCGTAGGCCCCTGCTGCCTGATGCGCTGCGCGGCATAGGCCGGCACGAAAAAGAATTCCGGCCGGACGCCTTCCCGGAGCTCTTGCGGCAGCTGAATTCCTCCGGGTTTGGCGGCCCAGTCGGTGGCACCGATCATAATGCTTCGCCGCAGCGCGGATCCGAGCGTGCGGTGCACGCTGGCGGTCAGCTCATCGCGCCCGAGAAAATCGACAAAAGTCGCGGGTGCCTCTACGATGAGGTTTGCTAGGTCGTCATACGAAAGCACTCGATCGTACAGGCCGGTGCCGCGCAGAAAGTCCAGGTTCCGCGGCGAGGTCAGCGCCACCAGATCGACCTCGCCAAGCCGTTTCAGTTGGTGCGCGGTTGCCAGCGCGGTTTTTGCCGAGGCGCTCGAAATCACCACGGTGCGCGGCACGGGCGTGCCGCCATGGATGAAATCCGCCGCCCACCAGCCGGTTGCATACAGCGGCCTAAACAGCGACTGTTCCGCCTCGCGATCGGCATCGTACGCCGGATCGGCTGCCGTCAGCAGATACCGGTTATACACCGCGGCCTTGGCGCGGCGATGCGATGCATCGTCGGTAAAACCGGAAGCCGTTGCGTGCGCGGCGATGACGTCCAGATGCGTCCCGATCGGGAAATAGCCATACACGCGCGCCCCGGGACGGACCTGGTCCGCGTTGGAGGCCTCGACGGTCGCAAATCCCCAGCAGGGCGGGCGCCCCCAGCCTTCCGGTGCCGGGAAAAAATCCCAGTATCCAAGCGCACCCTCGCCCATCGCCGCGTAGGTGATATTGTTCGAAGTCAGCGCAAACAGCTCGATCCGCAGTCGCACGGCCCCTTCGGCCAGTGTCGGCGGCGGCACCTCAACGACGCGCGTCGCCGAAAAATCGCTCTTCCCAACCTGAAACTCCAACATCTCTCCACCTCCAAGTCACTTAGCAGCCAAATCCTTCACTCAAGAACAAAAGTTTTTGCTTCTTTTTTCAAAAAGAAGCGCTTTCTTTTGTTCTTTTTTGAACGCGGATTCAACTCCGAAATGCATAATGGGTAAGCTCGCCCGCCCGCCGCTAGGCCGCGAAGAAGACCTCGTTTGGGGACTTATAGCCCAGCACTTTGCGGGGGCGCGAGTTGAGTTTGT
>Ga0181531_10002480_pt1 | contig 11521 bp, 21 predicted proteins | sample PEATcosm2014_Bin_38_FD_119743 | JGI IMG/M metagenome (GOLD analysis project Ga0181531, IMG submission 119743) | Peatland microbial communities from MTU Mesocosm Facility, Houghton, MI, USA - PEATcosm2014_Bin11_10_metaG | ecosystem: Environmental > Terrestrial > Soil > Wetlands > Peat | place... | reverse complement strand
TCGATGATAAAGACATGATCGACATGGTTGAAGAAGAAATCAGAGATCTATTAAAGAAATATGATTTCCCTGGCGACGACATTCCATTCATCCGTGGTGCCGCTGTTAAAGCACTTGAAGGCGACCAAGGTGAATTAGGTGCGCAAGCAATTGAAAAATTAATGAATGCACTTGATACATATATTCCAATACCAGCTCGAGAAATCGATAAGCCATTCTTGATGCCGGTTGAAGGTGTATTCTCAATTTCTGGCCGTGGTACTGTTGCAACGGGTAGAATTGAAACTGGCCAAGTAAAAGTTGGTGAAGAAGTTTCAATCATCGGTTTCGGACGTAATGAAAAAACTACTGTTACTGGCGTTGAAATGTTCAGAAAGATTTTGAACGAAGGTCAAGCTGGTGATAACGTAGGTCTTCTATTGCGCGGTACTAAAAAAGAAGATATTGAACGTGGCATGGTTATTGCTAAAACAGGTTCAATTACTCCGCACAAGAAGTTCAAATGTGACGTGTACATTCTTTCTAAAGAAGAAGGTGGTCGTCATAGCCCGTTCTTCAATGGTTACCGTCCACAGTTCTACTTCAGAACTACAGACGTTACTGGTGTGGTAACATTACCAGCAGGTCGCGAAATGGTTATGCCAGGTGATAACCTTGAATTAACCGTTGACTTGATCTCTCCAATAGCTATGAATAAAGATCTTCGTTTTGCAATCCGTGAAGGTGGCAGAACTGTTGGTTCAGGAATTGTAACTCAAATTATTGAGTAGTTGGGTGTCTGATGAAAAAACAAAAAATTCGTTTAACGCTCAAGTCTTATGACCATCAGTTGCTTGATAAAGCAACTAAGCAAATAGCTTTGACAGTTAAAAGAACAGGTTCCGATTTAATGGGACCTGTTCCGATGCCTAACAAGCGTCGATGTTTTACCGTATTGCGTTCTCCGCACGTTAACAAAAAATCGCGCGAGCAATTTGAGTTAACTACGCACAAACGTATATTAGAAATTCTATCACCGTCAGATCAAACGATGGATGCGCTTATGAAGCTCAACATCTCTTCTGGCGTTGATGTGGAAATTAAGTAATCAGTAAGGGTCATTCAACATGATTACAGGAATTTGGGGTAGAAAAATAGGAATGACGCAAGTCTTTGCTGGTGAAAAGGCAGTGCCTGTCACCGTCTTTGATGTTTCCAATTGGGTTATTACTCAAGTTAAAACCAAAGAGCGTGATGGATATAATGCCGTGCAGGTAGGTTGTATTAAAGACAAACATGCACACGCAGGATTTGCAGAAGCATGGTTGAAAAAACCGAATGCATATTTCCGATTCTTTAAAGAAATTACGCTGCACGATGATGCAGCGACCGCAGACTTTGTGGTTGGAGCACCTATTGACGTGCAAGCGATACTCGCTGCAGGCGACAACGTAGACGTTCGTGGTACGAGCAAAGGTTGTGGTTTTGCCGGTGTAGTTCGCCGACATAATTTTGCAGGCGCCCGCGCAAGCCATGGTTCAACCATGGGTAAACGACCGGGTTCTTTGAGCTTTATGCGTTCTCAGGGACGTGTTATCAAAGGCAAAAAAATGCCAGGGCATATGGGGACTACAACGCACATGGTGAGGAACCTTGATGTAATGCAGGTGCGCCCTGAAGATAAACTTATCTTGGTCAAGGGTTCGGTGCCGGGCAAAGCAGGTTCATTAGTGTTTATTAGAAAAGCAAAAGCGTAGGTAAACCATGAGTGATCAAAAGAAATCGCGTGCAAACAAACAGGAAACGTCAAAAGTGGTAACGACTATATCCCTTCAAGACGTGAATATTGATGCGTCGCAAAAGAAGACGGTTTCTGATAAAGCTTTTTCAGTTTGGGTTAGGTCGTTATTACAAAACTGGCGTCAAGGGACTGTTGCATGCAAAGGTCGCTCTGATGTAGCTTTCTCAAACAAAAAACCGTGGAAACAAAAAGGTACAGGACGAGCTCGCGCTGGTTCTCGACGATCTCCATTATGGAGAGGTGGCGGTGTTATGTTTGGCCCTCAAGCGAGAGTTAAAACATTGCAAGTACCGAAAAACTTGAAGAAAAATGTGCTTGGAGCGCTTGCGTTTGAATATCTAGAAGCAGGACGAGTTGCTTGTTTAGATTGGAACGTGCAAGGCGATCTGCCTAAAACGGCACAAGCATACTTGGCATTAAAAGATTCAAACTTGGTTAACGGCAGGATCAATCTTTTTCTACCGATAGATGATCATATAACCTATGCATCATTTACAAATATCCCCAATGTTCAAATCTTCTTCTTCGATCAACCAAATGCGTATGATCTAGCGAAGAGCAATCACTGGGTGTTTTTGAAAAAAGATTTTGACCAGTTTAAAGAGATGGTGACCAAATGGATCTAAGTATTTATGACGTTATTCAAAAACCAGTCATTAGTGAAAAAGCATATCAACTCAACAAAGATTTGAAAAAATTGGTGTTGAACGTCCATATGCATGCTAATAAACCTATGATTAAAGAAGCCCTTAAAAAGCTCTTTAATGTTGAAGTAACTAATATTTGTATTCTTGTACGTAAAGGCAAGAATCGTAGAGTCGGTAGAAAGAAGGTACAAGGTTCAGACGCGAAAAAAGCGATTGTAACATTGGCTGAAGGTTATTCTATCAATTTATTTGACCAAGCTGGTGATATGACTAATATCCCGACGGCTGAAGCTACGAAACAATCGAAAGAGTAATTAAGAGTTTTTTTTATGGCAATAGTAAAACGAAAGCCCCGAAATTCTTCGCTGAGATTTCAGACTTTTATAGATTCAACCGATATTACCACCAATAAACCTGAGCGCAGCCTTGTGATAGGCCTGCGTAAAAGAGGTGGGCGTAACGCATACGGTCGTATTACCGTTCGTCATAAAGGCGGCGGTGCAGCCCGTAAGTATCGGTTCATTGATTTTAAACGCGGTGAGCGCGACGTAGTAGGTACATTAACTACTGTTGAGTATGACCCAAATCGTAACGTTCGTATTGGTCTTGTTTCGTACGCAAACGGGGCAAAAGGATACATTCTGTTGCCAGAAGAATTACGTGTTGGGAATCAGGTTATTGCAAGTGAGAAAGCAGATGCACGCGTCGGTAATGCACTTCCTCTCTCTCGCATTCCTGTTGGTTTCATGGTTCACAATATTGAAATGACTCCAGGTTCTGGTGGCAAATTGGTGCGTGGCGCAGGTACGTCAGCACAACTTATGGCTAAAACTGAAGATCATGCAACCTTGAAGATGCCATCGGGTGAAATACGTATGTTACCACTCGGTTGCTGGGCTACTGTCGGTGTTCTTGGTAATGCAGATTATAAGAATATCAGCTGGGGGAAAGCAGGACGTACGCGTAACAGAGGTATTCGACCATCAGTGCGCGGTATGGCTATGAACCCTGTTGATCACCCACATGGTGGTGGTGAAGGTCGTTCAAAGTCTGGATCACATCCTAAGACTCCGTGGGGTAAAGGCTGTAAGGGTACTCGTACACGTACACGCAAGAATCCGTTGATCTTGAAACGTCGTAAAACGAATAAAGAATCTTAAGTAAGAGTATAAAACATGGCTAGATCAACGAAAAAAGGCCCTTACGTACAACCTTGTTTGATGGAAAAAGTCGAAAAGGTTAAAGCAGGCAGCAAGCGAGATGTCATTAAGACATGGTCTCGCCGCAGCATGGTTACTCCTGATTTTGTAGGGTTGACCTTTGCAGTACATAACGGCAAGAAATTTGTTTCCGTTTTTGTGACGGAAAACATGGTAGGTCACTATTTGGGTGAATTTGTGCCAACGCGCACCTTCAAACAGCATAGTGGTCAGAAAAAGACAGCAGCTCCAGCCGCTAAATAAGGCATTTGGACTTGCTGACGCGTAAAAATATAGGTAAATTATATATATAAATATATAGCAATAGTAACATTGAGGTTCGCAGAATGCAGTTTAATGCAAAAGCCCGCTATGTACGTTTTTCTCCTTATAAATTAAGGCCTCTAGCGGACGTGGTGCGGGGTAAGAATGTCTCATTTGCCTTACATTGGTTAGCTACGCACGCAGTTAAACGAATCGTACCGGTTCAAAAAGCGATTGAATCAGCAGCAGCCAATGCAAAGCAGCAAGGCAATCTTGATAAGGGTAAGCTCTACGTGGATGAAATCCGCGTGGATGAAGGCCCTGCATACAGATACTATAAGCCAGGCGCAATGGGGCGTTCAAACCCCTATAAACGCCGCTTTAGTCATATAAGTGTTATATTAAAACCGTTAGCCGAAAATAAGGATTAAGTGTGGGACAAAAGGTACATCCAATAGGATTTCGCTTAGGCGTATATCGTACGTGGGATTCTCGATGGTTTGCACGAGGTTCATACGGTCCGGAAGTTTTAGAAGATTTTAAGATTCGTAATTATCTTAAAACGAAATTGAAACATGCTGAAATCTCTCGTATAGAGATTGAAAAGGCTGGAGACAACGTGCGCGTTGTTATTCACGCAGGTCGTCCAGGTGTGGCCATCGGTAAAAAAGGCCAAGAAATTGAATCATTGAAGCTTGCGCTTGCTAAATTGCTGAACAGAAAAAATGTTGAAGTGTCAGTACAGGAAGTTGAAAATCCTGAAATCGATGCTTCTCTAGTAGCACAAAATATTGCTGACCAGCTTGTAAAACGAGCAAGTTACAAAAAAGCAATGAAAAGAGCTACTATGGCTGCAATGAAGAGTGGCGCAAAAGGTATAAAAATTTGTTGCGCAGGTCGTTTGCAAGGTGCAGAAATCGCTCGTACTGAATGGGAACGAGTTGGTTCAACACCATTACACACCCTTCGATCAAATGTTGATTATGGCTTTGCAGAAGCACTGACTACCTACGGTCTTATCGGGGTTAAAGTCTGGATCTGTAAAGGCGAATTTCAGCATGCGCTCTAAGCTGCTACGTGGAAGATAGATCATGTTGATGCCAAAGAAAATGAAATATAGGAAAGTGCAACGAGGCTCAATGAGGGGCATATCCAAAGGTTGCCGTACGGTAATGTTTGGCGAATATGGCCTGCAAGCGCTGGAACCTGCGTGGTTAACAGCTCAGCAAATTGAAGCGGTGCGCGTAACTATAAACAGAAAATTGAAAAAAGTTGGAAAACTCTTTTTAAGAGTATTCCCCGACAAACCAGTGAGTAAAAAGCCGGCCGAAACTCGAATGGGTAAAGGTAAAGGCGCTCCAGAATTTTGGGTTTCAGTAGTGAAACGAGGACGCGTAATGTGCGAAGTTTCAGGACTTGATGAGCGATCAGCTCGTGAAGTATTGCAACAAGCATCATACAAGCTTCCTATGAAGACAAAGTTTGTTAAGAAAGAAGAACTTCTTGCAGAAGAAGGTAACGCGTAAGAACGCTGGGTTATGGATATGAAACTCAAAGAATTAAAGCAAGAGCTGCAAGCTATGAACGCACAACAACTGAAAGAAAAAGTTGATGTACTTCGTCGTGAGCTTTTTGGATTGCGCCTTAACGCAACAACGTCACATGTAAAAGACTATTCACAGATCGCCAAATTAAAACGTGGCATCGCGATGGGTCTTACCTATGTGACTCAAAAAACGCAAGCTCGTTAACAGGGAATATGAGTTGCTATGATGAGTAACGAACAAAAAAAACGAACTTATGTGGGCGAAGTTATTTCAGACAAAATGGATAAAACCGTTGTGGTGAATTTGGCTCGTTCATATAAGCACACTGAATTTCACAAAACGATACGTACGGTTAAGAAGTATAAAGTTCATGATGAAAATAACAGCGCTAAAGTTGGTGATGTTGTTGAATTTTACGAAGGCCGTCCTGTATCAAAAACTAAGTATATGTATCTTGCTCGCATTGTTAAACCAGCCGTGAACGAGTAAGGCATAGAGGTATAGAGAAATGATACAAAAAGAATCGTATTTAATTGTAGCAGATAACTCTGGTGCGAAAGAAGTACAATGTATTCACATTATCGGCAGCACGCGTAAGCGCTATGCCCGCATTGGTGATACGATCAAATGTGCAGTTAAAAAAGCAATCCCAGGCGGCACCGTCAAAAAGGGTGAAGTGGTTACTGCAGTGATCGTACGAACCAGAAAAGAATTCCGTCGTGAAGATGGAAGCTATATTCGTTTCGGTGACAATGCAGCAGTTATTGTAAAAGATAATGAGCCAGTTGCTACACGTATCTTTGGTCCTATTGCACGTGAATTGCGCTCTAGAGGTTATACAAAGATTATTTCTTTAGCGCCTGAAGTATTGTAAGGGGGAATTATTATGGTAGCGAGAATTAAAATAAACGACACGGTGATGATCGTCTCTGGTAAGGACAAGGGAAAAACAGGGACCGTCATTGATATTTTTGCCAAAAAAGGTAAAGTTATGGTTAAGGGCATCGCTCTAGTAACCCGACACACAAAGCCGAAGCGGCAAGGGGAAACTGGAGGGATCAAGAAACGCGAAGGTTATATAGACCTTTCAAAGGTAATGCCTATCTGCCCTGAAACCCAAAAGCCAGCAAGAGTTGGCAGCAAAACGTTAGAAAATGGCGAACGAGTTCGGGTTTTTCGTGGTGCGAAACGATAACCGTATGGTATCGAGCCCGAGCAGCGCAATACAAGGATTATGATGGCGAAAGCAAAAGAATCAGTTGGTTCAACAAACAAAGCAGCAATGCCTCGTTTGAAAAGAAAGTATGAAGGCGAAATTCGTCCTCAACTACAAAAAGATCTTAAACTTGCAAATATAATGCAGGTACCAAGACTTGAAAAAATTGTTATTAACGTTGGGGTAAAAGAAGCTCTCACTAATAGCAAGGCAATTCAAGTTGTGGTGGACGGTATTGCTCGTATTGCAGGGCAAGCTCCGGTTAAAACAATAGCAAAAAAATCTATTGCAGGATTTAAGTTGCGTGAAGGAATGCCAATTGGCGTCAAAGTTACGTTACGTAGAAAAAGAATGTACGAATTCTTGGATAAACTTATAACACTTAGTTTGCCAAAAGTACGTGATTTTCAAGGGGTAACGAGAAAATTTGATGGGCACGGCAACTACAATCTTGGTGTGAAGGAATGGTTCATATTTCCTGAGGTTGATTATGATGTAACTGATAAGGCATTTGGTCTTAACATTACGTTACATACTACGGCTCAAGACAATGAGAGTGGCTTAAAATTATTAGAATCATTTGGTATGCCATTCCGTAAGGCATAATAAGGCGAGGTATAATCCATGGCCAAACAGGCATTGATAGAAAAATCCAATAGAACACCAAAGTTTGCAGTACGCAAGTATAATCGCTGTAAGCTTTGCGGAAGACCACGCGGTTTCATGCGCTTTTTTAGCATGTGCCGTATTTGTGTCAGGAAGTATGCCTTAGAAGGTTTGCTACCAGGTGTTAAGAAAACAAGTTGGTAATCGTAAAGGAATCATTGTAATGTCAATTGATGCATTAGGAAATTTTCTCACCATCATTAGAAATGGTTTGATGATTTCGAGTCCATATGTCGTTGCGCCTTTCTCTACCGAGAGATATGCAATAGCGCAAATTCTTAAAGATGAAGGTTTCATCAGAGATTTCGTTATCGTGAACGAGCAAGATGTGACTCAAAAAGGTATTAAAATTTCTCTTAAATATGTAGGTGGTGAATCTGCTATTCATGAGATTAAAAGAGTTAGCACGCCTGGACGTCGTATGTACGCAGGTATTAAGAACGTCAAGCCAGTTATCGGGGGCTTGGGGTTATCTATTTTAACAACCAATAAAGGCATCATGAGCAACAAGAAAGCTAAAGAGCTTAATGTTGGCGGTGAAGTCATTTGTACGATCTGGTAATAAGAGGATGCAACTATGTCTAAAATAGGTAGAAAGCCGATCGATATTGATAATGTTACCGTTGAAGTCAAAGGACAAGATGTTCACTTCAAGGGGCCAAATGCATCAGGTGTGTATGTCGTTTCAGATATACTAAAGCCTGAACTTGATGGCAAAAAATTGGTGTTACGTCCTGCTAAAAAAACACGCGAACTTAATAGTGTGTGGGGCCTTAATAGAGCGCTTCTTGCAAACAAGATTAAGGGGGCAAGCCAAGGGTTCAGTAAAGACGTTATCATTACGGGACTTGGCTTTAAGGCTGTTCTTACAGGGAGCAAAGTAGTTTTTTCTCTCGGGTATAGCCACAAAATAGATTTTGATTTACCCAAAAATGTTTCTTTAGAAATCGATAAAACTGGCCAAAAACTTACATTCAAATCTCCAGACAAAGAGCTGGTCGGATTTGTATGCAGCCAGGTGAGAGCTTTCCGAGTGCCTGAACCTTATAAGGGAACCGGTATTAAGTTAGCAACAGAAACTATTTTCCGTAAAGCGGGTAAAACAAAAGCATAATAATGCTTAGAAATATAGAGGTATTACGGTGTCAATATTACGTAAAATGAAACAAAGAAAAGACCGCAGAGCAGTCCGCACGCGCGCATCAATTCGCGCATGCAGTACATTGCCACGTGTTTCAGTCCATCGCACGCTTAATCAAATTTATGCGCAGCTCATTGATGATTCAGCGAGCAAAACGGTGGTCAGTTTTTCTTCATTGGAACTCAAGAACGCTCCTGGTGATAAAAAGATGATTGCTCATGCAGTTGGCAAAGAACTTGCACAACGCGCAATTGCAAAAGGCGTATCATCAGCAGTGTTTGATAGAGGATCTTTCTTGTACCACGGCCGCGTGAAAGCGCTTGCTGACGGGTTGCGAGAAGGCGGATTAACGATTTAAGCAATAGGATAACGATGGCTGAAGCAAAAGAAAAAGAAATATCTTCTAAAGAAACCACGATGGTTGACCATGTTGTCAACGTGCGTCGTGTGACCAAAGTGACTAAAGGCGGTAAGCGTTTTTCATTCTCTGCACTGGTAGTTTCAGGCAATCAAGCCGGAGAAATTGGTATAGCTCTTGGTAAAGGTCGTGAGCTTTCACAAGCAATCACCAAAGCAACCAACAGAGCACGCAAAGATATGATCAAGGTTCCTCTACGCGATAGCACTATTCCTTACGACGTCATTGGACGTCATGGCGCAAGCAAAGTAGTTATGCGTGCGGCATCAAAAGGTACTGGTATTATTGCTGGTGGCGCAGTCCGTTCCGTAATGGCAGCTGCGGGTATCCGTGATGTGCTTGCAAAATCGATTGGTTCATCAAACCGACAAAATGTGGTTAAAGCAACCTTGAATGCGCTTGCTCAATTACGATCAGCAACTCACTTGGCTAAACTGAGATCAAAAACCGTTAAAGAATTAATCGGAAAGAACTAAATAATGTTTCGCTTACATGAATTAACTGCGTTAGTAAAAAAACGCAAAAAAATTGGCCGCGGCGGTTCTCGCGGTGGTACTGCTGGTCGTGGTTCTAAAGGACAACGCGCTCGTTCAGGTGGCCGTAAAAGAAAATTGTCAGCAGGCTTTGAAGGTGGTCAAATGCCATTGTTCCGTCGTTTGCCAAAACGCGGATTCAGCACAGATCGCTTTGGCGAAGTTGTGGTGCATATCATTAATCTTAAGCAATTAGACAATACCTTTTCAGAAGGTGCAACCGTTGACTTGGCTGCATTAATGGAAAAAGGATTAGTGTCCAAAAAGAAGAGTCAAAAAGGAATGAGCGCCCATATGATTAAAGTGCTTGGCAACGGTACGCTTTCTAAGAAGCTTATTGTGACCGCAGATGCATTCAGCAAATCTGCCGTTGAAGCCATACAAAATCTCGGTGGTGAGGCTCGCTTAATGAAAGGGATGTAGTGGTACTCCTTCAGAATTTTATCAATATATTTTCAGTCCCAGATTTACGTAGAAAATTAATTTTTACGCTTGGTATTTTGATTGTATATCGTTTTGGTGTACATATTCCAGTGATTGGTGTTGACGTAGCTGCGTTACATCAATTATTTGAAAGCGCAAAGGGACTTGGAAGCTTTTTTGGTTATCTTGATATGTTCTCAGGAGGTGCATTAAAAGAGTGTACATTGTTTGCACTTGGTATGCAGCCCTACATTACATCGTCGATCGTAATGCAAATGCTTGGTATGACGATCCCGTCGCTTGAGCAGCTTCTTAAAGAAGGCGAATATGGCCGTAAAGTTATTAATCAATATACGCGCTATCTTACCTTCGCGGTCAGCATATTCCATAGTCTTACCTACGCCATGATTCTTGAACGTAATGGCTTGGTGGTAGAACCAGGGTGGTCATTCCGATTACTCTTTATTCTATCATTGACCGTTGGTTCTATGTTCGTGATGTGGCTTGGTGAACAGATTTCACTCTTTGGTATTGGTAATGGTAGTTCAGTCATAATCTTTGCGGGTATTGTTTCTCAATTCCCTGATTATGTGATGAAAACCTGGTATCAAGTGTCTCAAGGCATTCTTGATCCGCTTATTGCATTGTTCATTCTTGCATTGTTCCTTGCAATTACTGCAATCATCGTGTTCTTGGAGCGTGGTGAACGCAAAATTCCGGTACAGTATACACGCCGTATTGTAGGCCAACGTGTCTATGGTGGTCAAAGCACCTATATTCCGTTCAAGCTCAATACTGCAAACGTAATGCCCGTGATTATCACTGGTGCAGTTATGAGTATGCCGATGTTCTTGGTACAAATGTTCTCAGACCGTTTTGCATTGTTCAAATGGTTACAGGAAAATGTATTCAGTCCCATCACCATCCCGTATAACGTTATTGAATTTATTCTCATTGTTACGTTCTCATTTATGTACACCGCGTTGATGTACAATCCTGATGAGCTTGCGGAAAATATTAAAAAGAGTGGTGGCTTTATTCCTGGCATTCGTCCAGGCAAACATACTGCCGCATTCTTCTACTATATTTTGACTCGTGTAGGGTGCGTTGGTGCACTATACCTTGCAACGCTTGCCGTTATTCCGAACTTCTTGATGATGGTCATTACGATGCCATTCTATCTGAGCGGAACTGGGTTATTGATCGTCGTTGGTGTTGCCCTTGAAATAGCTTCTCAAATGGAAGCCTATCTTATTGAGCATCGCTATGAGGGTTTCTTGGCATCAGGTAGCCGATTAAAGGGCAGGGGCGGACGTTGAGCTTGAAGAAAGACATTTTGGTATTTGTGGGCCCGCCAGGGTCCGGCAAGGGCTCTATTTCAGGGCTCTGCGTCAAGGACTTTGGCTGGACCCAGCTCTCAACGGGAAATATGTGTAGAAAGCACATAGCTGAGCAAACACCGGTGGGTAAAGCAATAGATTTTGCGATAAAATCTGGTAAACTTATATCAGATGAGTTAGTTACGAGCATGATAGAGCAGTCGTTACAGGAATATCTCGATAAATCCTCAGTGATTATCCTCGATGGATACCCTCGGACTGTGGCTCAAGCTCGCCAGCTGGCTCAGTTACTAAACACGAAATTTAAGAATATTAAGCTTACCTTGGTTAGATTTAATGTGCCAGAC
>Ga0181531_10002479_pt1 | contig 11528 bp, 9 predicted proteins | sample PEATcosm2014_Bin_38_FD_119743 | JGI IMG/M metagenome (GOLD analysis project Ga0181531, IMG submission 119743) | Peatland microbial communities from MTU Mesocosm Facility, Houghton, MI, USA - PEATcosm2014_Bin11_10_metaG | ecosystem: Environmental > Terrestrial > Soil > Wetlands > Peat | place... | reverse complement strand
TTTGTTCTTCCAAGTCATTGACAACAAAGATTTTTAAAGAAAGCGCCTCCGCAAGTGATTCATTCCAAAGATTTTCAAATCCGAACCCCTCCTAAGTCGCTGACTTAAAAGATTTTTCAATAAAGGTAGGGGGGAGGGGGGTTAGGCTCTCTACCAGAAAAAAATAATTTCTCTTCGTCCCAGCTTTTCCGGTTCCCACTTTCCTGAAACCAACGCGCGAAAATGGCGCACCCTCATCGCTTTCTTGAAAGTAAAGATCCTTCGACTGCATCGGACGCTCTCGTTCCCACTCCACTCAAGATGACAACACATCAAGGAAGATGACCGGCTGGCCGCGTTGACTTTTCCACATGCACAAGGCAAACTACCAGTCTGCTGTTCACACGCATGTTTTTTACTTCTAAGGGACGAATTGATTCGGCGCGAGACGGTCATCGCGCATCCTAGAGTAGCCCATGCCTCCAGCACAGCGCGCAAAACTACTTTTATGAATGGACAAAAGGTGTCCTACACCATGGATTCGACGCTGGAGTCGGTGGACAGCGCGGAGCAGGCCGCCAGCCGCATCGCCACAGAACTAGGCTTCGCCGAAGAAGAAATCATGCAGATTTCAATGGCCGTGCGCGAAGCCGCCGTCAACGCAGTCCTGCATGGCAACGCCTACGATCCAGGAAAAAAAGTAATCGTGGAGTTCGATCACACCGGCGGCAGTTTAATCATCACCATAAAAGATCAGGGCAAAGGACTCGACCCCGCCAAGATTCCCGATCCTCTGGCGCCCGAAAATCTGATGAACACTTCAGGTCGCGGAATTTTTTTGATACGTTCGTTCATGGATGACGTCACCATTCTTCCTACGGCGAACGGCACGGAAATAAAACTTACCAAGCACGTCCACGGCGGAGCCGCGGGCGCAAAGGAGGCTTCTCAATGAGCATGAAAATCAGCACCCGGCAAGTCGACGGGGTCACCATCCTGGACTGCAGCGGGCGCATTACCCTGGGCGAAGGCAGCATCGTGCTGCGCGATGCCATTCGCGAAATACTTTCCAAGGGCAACAAGAAAATTCTGGTCAACCTGGGCGACGTCAACTACATTGACAGCTCCGGCATCGGTGAACTGGTCAGCGCCTTCACCACGGTCAAGAATCAGGGCGGCGAGTTGAAGCTGCTGAACCTGACCAAGAAAGTCCACGATCTGCTTCAGATCACCAAGCTCTACACCGTCTTCGACGTCAAGGACGACGAAGCCGCCGCAGTCAAAGCCTTCAAATAGACTTCAGGGCGAATCCAAGCACGGCCAGCTCGCTTCCGGCTGGCCGGCTTCACCCTCCTTTGGCGAGGATTCGATGGTCATCCGGCACAGACTTCTTCTTGCGTAGAAGATAGTGTGTCGTTATGCGGCGCATTTCGTTGCTCGGATGTTTACTCGCCTGCTCGTTCTCGCTCTTCGGAGCCGACTGCCTTGAGATTCAGAAAGCCTCCGAACATGTCGGCGAAATTCGATGCGTGTCGGGGAAGGTTGTGCGCGTAGTGCAAGCCGACCACGGTGTCATCCATCTGGACTTCTGTGACGACTACCGCATCTGTCCTTTTTCAGCAGTCATTTTCCATCGTGACCTAAAAGGCGTCGGCGACGTACGCGCTCTGAAAGGACGTATCGTAGAAATTCACGGCCCCGTAAAAGAGTACGACGGACACGCGGAGATCATCGTCGAGCGCGCTGGACAACTCGGCGGCGACGCGGCTCACCTTCCACCTTTGCCCAAGACTTACGATGTGGAACAGCGCGGCCACTACAGCGCCGGATCATTCAGCTTGCCTAAACCAACGCACGCCAAAGCCGCAAAGAAGCAGCCAGTAAACCTGCCTTCAGATACATTCAATCCAGAGCCGGAGGAGTAAAGCAAGAATCCTTGGCTGGGGTTTTGTCGGCCCTAAGCTTTCGCTGCGGTCAAGGCTCCCGAACTTACACCAGTCCGCGTCGCAATTCCTCCAACGAGTACTTCGTGCCACGCCAAATGACTCCTCTTTGCGAAAGCGTCAGAATCATCGAGCGCAGCATGGCATAGACGAACAAAACCGCACTCACCGGATGCAACAAGAAATAATAAGGCCGTAGACCCGAAAACTGTGACATTCCTACGTACAATCCGAAGATGCCGAAGAGCGCCAGTCCGAATGGCAGCTTAGCCCAACCGGGCGCGGCAAGCAAACCGAGAAAGGGCATGAGGTTAAGCAATGCCACTGCGAAGCACGACGCGGTCATTCGCCAGGTTTGAAACGACATAATGGCGAAGAAGTTCTTGGTCACGTTGTTGATGATCCCAACGGCGCCATCCCCCCAGTGCAAAGAAATGAGATCGCCTCCAAAAACACAGCGCTGTGCAAAACCGTTTTCCTTCACTACCTTGCCCAGCTTGAGGTCGTCGACGATTTCAAATCGCAACGCGGCATAGGTCCCGAGTGCTTCGTAAGCTCGGCGGCGAATCAGATTGAATGCGCCCACGCCCATGTAGTCTTTCGCCTTGGGATCGGCAACTTTCCATGGTCGATGACCGAAGGTGAACGTTGTTTGGAAGAACGAGATCATCATTTTTTCGCCGGGGCTCTTCATGATGAGCCAGGGAAACAAGACGAGGTGGTCCGCTGGCACCGACTCGGCGTAGGCGACCGCGCGCCGCAAAGCATCAGGGCGAAACAAGATGTCCGCGTCGGTGAATAGCAGCCAATCCGCGGTGGACTGACGGGCCGCGCTCCACATGGCATGGGGCTTGCCCAGCCAGCCCGATGGTAGTTCGGCGATATGAGCGATCCGCAGACGTCCGGGCGAACACTTCGCTGCGACCGCATCCATCAACGCTCCGGTGTGATCGGTCGAGCGATCATTAACCGCGATGACTTCGTAGTTGTCGTAATCAAGTACCGCCAGCCGCTCCAGGGAAGCCGAGATGTCTGCCTCTTCATTACGCGCGGGGACGATGATCGTGACACGTGGCGAAACTCCGTTCTTTGCAGGAGACCGATCCCACTCTGGCAGAGAGATGTTCGCCACACTGGGCATCCCGATGGCCGCGTCGAGTAGACGGCTTAGCCATGCCAGCGCCAGTAGGCAGCCTGCGATCCAGTAAAACCAACTCATTTGGCCGCGCTCGGGGAGACTCCCGGCGCGAGCTCAGGCGCAAATCTCATGCCGTAAAACAGCACGATCGAGCTAAGCCCCATGGCGACAATGGGGAGCACGAACGACGCCTGCAGCGAATGATGATCGGCGACGTATCCCATAAGCGTTGGCGAAGGCACGTCGCCCAGCAGATGAAACAGAAATAAGTTAACCGCAATTGCAGTCGCGCGAATCGGCACGCCAACGGAATTAACCAGTGCCGTGTTCAACGGAGACGTGTTCAGCAGCAACAAGAATGCCGCCAGACCAATAGCCGGAAGCATAATCGGCCCGGGATTGAACAGAGCCACGATCATCGCTGGCACGCCTAGTCCGATGCTGACCGCCGACACAAAAAGATATGCGCCCTTCATTTTGGGCAGAAGATAATCGCCGAGCCAGCCGCCAATCAAGCTGCCAAATATTCCGGCCACTACAACGATCCCGCCGAAGGCCGTATTAGCAGCCTGGAGCGAGTAACCGCGCGAGCGGGATAGGAACGTAGGCATCCACACCTGAATGCCGCCCAATGAAAACGTGGACATGGCGCAACCCAGTGTGATCGTCCAAAACGCTCCGTTGGTGAATAGGGCCTTGAGAGTGGCTGGCTGCGCGGTCGCTTTAGCCACATCAAACTGTCCACGCGGCGGCTCCGGCAGAAAAAGAATTGTCACAGCCAACAGAAATCCTGGCAGGGCCGCAATATAAAAGGGAAAGCGCCAGCCGTGCAAAGCGCCAAGCCAGCCGCCCAGCAGATAACCCGCAGCCGTTCCCACCGGAATCGCCAGATAGAAGATGCCGAAAATCCAACCGCGCTTTTTCTCCGGAAAAAGATCGGCGACGAAAGTCGGTGCGATGGTCACGAATGTCGCCTCGCCAATGCCGACCAACGTATGCCGCAGCAGAAGCTCGTGATAGGTGTGCGTCACCGCTGTGAGCAGGGTGAGGCCGCTCCAGAACATCGCGCCCAAACCGATAATCAGCTTGCGCGAATAGCGATCCGCCAGCGGCCCGGTGAACGGCGCGGCGATCATATACATAATGAGGAACGCGCTGGTCAGGTAGCCGAGCTGCGTATTGCTGAGACGAAATTCGGTCTGTACTAGCGGCTGAACTGCGAACAGCACGGAGCGATCAATATAATTCAGCAGGTTCAGCGCCGTCAGCAGCACTAGCGCCGTGCGAGGATAAATCTTCGTGGTGGCCACTCGAAATTCGACTATAGCACGGCGGCGCGCGGCTTCTATTTCTCCATGTGCTTGCGCCAATCGCGCCAGTCTTCGCCCACTGCTTCTTTCATCCTGGTCGCCGCGGACAGCAGCCAGTTCTTCGGCAGTTCTTTCAAGCAGCGCTGAATCTTGACCCGCTCGCTCGGCGTTCCCAGGTGAATGTTTCCAGTTTCGTATCCCATCGCCGAGAGTAGCTTCAAACTGTCGTGGTTGGTCGGCAAATCCGACAGCTCGATGCGCGAGCAATACGGCGCAAGCCGGCGCACGATCCAGCGCCCGCGAAGTTGCACGAACGGATCGGGGCATCGCACCGCCCTTCCGATGATCGCCTGATAATCGATGTCGATCGGGCCGTCCTTGGGATCGGTCCAATAAATCGCCGAGGGAACCAGCGCTTTGGCTTCGCGCGCGACTCGTCCGCCTCGCCAGTCGGCGATAGCGACGATTCGCATCCGCCCCAAGCTGCCGAGTCCCGCACGCCGCGCACAGAGTGCGTAATGCATCTTAGGCTCTGGCATCAAGTGCTGAATGGCATCCTCGGCGCTCGGCGGCATTTCGCCATGCAACTGCGGCAACTGATCCATCTTGGCCCAGAAGTGCTCTGGATCGCGCAACTCTCCGGTTGCAACCTCCCGCAACCATTTATTCTTTTCAGACAGCACGAAAGGCCTTCCCTGCTCAGCCAACGCCGTCGAGTACCCCTCAAGGATCACTCGCAACGCATCCTTTATCTTGAGTGCCACATGCCTTTGCTCGATGGCAATCATGGCGCTGGTCGCCAGCCGCACCAGGTCAACGGCAAACGACAGGACTGTCGCTTCGTCGAAGTCGTTCACGCCCCAAATCAGCCGCCCTTCGAGGTCGCGCCAGGTGCCGAAATTTTCTACGTGAAGATCGCCGACGGCTAGCAAGTGCGGAGTCTTCGACAACTCACCACAGATTTTCGGCCAAAGCTGCATCCAGCGATAGAACGTCGCCCGAAAAAACGAGAACTCATCGGCCGCCATGTGTTCGTGCTTGAGGCGCAAGTCTTCGGCCACGATCGGCGTGCGCTTGGCCAGCCACTTCTCGAAGCTCTTGGTTGCCTTAACAATATTCATTGGCTGCAAACAATAAAGTGCGGTCAGGTGCGCTGTCAATGATGCTTACGAGAAGACTGTAGCCGAGCTCACCAAGGCCGCAGGGAATTCTCGCAAAATCCTTCTCGGCGTCCTCGACGCTCTCGGCAGTGATCTCGAGCTTCGTCCCTTAGTGCAGCATTCAATAACGGAAATTCTCCGTAACTTCCCTCACATTCGGTAATCTGAAAGCAGAGGCTTCCCGACCCCATGACGCAAGAAGAGATTCGTCTCGCAGAAAATACTCAGCGCAAGATTTACTGGCAACGCTGGGGTCCGTATCTCAGCGAGCGCGCCTGGGGCACTGTACGCGAGGATTACAGCCCCGACGGCGAAGCTTGGACGTATTTCCCGCACGACCACGCCCGTTCCCGTGTCTACCGCTGGAATGAAGACGGCATCGCCGGAATCTGCGACCGCCATCAATCCATCTGCTTCGCATTGGCGATGTGGAACGGCAATGATCCGATTCTCAAAGAGCGCCTCTTCGGCCTCGGCGGCCACGAGGGCAATCACGGCGAAGATGTCAAAGAACAGTATTTTTATCTCGATAACACGCCCACGCACTCTTACATGAAGTATCTGTACAAGTATCCGCAGGCGGCGTTTCCCTACGAACAACTGCTCGAAGAAAATCGCAAGCGCGATAAACTCCAGCCTGAGTTCGAGTTGCTCGACACCGGCATATTCAGCGAGAGCCGTTATTTTGACGTGCAAGTCGAGTACGCAAAACTAGACTCGGAAGACATTTTCATAAAGATCACTGCATCGAACCGCGGGCCCGACGCAGCGACGCTCCACCTGCTGCCCACAATCTGGTTCCGCAACACCTGGTCGTGGGGAGACAAGGAAACACGCGCCGAACTCCGCCAGACCAGTCCGACGTCGTCCGTCATCGAACTGAACTGTGCAGAATACACGCGCCGCTATTTACTCCTCGAAACGCCGGACGAGTTGCTCTTTACTGAAAATGAAACTAACTTCCAGCGCTTGTACGGAAGCCCAAACACATCGCCATACGTTAAAGACGCCTTTGATTCCTACCTCGTTCACGGCGTCAAAGAAGCCGTAAATCCCGAGCACGTTGGCACCAAAGCCGCCGGTCATTATGAGTTGGCGCTGGCGGCCGGAGAAAGCCGCGTGCTTCGTCTCCGCTTCACCGACGAAAGGGCTCTGAACAACACAGCGTTCGACGCATTCGATTCGACTTTTGCAATTCGCAAGCAGGAAGCGGACGAATTCTACGCCACCGTCATTCCCGACCAACTGACACCCGACGCCAAGAACGTCATGCGTCAGGGGTTCGCGGGGATGTTATGGAACAAGCAGTTCTATCACTACGAGGTGAAGCGCTGGCTGGAGGGCGACCCAGCCTATCCTCCGCCTCCGCCGGAACGCTTTCAGGGGCGCAATCACAACTGGGGGCATCTGTTCAATTCCGACGTCATTTCCATGCCCGACAAATGGGAGTATCCGTGGTACGCGGTGTGGGATCTGGCGTTTCACACCGTCGCCCTGGCGCTAATTGACGCTGAGTTCGCCAAAGAGCAGCTCGTGCTCATACTGCGGGAGTGGTACATGCACCCGAACGGACAACTTCCCGCATACGAGTGGCGCTTCGGCGACGTCAATCCTCCGGTTCACGCGTGGGCCGCATTACGCGTCTACCAGATTGAGCGCAAGCGCACCGGCAAAGGCGATCGCGATTTCCTCAAGAGGATATTTCACAAGCTGCTGCTGAATTTCACCTGGTGGGTCAACCGCAAAGACACCGAAGGGATGAATATTTTCCAGGGCGGCTTTCTCGGCCTCGATAACATCGGAGTCTTCGATCGCAGCGCGCCGCTGCCCACGGGCGGATTCATGGAACAGTCCGACGGCACCAGTTGGATGGCCATGTATACCCTGAACCTGCTGGCCATCGCACTCGAGCTAGCCCGCGAAGAACCGGTGTACGAAGACGTCGCCAGCAAGTTCTGGGAGCACTTCATATATATCGCCCACGCCATGCAGCATCGCGGCGACGACAACATCGGCTTATGGGATGAGCAGGACGGCTTCTTCTATGATGTGCTCAAGCTGCCCGATGGCTCGCACTTCCCGCTTAAGATTCGCTCCACGGTCGGACTGATTCCCTTATTTGCGGTGGGAACCATCGAGCCGGAATTGCTCGACCGGCTCCCCGGGTTCAAGCGGCGGTTCAACTGGTTTCTGGAAAATCGTCCCGACCTCACCTCCAACGTCGCTTGCATGAGCACACCCGGACGTGGCGAGCGCCGCCTGCTCTCGATTGCCGACGAAAAGCAATTGCGCAGCATTTTGAAATACATGCTCGACGAACGCGAGTTTCTTTCGCCCTACGGCATTCGCTCGCTCTCGCAATATCATCAACAGCATCCTTACGAGCTGTCGCTCCCTGACGGCATCCGGACGGTAGCCTACGATCCCGCTGAATCGACCACGGGGATGTTCGGTGGGAACTCTAATTGGCGAGGGCCGATATGGTTTCCCATGAACGTCCTGCTCATCGAATCGTTGCAGCGCTTCCACTATTACTTTGGCGATTCATTCACCGTCGAATTTCCAACAGGTTCGGGCCAGCAGATGAATCTATCGGATGTGGCCATCGAACTCTCGCGCCGACTCACCCGCATCTTCCTTCAGGACTACAAGGGCGAGCGCCCTGCTGTAGCCGGACAAGAACAATTTCGCAGTGATCCGCACTGGAAAGACCTCGTCTTATTCTACGAATATTTCCACGGCGATACCGGCCTGGGCTTGGGCGCAAACCACCAGACCGGCTGGACAGGACTCGTGACCAAGCTGTTGCAACAGAGCGGGGTCGCGTAGCAACGACAGATACGCAGGATACGACTTCTAATTCAAGTATTCTTGGCGTGAAATTTTCATCTTCTGCATACGCGATTGCAGGGTGGTTCGCTTGAGGCCGAGACGTAGCGCGGCGCCATTCGCACCGGCGATGACTCCGCCACTGGCTCTGAGAGCGCGAAGAATGTGGTCGCGTTCGAGACTCAACAGGGTTCCATCGGAGACGCTCGAGTCCAGCGGATTCAATTCGTCGATGGGCGCTTCCAGCAGAGAACCTTCGGTCAGAATCACTGATCGTTCGATGAAGTTTTCCAGTTCCCTGATATTGCCCGGCCAGGGCCAGCGTTGCAACGCATCCATCGTAGCTGAGGCAATTGTATCGATCTGCTTGTTCATCCGCTTCGCGATTTTCTGCACAAAATAGCGCACCAGTAGCGGAATGTCGCTGCCACGATCGCGCAGCGCAGGCATGCGCAAAGGAAACACATTGAGCCGATAAAAAAGATCGCTGCGGAATTCATGCAGCTCAACACTTTCGGCGAGGTCTTTATTGGTGGCGGCGACAAGCCGAATATTGACTTTGATGGTCCGAGTTCCGCCCAGCCGCTCAAACTCTTGATCTTGCAGCACGCGGAGGAGTTTGGGCTGAAGCTCGAGCTGGATGTCGCCCACTTCGTCGAGAAACAGCGTGCCCTGATCGGCGAGCTCAAGCCGTCCCACCTTTTGCGAGATGGCTCCGGTGAACGCTCCCTTCTCGTGGCCGAAGAGCTCGCTCTCCAGCAATCCAGTAGGGATGGCGGCGCAATTCAATTTGATAAAGGGAGAGTCGCGGCGTGAGCTCAATCGATGAACCGCACGAGCAACTAGTTCCTTGCCCGTGCCGGTCTCGCCCAATATAAGGACGGTCGCGTCGCTGGTTGCCGCCGTCTTGACGTGACCCAATACCCGCCGCAAAGGTAAGCTTTCGCCGACGATTTCATCGAAGCTCGGATCGTTCGTCCATTCCGGAGGTTCTAACGGAAGATTTTCTTTCTTAAATCGGGTCTTCAGTTCGCCGACCTCACGATGGGCGAGATCGCGATCTAAAGCAGTCGCCAGCTGCGAACCAATCTGCTGCAATGATTCCGTGTCGCTGGTACTCAGGTCATAGGGTTGTTTGCTGAACAAAGTGAGTGTACCAACCGGTCGTCCCGAGCTGAAAAGAGGGACGAAACAACCGGCACGAAATGGCTGCTCCATTGAACCCTTAACGGGGTCGGGACCGGATCCCAATTCCAGCTCGACAGTTTTGATTTCACCTTCGTCTAGAGCCAAGCGCGAGGGCGCGATGTTGCTGGCAAGAGCGACGGTTCCCTCCGACAATGGCGGCGCCTCGCCCTTGGTTGTGACCCAGAGGCGGAGCGTTTGATCGCCTTCATCGTAAACTTTCAACGCGGCCCAATCATGCGGAATTACTCGTTGAATAATTTCGGAGAGCGGCTGAAACGCGCTCTTCAAGTTGCGACTATTGCTCAGTACAGTGCCGACATCTTGCAGAATTTTGGCGCGGCGATTCTCTGCTGCGAGCGCCTCGCGGTTCAGTACGCCTTCGATTGCGACTGCCGCAATTTCCCCGAGACGGTTGAGAAACTCAACCTCTTCTTCGGTAAAACCGGAACCTGAGAAGCGTCCGATGCCGAGTGCCCCGAGCTTACGGTCGGGCGTAGTAAGCGGCACGGTGCAGTAGAAGCGCAGGTTTTTTTCCGCAAGGCGACGAATGCTCCAGGCGTGGCGTATCTCGTCCAGGGCGGGATTGGGAAAGATCAACGGGCGCTGGTTTTGCCAGACCCACCCGCTAAAAGTAGAGTCGACAGGAACTTCAAAAGGAACGCTCTGCGGCTCTTCCAGGTGGATGTGGTGAACCCGCATGACCCTTCGTGCTGAATCGTGAAGAAAAACCGCGAAGCACTCGAAGGACATTGCCGCCTGCGCTTGTTGGCGGAATTCGCTAATCAGCGCTGGCAATTCCCTCGGGCGAATTAGGGCGTCCGCGATTCCTGAAAATGGCGTTTTACGAAAAACGTCTTCGTTCGTTTCGAAGTGGCTCGATCGCTTGAGCACGCGTTAGACTCAATTCTCCCCCTCGCGTTCAAGACTTCCAAGAGAACTTGTTTACTGTTCTCGCTATTGGCTAGAACGTTATCACCGGCCCGATACAGAGTCAATGCCACCAATGGACTAGAAGGGTTACCCAGATTTTTCGATTTCAAAATGGGAAGCTGCCCTTAGCTAGAATAGAAACATGGCCCGGGGATGGGAGAGCAAATCGGTTGAGGATCAGCAGGCGGAAGCGAATCAGAAAACGGCTTCAGTGAGACCGAACTTTTCGCCACAAGAAATCGCGGAAAAGCGCCGTCGGGAGGGTCTGTTGCTCTCCCGAAGCCGAATCTTGCAGCAACTGCAAAGCGCGACCCGCGCCGAACACCGTGCGGTGCTGGAGCGCGCCTTGGCCGATCTCGACCGGCAATTGCTGGCTTAAGCCTGAGGTTATATTCAGGCCAAATCATTGCTCACGTATAATCTTGAAGGATGAAAGCTTACGTTTATGTTTCCCCTAAGAAGACGGTGCTCGATCCGCAGGGAAAGACCATCCACGGAGCTCTCAAGAAAATGGGCTTCAAAGGACTGGAAGAAGTGCGGCAGGGCAAATACTTCGAGCTGACGCTCGATGGCCTGAGTCACACGGAAGCGGAAGCTGAGGTCGGCCGTATAGCGCGGGAAGTCCTGACCAATCCGGTGATTGAGGACTTCCGGTTTTCTCTGGAAGATTAGTCGTCGATCGTCAATCGTCGTTGGTCCCCGAAACTTAAGTTCCCCGAAAGCAAACGCGGCAACAGGAGTCATTTCCGATGTGCGGAATCGTAGGATATGTCGGCAAGAAGCCGGTTGTGCCGGTGATCATCGAAGGTCTGCGCAAACTGGAATATCGCGGCTATGATTCGGCCGGCATCGCTGTGGGAGGCATCGGCGATGGCTTGCAGCTCCGCCGTGCGGAAGGCAAACTGCGTAATCTGGAAGAAGTCCTGCGGCAACATCCCATCGAGGGAACCTTCGGCATCGGTCACACCCGCTGGGCCACGCACGGCCGCCCCAGCGAAGAAAACGCTCACCCGCATCGCGACTGCAGCGGGCGGATTGTCGTCGTGCACAA
>Ga0181531_10002478_pt1 | contig 11528 bp, 6 predicted proteins | sample PEATcosm2014_Bin_38_FD_119743 | JGI IMG/M metagenome (GOLD analysis project Ga0181531, IMG submission 119743) | Peatland microbial communities from MTU Mesocosm Facility, Houghton, MI, USA - PEATcosm2014_Bin11_10_metaG | ecosystem: Environmental > Terrestrial > Soil > Wetlands > Peat | place... | reverse complement strand
GCTGTTGCGGATTATTCGCCAGGGGAATCTCATCGACATAGTTGGAATAGACGTCGGGGCCACCTTGGTCGAAGGATGCGCTGCTGGCGCCAACGGCATTTTCCATGTAGTTGAGGTATCCGGTCGTGGCCACCACTGTGGTCATCTGCAATTCGGGTGCGACCAATCCGGCCTGCGAGATGCTGGTGTTCGGCGGAACATAACCCGGCGTAAACCAGTTGAAGACTGTCGGCGAACGTAGTGCCATTTCGCCTAACCCGTAGTCGGGGGCTTCGGGCGTGCCGATCTCAAAGACTCCGGTATAGGATTGCGCGTTGAAGGCTCGTGCCCACTCGAGATAGCGAATCAGGCTCTCTCTCACTTTGCCGGACTGATTGTTACTGTAAGCAGCGGCTGCGTTAGTCGCCTCCGGATCGAGCAGGATTGCTTTAATCACGGCTTGCATGTTCCCACGAACTCCGGTGCCATCGTTCACAAACACGGTGGCCACGCGCTGGACGTACGCCGGGCTCGGATCGCTCTTCACCATGTGCTGGATGAGCTGCTTGCAGACGAACGGGGGCGTGTTGGGATGGTTGAAGAGTGTATCCAGCGCGACTTTGAGATCGGCATCAGGATCACCTTGCCCTGCGGGAATCACAACCCCCAGAAAGTCTTTTTCAGCGGTCGAATGGTGCGTCGGATAGCTCTTCATCGGAAGAAGCTCAAACCCTACATTCGGCCCCACATTGCTCGAGCCATTCGACCAGTCGACCGAGGCGTTCGGCGTGTAGTTGTCGGGCGCTCCGGCGGGAACGTTGTAGCTGAATCCAGTAAATACGGAAGCAAGTCCTTCAACGTCGGGCAGTCCGTAAGTTGGTATCGGATTGCCGCTTCCGTCGACCTGAAGCGTGCCGTCGATGTTTAGCTTGTAGAGGCCGATGGTAAAGAGCTGCATGACCTCGCGGGCATAATTTTCGTCGGGGTGGGCTCCCTGAATTTGCCCTTCATTGCCTTGGATGGAAAGAAACTGACCCATCTGCGCGTTCAGCGTGACATCTTGCAGCAGGGTGCGGAAGTTTCCGAAGGCATCGTTTTCGAGGACGTCCAGGTAGGCGCCAAATCCACGCGGCTGAAAGTGGGTTGCGCCTCCGTTGTTGTTCGAGATGACTAGGAACTGACTTAGTGAGTACGCAACACGCTGGCGAAGCTGATCCTTGCCATTGACAGCTTGCATGAAGAAACTCTGAAAGATGCCGTCCGAGATGTTCCCATTCGGATACTGATACATGTAATAGTTGCACGGCTGGTCGGTCGGCGCACAGGTTGCAACGCCAGGCTCGGCGTATGTGCCTTGAAACGTGCCAGGGTCAGTGTCCCTTATAAGTTCCTGCTGGATGTAAGGAACGTGGGATACCGCTGCCGTGTTGAACTGCTGGGTGAACCACGCCTGATAGCCGATGTTCGAAAGATTCTGTATGTCCGCAGGAGTCGCGCCGAAGGTTGCTTGATCGAGAAACCTGGATGCGGCCGCCGGAGTCACTTGCGGCGCGGGAGGTGTGCCGCTCACAGTAACCGGAAACTGCACGGTCGGCGCATAACCCGGATCCGGATTGGCGACTTGAAAGTAGTATGGGCCCGGAGTCGGAAGGCTGAGAGATGCCGTCAATTGGCCGCTGCTCTTGTAACTGACCGAGACGGGAGCACCGTTCACGAGGAGCTGCGAGTTGCTCAGAAAATTCGTGCCATTGAGGACGAATGTCGTCGTGCCTGGATTTGTAGTGGATGGCGTCACGGACGCCAAGGTCGGGATCGGATTAAGAATTTCGATCAGTCGATTGTCCTCGTCTGCCGGGTTATCAACACTAGTTGCGGTGAGCGTCACAGTGTTTGGCGTCGGAACCACTGCGGGAGCCGTGTAGGTGACGCTACCGTCGGTATTGACCACGAACGTGCCGATCTGCGAGTTGCCCTGAGTATTTCCGTTCAGCTGCCAGGTGACGCCGGTATTAGTAGTACCCGTAACCATGGTGGAGAATTTGAGAGTGTCATTGACCCGAACGCTGGCACCGTTCTCCCGCTGGATTTCGACGACATCTTGACCGGGCATGACCTCGGCGATAAGTTTCGCCGTCGGCAACGCGTTGGGCGTAGGGTTGGTGACCGTGATCGGAAACTTGCCTGGCGTCGGCTGATTGATCGTTATCGTTAGTATCTCGGGTGAAACGAAAGTCGACGGAACCACCTTCCCGTTCCAAGAGACCTGTGAACCGGGCAGAAAGTTGGCGCCGGTAATGGTCAGAACTGTGGGCGTTTCCTCCGGGAAGCTGCTCGGAGTTACCAACGCACCTTCAGGGCTGACCACCCCTTCTCCGCCAGCGCACGCCGTCAACATTGATAGCAGGCCGGCCAGGGAGAGTAAAAGGAACGTTCGGGTTAAGTTCTCAACTTGATTGCGCTTGACCATCGTTCAGCCCCTCGGTGCAAATCGCTGTCAGATTTTCGGCAACTTCACGATAGAGCAAGGGGATTTGGTCGAGAAAGTAACCGAAGGCCAATGGGGAAAGCGAGATGAGCCGGATTGCTACCTGAAATTTGATCGGTCGGGCATCGACGAAAAAACCTAGGCCGGGCTTTGTCCGTGAACATTCGTACATGCACCGCGGTCACCCTAGAGAATGGCGAATTTCATTGAACCCGGCCATCCTCGCAATCCTCCACTGCTTTATTTTCTAAATTGCCCAAAATGAAACACTACTTGGTTTCATAATCATTTAAAGTTCCTTAACTTCGAAAGTTGAAGCGCGTCCAGTGGTAAGCGTCGGAGTGCCCGAGCCGCGGACGAACCTGATTAAGAGAATTGAGAATCCATGAAGCAATTGAACGGCAGTACCAGGGCCTGCGCGCTCTTGTTTATATCCGCAGCGATGCTCGCGATGACGGTGGTTTCTTTGCCCGCGCAAACGTTTCAGATCCGCAGCTTTGATGGCAAGGACGGCGCCTTCTCCTGGGCGCAGTTGATTCAGGGCAGCAACGGAAATTTGTACGGCACGACGCAGAATGGTGGAGGCGGCGCCTGCCCAACCGGCTGTGGCACGGTTTTCGCGATTACTCCCACGGGTAAGGAAACGGTGTTTAGCTTTGATGGAACGAATGGCTCCAACCCACTTGCCGGGCTGGTGCAAGGCACTGACGGCAACTTTTTTGGAATAACCTCACAGGGCGGGACCGATAATGGTGGAGGAGACTGCTCGACCGGTTGCGGCACGATCTTCAAAATAACTCCTGCTGGCCAGCTCACCACGCTGCACAATTTCGGCTACAAAGATGGCGCCGACGGCACGGGGACTCTAGTCCAGGCCACCGATGGAAATCTCTATGGCACGACGGAGACGGGCGGTTTTTTTGGAGCCGGTGTAATCTTCAAAATCAGCACCAGCGGAACATTTTCCGTCCTCCATTCCTTCACCGGCGGCGCGGACGGGGACACTCCCGTTGCAGGATTGATCCAGGCTGCGGATGGAGATCTCTACGGTACAACTTGGGGATACAATGACCAGTACTCTGGAACGATCTTTAAGATTACTCTGACCGGCACACTGACAACGCTGTACTCCTTTACGGGCATTACAGATGGGGCATTACCCTTCGCACCCCTCTATCAAGCCAAAGACGGAAATTTCTATGGTACGACTGAGGAAGGCGGCAGCGCCAGTTACGGAACGGTCTTCAGCATGACTCCGAGCGGCGCGCTGACCACATTGCACTCGTTTACCGGCGACGCGGACGGAAACACTCCGATATCGCCGTTGATTGAGGCCAGCGACGGAAATTTCTACGGGACTACGTCTTATGGCGGAAAGTATCCCAGCTTTGGCACGATATTCAGAATGACCCCGAGTGGAACGCTTGCGATCATCCACAACTTCAACGGCACGGAAGGCGCCTATGCTTACGGAGGCCTGATTCAGGCTAAGGATGGAGCACTCTACGGGGAGACTTTCGCAGGAGGATCGAGCAGCGCCTGCAGTTTCGGCTGCGGCGTAATTTATAGCTTGTCCGCGACGAAATAGCCCGACAACAAGTCCGACAAGGGCGGATGCTCCAGCCTTTCGCATTTCTTTGCGAAGGCTGGGGTTTTTTCGTGGGGAACGTGCGCTGTCGTCCGTCCGCGATGCTTATCTCTTGCCGGTCATGCGGAACAGACCCTTTCATCTTGTTGCAAACAAATAAATGAGGCCCGCAAGTAACACGGGCCTCAGCATCACTTCGGATGAATCACTTCCCTACTTCGCGATCTTGAAGATCACTCCGTAGCCATATGCTCCGCCCAAGTTTGTTGTGCCGTAGAGCGCCCCGTGGGAGACGACCAGGTTGCTGAAGGAGTAGAGACCGTCGCTACCGCCCGTGAACGTGTAGAGCTCGGTGTAATCCCAGTTACCTTTGTCGGCGGTCAACTCATAAACTGTGCCGGCACTGTTGGCTCCGTCACAGTGAGTCGTGGCGTAGATATCGTCTTTCGAATCAAGCAAGACATCGCGGAAAGTGCCTGAAATGTTCCATCCAGTGAGCGTGTACACCAGACTGAAGTTCCATCCGCTCCCAGACGGCGTCAGCTCAAACACGGTGCCGCCCGCGCTCCCGCCGTCGCCTTCCGTCGCAGCGCCAAAAAAGTTGCCAGCTTTGTCTGCGACCAGGCCAGCGTAGGGGACGCCGCCGTCAGTACCATTCTCGAATTCATGCAGAATGGTTTCCTTCCAAGTCGATCCTGATGGAGACAGCTCGAAAATGGTGCCGTAGCCGTAAGTTCCGCCCACAGACGTGGTTCCATAAAGGTTGCCAGCTTTATCGAAGGTCACGCCCGCAACTGGAGTCGCGCCGTCCGGAGCCGCACCGAAACTGTAGAGAACCTGCTCTATCCATGGCTGGCCGCTTTTTTTGGGGCGAGTCAGCTTGAAGACGACACCGTTATTAGCCGCGCCGCCATCGCGGGTCGTGCCGTAAAGGTTTCCGGCGGAATCTTTCGCCAAGCCAGCTTGCGGATTGGCGCCGTCAGAACCGCCCGCGAAGCTGTAAATCACTTCCTCTTTTCCCGCGGTGGTTACGCCGAAGACGGTTCCGTTACCGGAAGTACCACCATAGTAAGTCGTCCCAAAAAGATCTCCGAGATCGAAGATCAGAACACCCTGTGGGCTGGCGCCGTCGCTGCCACCGGCGAAATTGTAGAGCACGGTCTCCCCGCTGCCGGTGAACTTGAGCACAACGCCGTTATTGGAAGTGCCACCGGCAGTTGCGGTACCGTACATGTTTCCGTAACTGTCAGTGACCAATCCGTTGAGCGGATTGCCGCCATCGGCGGAGCCGGTGAAGCTGTACGCTACGCTGAAGGTTTGAGCGTGCGCCGCTGAAACAGTCGCCGCGATGGTGAATGAGCATACGAGGGTCAGCATCAGCCGCCCGATGGTCGAAATCGATTGAGTCTTCATGGTGCGTTCCTGTCCTTTCAAATCTTGGGTTGTGAAGTTCTCAGTCGGTGGGCGCGAACCGAAGTCTTGCGTGGAGATTAAGCTGATGTTCCTACGCCGGCGGCGGTGTGTCAATCGCTATTAGGGCCGATGCCGAATCGCGTCCCATGGGCGGGACAAACTTGGCCGGAAGTACAGTTCGGAATATGAGGTAGCGAAGCAAATCCGGTAACCGTGATATACCTCGGGTGAGTTTCCTATTGGGAAAGGTGTTTTACTGTGACCGCTCCGCAGATCGCGCGTGTCGTTCTTTACGTCAAAGACATTTCCCGCGTCGCCGCTTTTTATACCCGTTTCTTCGGCATGGCTCCACTACCGGGCGCGACGCAGGCCTGGGTTGAGTTGGCCAGTCCGCGCGGCGGTTGCACGATTGCGCTGCACCAGGCCGCCAAAACTCAGAAATCCGGAGCCGCAATGAAACTGGTATTTGGCGTACGCAATGTTCGCGCCTTCAAGAGCGCTCTGGAGAGGGATGGATTGAAGGTTGGAGTGGTTCACGAACCCGAAGGCTTCGAGTTCGCCAATTTGAAAGATCCCGCTGGCAATTCGATTTCGATTTCCAGTCGCGGCATGAGCCTCACTGAGTGAAGTCGAAAGGCACGCTCTCGCCTACACATTCTCTGCCATAATGTTAGGAACCAATTTCGTCTCACCACAATTTAAGGATGGTTTCTTGATGTCGCTGCGTCCCGCTTCTGTCTTATTTTTTGTTTTGCTTATCGGTCTTTGCCCACTCTTCGCTCAGACTACGATCTCTACCGGAAGTATTCAAGGCACCGTTACCGATCCGACCGGGGCCGTCGTCTCCGGCGCCAAGATCACCATCAGCAATAAGGCCACAGGACGAAACATGTCGACTGCGACCAATGCCTCCGGCGCGTACACTTCCGGAGCGCTCACGCCCGGGGATTACGTCGTCCGGGTCGAAGCCAAGGGATTCAAGACGCCGGAGCAGCCCATCACGGTGCAAGTCGGCGTCACATCCGGACTCAACGTGAAGCTGCAAGTCGGCCAGTCCGATCAACTCGTCGAAGTCAAAGGCACTGATATTCAGGTCAACACCGAGCAAGCGACCATTCAGGGCGTGCTTACGGCCGATCAGATCGAGAAGCTGCCCATCAACGGCCGGAACTTCCTCGACTTGGCACAGCTCGAACCCGGCGTCCAGATTCAGGATGGCGGCGACTTTGATCCTACCAAGACCGGATTCTCGTCAATCTCGTTCGGAGGACGCTTCGGCCGCACCGCCAGAATCGAGGTAGACGGGCTTGACATCAGCGATGAGACAGTCGGCACTACTACGCAGAACATTCCCGAGGGCGCGATCCAGGAATTTCAGTTGCAACAATCGTCACTCGATCTCTCGACGGAACTAACTTCGTCGGGATCGGTCAACGTCACCACCAAGTCCGGCACCAATGCCATCCACGGCGAAGGCTTCTACTACTTCCGCGATCAGACGCTCGACGCCAACCTGCCGGGAGCCAGCGACAACTACTTCCAGCGCAACCAAACCGGCGGCAGCGTTGGCGGCCCGATCATTAAGAACAAGCTTTTCTTCTTCGTGGACGCGGAGCACACCAAACAAGATTTGATAAGCCCGGTTCTTCCAGAAGGCACGTTCTCAGCGCTGACTGGAAACTTTAATTCGCCTTTCCGCGAGACGAACGGCATCGGACGCATCGACTGGCAGATCAACGATCGCTACAAATTCTTTTATCGTTTTTCTTACGACGACACGCGCAGCACACAAGCCTATATTCCGAACACGTTCCAGCCTTTCGCCAATGCGAATCACACCCCGGTTCACGCCATGGGTTTGGACTTCAATACTGGCGGCTTCACCCACAGCATTCGCTTCGGCTATACGAAGTTCAGCAATGCCATTCAGGACGCGGTTACCGGAAGCAACATCTTCAACCCCGCCCCCGGAATCGAGCTCGCCATCGGCAGCGATCCCGATTGCTTGACTGCCGGTGCTGACGCATTCTGTTCTGGGCCAAATTTTCTTGCTCCGCAGACCACGTATCAGTCCGACCATCAATTCAAATACGACGGAAGCAAGGCGGTGGGCGCGCACATTCTGCGTTATGGTGGCGGCTTCAATCATCTTCTCGGCGGCGGCACGGCCAGCTTTCTTGGAATCGCCCCCGCCGTCAGCGCGCAGGTCACGGATTGCACGGGCATCTGCCTCACTCTTCCCGGCGGCGCGAGCAATCCCCTTAACTATCCTGCGAACACGGTGCAACTCGGCAATGGCATCGGTTACTCCAGCGAACTGCCTTCTTTCGGATTGCCCGCCGGACGCCTCGGCCCTGACAATCGCATCTCTCTTTATATCGGCGATGCCTGGAAGGCAAAGCCCAATTTCACCATCACCTACGGCCTGCGCTACGTTCGCGACACGGGACGCACCGACAGCGACCTCGGCCCCATTGCTGCTCTGGCCCAATTCAACAACATCGACTACACCGGATTGCAGGATCGGGTTCACCAACCCAATCTCAATTTCGCTCCTCAAGTTGGCCTCGCGTGGGATCCCACGGGAAAAGGAAAGACCGTTTTTCGCGCCGGCATCGGACTCTTCTACGAAAATTCCATCTGGAACAATCTTCTTTATGATCGTCCGGCGCGCTTGCCGGAAGGCTTGTTCCTCTCGACTCCGACCGTTTGCTCTGGAGGCGAGGCGAACCCATACCCAGGCGGCCCCACACCTACTTTCTGCGGTCAGCCGATTGGGCAGGTAGCGAACTCCATCGCCGCGTACCAGGCGCAATATCAGGCCGCGACCGTCGCCGCCGGACCGGCCAGCAATCCTTCGTACATCGGAACCGAGCTCTCCGACGGAGTCAACATCAGCGGCACCGATTTACTTGCACCGAAGTATGTCAGCCCGCGCTCGGTACAGATGAACTTCGGACTACAAAAGGAAATTCACAAGGGAACGGTCATTTCGATCGATTACCTGCGCAACATCGAAACCCACACGCTGCTGGCCATCGACACAAATCACGTAGGGGATGCTCGTTACTTCAACCTTGCCAACGCGCAGAATGCCATCAGCGCCACGAACAGCTCTTTCGGTTGCGGCGGCGGTTATAGTCAGGCGGCGACCAATTGCGCCATTGCTGCGGGAGCAAATATTGCGTCCTATGCCGGCAATGGACTCGATTCCGGCTACTTCTATTCTTTTGGCGGCCCCTGCACGACCTGCGCCTTCCCCGGCATCAACCCGAATGTCGGCGCAAACCAAATGCTCTTCCCTATCGGCCGCTCGGAGTACAACGGTCTGCAAATGTCGCTCAAGCAAAACGTGCAGAATCCCTTCAAGCACATCAAGAGCCTCGACCTGCAAGCGTCGTATTCGCTATCGAAATTCATTGCCCCCGCACAAGACGGCGACTTCATCAACACCGCGACCGACTTCAAGAATCCGTTGAACTACATCGGCCCCAACGGACTCGATCGACGCCATCAGTTCTCTCTCGGCGGCTCCATGGACGTTCCCTACAATTTCCGCGTCGGCTTCATCGGCCACTTCTATAGTCCGCTGGCCACGACTCTCTATCTTTCTCCCAGCGGAAATCCCGGCGGAATTTTTCAAACCGACCTAACGGGTGACGGTACGGGAGACGGAAGCTTCACCGCCAATGGAAGCAACGGCGACGTGCTGCCCGGCACTGGCATTGGCTCATTTGGCCGCAAGGTCAACGGCGGCAACATCAATACTTACATCACGAATTACAACCAAAACTACGCCGGACAAGTCACCCCCGCCGGCCAGGACCTCCTGCAAAACGGATTGTTCACCCAGACCCAATTGCAACAAATCGGTGCGGTGCAGCAACCCATCCCTTTGGCACCGCCCAATGAAGCGACACCCGGATGGCTGCGTGTTTTCGACCTCAGCCTCAACTGGGATTACAAGTTCCGCGAACGCTACACGCTTTCGCCCGGCGTCACCGCCTTCAACGTCTTCAATTTCGCCAACTTCGACGGGCCCGTCAACGGTCTAAGCGGAACCCTCAGCGGCACAGATGGGGCAGCCAACGGCACCTCCGGCCAACAACCCAGCAGCAACCGCCTGGGATTGGGATCAGGAGTCTTTTCGTTAGGATCGCCCCGGGTAGTTGAGTTCTCGCTGAAGTTCACGTTCTAATGCTAAGCGAGGTATGTAGCAGGTAAAGGAGAGATTGGTGGCGGCGGTGAGACTCGAACTCACGACCTACGGATTATGAGACCGTCGCTCTAACCACCTGAGCTACACCGCCACTGTGGTTAACTATAAAACAATAAACAACTTAATAATTCACCCACCCCGCGCAGCACCTTCGTGTATCTGCTTTTTTCTGCTTTTTTGTTAAACTGAGCGCATGGGCAAATGGGGAAGCGGTCACGTCTACAAGAAAGCCGGGGCATGGCATCTGCAATTTTACACCAGTGAAATGCGCCAGGGCCGGTTGGTTAAGGTGCGCAGATCGAAGAGGCTGTGCGAAGCCAAGGGTGTCACGCAGAAGCACGTGAACGGCCTCGCCTCGGCTGAGATGGCGAAGAGCGAATCCCTCACGATCACCATAGAAAACATGATGGTGATTGATTTTTGGGAAACGCAATACCTGCCTTACTGTGAGACGCAATGGAAGGGCACCGGAATGCGGGCCTCGACCCTACGTGGCTTCAAACAGATTTGGAAGCAACATCTCAAACGCCACTTCGGCACTATCACTCTGCAAGAGTACACCGCAGACAAGGCGCGTAAGTTCCTTTCCTCCTTAAAAACGAAGCAAGGTAAGAACACTCTCAAACACATTCGAGCGTTGGCCTCGGCGATGTTTGGTGAAGCTATTGAGCGCAACTTGCGAAACGATAACCCATGGCACGTAAAGGTGCCCAAAGATTGCAAGGAATCGAAGGCCACTTTGCACTACACCATGGAAGAGGCCGAAAACCTTATCAGTGCATTGCTCGAACATGTTGATGCGCAACTCGTGTTGGCCCTATCGTGTTTTCTTGGGTTAGGCCCAGCAGAGATTGCAGGCTTGCAATGGGGTGACGTCGATGAGGCGTGGATTCACATTCGCCGCAACAAACCGTCGCATGGCAAGGTTGGCCCACCCAAGACCTCAGAGCGGATGGCACCTCTCCCCATCATCGAACACGTGCGGTTGCCGTTGGGGTTGTGGCGGGCGCACTGTGCGGATACCAGCTCCGGAGCCTGGGTGATTCCCGACCTTTACAACATGCTGAACAGAGTCATCAAGCCTCACGTAATGGGGTTAAAAGAGTGCGTGCGTTGTGGCACGACCCCAAGGATTTCAAACGTGACGTGGAAAGGCTTGTATGCCGGTCGCAGGGGCGCCATTACGGCCATCATTGAAGCGACCAACGGCAACTACGCGGTTGGACAGGCTGTAGCGCGACACAAGAGCATGACCACCACGCTCAATGTGTATAAGAAACAGATCACTCAGCAAGGTTTCTTGGTAGGAATGGAACAGTTTCAGAAGGCGCTCAATGGCCGAAGGCCTTCAGATGTTTCCTAAACTTATCTTCCTCGGAAATTCCTTACCGCTGATGACCATCAGTAATCTCCTGTATTGTTTGAATGAATGAAGCTCAAATGTTCGCGCATCGAGTTCCGAAGAATCCGGGTAGTAGACAATTCCCCGCGTGGAAGATGACAGAAAATGCGGCAAGCAGAATCTTCGGTGGGAGGAGACGCCAAGTGAGTTTGTCTGTCAGATGGCTCTGAATGGCGATCTGACAAGCTCAACTACTCCCTGGGACTAACTCTGCACCTGTTACAGAAAAAGTGGACGGGGCACAGCAGAAAGTTTTTCGTATTCTTACGTGAACGGAAATTGGGGAGCAGGTCAGTACACGTCTAAACCGAGTAAGTCCGATTACAAAAGCTATGGCTTGGTTCCCATTCCGCCGTCATTGGCCCGATTCAACTGCTTCTCTGGCTTGAGACAGGAGTTCGTCGTAATTGCGTTCAAATGGTTCTACGAGAATTGACTCAAG
>Ga0181531_10002476_pt1 | contig 11535 bp, 11 predicted proteins | sample PEATcosm2014_Bin_38_FD_119743 | JGI IMG/M metagenome (GOLD analysis project Ga0181531, IMG submission 119743) | Peatland microbial communities from MTU Mesocosm Facility, Houghton, MI, USA - PEATcosm2014_Bin11_10_metaG | ecosystem: Environmental > Terrestrial > Soil > Wetlands > Peat | place... | reverse complement strand
CGGCTAGGATTTGCTGGTGCGAGGCCCCGAACCGTAAGTCGGAATCCACCGTGATCCGCTCCCGCCGTTGATAGCGTCGATCCGGTTACTGGTTCACCCCCGAGGCCAGGAATCCGCCATCCACCGCGATGCATTGGCCAGTGATAAAGCTGGCCGCCTCGGAGGCCAGCAACACCGCCGCGCCGATCAGTTCTTCGGGCTGTCCGAATCGCGCCATCGGCGTGCGCAGCTTCAACTCGCGGCCGCGCTCGGTCCCGTCCAGAAGCTGGGCGTTCAGGTCGGTGCGAAATACGCCCGGCGCGATGGCGTTGACGTTGATGCCGTCGCGCGCCCACTCGACGGCCAGGTTGCGGGTCAGCGCCAGCACCGCCGCTTTCGATGCGGCATAGGCCGTCACTTCCAGGAACCCCACGAAGGATGTCAACGAGGCGATGTTGATTATACGCCCGCGGCGGTTGGCCGCCAGCGGCCGGTAAAACGACTGGCAGGCGCGCAGCATGCCGGTGAGATTCACGTCCATAATGCGATTCCAGTCGGCTTCGGTCACGTCCACGGTGGGTTTTCGCTGCGTCTGGCCGGCGGCATTCAGCAACACATCGACGCGGCCGAACTGGGCGAGCACGGCGTCGCGAAATCGGTCGACGGATTCGCGGGCGCCCGCATCGCAGGGGTGGCGCAGCGTGCGGCGACCGGCGCGCTCGATTTCCAGGCAGGCCTCTTCGATCAGCGGCTCACGGCGGCCGGTGGGCACGACATCGGCTCCCGCTTCGGCCAGTCCGGCTGCCAGTTTTCGGCCAATGCCCGAGGTGCCGCCGATGACTACGGCGACATGCCCGGTTAAATCCATCAGGTGTTTGGTTGGCACGATGTTCCTTTCTCTTAGGCTCAGTCCAGATGCGCGGCCAGCGTTCGCGCGGCTGCATCCGCGTCTTTTTCATGGAGGCCGGCGACGCCCGCAATCCACGCACCCTTGGCGAATACGAAAACCGGCCTTCCGGCGTCTTGTCCGAAGTAGCCGCCAAACGAAGGGACCAGTGTAGCGCCCGCCAGAGCTTTGTTCCAGTCGAGCAGGAGAAACGCGGCGTCCTGCGGGGTGGGCAACCGGGCGATAAACATACTGTATTCGATGTTGCCGTGCCTGTAATGCGCCAGCGTGCCTCCGGGCATGAAGGACTTGCCCAGAAGCTGGTTGCCGACCACCTGCGTGTCCGTACGGTTGGCCATGGGGAAGCGGCGGGATTGGTCCGCGGGTTGGGCAGGCGCGGCCGGCTTCGCGGGTTCGGGCGCGGCGGATTTCGGTTCCGCGCCGCAGGAGATCAGGAGCGCGGCGGCTAGCGGGGGCAGGAGAATTCGCATTCGTCCGCAGTATAACGCGGTTGTTGGGCTGCGAAGAGCGGGGCTGGGAGCCCCGCGCAGGCCGGGGGCCTGCCCCACTTTCTAAAGCACGGGTGCGAGTTCTTCTGCCTGTATGAGCGGGGCGTCTTCCGGCTGCGGCTTGCGCATCTTCGGTTTGGCCTTGCGCGGCGCGCGCTTGCGTGTGACGTGCGGCTGGGTTTTGGGAACGCCCGCCGCCTCGCGCAACTCCTTGAAGGAAGTTTCCAGAAACTCGATCATGCGGCCTCCGTCGGGCGCGGCCAGCGCATCCGTAGTGAGCGCGAAATAGAGTTTTTGATCGTAGCTCTCGATCGCCACGCTGATGCCCACATCCATGCCGGTAGGCACATGCGGATAGGAGGCCACCATGCGCTGGCCACATGCGTACAGGGGAATTTGCGGTCCCGGCACATTCGTGCAGACCATGTGGAACAGAGGGATGGGAGTGTTGAGCCAGCCTACGTTGCCGGCCAGGAAGGCCTGCACCGGAGGCGGGAGCAGCCCCAGCCAGGCCAGGCTCAAGCGGAACAATTCCGGCGTGCGCGCGCCTTTCATAGCCTGGGTCAGCTCGTGGATGTGCTTAATACGGGCGATCGGATCGCGAATGCCGAGCGGCAGAGTCACCGGCATGATGGAAATCAGATTGCCAAAACCGCCAACCGACTCTCCCGGCGGGCGCACGTTGACCGGCACCATGGGGCGGAAGAAACGGTTTTTCACGGTTTGCCCGTGCGCCTTGGTGTATTTGGCGACGGCGCCGGCAACCACGGTCAGCACCACGTCGTTCACCGTGCAACCGCAGGCCGTGCGGATGGCGCGCGCTTCGGCGAAGGGGAACTCGGTCCAGAAGACGCGGCGCTCGCCGGAGCAGGGCCGGTTGAAGGGCAGATGTTCGAGCGGCGACAGCAGTTCGGGCACCCTGTCCACCACGCGCTCGAGCCCCACGGCCGCGACGTTGTCGCTCCGCAGCAGGGAGCCGTAGCCCAACACCGCGTCGCGGACATCCGCCAACCGTTTGGGGATCTGCGCCAGGCTGTCGGTGAAGGCGTCCACAAAAAGAGCGGCCGCATCGGGGGGCTGGGGCGGCCGGTAAGGCTTTCGTTTGGGCAGCCGGCGCGGCTCCGGCGACGGGTCCATGATGACGTCGAAGATCCCGATCCCGGCCACGCCATCCACGATGCAATGGTGGATCTTGCAAATCATGGCCGAGCGTCCGCCCGCCAGTCCGTCCACGATGTACGTTTCCCAGAGCGGCTTGCCGCGGTCGAGCAAAGGGGTAAAGATACGGCCGGCCAACTCGCGCAACTGCTCGTCGGAGCCCGGCGCGTCGAGAGTGACGTGGAAGATGTGGCGCCGGATGTCGAAGTGGGGATCGAATTGCCAAGTGGGGAATCCGATGTTCAGGAAGGGAAACATCACCTTTTCACGGTAGCGGGGGATCAAATCCAGTTTGGATTCGATGGTGGCCACGAAGCGCTCGAAGGGAATCACGCCTTCGAAGATGCACACGCCGCCGATGTGCAGAGGCATCTCTTTGCGCTCGAAGTTGAGAAACGCGGCATCCAGAGCGCCGAAACGGGTGGGGAGTTTGGCCAGGGCCATCGGAAACAGCCTTCCTTTTTCGAGGAATACGTATATTCAGATTATATTGTCTCTTACTCCGGGGAGGGATGCAAGGGGCGGGGCTAAAGCCCCGCGCGGGGCTGAAGCCCGCCCTCCAAGGGTCTAGTGGCTGGATTCGTAGTGCTGTTTCAGCAAGTCCACGCCGAAGTCGCCGTTGAAGTCGCGCCACACGGAGTGTATGTGGTTGGCGTTGTTCTGGGTGTCGTCGTATTCGATCAGGAAAGATGCGGTCTGCACGCGATAGTAGTGCGGATCGCCCTTCTGCGTGCCGCCGGCCCAGGCGAAGTAGATGTCCTTGCCGGCCTTCTTGATCTGCTCTTCGCGAGCTTCCGCAAGCTGGTCCGGCATGTTTCGCGCATACTCTTCAAGGAGCGCCATCAGCAATTCGAACTGTTTGGCGCTCATTTTGGAAGCCTGCAGGCCGGAGGGTTGGCCTTTCAGCGCCGCCTGGCGGCTGTCGAAGGTGATGATGTCTTTGTAGGCTACCGGATCGACAATGGCGATCTTGCGCTGGGCGGCGTCGAGCGACTGGATCACGGCGCGGCCCAGGTCTTCCTCCGCGCCCAGCGTGCGCAGTCCCTTGCGCGGGCCTTCCCTGACCTCGGCCGGATTGGCGCCGTAGAAGCTGGGCCCGCTGACCGCATGGCCGCCCACCACGGTGTAATTCTGGCTGAGATGATGACCTTCCACGCGATAGCCCCAGGTTCCGTCGGCCGAAGGCGTGCCGAATATGGAGATGTAGTATTTCTCCGGATCGCGCTCGGGACCGGTGCCATGCTCGATGGCGCGCAGCACTTCTTCCAGGCTCATCACCGTTTCCGCCTTGAAGAAGCCTTGCTGGCTGAGCCCCGCGCTGAGCAGCGCCGTGGCCAAATGCTTCTGCGCGGAGGTCATGTCGCGCAGCGCCAGACCTTTTCGCTCGATGGGGACGAAGTGCCAGTTTTGGCGCTCCTCTTCTTCAAAGGCGAAAGTGGCCTTGGCGCGTTGATCGGGTAAAAGCGAAGCCAGGAACCGATTCGCGGATTCGGCCATTAGCGCGGATGAATTCAGGCGGTGATAGGCCGAGGTCAGTAGCATGACGCCAATAGCGGCCGCGGCGAGGCGGAAATAGAAGGACCTCATGGGCACCTCATGGACGCCGCAGAGGCGTCAGAACGGAAAATCCTTCTTGACCATCTGCACCACGCCAGCCCGCGCCAGGTACGGATGGGGATTCACGGGAGCGCCGCCTAAGCGCACTTCATAATGCAAATGCGGCGCCGTCACGCGCCCGGTGCTGCCTACCGCGCCCACCTGCTCGCCACGCCGCACTTCCTGGCCCTCGACAACCGCGAAGCGGGAAAGGTGCGCGTAATAGGTTTCGATCGCGCCGCCATGATCCACGATCACCAACTGGCCGTAGCCGCTGTTCCACCCGGCAAAAGTCACCACACCGTCGGCGGTGGTGCGCACGGGAGTGCCGGTGGGCGCGGAGATGTCCACGCCCGTGTGCATGGCGCCTTCACCGGAGAACGGGTCCGTCCGCTCACCGTACCCGCCCATCAGGCGGCCCTCGACCGGCCAGATGCTGGGCTGCACGTTGGTGTGCCAGCGGCGCGCGAAGCCATTCTCGGCGCTATGGTAAGTGCGCAGCACACGATAGGCCGCCACGGAATCGGAGTAGGTGGGCAGCAAGCGCCCTTCCGCCGCAATCCCGGCAGGGCCTTCCAGCTTCTGCTTGATGCCGTAGGCGACCGAGACTTCGTTGGCGAACATTTCCAGGCTGGCCATCTGCTGGTTGGTCTGGTTGGTCACCTTCTGCAAGCGTTGATAGCGGGTGCGCAGGGCTTCCACTTCATTGCGTAAGGCATTGTAGTTCGCCACCTTCCAGGCCATGCGCGCGTAACTGGATATGAAACCGAAGATCGAGATGCAGCCGAGCAGGGCCAAGGCCATCACGGCGTAGACCACTTTCAGCGGGACGCGAACGCGCCGCAGTTTTCCTCGCAGGGAATGGGCTAACACCAAAATGAAGTAATTTTGCTGCATAGTCTTCTCAGCCGGACCCGGCAAACAGAACTCCCCTGGCCCGGTCCGGAGGGCTATTAGGATTGGCGAAAGGTGAATGTAACAGGACCTACACAGCCGTGTCAAGCGAATGTTTTGCTTGCAAGTTATTGAAGAAATTGATAGTGTGTCCTTGGAGACGATGTCCTATATACTTCCGGGAGCGCTTTTTCTGCGAAATCTGGTGGAGCGGCGCAGTTTGCTGTTCCAACTCGTGCGGCGGGATTTCCAGCAGCGCTTCGTGGGCTCGGCCGTGGGCTGGATCTGGGGAATCATCCATCCGCTGGTGCTGCTGGGGAGCTGGACCTTTGTTTTCAGCATCTGCCTGCATCAGAAGATGCCGGCCGGCGAGGTGACCGACAGCTACCCGCTTTTTCTTTTCGCCGGCATGCTACCGTGGCTGCTGTTCAGCGAAACCGTGCAGCGTTCGGCATCGAGCCTGCCGGAACAGGCCAGCCTGATCACCAAGACCGTGTTTCCCGCCGAGATGGTGCCGGTTTCGATCTTCCTCTCCTCGCTGGTGAGCCACCTGATCGCGCTGGGACTGGCGGTGGCGGCGGTGAGCATCTGGCTGAACCACATCAGCCCAGGGTTGATGCTGCTGCCGGTGTATATGCTGCTGCTGGGAATGTTCGCCGTCGGATTAGGATGGATCCTGGCGAGCCTGCAGGTCTACCTGCGGGATACCGCGCAGGTGCTGACGGTGATCCTGACGTTCTGGTTTTGGCTGACGCCGATTTTCATCACCGAGCAGCAGTTCCCGGCGCGGCTGCGGTTCCTGCTGGCGGGCAATCCGCTGGCGTACCTGGTGCGCGCCTATCGTGAGCTGCTGCTCTCCGGCCAATGGCCCAGGCTGGATGAGCTGGGGATTGTGGCGGCTTTCGCGCTGGCGATGTTTTTGGCGGGCGGGCTGTTCTTCCGGCATATGAAGCGCGGGTTCGCGGACGTGTTGTAATGGCTGGAAGTGAGCGTGATGCAGCCATTCGTTAAGACAATCCATCCGCGCGGGGTGCTCTCGTTTGCTCCCGATACGGAACCGCTGCCGATCACTCCTCTGAATGTCCTGATCGGGCCGAATGGGTCGGGCAAGTCGAATCTGATCGAGATATTTGAATTGCTGCGGGCTTTGCCCACAGATCTCGCCGAAGTGATCCGGGAGGGTGGGGGCATTGGGGAGTGGCTGTGGAAGGGCGCCCGCCCTAGCACAGCCGGGGGCGTCAGCGCTGAGTTGCGCATACCAAGGATTGATCTGCTGCGATATCGGTTGGCGTTCGGCTTATGGGGGCAGCGGCTCCAGGTGCTGGACGAGGTTATAGAAGGCGCTGACGCGGGCCGAGCGGAGGGTGACGGCGCCTTTTATTATCGCTTTCAGGACGGAGCCCCTAAATCCAGGAGCCGCCAAGAGAATATTTCAGCCGCTGACTATTTCGCGGAGGTAAGCCTCAAACCGCACGACCTCGATCCGACGCAATCCATTCTTTCGCAGCGCAAGGACCCTGATCGGTATCCGGAAATAACTGCAATTGGGTACTCTTTCGCGGATATCCTGACTTTCCGGGAATGGAGCTTTGGCCGGTACGCGCCCCTGAGGCAAGCTCAACCCGCGGATCTGCCGAACCACGTTGTCTTGGCAGATTCCCGGAATCTAGGCCTCATCCTGAACGCAATTGAGCACAGCGACCTATGGCCTCGTCTTAATGCGGCTCTGAGCCGCTTCCTGCCGCGCTTCAAGCGTCTTTCCACGCTGGTGCAGGGCGGGACCATTCAGATCTTCTTGCACGAGGACGGGCTCCGCAGCCCCGTGCCGGCCACGCGATTGTCGGACGGAACCCTCCGGTTCATCGCGCTGCTGGCGATCTTGCTGCGGCCTGGAGTAACGCCGCTCATCTGCCTTGAGGAGCCGGAATTGGGGCTGCACCCCGACGCGCTGACCCTGATCGCCGAGTTGCTGGTGGAAGCCTCGCAACAAACCCAGATCATCGTAACCACCCAATCCGACGTCCTTGTATCGGCGCTCAGTGAACACGCGGAATCAGTGGTAGTCTGCGACAATCTGAATGGGGCATCGCGGTTTCGCAGGCTGGAGAGCGGAAAGCTGCGGTTCTGGACGGATAAATACAGGCTTGGCGATGTTTGGCGGATCGGCGAACTGGGTGGCAACCCGTGAGCGGGATCGCGGTGTACATGGAAGGCGGCGGCCGCGATTCAAAGGAGGGCAAGGCCCGCCTCCGTCAAGGAATGTCCGAGTTTATCCGCAAGGTAGTTAGCCAGAAGAAACCGGGATGGAAGGTCATTGCGTGTGGGAGCCGCAATGACGCTCGCGATGCATTTCTGGATGCGAACAAGACCTCGCCGGATACTTTCAGCGTGCTTCTGGTTGATTCGGAAGAGCCAGTCACTCAACCACCGCGTGCTTATCTGAAACAAAGGGACGCGTGGGACTTGGCGGATAGCAATGAGCACGCCATCCATCTCATGATCCAGGTAATGGAAACTTGGGTCATTGCCGACTGCGAAGCGCTGGCGACGCACTACGGCCAGGGCTTTTTGAAGAAGGCTCTTCTGCCTCGCACTAAGAACCTCGAGAGCGTCGAGAAAGAGCGTATTTACGACGCCCTGAAGCATGCGACAGCGAAGACGCAGAAAGGCGAGTATCACATGATTGGCCACGCTGCGGCTCTGCTGGAGAAGATCGACCCAGCCATTGTGCGTCGCCGTTGCCCGTCTTGCGACCGGCTCTTCGCGACATTCACCAAGCGCATCGATGCGGCATAAACATCCGCCGCCCGTTTTGTTGCATCATCAATAGTAGATGCCCTCAGCGTTCAAAATTGCGGCGTGGCCGATCATTCTGGCGATGGCGGCCGGAGCGCATCCGGCGCTGCAGTTCGCTTTGCGCGATACCGAGGGCGTCGAGCACACGCCGCGTGAGTGGACGCAGGCGCGTGCCGTAGTCCTGTTCTTCGTCACCACGGATTGCCCTTTGAGTAACGGCTACGCGCCGGAGATGGACCGCATCGCGCGGGCATACGCTCCACGGGGCGTACTTACTTACGCGGTGCAGGGCGACACTACCATTCCCGACGAGGAAGTCCGGCGCCATGCGCGCGAGTACGGATACAGCTTCCCCGCCCTGCTCGATCCGCGGCAGGTTTTGGCCCGCCACACCGGCGCTACGGTTACGCCCGAAGCCGTGGTGCTATCTGGCGAGGGCGCGGTGTTATATCTTGGGCGCATCGACAATCGCGTGGAGGACTTCGGCAAGACGCGCATCGAGGCGACCGAATTGGACCTGCGCGATGCGCTCGACGCGGTCCTGGCAGGGCGGCCGGTCCCGCATCCCCGAACCCGCGCGCTGGGCTGCGCCATCACCAATGGACACTAGAAGGAGAAGGGTATGAGATTTTTCGCAATCGTAACTATCTTGGCGGTCGCCGCCGCGGCCCACGCCGCGACGCCTACATTCAACAAAGACATCGCGCCGATTCTCTACCAAAACTGCGCGACCTGTCATCGCCCCGGCGAAGTGGCGCCATTCTCCCTTCTGACCTACGCGGATGCCGCCAAGAAAGCCGGCCTGTTGGCCGTCGTCACCGGAAAGCGTGTAATGCCGCCCTGGAAGGCAGTGCCGGGGTATGGATCTTTCGCCAACGAGCGGCGGCTCTCCGAGCCGCAGATCGCGCTGATTCGCGATTGGGCCAAGGCCGGGGCGCCGGAAGGCGACGCCAAGGACAAACCCACGCCGCCGGTTTTCCCGAACGGATGGGAAGGCGGCCAGCCCGATAAGGTTCTCACTCTGAACCACAAATTCGAAGTCGCGGCGGATGGCCCCGACGAATACCGCTGCTTCGTCCTGCCGCTCGATACCGCGCAGGACGTGTACTTGAGCGGCATGGAGTTTCGTCCCGGGAACCGGCGCGTGGTGCATCACGCGCTGGTGTACACCGATACCACGGGCACGGCGCGCAAGCTGGCGGCCGATTCGCCGGATGGCAGTTACACGTGCTTCGGCGGTCCGAAGTTTCCGCCTTCGGGCTTGCTCGGCGGATGGGCTCCAGGCGCAACCCCGCCACCCGATTCGCCCAGCCTGTCGCAGCTCATCCGGCAAGGCACCGACATCGTGGTGCAGATCCACTATCACCCTTCGGGCAAGCCGGAGGAGGATCAGTCATCGCTGGGCTTGAAGTTCTCCGGCCCGCCCACCAAAGGTCGCGCGGGCATCGTTCTTTCCAACCGGCGCATCTACATCCCCGCAGGGGATTCGCACTACGTGGTGAAGGCCAGCGTGACCGTGCCGCGCGATGTGGACGTGTTCGGCATCACGCCGCACGCGCACTATCTGGGCAAGGACATGCAGGTGAATGCGGTTCTTCCGGACGGCAGCACCGAACACCTGATCCGCATCGCGGATTGGGATTTCAACTGGCAGGGGCAATACCGCTACAAAGAGCCTATACACCTGCCCAAAGGGACGCGCATCGATCTCGAATACGTGTACGACAATTCCGAAGGCAATCCGCACAACCCCTCGCACCCGCCCATCCCGGTGACCTGGGGCGAGGAAACCAAGAACGAGATGGCCGTCCTTTTCCTGAGCGTGGCGCTGCCGTCGCCGGACGACGTGCCCGGTTTCCGGCGCGAGATGCGGACCGCGTACCTCGAATCCTTTCTGGCCGAAGGCAACGGCGTCGACGACCTGCCGCCCGGCATTCCGCAAGGGGAATTGGCAATGCTCAAACGAATGTTCCAGAGATTCGATAAGAACGGCGACGGCAAACTGGACGCCGAGGAACGTGCCGCGCTGTTGCAATTCCTGCACGGGTTGCACCAGTAGCTCGTGCTTTCGCGCTGTTCACGAGATGGCGCCTTACTGCTTCTTCGGCGGCGGCGGCGACCCGCGCAAGAGAATCTTCACCGCGCGGTCGCCATTCTCGCCGCTCGCCCACTTCACGGTCACCTTTTGCTTCAGCTTGGGCTTCCCGCCAAGTGGCTCCACAACGGTGTCGGCGGTAATGGCGAACGCGCGCACCGTGGCCTTTCCCAGCACCGTGCGCGTCAGCGTGATGCTCTCCTCCGTCAGGACCGTGACCACTCCCGCAAAGTATTGATCCGGCTGCTGAACGGTGGGCGGCGGGTCCTGTCCGCGCGCGGGATTGGGACCGCTCAGGGCTAGAAACACGGTCGCGAGGCACGAAAGGAACCGCACATTCCTTAGATTAAAAAAGGCGAATGAAGGCTGGGTAAACACCGGATTAAAGTTCATTCATCCCCCATCCCCCCGCCTGCGACCCCAGCGGGCACGGGTTCGGGCGGCGCCGGCTCGGCCGCCGCGGGCAGCGTTACGGTGAAGCGCGTGCCCTTGCCGGGCGCGCTGTCGACGTGAATCGCGCCGCCGTGGGCCTTGGCGATCCAGGCCACGAAGCTCAGCCCCAGTCCCAGCCCCGGCTCCGGATTCGCGCAGCTTTCCTGCGCCGGCACCCGGTAGAAGCGCTCGAAAATGTGCGGGATGTGCTCTTCGGGAATGCCGCAGCCGGTATCTTCGACTTCGATGGCAATGGATTCCGGCAAGCTCTGCAGCGCCACGTGAACCCGCCCGCCCGCGGGCGTGAACTTCAGGGCGTTCGACAGCAGGTTCGAAAGCATGCGCTCGATCTGCACGCGGTCCACATCGGCCGCGCACTCCGGCGGCACATCGGCGGAAAGCTCCACGCGGGCGCCTTCGGCGGGTATCTGGAATTGATCGACGATATCGCGCACGACGGCGGCCAGATCCAGGCGCGTCTTCTGCAACGCGAGCTGCCCGGACTCGGCTTGCGAAAGCAGCAGCAGCGCGCGCACGATTTGCGAGAGCCGCTCGATATCCTGCAGGGAATTCAGCGTGGCGTCCCGATACTGCTCCACGGTTTTGGCGGTAAATAGCGCCACCTCCAGCTGGCCGCGGATGGCGGTGATGGGGGTGCGCAGCTCATGCGAGACATCCGTTGAGAACTGGCGAATCTGCTGGAAGGAGCTTTCCAGCCGCTCGATCATGCGGTTAAAAGTCAGGATCAGATAATCCAGCTCATCTCCGGCGGCGCGCGTGGGGATGCGCAAGCTCAGGTTGGACCCCGTGATGCGCTGCGCGGCTTGCGCCACATGCATCACCGGCATCAGCCCGCGGCCGGCCAGAAACCATCCCAGCAGGCATCCGCAGAGCAGCGAGAACGGAATGAGCCCGGCGTACATCCAGGTGTAGCGTTGCAGGATCTTATCGCCTTCGTCCATCGGGCGGCCGACGGCCACGTAGAACGGGCTGTGATGACTGTCGTCAAAAACCACGCCGGCGCGAATCAAATACGGTATGCCGTGCGGGCTGACGCGGCGTTTCCAGACCGGCTGGCCGCTCTTGATGGCAGCGTCAACCTCCTTGGGCTGCTCGATGCCAATGGACTCGTAAATGGTGGAGAACTGCAACACGCAGCCCTTAGCGTCGGCGAGCACGTAGACGCGCCG
>Ga0181531_10002475_pt1 | contig 11536 bp, 4 predicted proteins | sample PEATcosm2014_Bin_38_FD_119743 | JGI IMG/M metagenome (GOLD analysis project Ga0181531, IMG submission 119743) | Peatland microbial communities from MTU Mesocosm Facility, Houghton, MI, USA - PEATcosm2014_Bin11_10_metaG | ecosystem: Environmental > Terrestrial > Soil > Wetlands > Peat | place... | reverse complement strand
TGAAGATTTGCCACTCATAAAAGCAGCCATCGGCCCGGATCTCCACGAAGCCCGTGCCTATGCCTCCTAACGGCGCTCCCGACCCCATCGGCATGGTGGAGGGAATTGTGAGAGCCGCACCGGACGCATGGAGATCGGACGTTGCGTTTCGTTCGCTTGCTCCCAAGCTTTCCGCACCGCTGCGTTGAACGGAAACCTGATAGGGCGCCGCGAAGGCGCGAGGCGCTACGAGAACTGCGCTGCCAGCGGTGGCTACAGTAGCGAGAAACTTGCGGCGAGATACGCTCAATCCATTCTCCAACTTGGGAGAACCCCGGGGAGGGTAGCGCATGGCGCCGATAAGAGAGACGGTCGCTGGCCACATTTCCCGGCGAATTCTTCAACGGAGAATTATAGGGGATCACAAGCCACCTGGGGGTCATCCCGCCGGGAGCCCCGCTATAATCCGCGTCCGTGGAAGGACCGTCTTCCTGCGACGGGCCGCGCCCTTACAATTAGATTGTCGTCCCGGAGGACATTGCGGCTTCACTGGCGAAGGTGCGGCTGCAGACATGAAGATGAAGAAGCCGCTCTGCAAGACTCGCGTCGTAGGATCGTCAGGTTCCACCGCGAACGGTTCATGCAATTTACAGCCTCCAGCTTCAACCAGGATTTTCCGGTGCCTTCGGGGCGTTCTTGCAGTCGTCGCAGCCCTGCTAATTGTGTTGATCACGGCAGCGGTTGCGCAACAAGCTGCTCCTTTACGCTTGGACGAGGTCACGATCCGGGGCGTCGTTCTCGACTCGGCCGGCAGGCCCGTGGACAAGGCATTGGTGCGGCTTGAACAGAAGGACGTTCCTGGGATTCTGGAAACAAGAACGGATGACGCGGGTGCATTCGCGTTTTCGGCTTTAAGTACCGGCAGCTACGAACTTAGCGCGGAAAAGGCGGGATTGCACAGCCGAGCAGCCGCTGTCATAGTCTCGTCCGGAGAAAAGCAAAAACGGGTCGATCTGGTCCTCGAAGACTCAGCGGGTATGCGGCCAGTTTCTAACACCGCCTCCTCGTCTCCGAGCCAAGCCATGGAATTTGCCGATAAGCCGAATTTCATCGTTGCTGGAGTTACCGATTGGACTGCGGCAGGCGGGCATGGATCCGATACCAGCTTGCGAACCAGCGAAGCTCTCACGCGTGAAACTCTTAAGCTCAAAGCGGACGGTCCGGGAGACGGCGCTGCAAGTTTGGCCGTCGGTGCGAGTGAATCGGGGGAATCCGAAAGCCAGCTGCAGGCAGATCTTGCCGGCGCTCCGGGGAATTTTGAAGCGAACCATCGGCTCGGCGAATTCTATCTCCGTGCCGGCAGATACCGGGAGTCCATACCGCTGCTGCAGGCTTCGTCTCAGATAGACCCTGCGAACTCCGAAAACGAATACGATTTGGCGCTGGCTTGCAAAGGAGCCGGCGATTTCCTGCAAGCTCGCGAGCACGCCCGGAAACTGCTGAAGTATCAAAAGAGTGCGGACTTGCATCGTTTGCTGGCACAGTTAGACGAAAAGTTGGACGATCCTTTAGCCGCGGTCCACGAATATGAGCAGGCAGTCCGTATGGATCCCAGCGAGACGAACTATTTCGAATGGGGCTCTGAGTTGTTACTGCACAGGGCGGTGTGGCAAGCCAAGGAGGTCTTTCAACGAGGCGCGACGGCGTATCCGCAATCGGCCAGAATGCTGACTGCTTTGGGCGCGGCTCTCTTTGCTGGCGCCCTCTACGATGAAGCGGCCCTCAAACTATGTGAGGCTTCCGACCTGAGTCCGGCGGACCCCGAGCCCTATACCTTCATGGGCAAGATCGAGATCGTGGCGCCCAACCCGTTGCCTTGCGTTAAACAGAAGTTAGCACGGTTTGTCGAACAGGAGCCAGGTAACTCCCTTGCTAACTACCTTTATGCGATGGCCATCTGGAAGGGGCAGGAACAACCGGCTGACAAGCAGAACCTGCAACAAGTTGAGGCCCTCCTGACAAAGGCTGTAACACTCGATGCCAGGTGCGCCGACGGATACCTGCAGCTTGGGATTCTCAACGTTTCTCAACATAACCTTGAGAAGGCGATCGGCTTTTACTTGAAGGCAATCGAAGCGAACCCGGAGCTAGCCGAAGCTCATTACCGGCTTGGAGTGGCTTATGATCGAGTCGGTGAGCCGGCCAAGGCCAAACAGGAATTCCAACTCCACGAAGAAATCAAGAAGCAACAGGCAGCCGCTGTCGAGCGCCAGAGGAGAGAAGTCAAGCAGTTCCTGGTCGTTGTGCCCGGGCAGTCGACTTCTCCTCTAACCCACTAAGCATGATGGGCGCGTGGGATTTCACGCTGTGAATTTGCGTAACTCTTGGATGGATCTATTTTGATTGAGGCTTAGACGCCGCGACAATGCCGTCGCCTTCGCGGATGGTGAGTATCTGGTTGGCTTTGACCTGAGTGAACCGTTCGATCTTTTGCGTGGTGGGCCACTTGACTGCGATTGCATCGACGGTCTCGGCCAAGCCAAGGCCAAAGTGAAGGCGCAGGTCGCTTTGCGACATCACGCTGGTGCCGCTGTGAACTTCATCCATTTGAATATGCTTGCCGGTGGTAACCAGAACCCGCGCTCCGATGGCGGTACGATTGCACTTGGTCCCCACTAACTTGATCTTGATCCAGTTCTGCTTGTTCCCTCCGACATTGTGCAGCAGCGACGGCAGATCGTTCATATTCAAAACCAGGGCATCCATGCCGCCATCGTTGTCATAGTCTCCAAAGGCTGCGCCGCGGCTGGAGAAACGCTCGCTGATGCCGGGTCCCATCTCGGCCGAAACGTCCTTGAAGCGGCCATTGCCGAGGTTCTTGTACACGAGTCGAGGATTCTTGAAAGTCTCTCCGAAATTGTAGTTATCGATCTCCGGGTAGACGTGTCCGTTGATTTGCATGATGTCCGGCCATCCGTCGTTGTCGTAATCGATGAATGCGCAGCCCCAGGCTACATAGCTGTTATTAATGCCGACTCCGGCAATGAAGGAGACGTCGCTGAAGGTCCCATCGCCGTTATTGTGATAGAGGTCGCAGGTGTCGTCCGCGAAGTTAGTCTTGAAGATGTCGAGCCAGCCATCGCAGTCGTAGTCCGCGACGCCGATGCCCATTCCCGCCTGCTCGTGCCCGTCCTCGTTATAGGCGCAACCGGCCATTACGGCGACGTCGGTGAATGTGCCGTCATGGTTGTTATGGAATAAGATGCTTGGTTCGGAGTCGACCGCGACATAGATATCTGGCCAGCCGTCGTTATCGAAGTCATAAGAAACGGCCGTTATGGAGTACCGCGGGCCGGGCTTCAGGATGCCCGCTTTCTCGGAGACATCGGTAAAGGTGCCGTCTCCGTTGTTGTGGTAAAGGAGGTTGGTTTCGCCTGGGAGGCCGCGCGGGCCGCACATCGTGGGAACGCCCTTCCACTGGCAAAAACTCATGTCTTCCAGAGAGGGAGGTTTGTCCGGGTCCAGTTTGATGAAGTTACAGACAAAAAGATCCAGGAGGCCGTCGCGATCGTAGTCGAGAAAAGTGCAGCCTGTGCCCCAGCGGCCCTTTTCCTGATAAAGGCCGGCCTTATGAGTAACATCCGTGAAGGTTCCGTTCCCGTTGTTATGAAAAAGAATGTTATGCCCCCAGAAGCAGCAGAACAGGTCGTCCCACCCATCGTTGTCGTAGTCGCCCACGCAAACGCCGGTCTGCCAACCGGTACGTCCCAGCCCTGATTTGTCTGTGACATTGGTGAAGGTTCCATCTCTGTTGTTTTTGTATAGCTGTGAAGTCGGCGCCTTTCCTGGCAGCCAATGCGCATCGAGCCGGCTTCCATTCGTGAGATAGATATCGAGCCATCCATCATTGTCGTAATCGAAGAAAGCCAGTCCGCTTCCCTTTGTCTCAATGATGAGCCGTTTGTGGTCTATTCCTCCCCACACGTTCGGGATATTGAGTCCGGCTTGCTGAGCCACGTCAACAAATTGGACGGGAGACGATGCCGAAAGCGAAACTGCGGCTTCTACAGCCACCGGAGTTTTCCATCTCCAGAGCGGTGTTGCCAAAGCTTCGGTCAGCGAACTGCCGAATGCGAAGAGAGATGAGCCGAGAAAGCGCCGTCGCGGGATGATCATAACTTGAGACGATTATACAGAGGGAAGGACAGCCTGGGAAAACACCGCCGGAGTCGCGGAGGCCTCGTCAAATCTGCCGCGCTTAGCCTTAGCGAACCGACACCTTCGGGAACAAATGTGGAACAATCCCCGCGCCTTCCTTAACGGCAATAATTCTATCCACCGGCACATTCGCAAGCTTTTCTTGTAGCCCGCTTGGCCAGGTGATCACCAGCGATTCGATCGTGGATCGCTTGCCGAGGCCAAAATGGATGCGGGGATCGCTCGCGGACATGTAACTCGTTCCGCCCTTCGCCTGTTCGATGCGGACAACTCCCTCCGAGGTAAGTTTCAGAGAGGCGCCGATGCCGTCGCGGTTGGACTTTGTGCCTATCAGGAAAACCTCGAGCCAATGATTGGCATTGGCGCCATCGTTGCGCAAGAGTTCCGGAAAGTCGCCACGGCAATTGACTGCAATGCCGATGCCCCCGTCGTTCAAGAAATCCGCCGTAGCAAGGCCGCGCCCTGCGATGGGGCGAATAAAATCAGGCCCGAGGGAATCTGAAGACTTCTCGAAATGGCCGTTGCCCAAGTTATGAAACATAAGGAGCGGCTCTTTGTATTCGATCATGCTGTGGTACAAATGCACATTGTCCAGCATGGCGCCATTGGCCTGTACGATGTCCGGCCAGCCGTCGTTATCGTAGTCGAGAAACTTGGTAGCCACTCCGCTAAGCAGCATCGCTTTGTTGCCGATTCCGGAGCCATAGGTATCATCTGTAAAAGTCTCGTCGCCGTTGTTATGGTAGAGGCGGTTCAATTCCATATCGAGATGGGTGATATACACGTCCATCCAACCGTCGCCGTACACATCCGCGGCATCGATGCCCATTCCCGCTTCATAACGCCCATCTTCGCTGACGGCCAATCCGGAAATCAATGACACGTCCTTGAAAGTACCGTCGCGATTATTGAGAAACAAAAAATTCGGCCAGGTATCGTTGGCGATGGCAATGTCGGGCCAGCCGTCGTTGTTGAAGTCGGCCACAACCAATCCCATCCCTTTGGATTCGGGCAATCCTATCCCCGACTTCTCGCTCACGTCGGTAAAGGTGCCATCGTGGTTGTTATGGTAAAGCTTGGTTCTCCTTCCTTTGTAGTTATTTGGACTGCAGTACGAGCGATAACCCGGAGCGCGCTCTCCACACCATAGGTTGTTCTTCGGGGTCCAGTCAAGGTAATTGAGGACCACGAGGTCGAGCCATCCATCTTTGTCATAGTCGATCCATGCGGCGCTCGATGACCACTCGCCTTCGTCGGCGACTCCAGCTTTGGCAGTGACGTCGGTGAAGGTTCCATTGCCATTGTTGTGGTATAGGATGGCTCGGCCGTAACCCGTTACGTAGAGGTCGGGAAAGCCATCATTATCAAAATCTCCGACGGCGACGCCTTGGCCATAATGTCCTTCGCCTCCCACACCGGCCTTCTCGGTAACATCTGTAAACGTCCCGTCTCCGTTGTTTCGATAGAGAGCCGAGCGCAAGGGCTTGGCAGGCTTATATGCATCGGTGGCGCCGGTCTGGACAAAGTAGAGGTCCATAAGTCCATCCTGGTCGTAATCGATCCAACCAACCCCGGTGCCCATGGTTTCGAGATAGTACTTCTCCGGAGAATTCGTGGAATCCTGTACAAAGGTGATTCCGGCCGCTTTGCGAATATCCGTATAGTGAACAGGAATAGAAGGGCCTTGGGCTTTCGTCGGCCTCTGAACGGCATCCTGCTGGGCGCCTGTTGTACCGATTGGTGTAATCAGCATCACGGCTGCGGCAAACATGATCAGATCGGCGAGCGGAGAAGTCTGTCGCGATGTCCTCATAGAGTTCTATCCGCGAGGGACAGCGCAAGCTGGAGTAACTGCGCTCTGTTGGCCATTGCCATGGGTTCATTCGGAGCCGGAGAAGCCGCGGGTGCCTGCGCCAGGAATTGCTCGATCTTGTTAACGTCCAGGCTGCCGCTCGCGCTCGAGTTCTTAAAGCGGTCCAGCACCTCCTTAGCCTTGGCGACTTGCCCTGTCTCAAAGTAAAACACGCCGAGTGTTGAATAACTTCCGGGCCAATCCGGAAGCATATCCACCGCGCGTTCAAACCTCCCGCCAGCCTCCGCAGTATTCCCTTCTAGAACAGAAGCAAGCCCCAACCCCCAAAGAATCTTTCCGGAACCAGGAATTCGTGCTTGGCCTTTCAGGAGCGTCTGCTTGGCGCCTGTGATGTTATTCTCGCGAAGCTCTAGCAATGAAAGCGCCAGATAATCCTGATCATTATCTGGATTCCTTGCGATCGCATCGCGGAATATCTCCTCAGCGTGGACGGAGTCGCCTAGATGCGCATAGATATCACCGAGCAACGCGAGATAAGCATCGTCTTTGCGGCCCTCGGTCGAAACCTGACCAGCGGCGTCAAGCGCCTCGGAATAGCGGTGTTCCCGAAAGTAAGCATTGGCAAGGTCAAATATTACCTCGTCCGAGGCAGGATTTGCCTGGAGCGCTTGCTGGAAATGGCGAATGGCATCGTCATACAAGTGATAGCGGGCGAGCAAAACGCCGATGCCAGTCAAGGTCCGGAAATCGCCTGAGCTTAACTTGTCGAGCTCAACGATAGTGCTCCTGGCGTCGTCCAATTTTCCTGTCTTCAAATAAGCCTCAGCCAGCATGTACAGGTCTTCAGGCTGATCGGGGTGCTTTTTGATCTGCTCGGTTAGTTCTTCCAGATCCAATTGATCGCGTGCGCCGGGAGCGAGCTTTGAGCGATTATCGAGGTAATCGAAAAGGTGCTCGTAGGGATATGGGCCGGCGGAAGCATTCTTGGAGAGTGTTTGAAAGACGTTCAGGTCGCGATCGGCGGCTGCTGTCTGGTGCAGGCTTCTTTCCACCATCGCGAGCTTGTAGTATCCAGTGGCCGGATCGTGGCTGACTCGAACGAAGTTCTTGAGCAGGTCCGCAGCCTCCTGAGGTTTTCCGCCAGCGATACGGAGATTGGCCAACTCCAGCAGCGCGTCAGGAAAGTTCGGATTGTAGCGGAGTGTCTCCTGAAACATGGCCTCGGCGCCGGCAGAATCTCCCTGGCGCTCGGCGATAAAGCCCAGGTTAAACAAGCAGGAGCTATTGTGCGGATCGAGCTTGAGTCCCTGCTGAAAGTACTGCTTGGCCTCATCGAAGCGGCCAAGATTTCGGTAGGATAGACCGAGAAAGGCGTAAGAGCGCGCCGAACCCTCAATTTCAAGCAACTTCTTGAACTCTTCGACGGCCTTATCGACCTTGCCCGCCATGAAGTAACTCTCGCCGAGAGCGGCAAGCAGATCGGGCCGCCGCGGAGCGATCTGAAGTCCGGACTCGAGAAGCGGAATGGCATCCTCGAAGTAATTCTGAGACATGCTGACCTGAGCCATCAGGAAGATAATATCCGTGTTCTGAGGGGCTAACTTATGTGCGCGGAGCAGGAGATCCAGTCCGTCAAGAGGCCGCGACTCATTAGCGCAGACCTGGGCTAGGAGATAGAGAGTTTCCGCGGAGTCGGGGTTCAGTTTGAGCGCCCTGTTCAAGGCAAGGTCGGCCTTGGGATACTCGCCGTTGCGAAGAAGGGCTTGTCCTAGGTTATAAAGGATCTCGAAGGTTCCCGGCTTCAAGGCGTCGGCCTTTTCAAACTCGAGTTCGGCAGGTTTTAACTGTTTCTCGGACGCCAGCAATACGCCAAGCGAGAAATGGACCTGGACGTCGTCCTTGTTCTGCGCAGAAAGTTCCGTCGCCATTCGCAAAGCCTCAGCTGTGCGCTTGCTCTGGAATGTTGCGCGGATCAGGTTGAAGCGTGTGGCGAGGTTTACCGGACGTACTCGCTCAAGGTGTCGAATGGCTTCGGCAGGCAACCCTTTGCCCATCAGCAGGACGCCCAGGTTATAGTTTCCATCTCGATTGCCAGGGTCGAGGCGCAAAATAGTTCTGAACTCTTTCTCTGCAAGGTCGGGTTTTTTTTGAGCGATGTAGACGTTTCCAAGATTGTTGAGAGTCTTGGTTGAGTTGGGCCCAAGTTGCAATGCCTTCTGAAAGGCAGCAATGGCATCGGAATAGTCCTGTTGATCGCTTTCTATGATCCCGAGCAGGTTGTATCCATCCACGCTGGAAGGATTGCGTAGAAGTTCCTCCAGCATGATTGTCTTGGCCTCTTCCAGGCGACCCTGCTGAACCAGTACTTCAGCTTGCTGAATGGCTGGAGGGATCCTTGAGGCATGCTGCTGGGCCGCAAGGGATTGACCTGAAAAGAAGAGTAAAGACAAGGTGAGAACATAGCCCGCGCTCGATCGGGACAACACGATTCCAATCCTATGTTCAAGTGAAGGTCGACTGCCCATTCCCCAACCCTTCCGGCCCGGATTCAAGTGTCTTGCAAGGCCATCATTGTAGCATTTCAAGGGCCTGCTTCGCGCCTGGATTCTGTGGTTCAAGGCGGAGCAACTCGTGCAAAACTTCTCGCGCCTTTCCTATGTCGCTGCGCATTGCGTAAAGGCGGGCAAGATTAAGATAGGACTGATCGTAACTCGGGGCAACGCGAATGCCGGTCTTGAATTGCTCCTCCGCCTTCGAGTAATCCTGTCCACGGACAAAGAGGACACCCAGGTTGTTCAACGCTTCGGGATAGTCGGGGCGCAGGTCGATCGCTTTTTGAAGATACTCCGCAGCGGGCCGCATCTGGTTTTGCTGGGCGTAAAGCATGCCAAGTGCGTAGTTGACTTCAGGATCGTCGGGTTGAATTTCGAGCGCATGGCTCAAGCAATCCTGCGCCTTGTCGAATTCTCCCTGCCGGCGGTAGACGTTGCCGAGGTTCAAGTATGCAATGGCGTATCTCGGCCTGAGGACCAGGGACTGCTGAAAGTTCTTGATGGCTTCGTCGGGATGGCCTTCCTGAGCAGCCATCATTCCCAGGTTGTTCCACGCTTCCGGGTAGTTGGGACGCAGCTTCAAGGTCTGTTCAAGATAGCGTCGCGCCCCGGGAAAATCGTTTCTTCGCAGGCTGAGAGTGCCCAGGTTGTAATACGCGTCTGGATCGTTCGGCTTGGCGGCGACGACCTCAAGGAAGGAATCTGCCGCCTGCTCCAGATAGCCGTGCTGGAAAAGGGCAACACCATAAGTAAAGTCATTGCGGGCAAATGCGCTTTGGTATAACTCGCCCGGGAACGGAATTGCTTTCTTCATGCGATCGGCCGGGGTAACTTGGACTGACTTCACATCTTCGATGAGGCGCTGAGGATCAAACTTCCCCTGATACACCTTGACGATCATGCCATCCGGGTCCAACAGGAATGAGGTCGGGATTGCGAGGTCCCTGCGACGGTCGAACAGGTGACGGTAAATGATGTTATAGATGCCGGCCACGTCTTCCGTCGCTAAGACGACTGGAAAGGATAGGTCTTCCTGCGCCGCGAAAGACTGAGCCGCGTGAGCTTCGCCGGCCGGGTCAAGGTTTACCGCCAGCATCGCGAGGTGATTTGCGGCAAGAGCGGAGTTGTGGCGATGCAGAAGTCTTAATTGGTCGAGCGATGCCGTCGCCGTAGCCGCCCAGAAGTTGAGAAGCGCGAAGCCGCCCCGCAGCGATTTAAGTTCCCGCATTCTTCCGTTGAGATCGGGGAGGGAAAACTCAGGGGCTTTCAAAGGTTGGATGAGCCACGTTTCTGCCTGGAAAGGCAAAGGCTCCAACACCGGGGGCGGCCCTGCCTGCTCGTATGTTGGGGTTGACGAGCCGAAAGGTGTGGCTTGAAATACGGCGGAACCTTCCTCAATCTCGATCCGATGGTTTACCGGCAGGCTTTCGAATTGTTGAGAGAGGCCGCTAGGCCAGCGAACGATGGCCCGAATCGCTCCTTCCTGCTTTCCTACCCCGAAGAACAATTCTTTGGAGTGCTGGGCAAGAAACCCGGAACCGGCCTGGAGATACTTTGTCTGGCGAAGAGATCCGGCTTCGACGGTGATCGCGGCTCCAATGGCATCGCGATTGCTCTTGTGTCCGCGCAAACGGAAGGCGATCGAGTGGCCCAGGTCAATCATCGCGTTGTGCAGGATCCGCAGTTGAGGAGCATTCCTGTTCTTCAGAATGACCTCCAAACGTCCGTCATGGTCGAGATCGGCCAGAACAAAAGTGCGGCTGTCCTCAAGAAAGTCCAACCCAACCGGGCCCGACACTTCAGAAAAAGTGCCATCGCGGTTGTTGGCGAACATTACATTTCTCGCATAGCCGTGCCAGGTTGAGTCCGACCGCACCAATTCATTGATCGCATTCCAACCCCGCTCGTAGGCCAGAGCGCCTGTCGCATCCTCGGAGGATTTAGCGACAACCTGCCGCCAGAAAAAGCTCGCGAGGTCGTCCCGATCCGGTCCGGAAAGGTATCCATTGGTGACATAGAGGTCGGGGTAGCCGTCGTGATCGAAGTCCCAGAAGTCCGACGACCACGACCAACGGCCCATCTCAACCCCCGCTTGACGGCCAATGTTTTGAAATGTCCCGTCCCCCTGGTTTCGATAGAGCGCATTACCCCGCGCGTGCCGCTGGTAGAGTGCGCGAATACTCTCCGGAGCCTTTTCGTGAAACTGTTTTTGACCTGAAACTCTTTGGCCGGCGGCCTCCCACATACTGGGCACGTAAACATCCTGGTGTCCGTCATTATCGAAGTCGCACCAGCAGCAACTCATTCCAGCTCCCACTTCCTCGACGTGGGACTCGCGCGAAACAACGGTAAAGGTCCCATCTCCGTTGTTACGGTAGAGCTGAGAACTTCCGAAATCATTGGCTACAAAAAGGTCCGCCAATCCGTTCGCATTCGAGTCACCCCAAGCGCAGGCGAAGCTATAGCGGTCGTTATCGGCGTTTAATCCGGCCTCCTCGGTTCTCTCGACAAAAGTGCCATTTCCTTCGTTGTGCAGCAAGCAGTTCGGCGGACCGTTCCGGGCATCGTAATAGGGAATGGGATAGTGATACTGATCGAGGCCCAGATAATACATGTACATGCAAAAGTAAATGTCGAGACGTCCGTCGCGGTCGTAGTCGGCAATTGCCGCATGAGTAAACGTTCCTTGCGGAGGCCGTGCAAACTTGAAGGCATCGCGCTTAAGCGAGAAGGTTCCGTCTCCTTGATTGAGAAAGAGGAGGGGACCGGTGCCGCAAACGACAAGAAGATCCTGGCGCCCCTTGTTATCAAAGTCGGCGAAGAGAGCGCACGCGGTATTGTCGAGTACGCCGACGCCGGCTTTCTCAGTTACATCCTCAAAGGTTCCGTCTCCGCGGTTGCGGTAAAGCCGGTTGGGCAGTCCGGCCGGCTGGCAAACATAGAAATCGTCGAAGCCGTCGTTGTCGAAGTCCCC
>Ga0181531_10002471_pt1 | contig 11545 bp, 7 predicted proteins | sample PEATcosm2014_Bin_38_FD_119743 | JGI IMG/M metagenome (GOLD analysis project Ga0181531, IMG submission 119743) | Peatland microbial communities from MTU Mesocosm Facility, Houghton, MI, USA - PEATcosm2014_Bin11_10_metaG | ecosystem: Environmental > Terrestrial > Soil > Wetlands > Peat | place... | reverse complement strand
ACCATCGGCGCCGAGAGATAGCCTACCGCCATCGCAACAACAGCGATGGTCACAAACAGCAACCCCCACTGCAGGGTCCGTGGCTGTGTCTTCCCGATCGCCTCCCGACTCTGGGTCCACCTCCCGGCCACCGCCTGTGTGCTCTGTAGGCCCGGCTCGCGAGCTCCCGCCTCCCTTTCCTTCGCAGGCGCCCGCACTGTGGCGTCCGAAACATCTGGCACAGTCGAGGTCACATCATGGAACGACCCCTCGCCCGCGCTCGAACTGTCGCTCTCCTGCTCTAAGGTCTGCTCGTCCAACGCGACGGCAGCCATTGCGCTATCCGGCTCTCCATCCGCAGGTGATCCATTCGTGCCGCCTTCGCGGTCGGACCGCCGATCCGAAATCATTTCCGCAAGTTGACTCAGGACGAATTGGTCAGATTCGTTAAAGGCGTGGGCTCGCGGCGAGAAAATTTCCAGCAATCCCACGACTCGAAAGTCACGCACGATCGGCGCGGCCATGAGTGAACCAATTCCCAGTGCGCGACTAACCTCAGGATCAACCCGAGGGTCGCTTTCCGTGTCGTCACATACCACCAGAAGACCCGACCGCACGCACTCTCCCGATAATCCCTGATGCACATCCACCGACGCCCCCAAAGGTGGGGCCGGATCCCCCGCTCGCGCTCGGCAGATCATTCGTTCGTCGGCCAGATAGGCCAATGCGGCGCCCCCGGCCGGAGTGAAATCCAGTGCCCGATCGACGATGCACTGCAGGATCTGATCGAAGTTGTCGCCGCATGCCAGAAGCTCCCGTCGAACCGCCTCCATTGGAGACACCGCGCGGCGAGCGGGCATTTCTACTACGCTTGCGCCCTTCGCCCCGTTTGCTTCCGCGTCGGCCTCTTCCGTTTCGCGATATGCAAGTTGCTCGCTGCGTGCAGTATGGTGCGCCGTCGCCACCAGAAGATTCGCAAACAGCCATTCTTTGAGAATTTTTCGGGAGCTTTGCTGCAGACCGGAGAAGCGTATGCCGCTGCGGCCACCGTCGTCGCTCCAGATCACCTGCCCACTTCCATGCACGAAACTCTTGGTTTCCGGCAAGTCCAGGCAGATTGTCAGAGCGCGATTGGTTTCCAGCTTTTCGCTGGTTTGTACGGCAAAACCATCTTCGTGGAGATCAAGCAATTCGCTCAGATCCACAACCATGCCCGTTTGTGGACCGTTGAAAGTCGCGTATACGGGTGTGTGGAGTTTCTGACGAATCGAGCGGCGCCGCTCGGTTCGAAAAGTTCCCAGGTTTGGATCCGGCATTCGGCCAGTGCTCCGATCCATAATTGCCCACCATCTTAACTCAGGGCTTGGCCGAAAACAGCAAGAATAAGCCTCAGAATAGGATACGGGGCTTTGCTTAGGTTTACCTCGAATCTTTCAGAAATACCTATAGATACAACGCTTTAGAGGTTTGCGGCGAGGGACTGGGCATCCGCTTCTCCGACCGGCACAAGAACTTGGGGACGACTCAGCACGCGGTCGACCGCGTCCCCCAGGGTGGTTGGGAATTCCGACGTCAGAAGGTTGATGTCGAGTTGCAAGTCTCGCTGGCTATAGATCCGGTAAACGACCAAAGTACCCCGACGGTGATTTGTCGTCGTCATGAGATCCAGCGTAAGTTTCCAGGAAGGCTGACCGGAAATCGCCAGCATCTGCGGAAACTTGCTCCAGTGCACCTGCCGGTTCGCGTCGCTGAGGTGGCTTTGATCCCCCGCCAGGGACTTGATCTGCAGGTCAAAGGCATCGAAGTCATTGCTTCCGAACGCGGCCACAAGAATCTTGCGCACCTGGTCGAAATCGACCGCTACTTTGAGCTCCTCCACTGCGCGGCGGATCGAGAGGTTGTTAATGACGATTTGACGCTGGTCGATGGTCCGCTGCGCTACGCGTCGAAGCTCGCCAAATTCGAGATAGTTCAAATGCTGCACGCCAAGCCAGATTCCGGTGCCCACCACCGCCAGCACCAAGCCCAGTGTGCTTCCCGTCGGCCACAACAGAAACAAGCTCAACATCGCAAACAGCGCTGACACCGCATAGAGCACAATCACCACTTGGCGATGCGAGAATCCCATCTGCAGCAGCTTGTGGTGGATGTGCTCGCGGTCCGCCGTGAAAATCGGACGCCCGGCGATCAGCCGGCGCAAAACTGAAAGCGACGTCTCCAAGATCGGTAGTCCGAACGAAACCACCGGAATCGCTACCGCTACGAACGTTGGAGCTTTCTGCGCTCCCGCCAGAGCCAGCGCACTCAGCATGAAGCCGATGAACAGACTCCCCGAATCCCCCAGAAAGATTGTGGCCGGATTGAAATTGAAGCGCAGAAATCCAAGGATGGCGCCGGCGAGCGTTACGCTCATCAACGAAGCCAGCCAGGAATGCGTGATCAGCGAAACGACAAAAAACACCATTGTCGAAAACAACGCCGAGCCCGCCGCCAGCCCGTCAAGGCCATCAATCAGATTGAACGCATTTGTGACCGCGACCACCCATAGCACGGTCAGAGGCAAGCCCACGAACCAGGGCAGCGAATGCGAGCCGAAAATCAGCGGCAGGTCGAGCACTCGCATGCCACCGGCAAAAAGCATCGTCGCCGCAATCGCCTGCACAACAAACTTTAGATAAGGCCCTGCCCCTCGCAGGTCATCGTAGATCCCGAGACAGAAAATCAGGCATGCCGGGGCATAAATGCGAAGCAGGGTCGCGGAAATAATTCCGCCGAAGAATCGGGGGAAGATGGCGGAAAGAATCAACCACATCGAGAGGCTGATCGAAAACGCCAGGAAAATCGCAACTCCGCCAAGACGCGGAAGGGGTGCCTGGTGAACGTGTCGTCCATCTCTGGGCGCGGACACCCAGCCTTTGCGATTCGCCAAGTCTCGCACTTCACGTGTCGCAACAAATGACAGGGCGAGCGAGAATGCGAATAATCCAAAGAACAGGAACGTCAAAGCAAATTCCTTAAAGCCGAAAAAACCGGCATTTCAGGCCACGTCTAAGCGCACCACCATTCGTCAATGCTTGTTAAAACGACGAAGATTCCGCGCGATGGCGCACAAGTGATGAATTGATTAATTGTGGAACTATACAACTCGTGACAGGCGATCAGCAAGTATTTACCGATAATCCGCGGCGGAATCCTCGCCCAGATGGCGCACTCGACGCCGGGTCTCGGCCGTGACCGTACACGGCCTCCCTGCGAAGTTTAATCCGCCTTAAGCATGGTCTTCAGCCGTTCTCTCTTGCCTCGCCATAGCGGGTCGGCAAGGCCGGCGTACATGAAGCGATAGTCCGCGGCCGAATAAGCCGTCTCCACCTCCGTCCGCCAGATCAAACCGGGCGAGTCGGCACGGCAGTCCACTGAACCTGGACACGGCGCAAAACAATACCGGTGATGCCGCTGGATCAGCTTCCAGGCCCCCGGAGTGATCGAGTCCCATGAAAAAGTCCAGGCGAAGGCATCCACCGCCTGGCCCGTCCAGCCGGCAATCTGTTCCGCGCTCGCCACGATCTCATGCTGCAGTTGGCTTTCGGGAAGACTCGCCAGATTCGCGTGCGAGTATGTGTGGCTGCCGACGGAGTGTCCGCGACGCGCGAGATCCGCGATGTTCTCCGCCGTCATTGAACGAGTCTCGTCATCCGGCAAGTTGGGCGGAAACTCTCGCGTATCGATTCGCGAATAGTAGAATCGCCGCGACTCCTCGCCCCTGCACTGCACAAACTCCGGAACAACAAAGAAAACTCCGCGCGCGCCAAACGACTCGAGCACCCGCGCCGCAACTGTATAGTTATTCAGTCGGCCGTCATCAAACGTGAATAACACCGGCGGCTTTTTCCAGTGGCTGGAGTCAATGCGATATTCCTTCCAGAGGTGTCCAAAAGTCTTTAGGTCAACCAGGGTGAACCGCTGGGCGACCCATTCCAGCTGACGCCGCAAGTGCTGCTCATCTTTCTCAGGAGTCTCGTGCATTTCGATCACATGCATCACCGGAGATGCCCCGTGGCGAACGCACGTTCGCTGCAATCCAAGCGCAATTTCGTCCACGCGCAACGCGGCCGCGGTGTGGATCAACCCGGAACGCAGCAGCGTCTTCGCGCTCATAGGAACATATCGCCATCCGCCGGTACCAGGTACCACGGCTTATCTGGAAGCATTCCACCTTTGTCGATGCACCACGCGATCGGTGCAGCGAACGCGCGTCGCTTGAAACCGTGCGCTGCCAGAGCTTCCTGGCACGGTCGATCGAGGCATCGGAAGACAATCGCATCGATCTCGTCGCGATACTCCTGCAACAAGCTGCCGGCGATCGCGAGCACGGCCTTCGCATCGGGCTCGCCCCAAATGTCGAGGACCTGCAGCGTTCGGATCTGCTGGTTGTATCCGCGATTCTGAACCTGCACGCCAACCATGAACGTGCGTTCCTCGACCTGTCCCAAACGAAACGCAAACAGTCGTGCGCTGGGCACCACCGGCGAAAAATAGCGCCACTTAAAGAACGGCGCCTCGCGGCTATTCGTGATCTTTTCGTTATGAAACTCAGCACATATCCTGGCCGCCTCCTCCGGAGTGCCAAGCACAGTCGAACTCCCTTTCGCCGTCTCCGCCAGTAAACCGCTCCGCGCACGCAGCAGTCGAGACGTAGTCGCTCCAATCACCCTCGCCAAACCAGCGCTGGACGTCTTGCGAAACACGCTTTCGGCCAGCAGCGGCGACCATCGCACGACACCGAACATCTCATGATCAGAATTTCCTATGGAATAGCCGCCGAGTTTCTGCCACATTTCCCCCACCGTCGCATTCGCCGAACTGACAAATAGCGGGACGCTGCGGCCGAGGTGTAAATATCTGAGAAAGATTGTCGCGCCGCTCCCGCGATAGCGTTCCTCCACATAGAAAGAATTCGACATCGCCAGTTTGAAAATCTTCTGGTCTGAGCGAAACCGCTGCGGAGCGCAACACATGCAACCCACCACTTCTCCTGAGGGTGCCCGCAACAGCCATCCGAGCGAGTCACCCGGTTCGCGCGCGGGATTCTCCAATACAATCCATCGCAGCCGTTCAATCGCACGAGCGGCGCTCATGCTCGATCCCGAAACACGGTGGATGAATCGAGCGACATCCTCCAGATCTGAAGGCGCGATGTCCTGGAGTTGGAGATTCTTCTTATCTACGGGAACTGAAGGGCTGTCGGGTGCGGTCATGCCTTCTGCCCGCGCCTCGACTGAGCTTCAGCAAAAGTAAGAAAGAGATCAAGCCGCATCAGGCAACTTCCTCGACGACATAACTGGACGCTGGGCAATTTTGCAGAAACTGCTCGCGCGTTAATCGACATTCGGATTCGGGAGGCCCCTGCAAAACCTTCTGCAGGAAGTCTCGAATGGGCGCGTTACGCGGAGTCGCGGCAAAATCAAACTCCAATTCGTCCACTTCGAGTTGCGTGAAGGGCCAGCGCAGGCACTCAAATTCGATCTGGCGCGAGAAAGCCCTGCAACTCATGACCCATGTGCGAACCCGGAGCTTGCGCCTCTTCGAATCATTGTCGTAGCTCAGGTCGCCTGCGATCACCGCGATTTTCCCCAGCGGGCCATATTTGTCGTGATAGCTGGCCGTGATCAGAACAGAATCGGGCGCGCTCAGCCAACCGCGCCAATCCGCCTCCAGCACTCGACGCCCGTTCAGATTGAACTGGTTAGTCTTGTTGACCAATTCCAACGCTCGCTCGTCGAGTGGCTGCTTCTTGGTACTAACCGTGAGCCGGCCGTCGATCTGCGCGAGAAAGTCGCCCGACGCGCTCATCGCCGCCCGCGGCAATCTACCTTGAAATTCGGCATTGGCACGCAAGCTCGCTAATCGGAGCCGATCTTCCGGAGAAATGTGGTCCTTCCCGAACCAATCGCGCAGCTTTTCGAATAACTCGTATGCCGCTTGCGGATTGTCGCGTGGAAAGAGCAAACACTCCACTCGAGGATGAGAACGCTGAATCTCTGCCAATTCTGCCGCGCTATCATCCACACACACGACATCGTCAGCCGCAATGTTCCATGCCCGAAGAATCCGGGTCACCGACTCCGACTTCGGCCCCCAATGCACCTCGAAAGGAAAAATGTCCGCCTTGGGCAGGATTGGATCGCGGGCTGCGAACGCCTCATCAACGATCGCCGCCTCATTCTTGCTGGCAACAGCGATCAGCGTTCCCGATGAGGCGAGCGAGCGCAGCAATTGCTGGTATAAGCCATGAATTTGACTGTGATGCTCAAGGTCCCACGAGATACCATCGACGCCATCGTCACCCAGAATGCCACGCCAGAGTGTGTCGTCCAGGTCGGTGATCAGTCCCTTCTTCGCGGGACGATTTAACACCAGACGGGCCAGCAACTCGGCCAGAGCCGACGCATGACCAATCGTGTATGGGAAACCGGTCGCCAGGTCAGAATTGACGTCGAAACGCGATCCTGAAGATAGCTTGTCGAGTCGCCGCCGCTCAACGATTCGTACGCCGGGCACGCGTGAGAGATCCACCGCCAGCGATGCCACCCGATTATCCAGCTCAAGACTAAGTTCGCTCGCCTGAGCCGGTGGATTGAACGCCACTGGAACTAGCGGAAGGGTCGGCAAGCTGACGACGACTGGAACCTTGCGGGCACACTCTTCGACCGCGTTTCTTAGGCAATCGCAGCTACGGTTCACCTCCGCTAGGATGTCGGATAGTTGCGAGGCGTCCCACCCCCCGAGCCGCCGCAGCCCGAGACGGGGATCGAGATCCGCCCACTCCATCGCCACGATCCCAGCCAAAACGTTCTCAATTCTTTGCAGATTTCCGATCAGATCCCCGTACAGTCCCGTCTTCACAACCGGCAGACGATCGGGAAATAACCTACTCAGTTCCGCCCGCAGAAAGATTTCCAGATGTAGTGGATTGAAGCCACAGAGCAGCGCGACCTGGATCGTGGGGGCCTGCGGAGGGGCTGACTGAATCACCTTTAGAGCTTCCGCCAGCTTCATCGTCATCGTCGTGAATGGCTTTGGCGATGCAAGGATCTGTGCATCGAACGCGTCACCGCGAAAAAAGTATATCCCACTGGGTGATGTAGAAAACCGGGCGAAGGGATCTAGGATACCTCTCTCGCGGTCACCGGGGCCGGCGGCGTCGTGAGTACTACTTTCACCGGAACCTCCGCTGGTTCCGGGGCGAGTCGGTCCTTCAAACGAAGGAACCACTCCTCGTAGTACCGCCGCGAGAGATACGACACTCCAACCGCAACTGTGCTGACAATCACGAAACGGACCACGATCAAATGGAATTGAGCGAGTGTAGGCTGCAGTTCAGGCCAAAATGCCTTCACAAACTTGTCATAGAGGCGGAAAGTCAAAGGATGAAAAAGGTAGAGCCCGTAGCTGATGTATCCGAAAAATTGCAAAGTTGCGCTATCGACGAGGTGCCGCCACGAACCACTTCCCAGCACAAGGAAGAAGAGAAGAAGTCCGCTAAAGAAGGTGTTTACCAATGTCAACTGCAAGCTCGCTCCCAACGCGGTTTGACGCGACGCCAAGCCAAGCGGAGCCCCGGCAACCACCATCACGGCCGCCATTGACATCAGCAGAATCGCACCTGCCGCTGCGCTTTTGCGGCTGACCTGAGTCCGCAGCACAAGCGCGAGCAGGCTGCCCTCCGCCAAGCCGTCCGCTGAAAACCACGTATACCATTCTCTTCCTTCGAAGTAGCCGTAGTGAAATGCAACGGCGCGCAGCAATGGGACCGCGACGCAGAGCCCCAGGGATAACAGAGCCAGCCATCGCGCCCGCAATTTGCGCACAACAGATGGCCATACGATGTAGTAGTGTTCCTCCACCGCCAGGGACCACAGCGGGTGGTAGTCCATCGAAACATTGAAAAGACTCGTCATGTTCGACAAATAGACAAAGCTCAGCCCGAGAAATGCGCCGGAAGCTTGGTGCAAAACGCCAAGCAAAATCAGCAACGAATAGTATGCGGGAAGAATGCGGAGTGCTCGCCGCGTATAGAAACGGCCGTAGTAATCCGGACGACTCCTCGAATCTAGGAGAATGCCGGTGATCAAAAAGCCCGACAGCACAAAAAACAGGTTGACGCCCAGCACTCCGAACTGCGTAACGAAAACAAATATCTTTCGGACGCCGGTGAATGCCCAGTCTCCATATTCCGCGCGGAAGCCGTGGAAGAGCAGAACTCCGAGCACTGCGATCCCTCGCAGCACGTCGAGTTCGGGCATGAAGCGTCGCACCAGAGGTTGCGGCGCAGGCATCGCAGTCTTCACTCTACGTCCTCCGCGGATGGCGCTTGAGCGCGTTCGACAAAGCTACTGCAGCGATTCTGGCTTCCCGTGATTCGAAAATTATACCCGCAACTCGAACGCGTCCCTTCATTGGCATGAGAGATTCCCATCCGCACAAAACCGCGTCTGGACGGCATTTTTAGCGCTTTTCATATGCTAAACTCAACTCACGCATCTAGTCAGGAGTGTCCTCATGGCGGGGTGGAATCACCGCTTTTTCCCGGTAGCTTTCTCGGTTCTGGTCATTACCGTTTGCAGCATGCAACTGGCAGCGCAGACTCCAGTCACGGCCGACTCTCCGCAACCCGCACCTGCAAAAGACGCTCCTGCGCAACCTCCGTCTCATTTATTGCCAAATTCCAACATAAAGCTCGGGCCTGGAGACTTGATTGAAGTCAGCGTCTTCGGAGTTCCTGATCTGTCGACAAAAGCTCGTATTAGTGGCTCTGGCGATATCTATCTACCGTTGGTCGACTATGTGCACGTCGCTGACCTGACGACCGATGAGGCGCAGGAACTGATTCAAAAAAGGTTGGAAGATGGCGGCTTTGTCCGCTCCCCCCACGTTTCGATCTTCGTAGATGAATCCGCATCGCAGGCCGTAACCGTAGTAGGAGAGGTTGTACGCCCAGGTCCCTATCCCGCGATCGGCGATCGTCGCCTTTTCGATATGATCTCGGCGGCGGGAGGTTTCACCGATAAGGCCGGACGCGTTGTGACAGTTGAACATCGCGGAGATCCGAAGAATAAAACTGAATTGCAGATCTCAGCCAACCTTGTCGAGGACGACCAAAGCAACATTGAGGTATTCCCGGGCGACACCATCGTCGTGTCCCGCGCCGGCATCGTGTATGTCGTTGGCGATGTAGCTCGGCCGAGTGGGTTCCGCATCGAGGATAACTCGATAACCGTCCTCAAAGCGCTGGCGCTGGCTGGCGGCAGTACGAAGACTTCGGCGATGGGCAAAGCCAGAATCCTTCGCGAGACCGCCAACGGAGTGCAGGAAATTCCCGTCAACCTCAAGAAAGCACTTTACGCAAAGGCTCCCGACACGCCTCTCGTAAAGGGCGACATCCTCTTCGTGCCCGGCAGCGCCGCCAAATCAGCTGCGTACCGCACCGCGGACGCCGTAGTCGCGATGTCCACCAGCTTGGCCGTCGTTGGCGTGCAAGCCTTCTAATCGCCAGGCGCCGGAATCTGCTTCAGCCGTCTCGACCTGAAGCCTCATTCCACTTCGGACATCGTTCCAGCCTAAGGTTGCACCGACTCGAGTACGTCAATATAGTCCTTCGCTGTTCTCGCGCGAGAGAGTCTTTTAACGATATATTCTCTCCCGCAGCCTCCCATCTTTCTTCTGTCTTCGGCGCCCACTTCGAGCGCAAGAATAGCTTGAACCAGCGCCTCACTATCCTCCGGCTCAACGAACACACCCGCCCCCGCATCCTCGACAATCTGCCGAGCCTGTCCATCAACAGCAACGATGACTGGTCGTTCGCAAGCCATGTATTCCAGCATCTTTGTGGGAATCACCGTTTTGAACAGATCCACTTTTTTCAGCATCACCAGGCAAACATCGGCGGATGAAATGTAGCCAGGGATGCGTTCCCTCGGCTGCTGTCCCAGAAACCGGACGTTCCCGAGTCCACGCGCCGCAGCGCTCCCGAGAATCCGCTCCTTCTCCGCTCCCTCACCGATCAGCAGAAACATTGCTTTTGGCAGCGCGGTGCTGAGTTTTCCGGCGGCGTCGAGCAGCGTATCGAGTCCGTGAGCGTTCCCGATCGTGCCGATGTAACAGATCAGGAAACGATCGGTCGCTCCCTCCTGGGCTCGGATTTCCCCTGCTGCCGCTGTATCAAATCGAAAGAGCTCGGTCTCTACTCCATTCTCCACAACCGAGATTTTCATCTCCGGAACATTCCAGACCCGCACCAGATGTTCCTTGAACGCCGGCGTCACCACCACGATGCGATCCGCGCGGCGATAAAGAAATCCCGCAATGCTCCCCAGCACGCGATGAAGCAGTGTTCCTTCAGAGCCTGCTCCCACCGCCGCCAGCGATTCCGGCCAAAGATCGCGAACCTCGAAAACAAACGGAATGCCCTTCCACGCCGCGACCCACCACGCCGCAAGCGCGCACAGCAATTGCGGAGAAGTGCCGATCACAACATCCTGCCCCGGCAGGAATAGACCGCGAACCGCCGCCGAAATGCAGAAGGAGGTGTAGTTACGAATGCGTTCGTGGGCTTTGCGATTGGGCAGCGGCCAGAGCCAGGTTCGGACCACCCGTAGACCGTCCATCGTCTCGCTGAAAAAAAGGCGACGCAAACGCCGGCGCCACTCGCGCGGCACGACCCCGGTCGGATGATTCGGAAAACCGGTCAGCACCGTGACTTCGTGCCCCATCCGCGCCCAGTGCCGCGACAGTTCACTCGCGCGCGCGGCCGGCGCTCCCATTTCTGGCGGGAAGTATTGCGAGACGTAGAGAATCTTCACAGGTTAGTGGCAGATTGAAACAATTGTTGGAACAGGCGAAAAACTCTCTCTCCGAGGCACTCGCTTTACAGTCGCTCCACAGCAACGGCCTGTCCTGAAGACCGCGACTCCTCCAGCGCAAACGTCGCCAGCATCGAACCGGCGATCTCCTCGAAAGACAGTGGGGAGCTGCTGCCCGAACGAATCGCATCGACAAATGCCGCCCATTCGCCACGGTGACCTTTGTCTTGACGGAACGCGCGAAATACCCGCTTGCGGCCCTGGCTCACTAATTCCAGCCTTCGAAAATCCTCGAGAACACCGACCGCACCACCGCCAAAGACTTCGATCCGTTCTTTGGAATACGACTTGTCGCCATTCGCCAGGTAACTGATGATTCCTTGCGACCCGTTCGCAAAACGCAGCGACGCGATCACATTATCGTTGCTGTACTTCCCTGCGTTGGCCAGGCTGTTCGCCTGCACTTCTACCAAAGGCGCGTCCACCAGAAATGTGAGGAAATCCACAAAGTGGCACACCTCGCCGATGATGCGTCCGCCGCCCTGCTCAGGGTCATTGAGCCAGTGATCGCCCGGAATGAATCCCGCATTGATGCGATAGTTCACGGCCAGCGGCTCCCGTATGGCGCTCACAAACTTCTTGAGCTGAACCGCAAGAGGAGCGAATCTGCGATTAAACCCGACCATCAGTAGAGGTCTTGCCTGGTT
>Ga0181531_10002468_pt1 | contig 11557 bp, 12 predicted proteins | sample PEATcosm2014_Bin_38_FD_119743 | JGI IMG/M metagenome (GOLD analysis project Ga0181531, IMG submission 119743) | Peatland microbial communities from MTU Mesocosm Facility, Houghton, MI, USA - PEATcosm2014_Bin11_10_metaG | ecosystem: Environmental > Terrestrial > Soil > Wetlands > Peat | place... | reverse complement strand
AGGGCGCGCCGCTGCTGCTGCGGCTGGCTCCGAGCGCGCTGCACCCCGACACCGGGCAGATCACTCTCCGATGGAGCGCGGCTGACGACTCGGCACGCTGACTGGCGGGGCTTCCGGGTCGTCCAGGTTGACCGCGGTCAGTGCGCCGCCCCACACGCAGCCGGTGTCGATGCCGAGCACGCCGCGCTCACGGTGCAACCCGAGCGCCGACCAGTGACCGAACACGATGCGCTGATCGTGACTGGCGCGGTTGGGTACCTTGAACCACGGCAGCCACGGTTTCGCGGCCGAGTCCGGTCGGCCCTTGTGCCGGAAATCCACGCGCCCGTCCGCGGTGCAAAAGCGCAGCCGTGTCAGCACATTGATCGTCAGCCGCATCCGCTCGCGCGGTGCCAGCGTCTCCTGCCAGCGATCCGGCTGATCGCTGTACATGTCCGACAGCAGCGCGCGCGGCTGCTCGCGCAGCGCCTGCTGCACCTCGGCCGCCAGTTGCAGCGTCTGCGCAACGCTCCACTGCGGCAACACGCCGGCATGCAGCAGCACGTCGCCATGCGTCGGATCGACGTGTACCAGCGGCAACCGCTGCAGCCACTGCAGCAGCTGTTCGCGATCGGGTGCTTGCAGGATATCGCTCAGCGTATCGCTCTTGCGCAGCTTCGCGTTCACCAGCGCCACTGCCAGCAGATGCAGGTCGTGGTTGCCGAGCACGCTGATGGCGTTATCGCCCAGCCCGCGCACCAGCCGCAGTGCCTGCAGCGACTGCGGGCCGCGGTTGACCAGGTCGCCGACGAACCACACCCGGTCGCGCTGCTCCGAGAACCTGATGCGCGCGAGCAGTTGCACCAGTTCCTCGCAGCAGCCCTGCACGTCGCCGATCGCCCAACGCGCCATCGATGCTCAGATCGCGCGGCGCGCGCTCAATGCAGCATGCCGGGCATCGCCAGACGAAACGCTGCGATCGGCGCATCGAACTGCGCGCCATCGTCGGCCAGCATCTGGTAGGTGCCCTGCATGGTGCCGACCGGGGTTTCAAGCACGGCGCCGCTGGAATAGCGAAAGCCCTGGCCGGGCTTGAGATAGGGCTGCTCGCCGACAACGCCGTCGCCGCGCACTTCCTGCACCCGGCCGTTGGCGTCGGTGATGATCCAGTGGCGGGTCAGCAGTTTCGCCGGCACCTCGCCCTCGTTGCGGATCGTGATGGTATAGGCGAACACATAACGCTGCTCGCGCGGCTCGGACTGATCGTCGAGATAGGTGGTCTCGACATCGACGCTGATGCGGTGACGTATGCTGGTCATCGGCGCTGGTGTGTGCTCATTCATCTAACCCGCACGGCCAGCACGTCGCACGGCGCGCCATGCAGGACCGAGTCCTCGGTGCGATGGAGCAGTATCGACAGCCCGTGCCGTTCGCGGCAGCCGAGCACGATCAGGTCACTGGCCTGCTCGCGGGCATAGCGCAGGATTTCGCTCTTGGCGCTGCCGGCCTCGACACTGCCGGCGTCCGGCGGCAGTCCCAGCTCAAGCGCCAGCGCGGCGATCTGCTCGCGCGTGCGCAGCATCATCTGCTCATCGACCTGCATCACCGGCACCAGCGAGTCGCTCATCGGTTCGATCGGCATGATTTCCAGCACGTGCAGCAGGCGCACGATGCCGTCGGCGGCGCGTGCGATCTCGCAGGCGCGGCCTGCGACCGCCCGGCTGTCCTGCGTCAGGTCGATGGCGGCCAGGATGCGGCGGTAGGCACTCATGATCGGCTCCTGTGGCCTTTAGTGAAGCACAGCGGTGGCCGCCTGCGCCAGCGCGCCGAACTGCACTGGCGTCAGGGTCTCGGCGCGCAGTCCCGGATCGATGCCCAGCGCGCCGATCTGCTGCGCGCTCAGGAAGCGGCTCAGTGCATTGCGCAGGGTCTTGCGCCGCTGGCCGAAGGCCGCCGTCACCACCGCAGCGTACAGCGGCGAGGCGGCCCACTGCGGCAGCTGCTCGAGCACCACCATCCGCACCACGCTCGAGGCGACCTTGGGCGCGGGGCGGAAGGCGCCGGGGCCCACATCGAGCAGGCGCACAGCGCTGACCCGCGGCGCGAGCATCACCGTCAGGCGCCCGTACGCTCGAGTACCGGGCGCGGCCACGATCCGGTCCACCACCTCCCGCTGCAGCATGAAATGCATGTCGCGGATGGCGTCGGCTGCCTCCAGCGCACGAAACAGCAGCGGCGTCGAAATGTTGTAGGGCAGGTTGCCAATCAGCCGCAGGCGCGCGCCCCGGGCCGCGGCCATTGCGCGCCAGTCCATCTGCAGCGCGTCCGCCTCGTGCAGCACGAAGCGCGGCTGCCCGGCGTAGCGGTTGCGCAGCAGGGCGGCGAGGTCGCGATCAATCTCGATGACTTCAAGCCCGCCGGCAGCCTCCAGCAAGCGCTGCGTGAGCGCCCCCTGGCCGGGGCCGATCTCGACCGCAGCGTCACCCGGTGCCAGTCCGATGGCTGCCACGATGCGCGCAATCACCGCAGGGTCATGCAGGAAATGCTGACCGAAACGCTTGCGTGCGCGGCCGTGCGCCGTGATCAGGCAGGCTCCGGGCGCGCCGCCATCGCGGCGGCGAGTTCGATCGCGGCGATCAGGCTGCCGGGATCGCCGCGGCCGCTGCCGGCCAGGTCGAGCGCGGTGCCGTGATCCACCGAGGTGCGCACGATCGGCAGCCCGAGCGTGACATTGACCGCGTGGCCGAAGCCGGCATGCTTGAGCACCGGCAATCCCTGGTCGTGATACATCGCCAGCACCGCGTCGTAGGGCGCCAGATGGCTCGGAACGAACAGCGTATCGGCCGGCCAGGGGCCGTCGACCGACAGGCCCGCGGCGCGCGCCTGCTCGATCGCCGGGCCGATGACGCGCAGCTCTTCATCGCCCAGGTGGCCGCTCTCCCCGGCGTGCGGATTGAGCCCGCAGACGCCGATGCGCGGCTGCGGCAGGCCGAAGTAGCGGCCCAGATCGCGCGACAGGATCTGCAGCGTCTGCAGCAGCAGCGGGGTGCTGAGCGCATCGCTGACGGCGCGCAGCGGCAGGTGCGTGGTGGCCAGCGCGACGCGCAGCTGCCCGGCGATCAGCAGCATCACCGGCAGCGAGGCACGCGTGCGCTGCGCGATGTACTCGGTGTGGCCGGTGAAGGCAACGCCGGACTGGTTGATCAGGCTCTTCTGCACCGGCGCGGTAACCAGCGCGGCGAATTCCCCGGCGAGGCAGCCGTCGACGCCGCGATCAATCAGCGACAGCACCGAGCGGGCGTTGCTGACGTCCAGCCTTCCGGCGACGCACTCGCTCGCCAGCGGCATATGCAGCACGGTCAGGCTGCCGGCCGCGTACTGCAGCTCGCCGCCGGCGCGGTAGTCGGAAAATGCCATCGGCAGTCGCAGCCGACGCGCCCGCACCACCAGCAGTTCGCGATCGGCCAGGCACACCAGCGGCCAGCTGCGAGGCCTGCTGGCCACAGCCAGGCACAGGTCCGGGCCGATTCCACTTGGTTCCCCGGCACAAAGGGCAATCGGTTGCCGCAGCGCCGTGGATTGACGCGGTTCTCCCGCAGTGAGCGCGATGGGCCGCGCCGTCAGAGCCGCAGCTCGACGTAGGATTCGTCGCGGATCTGCTGCAGCCACAGCTCGGTGGCTTCCTCGACCCGGCTGTCGCGCATCGCCTCAAAGGCGCGCTCGCGGGCGGCTTCATTGGTGTTGTCGAAATCGCGGCGCGCCAGCAGCTGCACGATGTGCCAGCCGTACTGGGTGTGGAACGGCTGGCTGATCTCCCCATCCTTGAGGCTTGCGACCACGGCGGCGAAATCGGGCACGAAGGCGCTGGATTCCGACCAGCCCAGGTCTCCGCCGTTGACCGCCGAAGCTGAATCCTGCGAATAGGTCTTGGCGAACGCGGCGAATTGCTCCTTGCCGGAGACGATCTGCTCGCGCCAGCGGGCCAGCTTCTGCTCCACGGTGGCATCGTCCTCGATCTCGGTGGGCTTGATGAGGATGTGGCGCAGGTGCACCTGCTGCACGATCTGCGGACCGCCGGCGGCGCGGGTCTCGAGCAGCTTTACGATGTGAAAGCCGCTCGGCGTCTGCAGCACATCGCTGACGTCGCCGGGTTGCATGCGTGCCACGACATCCGCCAGGAAGGTCGGCAGTTCGGTGCCCTTGCGCCAGCCGAGCGAACCACCTTCCAGCGCGCTCTCGCTCTGCGAATAGGTCACCGCCAGCGCGCCGAAGTCCTCGCCGCTGCGGGCGCGCTGGTCGACGTCGTGCGCCAGCTTGCTGGACTGCGCGAGCTGTGCGGGCTTCGCGTCCTGCGCCACCGCGATCAGGATATGGGCGATGTTGTATTCGTTGGCCGCCGAGGCGGTCTTCTTCTGGTGCTCGAGATATTGGTCGAGTTCGCGCGGCGTCACCACGATGCGCTGCACGACGTCGCGCTGGCGCAGAATCTGGCGCGCGATTTCTTTCTTGAGTTCGGCGCGGTACTGCGCGTAGTCGATGTTGTCGGCCGCCAGCTTCTGCGGCAGCTGTTCCAGCGTCAGATTCTGGCGCCTGGCGATGTCCTCGAGCGCGGCATTGACCTGCTCGTCGGAGACCCGGATGCCGGCGCGATCGGCGTGCTGCTGCTGGATCTCCTCCTGCACCAGCCGGTCCAGCACCTGGCCGCGCAGCACGCTCTCGGGCGGCAACGCGACATTCTGGGCACGCAGGCGCGCCTCGATCTCGCGCGACTGCATATCCAGTTCACTTTGCAGCACCACGCCGTCGTTGACCACGGCCGCCACCCGGTCGAGCAGCACCCCCTTGGTGGACAACTCCTTGGCCGGGCCCTTGGTAGCCGTGCTCTGGGCGGCTGCGTCCTTGGGCGCCGCATCCTTGGGGTCGCCGAATGAGGGCATGGCCACCAGTGCCAGAAGGCTCAGGCAGAAGGATGACAGGCAGGCGCTTCGACGCATTAAATTCTCTTTGGCCTCAAGGGCTTAAGCAGTCTAGGGCAGTTTAGTTGCGGCGGAGTATCCCCGAATCGACTGCTCAAGGAAAGTACTCACCCCGCTTCCGGTGCCTATTCCATTTCCGACATTGGACAGACCGGTGAGTTCCAGCTGCAGCGACACGCCGGTGTCACGCTGACCGGTGCGGGTGCTGACCGAGCTCTGGGCCACGGCGCGTATGCTCCAGCAGGTGCCGCGGTACTGAAAGCCGGCGAAATTCTGGATCGGCGCGCGGTCCAGCAACGAATACACCGCGCGTGCGTACACATCCCAGTGGGCGCTGACCGGCCAGGCTCCCGAGGCGTCGAGCTGCTGCACCACGCCGTCGCGGAACAGGTAGCCGACGTTGATGACCTGCTTGTTGCTGGCCAGGTACTGCAGCAGCACTTCGGCCTGCTGGACACTGGAGACCGCCGGGTTGGAGGCGATGTCCAGCTGCAGGTTCCAGTGGCGATAGGCGGTCAGATTGACCTCGGCGATCAGGCTGGAGGTGGTGTGCACCGGAGCCCCGGCCTGGTCGGGAAGGGTGACGCGCGGCTGCTTGAGGTACAGGCTCTGGCCGAGCGTGGCGCTCAGGTAGCGCACGCCGCTCGCGTTCTCGAACAGCTGTGTGGTCACGCCCATCGTGAGTTGATTCGCATCGCCGATGCGGTCGAGGCCGACGTAGCGGTTGGGGCGAAACAGCTCGATCGAGTTGAGGTCCGGGGCCGCGGTGTCGAATATCGGTAGCGAGTCCTGGTTGCGATACGGGATATAGACATACATCACCCGCGGTTCCAGCGTCATGCTGCGCACCCCGTCGGAGCCGGTGAGACGCTCGAACGTCAGGCCGGTATCAATGTCCACGATCGGCAGGCTGCGCTGCGGCGATGCGTCCGTTGTGCCGGCGTCGCGCAACGCGTACTGGGTGAGGTCCCAGGCGACGTCCGGCCGCAGGAAGTAGCCCGGGCCGGACAGGTCGAGCCCTATGCGCGGCGCGGCATCCAGCCGCCAGCCGCTGACGCACGGCCACGGCGAGGAGTTGCCGGCAGTGGCCGCCACGGTGCACGGCGCTGCCGCCGTACAGCCGCTGCAGCTCGCGGCCCCGCAGCTGCAGCCGCTGCTGTACGAGCGCGTGAAATTCACCAGTTCAGTGTCAAGGCCGGTCACCAGCAGCGGCCACTGCTGCGGCGACCAGTGACCCGCGCCGCTCAGACGCGGCAGCTGGATGTAGGGCCGCTCCTGCTCCGGCAGCGTGTTGTCCAGGGTCTGGAAATTGAGCATCTGGGCGCGCAGGTTCCAGATGTCGTCGCGGTGGCCGATGGCGATACTGCGCGCCAGGAACGGGGTGCTGGTGGATTGCGATCCCTGGCTGAAGTCCTCGAAGTACTCGGTGTCGCTGACGCTCTCGACGCTGGTATCGACGCGTGTGTTGTCCGGCAGCTGCAGCCGGTCGATGAAGCGCAGGTAGCTGCGATCGCTGTCAGGATCGATGTGCCCCTCGGCGCTCAGTTGCCGGCCGTAGGTGCGGTCGCTGGGAAGAAAGCTGGCGTCGATGGTGCCGCGGTTGAAGGAGTTGAGGAAGCGGTACTCGGCACCCAGGTCGAGGCCGCGGTAGCTGTAGTAGGTGGGTGTGACGGTGGCATCCTGGTTCGGCGCGATGTTCCAGTAAAACGGCGTCGCGAGCATGCCGCCGCTGCGGCTGGAGGTGCTGAGCTCGGGGAACAGGAAGCCGCTCTTGCGCGCGTCGTTGAGCGGAAACGAGATCCAGGGCAGGTAGGCGATCGGTATGTCGTGCACGTCCAGGATCGCGCCGCGGCCGACACCCTCGCCGGCCGCCGTGTCCAGGCGCAGCTCGCGCGCGCGAATCTGCCAGGTGGCGTGCTGCTGCGGGCAACTGGTGTAGACGACGTTGCGCAGCGTAATCAGGTCATCGGGCGTCATCGAGATCTGGTCGGCGCTGCCGTGGCCGGACTGCTGCAGCAGCTGGAACTGCGCATGGTTGAACATCGCACCGTCATCGGCGTAGCGGCCGGTGTCACCCTGCACCAGTACGGTCGGGTCGTGGAAGCGCACCTGGCCGCTGACGTTGAGGCTGTTGTTACTGCGATCGTAGATCAGCCTGTCGGCCTGGATCTCGCGCTCGCCGATATGCACGTCGACATTGCCGGTGAGTTCGGTCTGGCCGTCGGCCGTGGTGGTGAGCTGGTCCGAACTGCTGGTGATCTCGCTGCCGAGCGTGGCGGCGCCGGCGTCCCTGAGCGGGCTGCGACCATTGACCGCAGGGCTGGCCGCCGCCAGCAGCGGCGCGTCGCCGATGAGCCAGCCGCCGCAGGGCGCGGCGCTGTCGGCAGCGATGACCGCAGTCGGCAATGCACAGCAGAGCGCTGCACCCAGAAGCGCGCGCAGGTGCGGGGGAGCAATCATGTGGGTACTCATTATAATGACTGATGCCGCGGCCGCAGTTGAAGTAAGCGCATCCATGACCGGCGATGACGCACGCGTACGGCAAATCCGGGACTGGCTGGCCAGCGAGCTCGGCACGCCGCTGGTGCGGCTGGAGGCAGCGTCGGCCGATGCCAGCTTCCGGCGTTACTTTCGCGCCTGGTTTGCCGACGGCGCGACCCGCGTGGTGATGGACGCCCCGCCAGACAAGGAGGAGGTCGCGCCGTTCCTGAAGGTCGCAGCGCTGCTTGAAGGCTGCGGCGTGCACGTGCCCCATATCCACGCTGCCGACAGTGCGCGCGGCCTGGTGCTGCTGGAGGACCTGGGATCCGACCCGTACCTGAGCCGGCTGCAGGCCGGCGACGATGCCGACCTGCTGTACGGCGATGCGCTTGACGCGCTGCTGCGCATCCAGGTGCGGGGCCGTGATTTCGCGGGCGAGCTGCCGCCCTATGATCGCGCGGTACTGCAGCGCGAGATGGCGCTGATGCCGCAGTGGTTCTGCGAGCGCCACCTGCAGCTGGCACTGGATGATGCCGACCGCGCCGTGCTGGCCGACAGTTTCGAGTTTCTGACCGTGGGAGCCCTGCAGCAGCCGCAGGTGCTGGTGCATCGTGACTTTCATTCGCGCAACCTGATGTGCCTGCCGAGCCGCAATCCCGGGGTGATTGATTTCCAGGACGCGCTCGCCGGCGCGGTCGGCTACGACCTGGTGTCACTGCTCAAGGACTGCTACATCGGCTGGCCACGCGCCCGGGTGGAGCAGTGGGTGAGCGGCTATCGAGCCCGCCTGCGCGCCGAGCGTGCGCTGGCGGGCTCGAGCGAGCGCGAGTTCCTGCGCTGGTTCGACCTGATCGGGCTGCAGCGCCACATCAAGGTGCTGGGCATCTTTGCGCGCCTGTGGTATCGCGACGGCAAGAGCGGCTATCTGCCGGACCTGCCGCGCACGTTCGACTACGTGCTGGATGGCGCGCGCCGCTTTCCCGAGCTGCGCGAGCTTGCGCAGTGGCTGCAGCGGCGCGTGTCGCCGCTATTCGGCGCCGCGAATGCGCGGGCGCTGGCGACACAGTCGCCGTGAGCATCGAGTGCGCGATGGTGCTGGCCGCCGGTCGCGGCGAGCGCATGCGTCCGCTGACCGACGCGGTGCCAAAGCCGCTGCTCACGGTGCGCGGCAAACCGCTGATCGTCTACCACCTGGAGAAGCTGTCGCGCCTGGGCGTGAAACAGGTGGTGATCAATCTTGCCTGGCTCGGCGGCCAGATCCGCGCCGCACTCGGCGACGGCGCGCAGTGGCAGCTGAAGATCCACTACAGCGATGAAGGCGAGCGAGCGCTGGAAACCGGAGGCGGCATCTTTCGTGCCCTGCCACAGCTGGGGCAGCAGCCGTTCCTGGTGGTGAATGCGGATGTGTTCACCGATCTTGATTTCGCTGCCCTCCGGATCGCGCCGCAGGCACTGGCGGAGCTGGTACTGGTGGACAACCCGACGCACCATCCGCACGGTGACTTCGCACTGGTCAACGGCCTGGTGCAGGAACAGGGCGGCGCGCGCTGGACCTACTCGGGAATCGGCCTGTACCGCCCGGAACTGTTCCAGGGCTGCAGCGCTGGCGCATTCCCGCTGCTGCCGCTGTTCCGGCGCGCGATCGCCTCGGGCCGGCTGCATGGCCAGCTGTACGCCGGGGCCTGGAGCGACGTCGGCAGCGTCGAACGGCTCGCGGCCCTACAATGAGCGCCATGAGCACACTGGCATGAGCACGCTGAAAGGTATCCCGGTGGTCAGCGAAACCGCCGCGGAGGCGGCCGCCGGCGTGGCCGGGCGCGTGCGCAGCGGCCAGAAGTACCTGACACCGCAGGGCTTTACCGCCATCCGGGACGGCATCAAGGAAGGCATCAAGTCAAACGCTGGGGTGGATCGGCAGGCCTTAGGCGGCAAGCCGGGCTGGCTTCGGGCACGGGCGGCAGCCGGAGAGCGCTACGATTTCGTCCGCCGCACCGTACGCGAGCACCGGCTTGCCACGGTGTGCGAGGAGGCCAGGTGCCCGAACATCGGCGAGTGCTGGAATGCGGGCACTGCGACCATCATGCTGATGGGCGCGGTGTGCACGCGCGCCTGCCGCTTCTGCGCGGTGGACACCGGCAATCCGCGCGGCTGGCTCGATGCCGACGAGCCGCAGCAGGTGGCGGACAGCGTGGCGTTGATGCAGCTGCGCTACGTGGTGTTGACATCGGTGAACCGCGACGACCTGCCCGATGGCGGGGCAGCGCATTACGCTGCCTGTATCCGCGCGATCGGGCAGCGCAATCCAGCTACCGCGGTCGAGGCGCTGACGCCGGATTTCCAGGGCGTGCTGCGCGATGTGGAGACGGTGCTGGACGCCGGACCGCAGGTATTCGCCCAGAACATCGAGACGGTACGCCGGCTGACGCACCCGGTGCGTGACGCGCGCGCCGGCTATGAGCAGACGCTCGCGGTGCTGGCCCATGCCAGGCGGCACCGGCCCGCGGTACTGACCAAGAGCAGCCTGATGCTGGGCATCGGCGAGACCGAGCAGGAGATCAGCCAGTGCATGGATGATCTGCGCTCGAACGGCGTGGATATCCTGACGCTCGGCCAGTATCTGCGCCCGACGCCGAACCACCTGGCGGTGCAGAGATTCGTCACGCCCGGACAGTTCGAACAGTATCGCGCCTGGGCACTGGCGCGCGGCTTTCGCGAATGTGTCTCCGGCCCGCTGGTGCGATCGAGCTACCGCGCCGAGCAGGCGCTCGCCGGCAACAACGTCGGACTCACGACGGCGGCGACGCCACAGTGAACGCGCCGCTGGCCGCGCTCGAGCTTCCATCCGCGCACAGCCCGGGCCCCGTGCTCCGCTGGCTGGGCCGCGTGCCGTACCAGCCGACCTGGCAGGCGATGCAGCGCTTTACCGACCAGCGCGACGGCGCCACGCTGGATGAGATCTGGCTGCTCGAGCATGACCCGGTGTTCACGCTTGGCATGAACGCCGATCGATCGCACCTGCTCGACCCGGGCGAAATCCCGGTGCTGCAGATTGATCGCGGTGGCCAGGTCACCTATCACGGACCAGGGCAACTGCTGGTGTATCCGCTGATCGACCTGCGCCGCGCGCGCATCGGCGTGCGTGAGCTGGTCAGCGCGCTGGAGCGCGCCGTGATCGACTATTGCGCGCGCTTCGGGATTCGCGCCGAGTGCCGCGCGCATGCGCCCGGCGTCTACGTGGACGGGCGCAAGCTCGCCAGCGTTGGTCTGCGCGTGCGGCGCGGTGGCAGCTACCATGGACTGGCGTTCAACATCAGCATGGACCTTGCGCCGTTTGGCCGCATCAATCCGTGCGGCTACCCCGGAATGCAGATGACGCAGCTGGCGCAGCTTGGCGGACCTGACGACCTGCAGCAGGTGGCCGCCGAGTTCGGGCCGCTGCTCGCCACGCTGCTGGCGCGGCCGTGATCTGCCTTGAAATCAGCGTCAATGGCCAGCGCCGCGTCGTGGCCGGCGATGCCGCGGCCGAAGTGATCAATGCCACCGTGTCGCTGTATCCGGATCTGAAAGAGGGTTGGCTGGAGATCGCCGGCTCGGTGGTCACCGAGCAGCAGCCGCTCGCCGATGCGCGCTGGCTGGCCGCGGCATTATCGGCCGGCGATGTGGTCGAGGTGCGGCTGGTGGAATCCGAGCAGCCCGAGGCGGCAACCCTCAGCCGCACCGAGCCGAGCGCACGCGCCACCGATCGCATCCCGCTGGTCTGCGCTTTCTGCGACAAGAGTCACGAGGAGGTTACCGGCATGGTGGCATCGCGCAAGGCCGTGATCTGCCCGGAATGCATTGCCTACCTGCACGACATCATCAGTGCGGACGATTGAACAGTCTGCGTCCCAACTGAAACAGCGGCCATCCGGTTGCCAGCACCACGATGCCCGACAACGCCAGATGAGGCTCGAGGGTAAAGACGCGCACGGCGGCGCCCAGCAGGCACAGGATATAAATCGCCGGTAGCAGCGGGTAGCCGAGCATCGTATAGCCGCCTTCGCCGGCGCGGCGCCGACGCAGCACGAACAGCGTCGAGGCGACCACGGCGAGCGTCAGGGTATCGGTGAAGATCACGTAGT
>Ga0181531_10002466_pt1 | contig 11563 bp, 12 predicted proteins | sample PEATcosm2014_Bin_38_FD_119743 | JGI IMG/M metagenome (GOLD analysis project Ga0181531, IMG submission 119743) | Peatland microbial communities from MTU Mesocosm Facility, Houghton, MI, USA - PEATcosm2014_Bin11_10_metaG | ecosystem: Environmental > Terrestrial > Soil > Wetlands > Peat | place... | reverse complement strand
GTCAGACGCGCATCTCACTCAACTTACCTTCGAGTCCCTCGAAATCCCCGAGGCATTGAAGCGGGGAATCGCCGAGCTCGGCTTCACTTACGCGACGCCGATCCAGGCACAGACGCTGCCGATCGCCCTCGCCGGCCGCGATGTCGCCGGGCAGGCACAGACCGGCACCGGCAAGACCGCGGCATTTCTCATCGCCCTCATGGATCGGCTGCTGCGCGATCAGGGCAAATCGGGCCCCTCGCCACGAGCCATCGTCATCGCCCCGACTCGCGAGCTCGCGGTCCAGATCCACTCGGACGCCGAGATGATCGGCAAACATACGGGCTTGAGGCTCGCCATCGTGTTCGGCGGGGTCGACTACGACAAACAGAGGCGTACCCTCGAGGAGGGCACCGACGTCCTCATCGGCACGCCGGGTCGGATCATCGACTACTTCAAGCAACATGTGTTCGACCTGCGCCATATTCAAGTGGCGGTGCTCGATGAGGCCGATCGGATGTTCGATCTCGGCTTCATCAAGGACATCCGCTTCATCCTGCGCCGCCTCCCGGCCCCGACCCAGCGGCTCAACATGATGTTCTCGGCGACCCTCTCCTACCGCGTGCTCGAGCTCGCCTACGAGCACATGAACAATCCGGAGCTGATTCGGATCGAACCCGACAAGATGACGGTCGACCGGGTACGCCAGCTGCTCTACTTCCCATCGACCGAGGAGAAGATTCCGCTGCTCATGGGGCTTTTGCGCCGCATCGGCGCGCAGCGCACCATGGTGTTCGTGAACACGCGGCGCATCGCCGAGGTGCTGGAGCGCACCCTCACCGCGAATGGCTTCGTCGCGCAGGCGCTGTCGGGCGACGTGCCGCAGAAAAAACGGCTGAAAATGATGCGCGACTTCCACAACGGCGACGTCGCGGTGCTGATCGCGACCGACGTGGCGTCCAGAGGTCTGCACATCCCCGACGTGAGCCACGTCTTCAATTTCGATCTGCCGAACGATGCCGAGGACTATGTGCACCGCATTGGACGCACCGCACGCGCCGGTGCCGAGGGCGATGCCATCAGCTTCGGCTGCGAGGAGTACGCGATCAGTTTGCCCGATATCGAGCGCTACATAGGCCATCAGATCCCGCGCGCCGCCATCGACCCGGTCGATCTTGCGGCGGTCACTGCTCCCCCGCCTGCCGCACCGCGCGAGTGGGCGCCGCGCAGCGGCAGCCATCGCGGCGGCGGACGTCCCGGCGGCGGCGGGCGTTCCGGCGGCGGCGGGCGTCCGGGAGGCAGCGGACGTTCCGGAGGGGGCGGGTCACGCTCCGGTACACGACCTCGCTCACCGGGGCGCAGCGGGCCGGGGAGCGGGAGCAGCCGTAGCGCGCAAGGTTCGCAGACGGGGCAGGGATCACACGGCACGGAGAGCGCGCAGGGCGCGCCACGCGAGCGCGCGGAGCGAGGCGATGCGCCGGCCGCGGGTGCGGGAGGCTCGGCTGCGGGGTCGGGTGCGGGGTCGGGCGCGGGGGGCTCGAGTGCGGGCTCGGGTTCGGGTCGGCGCCGCCGGCGGCGGCGCAACCGCGGCGGCGATGCGCCCCCGGCGATCACATGAGCTCGGCGACCCGATCGATGCCGGTGTAAAGACCCGTCTCCTGCGCCGGCCGGCTCGAATCCGGACGTCGCACGGCGCGCAGCCAGGCAATGCCGAACGCGCGCGCCGCATCGAGCACCGGCAAGCTGTCATCGACGATGAGCGTGCGCCGCGGCTCGAATCGCTCCGCGGCGAGGAGCCGGGGCCAGAATTCCCCATGCTCCTTCGGCACCTTGAACGGATGCGTCGAATAGCAGGCATCGAACCAGCGAGTGAGCCGGGCCTGCTCGTTCTTGAGCGCGAGCGTGGTCGGATGCGCATTGGTCACGAGCACGCGGCGTTTGCCGCTGCGCTCGAGCCGCGCCAGGAACTGCTCGGCACCGGGCAGAAAGCGCACCTCGGGGAGCGAGTCGCGCTTGAGGGCGGCGATGTCGAGGCCCAGGGTCTCGCTCCAGTAATCGATGCAATACCACTCCATCGTGCCGTGCACGGCCTGGAAACGCGGGCGCAGGCGCGCCTGTGCCGCGTGCAGATCGAGACCCTGGTGGCGCGCGTAGTGGCTCGGCACGAGCTCGCGCCAGAACCAGTTGTCGTAGCGCAGGTCGAGCAAGGTGCCGTCCATGTCGAGCAGCACCGTGTCGATCACCGCCCAGTCGAGCGCAGCCGTCGCGGTCATTTGGATATCATAGCAACCGATGATGACCCTTCCGCAGCTCGCCGAGGCGCTCATTCCCGTGCTGGCCCGCGCGGGCGAAGCCATCCTGCGCGTCTACGAGGGAGCCTTCGAGATCGAGCACAAGGCGGACGACTCGCCGCTCACCCGCGCGGATCTCGAGTCGCAAAAGATCATCCTCGAGGGCCTGAGCTCGCTCACTCCTCTGATCCCGGTGCTGTCCGAGGAATCGGCGCAGGCGCCGTGGAGCGAGCGGCGCAACTGGCGCGAGCTGTGGGTGGTCGACCCGCTCGACGGCACGCGCGAATTCATCAAGCGCAACGGTGAGTTCACGATCAACGTGGCGCTCGTCATCGAGCACGAGCCGGTGCTCGGCCTGGTGGCGGCACCGGCGCTCGGGCAGCTTTACTGGGGTATCGCGGGGGTCGGATCTTTCAGCCGCGCGGACGGGGCGCCGACGCGACCCATCGGCGTCTCGGCGCCTGCGCAGCCGCTACGCGTGATCGGCAGCCGCTCGCACCTGAGCCCGCAGACCGCGGACTACCTCGCCCGGCTCGGCCCGCACGTGATGAGAGGCATCGGCAGCTCGCTCAAGTTCTGTCTGCTGGCCGAGGGACAGGCCGATCTCTACCCGCGCTTCGGCCCCACTTCCGAGTGGGACACCGCCGCCGGGCAAGCGGTGCTCGAGGCGGCGGGCGGGCACGTGACGCGTCTCGACGGCCACCGCCTGCGCTATAACTGTCGGGAAAGCGTGCTCAACGGCGATTTCCTCGCCTACGCCGATCCGCGGGTACTGCCGTCGCCGCGATAGCTGAACGACGCGCCGCGTCAGGCGTGCCCGGCGGGCTCGCATAGCTGCAATGTCGCATCGAGCAGCGTCGGGATATCGAAGACCACCTCGTCCTCCTGCACGGTCAGCCGGGCGACTCCGGCCGCACCAATCAGGGCCGCGGGAAGGTGAATGAGATCCTGCTGCGAGTTCGTCCAGGTGCTCACACGCGCATCGCCGAACGCCCGGTTGAGCGCCGTCCAGCGCAGCTGCGCGGCACGCGCGCGCGCCGTGTCGGCGCCCCACTCGAGCTCGGCGAGCTTGGGGGCGGTCATGAGACGGTGCACGTACCGCACCATGTCGTCCGGGTCCACGCGCACGGTGAGGTACTGAGCCCAGTCGCGTGCGGTATCGGCCGCCGCGGCTTTGTCGGCTGTCGTGGCATTGCCCGCTGCGGCGGCATCGCCGGCTGTCGTGGCGTTGGAGCGTGTGTTCATGGGTTCTGTATGGGGGATGTTCGCCGGAAATCCAGAGTAAGCTTTGCGGCATGGGTACCGACCTCGAGCTTCTGATCCTGGGCGCCGCGCTCATCGCCGCCGGTTACCGGCTGTGGTCGAGCGCGCTCGAAGCGCGCGAGGCGGCGAATCGCATCGCCCGTGAGACCTGCTCGCGCGCCGTGGTCCAGTTCCTCGACGACACCGTCGCCTTTGCCGGCTTTCGGCTGGGACGCGATCTGTCGGGACGGCGGCGCCTGCTGCGCACGTACACCTTCGATTACACCCACGATGGATTCGAGCGTGCCCAGGGCTTCATCGTTCTCGCCGGCGCCCGGCTGGAAGCGGTCGGTTTGGCGGATGTGCCCTCGTGACATCCGGTTCCATCGACCTGCACACCCACTCGAACTGCTCCGATGGGACCCTCACGCCGGCGGGCCTCATCGCCGCGGCCGCCACCGCGGGCGTCGGCACACTCTCGCTCACCGATCATGACACCACCGCGGGCCTCGAGGAGGCGCAAGCGGCTGCGCGCCGGGCGGGAATCGCCTTCGTACCGGGCGTCGAGCTCTCGGCCAGTTGGCGCGCCCAGACCATCCATGTCCTCGGGCTCGGCATCGACCCGCAAGCCGCGATGCTGCGAGCGCTTCTCGATGCGCAGGCGGCGCGTCGCCGGCGGCGGGTGGAAGAGATGTGCGCCCGCCTGACGCGGATCGGGCTGCCCGGAGAGAGTCTGCTGAGTGCAGTCGAGGCGGCGCCGGGTATTCCCACCCGCACCCATCTCGCGGCGGCACTCACCGCGGGCGGACACGTGCGCGGACCCGATGAGGCCTTCCGGCGCTATCTGGCCGCGGGCCAGTGCGCTCACGTGAGCGCCGGCTGGCCGCCGCTCGAGGCGATCGTCACCTGCATCGTGGGCGCGGGCGGCTGTGCGGTGCTCGCGCATCCGGCCCGCTATCGCCTGTCCGCGGGCGCGCGCAAACTGCTCATCACGGCGTTCACCAGCGCGGGCGGGCGCGCGCTCGAGGTGGTGAGCGGCGGCAACGGCGCACAGCACGCGGAGGGTCTCGCGACGCTCGGCATCAAATTCGGTCTTACGGGCTCGGTGGGCTCGGACTTTCACGGTCCCGAACAGGCTTGGAATCCGCTGGGGCGGTTGGCTAAGCTACCGGATTCGATCACCCCGGTGTGGCGCGGGGCACGACTTACAAGAGAACACGGCGGTTCAGCTGAAAGCTTTTTTCCGTGAGCGAACACGACAGCAACGTCAATACCGACCTCTTCAAGAACATCGAACGCCTGCGTCAGCTGCGCATCGAGCATCGCGACCTCGACGATGTGATCTCGAGGCTGTCGATGGACTTCAAGGTCGATGAGTTGCAGATGAAGCGCTTGAAGAAGCGCAAGCTCATGCTCAAGGATCAGATCGCGCGGCTCGAGAGCCAGTTGATTCCGGACCTGAACGCATGACCGCACTCTGGCTGCGGATCGTCGCGTTCTTCGACATTCTGCTCACCCCGAGCGTGATTGCCGAGACCGCGGCGGTCTCGGTCTGCCTGGCGCTCGGCTACTTCGTCGGCAACGCACTCGGGGTGCGCTACCGGCGCGAGGGAGCGATCGAGCCCGCGGCCCTGACGCGCGAGTATTTCCTGAGGCACGGGCTGGTCGTGGTGAGCCCCATCCTGGTGGCGCTCGGCGCGCTGCTGCTCGCGCGCGGGGTGCTGTCGGCGGCGCACTACGACACCAGCGAGCTCGACGGCGCGATCCGACTGGCCGCGGTATTCGCAGCGGTGCGGATCGGCGTGATGCTGCTCGCAGCGAGCCTCGGCAACCAGTCGTGGGTGCAGCACATCGAGACGCGCCTCGCGCTCGGCATCTGGCTGATCATCGCCGCGGAATATCTGGGCTGGCTCGACCCGATCGTCGCCGAGCTCGACAGCATCGGCATCGCCGCCGGCCACACCCGCGTCACCGCCTGGTCGGTGCTGAAGGCCCTGTTCACACTCACCTGCTTCGTGGTGGTCGCGGTGTGGGTGAGCCGCTGGCTGGAGCGGCGCCTGAAACGCCTGCACCACCTCGCGCCCTCGACGCGCATCGGACTCGCGAAGGTCGCCAACGCCTTCCTCATCGGCCTCAGCATCCTCTTGGGGCTCAACGCGGCGGGCGTGGATCTCACGGCGCTCACCGTATTGACGGGCGCCATCGCCTTCGGCCTCGGCTTCGGCCTGCAGTCGATCGCGGCGAACTTCGTCTCGGGCTTCGTGCTGCTCATGGACCGCTCGATCAAGCCGGGCGATGTGATCAGCCTGTCCGGTCAGAGCGGCACCAGCACCGAGAATTTCGGCTGGGTGCAGGAGCTGCGCGGCCGCTACGTCGTGATCCGTGATCGCGACGGCATCGAGATGCTGGTCCCGAACCAGCAGCTCATCTCCAACTCGGTGATCAACTGGAGCTACACCGATCCGCGCATCCGCCTGAAGCTGCCCGTGCGGGTGAGCTATGCCGACGACCCGGAGCTCGCCCTGCAGGTTTTGCTCAGGGCCTGCGAGGGCCAGCGGCGGGTGCTGCACGATCCGCCGCCCGTGTCGCGTCTCATGCAGTTCGGCGATCATGGCATCGAGCTCGAGCTGCGCTTCTGGATCTCCGATCCCCAGGAGGGCGTGAACAACGTGCGCTCGGAGGTCAATCGCACCATCTGGGCGCTGTTCAAGCAGCACGGCATCACCATCCCGCTGGCACAGCGCGAGATTCGCATCCACAGCGCACGCGAGCCCGTCCGACCGCCGCCCATCGATGTCGACTAGGTGGCGATCGAGGTTGCACCCGATCTGTCGATCCCGGAGGAGGAGCTCGAATGGAAGTTCATTCGCGCCTCCGGCCCCGGAGGTCAGAACGTCAACAAGGTGTCGAGCGCGGTGCAGCTGCGGTTTTTGCTGCCGCAGAACACCACGCTCCCCGCGGCCGTGCGCGCGCGATTGGTGCGGCTCGCCGGGCGTCGCATCGGCGAGGATGGCACGCTCCTCATCAGCGCCCGCACCGAGCGCAGCCAGGCGGAGAACCGCCGGGCGGCCCTCGAACGGCTGCTCGCCCTGCTCCGTGCCGCGCTGGTGGAGCCGAAGATCCGGCGCAAGACCCGCCCCACCGCGGGCTCGCGCGAGCGACGCATCGAGTCGAAGAAGCGCCGCGCGAGCACCAAGCGCGGACGCGGCACGCGCCACTGGGATTGAGATAGGAGCGGGAGGGGGCCGGTGCGCCTCATGGGGCGTCCCAGCCACGCGTGCGACCTCTTGCAGGCTACGTGCTCATTCCGCCTGGTGCGCGAGCGAATCCGCGACATTCCACTGCGCGACGAGATCCCAGATGCGCGTATCGATGTCGTGCCACGCAGCGAGGTGCGAGGCGTGTGCGCGCCAGGTGATCTTCATGCCGCCGTAGCGCGGAGTGAAGTAGATCGCCTGCATCGTCGGATCGCGCACGCCCGGCTCGTAGGGCGGCAGGTCGACCCACAGCATGATCTGCCGGCTGGGTTCCTCGCCGACCGGTCCGAAGCACAGCCATCGATCGCCCGAGAGACCGGTCGGCTGATAGCAGCGCAGACCATGGACGTCGCGAGCATGCGGATCACCGCCGGTCGCGAGGATGCGCTCGAGCAGGTTGGGCGGATAGTAGCCCGAGGCGCCCGGCTCGCCCTCGCCCGGATCCGCGGCGCCGAGGGAGACGACGTCGACCCGATCCACATCGAGGTCGCGCTTGAAGTTGCTCGGTGTGAAGCCCGTGTAGCGCGGCAGGAACAGCGAGAACGACACGTCGGACACGTTCGGAACCGCCTGGCGTGAGGCCGGTGCCCGCACCACCTCATTCCCCTGCAGCCAGAATTTCTGGTACTCGGGCGGGATGGCGAGCACCAGATGCTCGTTCAAGCGATAGAGCGCGGGGCGCCCATGCGGCCACCAGCGCCAGTAGCCACCCGCAGGCGCAAGCGCCACGGCAATCACGCAGATGACCACGACCACCAGCAGGAACCACAGGCCCTGCCGTTCGCGCCACCGCACTGCCTTAACGGTCACCACCATGTGACTGCGCATAGTGGAGGCTATTCGCCAGCCGAGCAACACCGCCCCCTTCGGCCCCGGCAATACGTCTCACAGCCCGAGGGTCACTTGCAGAATGTCATGCCGGATCTGCTCGGAGAGCACCAGCTGCGCATCGGCGGCAACGCCCAGCAGCGGCTCACCGAAGGTGATCGCGCCGCTCGCGTCGGTGTGCGCCACCTGGCGTGAGATGAGCAGGTCGATGAACTGGCGAAACAGGCTCTTGTCGAAGAACTCCGGCGAGTTCAGTCCGTAGAGCAGCGACATGCGCTGCGCCGTCAGATGGCAGCGCTGCTCGAGCGACTCCTGGTTGATGGCGCCCGATCCCGCCTGCAACAGGAGCGCGATCACCAGATAGTAGCGCTCGATCGTCTGGATGGTCGACTGCGCGAGGAGCGAGAGCTGCATCGCGGCGAGCGAGGTCGACGCCGGACGCCGCCAGGCGCTGCCGTCCGCGGTGCGCTCGAGCAGAGCGGAGCGCTCGAGCGCCGCGAGCAGTGACTGCGTGACCTCGGCGATCTCCGACTCCGGCCAGCGCAACGCGAGCTCGGCGCTGATGTAGGGATAGACGCGCCATACCAGCCGCTGGATGTCGGCGGTGCGCATCGTCGCGTTGCCCAAGAAGCCGCACGCGATGAGCGAGGGCATCGCGAACAGGTGCAGGATGTTGTTGCGGTAGTAGGTCGCGAGCACGGCGCGCTCCGCGCTCATGCGCAGGATGTCGCCGAGCGGGTGCGGCTCGCGCTCGAGAAGTCCCATGACCTGCGCGTAGCGCACCATCGCTGCGCCGTTCATCGGGGTGACGGTGACGAGCGGACTGTAGGGCGCGTCCACCAGCAAACGCTTGTACATATCGAGCTGGCGCACCAGGTCGGCCTCGGCGAGCGCCTGGCGCGGCGCGGCCAGAATGGCCATGGCGATCAGATTGATCGGTGTCACGGCGGCCGCGGCATTGATGCCCGTGATGATGCGATGCGCGAGATCCAGGGTCGCCTCAGCGGTCCAGCCGGCGGGCGGCTGGTCCGCGAACTCATCGACCGGCGTTGCGGCGCCGGCGCTCTCGCGCAGCTCCGCGCGCCACTGCGAGTGGTGTCGCTGCAGCAGCTCGTCGAGCACGATGGGCTGGCCGAGGTTCACGTGCACCTTGCCCCAGCGGCGCCGCAGCACGGAGAGCGAGCGAATGAGGCCGAGCACGCTCTCCTTCTCCTTCGGACGGCCCGACAGCTCGCCGATGTACGTGCGTCCCTCGACGATGCGCTCGTAGCCGAAATACACCGGGACGAACACCACGGGGCGGCGCGGCTCGCGCAGATAGCTGTGCACGGTCATCGAGAGCATGCCGGTGCGCGGGGCGAGCATGCGGCCGGTGCGGCTGCGGCCGCCCTCGATGAAATACTCGAGCGGATGGCCGCGCGCCATCATGAAGCCGAGATACTGGCTGAAGACCGCCGCGTACAGCTCATCGCCCTTGAAGCTGCGGCGCAGGAAAAAAGCGCCGCCCTTGCGCAAGAAGCGTCCGATCACGGGCAGGTTCAGGTTGGCCCCCGCGGCGACGTGCGGAACCGCGAATCCCTTGCGATAAATCACATAGGAGAGCAGCAGGTAATCCATGTGACTGCGATGGCAGGGGGCATAGATGAGCTCGACGTGATCGCCGAGCTCGGTGAGCTTCTCCACGTGCTCGAACTCGACGCCATCGTAGAGTTGCGTCCAGAGCTTCCCCAGGACGAGCGCCATGAAGCTCACGAAGGACTGGGAATAATTGGCGGCGATCTCGAGCGCATCGCGCCGCGCCTGCGCGAGCACGGCGCGCCGCAGCGCGCGGCGATCGGGCGCACGGCGCGCACCCGTGCGCCGCGGCGTCTCGGATTGCAGGCGTTCGAGGCGCTTCTTCATCTCGTGGCGCACCGCGCTGCGCACCGCCTGGGTCCGCAGGATGTGCTCGATCATCGTGCGCCGGTGCGAGAGATCCGGCCCGATCGTCGAGGCGCGTTGCGCCTTGAGCTCGGTGCGCAAGGTGCGCAAGGTGCGCCGTGCGCTGCGCGCCGGATCGAGGATCGCCGCCGCATCGCGCAGCCTCACGGGATCGCCGAAGTACACGAGGGTGTTGCGGCCGTTGATCAGCACCTTGAGGAGCTTGCGGAAGCGCCCGACCAGCACCCAGTCCTCGCTGAACAGCAGCCGCCACAGGCTCTCCTCCTTGTTGGGCGCACGCCCCCAGAAGATGACGACCGGCACGAGATCGACGTCGAGATCCTGCTGCTCGTGCACCGCCTTCACCAGCTGCTCGAGCAGGCGCGGCGTGCGCGCGTAGCGCCGGCGCCTGAAGGTCAGCGGCAGGCGCACCAGCTCGAAGTAGGCACGGTCGAAGCGCGCGTTGCCGAGCGAGAGACGTCGCTCCGGCAGCGGCAGGCGCAAGCGGCGACAGGCGTTGTGAAGAACCGCGAGATCCGTGTGGCTCTCGTACTCGAGCACGTAGCAGAGCGGACGGGGCGAGGCGCGCAGGACTTCAGCCGCGTCCTCCGGCTTGACGGTGAGCTTCACCCAGCGGCCGAGGATCTTGCGCACGCTGAATCGCCACGCGGCGACCACACCGCTCCAAGGTCTCATGGCGGGCGGCGATGTCCCCCCTCAAGGAGCGCTGTCGCCGTGCTCCTCGTTCTCCACGGCGCGACGGGTGCGCTCGGCGCTCTGATCCACGGTGTCCTGTACTCCGCGCGCCCGGCCGAGCGTGCCGGTGAGCGGATCGAATACGGTCTTCCCGGGCGGCGAGCTCGGCGCGGCGGCGGGCGGGTCGGACTTGGCCGGGGTGGCATCGGGCGCCTGAGAGCACGCCTGAATGAACGAAACCATCAACCAGAGAGTCGTAGTCCGGAGCCTGCCCATGGAACCCCCCGGGAGAGTGTCTGAAATAAGTTGTATGACCAGCCCGCTCGAGCACCGAGTGTACAATCGCGGCCGCCCGGCAGTCACTTGGAGTTCCGCATGAAGCGTCTCGTGGTGTTGATGATGATGGCGGCGACGCGGGTGCAGGCCGCCGAACCGGCCGCCGTCGATATCGACAGCGCCGCGCAGGTGTATCAGGCGGCCGAGGTGCGCGAGCAGGTGCGCGCCTCGCTCCCCTCGATGCCGAACCAGATCAAAGCGCTGTTCTCGCGTGATCCCGCGGCGGCGCTCTCCGATCAACAGCTCGCCGCCATCAAGTCGGCCGCCGAGCGCGGCTTTCGCATCGACGTGTTCGAGGCCCCGGCGCTGGCCGCCTTCGCGCAGAATCTCGACGCCGAGACGGTCACGAAGTCGAAGGAGTTCCTTGCGAGCGATCTGGGTCGGCGCATGGTGGCCGCGGATGTGGCCGCGGCGCAGCTCGGCGAGTCCAACATCGAGAAGATCATGAATGGCGAGCAGCCGACGCCACTCTCGCCGCGGCGCACGCAGTTGTTCGAGCGCCTCGAGCGCGCGACGCATTCCGCGGAATCCACCGCGCAGGTCTACCTCAGCATGGGTGAAGCGGTGAGCGTCGGGATCGCGATCGGCTCGGGCCAGGATCCCGCCGCGGTTGCGCAGCGTGCGCTCAAGTCGGGCGACGCCGAGCGCGCCGGCATGGAGCAGCAGATGCGCGTGCCGATGCAGCGCTTTCTCGCCTACTCGTACCGCAACTTGAGCGATGCGGACTTGAAGCACCTCCTGGCGTTCCTGGACACCTCGGCGGGCCGGCGTTACGTCGCGGCCTACAACGCCGCCATGCAGGCCGGGTACGATGCCATGGGCAAGCGGACCGGTGAGCAGCTCGGCGAAAGCCTGCGCGAACTTGCTCAGGCGCAGCTCGACGCGACACCGCCGCACGGCCCCGACGAGAGTGCGCCGGAGGCTGCCCCGCGCACGCCCACCCCCGGCGCACCGGGCAGCTCCGGCACGCCGCGCTAAGCCGCCGCGCCGCGCGCTAGCTGCGCGTCGCGAGCG
>Ga0181531_10002465_pt1 | contig 11563 bp, 12 predicted proteins | sample PEATcosm2014_Bin_38_FD_119743 | JGI IMG/M metagenome (GOLD analysis project Ga0181531, IMG submission 119743) | Peatland microbial communities from MTU Mesocosm Facility, Houghton, MI, USA - PEATcosm2014_Bin11_10_metaG | ecosystem: Environmental > Terrestrial > Soil > Wetlands > Peat | place... | reverse complement strand
CGAGGGCGCCCCACAGGATGCCGAAGCGCGCTTCGTTCAGGCACGAGAGCGGGCCGCGCATCCCGGTGACGTTGGGCAACATCGCGTCGGCGGGGACGCGGACGTCTTCGAGCACCAGTTCCGAGGTGACCGACGCGCGCAGCGAGAGCTTGCGCTCGACGTTGTGGGTCGAGAAGCCCTTGGTACCGGTCGGCACGATGAAGCCGCGTACCGATTTGCCGACGCCGCCGTCGTCTTCGCCCTGCAGCTTCGCCCACACGATCGCGACGTCGGCGACGCCGCCGTTGGTGATCCACATCTTGGTGCCGCTCAGCACGTAGTCGTCGCCGTCGCGGCGGGCGTTGGTGCGCATCCCGGTCGGATCGCTGCCGAAGTCGGGCTCGGTCAGGCCGAAGCAGCCGATGATCTCGCCGGCCGCCATCTGCGGCAGCCATTCGCGCTTCTGTTCTTCCGAGCCGAAGGCCCAGATCGGAAACATCGCGAGCGAGCCTTGGACCGAGACGAACGAGCGGAATCCTGAATCGCCGGCTTCCAGCTCTAGGCACGCCAGGCCGTACGAGACGGCGTTGGTGCCGGCGCACTCGTAACCTTGCAAGTGCATCCCGAGCAGGCCCAACTCGCCAAGCTCGCGCGCCATCTCGGCCGGGAACGCGCCCGCCTCGAACCACTCGGCGATGTCGGGCAGCACGCGGTCGCGCACGAACTTGCGCGCGACGTCGCGGATCAGCCGCTCTTCGTCGCTGAGCAGCCCGTCGATGCCCAAAAAGTCGGTCGGGCTCGGGGCCGGCGCGGTCGCGCGATGGACGGGGCTCGCGATCGTACTCATGGATGTGTCGGTTTCGGTCGGCGGCGGCCCCCTCCTGGCACGGAGCCGCGGCCGGCGCGGCGAACGCGTGGCGCCATGACGCGCGATGGGACCGCGGTCCGACTCGGCCTCGACGCCGTCGTCGTCTCCGTGCACGACGAGAGCCCGCGCGTCCTCACGCTCCCCGGCGAGGACGCGCCGGCCTTGCCGTCGGGTCCGTTCGAACCCGACCAGGACCGGACACTCGAACTCGCTGCGCGGCGGTTGATCGGCGAACAGACGGCGCTGCGCGTCGGCTACCTCGAGCAGCTCTACACCTTCGGCGACCGCTATCGCGACCCGCGCGAGGTTGCCGGCGGTCCGCGCCAAGTCAGCGTCGGCTACCTCGCGCTCGTCGGCGAGGGCGTCGTCGCGTCCGGCAGCACGGCGGCCTGGCGCGATTGGTATGGGTTCTTTCCGTGGGAGGACGACCGCGAGGGGCCGGCGCCGGTCCTGGAGGGGGCGGTGCTGCCGTTCGTGCGCCGCACGGCCGCGGCGCGCGGCGATGGGGCGCTCGCCTCGCGGGTCCGGATCGCCTTCGGCCTGGACGGAGCGGCCTGGAACAACGACGCCGTCCTCGAGCGCTACGAACTGCTCTTCGAGCTGGGCGGCGTCACCGAAGCACCAGACGCAGTCGCGGCGTTCGGCGAGCGCATGGCCGGTGACCACCGGCGGATCCTGGCCACCGCGATCGGCCGTCTGCGCGGCAAGATCAAGTACCGCCCGATCGTCTTCGAACTGCTGCCCGCCTGCTTCACGCTGAGCGAGCTGCAAGGGACGGTCGAGGCGCTCTCCGGCATGCGGCTGCACGGGCCGAATTTTCGGCGCCTCGTCTCCGAGGGCGGGATCGTCGAGCCGACCGGGGAGCGGCGCACCACCCGCGGCCGGCCGGCGAGCGTCTACCGTTTCCGGCCCGACGTCCTCGCCGAGCGGCCGGACCCAGGGATTGGGATTCGCTGACGGTGAAACCCCGGCCATCGACTTTTACTCAGAATAAGTAGAAGTCACCAGCCGAGGTACCCCGATGGTCGAAACCCTGCCCTTCACCCCCGAGATCGCCGAGCGGACGCGCCCGATCTACGACCGCGTCGCGGCGGTCATCCCCGCCGTCGAATGGCCCGTTCACGCGCCCTACGTCGACGCCATCAACCGTCTCAAGCGCGAGCGCAACGCGGTCATCCTCGCCCACAACTACCAGACGCCCGAAATCTTCCATGGCGTGGCCGACATCGTCGGCGACTCGCTGCAACTGGCGCGGGAAGCGCAGCGCGCGCAGGCCGACACGATTTTGGTCTGCGGCGTCCACTTCATGGGCGAGACGGCGAAGATCCTCAACCCCAGCCGCCGCGTGCTCGTCCCCGACGCGCGGGCCGGTTGTTCGCTGGCCGAATCGATCACCGCCGCCGACGTCCGTGGTTTGCGCGCGAAGTATCCCGGCGTTCCGATCGTCACCTACGTCAACACCTCGGCCGAGGTGAAGGCCGAGTCCGACGTCTGCTGCACGTCCTCGAACGCGGTGAAGATCGTCGAAGCGCTCGGCGTCCCGCGAGTCATCATGATCCCCGACGCCTTCCTGGCCCACTACGTCGCCGCCAACACCAGTGTCGAGATCATCGCCTGGGAAGGCCACTGCGAAGTCCACGAGCGTTTCCGCGCCATCGACATCGAGCAGCTACGCGAGACGGAAGAAGGCGTGCTCGTCATCGCGCACCCCGAGTGCCCGCCCGACGTGATTGCGGCGGCCGATTTCGCCGGCTCGACCGCGGCGATGATCGACTTCGTGCGCGATCGCGCGCCGCAGAAGGTCGTGCTGTTGACCGAGTGCTCGATGAGCGACAACGTCGCCGCCCAGTTCCCCAACGTCGCGTTCGTGCGGCCGTGCAACCTCTGCCCGCACATGAAGCGCAACACGTTGCCGAAGATCCTGCGCTCACTCGAAACGATGACGGACGAAGTGCTCGTCGACGAGGCCGTGCGCGTGCGCGCCGAGGCGGCGCTCGACCGGATGATGGCGATCGCGTGAAGACCGACGTGCTGATCCTCGGTGCCGGGGTCGCCGGGTTGGCCGCGGCTTTGGCGGTCGATCCCGCGCGGCGCGTCTTCGTCGCCAGTGAGACCCCGCTCGGGCGCGACCTCGCCTCGGCCTGGGCGCAAGGCGGTGTTGCCGCGGCGCTCGACGCCGGCGACTCGCCGCGGTTGCATGCTGCCGATACGCTCGCCGCAGCCGGCGGCATCGCGGAGCCCGACGTTGCGGAGACGCTCGCCCGCGAAGCCCCGGCCGCGATCGACGCGCTGGTGCGCATCGGGGTGCCGTTCGAGCGCACCGACGACGGCGCACTCGCTTTGGGGCTCGAAGCGGCGCATAGCCGGCGGCGTATCGTGCACGTCGCCGACGCGACCGGCGTGGCCATCGTCGACGCGCTGCTCGCACAGGCGCGCCGGCGTCCCAACGTTCAGCTCTGCGGTGCTCTGCGCGCGAGCGCGCTGCTGATGCGGCCCGGGCGCGTCGTCGGTGCGGTGCTCGTGACGCCGACCGGCGACCAGGTGCGGGTCGAAGCGAACGCGGTGGTGCTGGCGACCGGCGGGTTCGGCGGTCTCTACGCACGCACGACGACGCCGCTGGGCGCGCGCGGGTCGGGGATCGCGCTCGCCGCGCGCGCCGGTGCGACGTTGGCCGATCTGGAGTTCGTGCAATTCCACCCGACGGCGCTGCGCACGAACGCCGACCCGTTGCCGCTGGTCAGCGAGGCGGTCCGCGGCGAAGGCGCGCTGCTGATCGACGCGCAGGGGAGGCGCATCATGGACGGCATCGACCCGCGCAGGGAACTCGCGCCGCGCGACGTCGTCTCCCGAGCGGTTGCGGCGGTCGAGGCTGCCGGCGGTCGTGTCTTCCTCGATACACGTGAGGCGCTCGGCGATCGGTTCGCGACGCGTTTCCCCGGCATCGACGCGACCGCACGACGCGCGGGGATCGACCCCCGTACGCAGCCGCTGCCGGTGACGGCGGTGGCGCACTACACGATCGGCGGCGTGGCGACCGACGCCTACGGCCGCACCAGCCTGCCGGGCCTGTGGGCGTGCGGCGAAGTTGCCGCGACCGGGCTGCACGGCGCAAACCGGCTGGCGAGCAACTCGCTGGTGGAAGGGCTCGTCTTCGGCGCGCGGGTGGGCGAGGACGTCAGTGGAATCGCCGGCACGCAGGCCTCGAGCGGCGCGCCACGCGCCGGCGCGCGCGAAGGCGCCGCGCACGGGCCGCTCGGCAACGCGATGCGCGCGCTGCGGGCCACGATGAGCGACGCGCTCGGCGTCGTCCGCGACGAACCCTCGATGCTCCGCGCGCTCGACGCGTTCCGGGGCATCGAACGTACGGCCGAGGACGATCGGATCGCCGACGCGGCGCTGGTCGGTGCCCTGGTCGCGCGCGCGGCCCTCAGTCGCCGTGAAAGCCGCGGCGCGCACCAGCGTGCCGATTATCCGGCCAGCGATCCGCGCTGCGCGCAGCGCCGCTTCGTCGCCCCCGCCCCGTTGGCACGCATCTCGTGATCCCGCTCCTGACCGACGATCTCGTCCGCGCCGCGCTGCGCGAGGATCTCGGCCGCGCCGGCGACCTGACGACCGACGCGATCGTCCCCGCCGACGCGGTCGGTGAGGCACGATTCGTCGCCCGCGAGCCGGGCGTCGTCTCCGGCATCGCCGTCGTCGAGCGTGTCTTCGCCGTGCTCGACCCTCGGGTCAGGGTCGACGTCGTCGTGCCCGACGGCGGTCGCGTCGAGCGTGGCAGCCTGATCGCGACGCTGCGCGGCCCGCTGCGCGCGATCCTCACCGGCGAGCGCACCGCGCTCAACTTCGTCGGCCGCCTCTCGGGCGTCGCCACGGCAACCGCGAAGCTCGTCGCGCTCGTCGCGGGCACCCGCGCGACGATCATCGACACCCGCAAGACGACACCCGGGCTGCGCGCCCTGGAGAAAGCGGCCGTCCGAGACGGCGGCGGCGCCAACCACCGTTTCGGCCTCGACGACGCGATCCTCATCAAGGACAACCACGTCGCGATCGCCGGCGGGATCATCCCCGCCTTGCGCGCCGCTCGCGCTCGTGCTGGTCACTTGGTCAAGATCGAGATCGAAGTCGACACCCTCGAGCAACTCGACGAGGCACTCGCCGAAGGCGCAGACATCGTGCTGCTGGACAACCTCAGCCCCGCGCAGTTGCGAACGGCGGTCGAGCGTACCGCTGGGCGGGCGCTCCTGGAAGCCTCGGGCGGCGTCGACGAGACGACGATCCGTGCGGTCGCCGAGAGCGGGGTCGATCTGATCTCCCTCGGCGCCATCACCCACAGCGTACGCGTGCTCGATCTCGGCCTGGACATGTAAACCTGCTCGTCCGTGAGACGAGCGAGCGCGTGTGAAGCGCGCGTGCGCGGGATACCTCACAGCATGCCTACACCCCGCAAGAGCAAAGCTCGGCGCGAGCTCGCGTCCCATCAAGCAGATCCGCTCGATACCCGGCTGACGACGAACCAGGGCGTTCCGATCGCCGACAATCAGAATTGGCTCAAGGGCGGTGAGCGCGGGCCCTCGCTGCTCGAGGACTTCATCGCGCGCGAGAAGATCACGCACTTCGATCACGAGCGGATCCCCGAGCGGGTGGTCCACGCGCGCGGAGCGGGGGCGCACGGGTATTTCCAAGTGTACGAGTCGATGGCACCCTACACGCGGGCCCACTTTCTGAGTGATCCCGAGGTCCGCACGCCGGTGTTCGTACGCTTTTCGACGGTCGGCGGTTCGCGCGGGTCGGCCGATACGCCGCGCGACGTGCGCGGCTTCGCCGTCAAGTTCTACACGCAGGAAGGCAACTACGACCTGGTCGGCAACAACATGCCGGTCTTTTTCATCCAGGACGCCATCAAGTTTCCGGATTTCGTCCATGCGGTGAAGCCCGAACCGCACAACGAGATCCCGCAGGCGTCCTCGGCGCACGACACGCTGTGGGACTTCGTCTCGCTTACGCTCGAGTCGAGCCACATGATGATGTGGCTGATGTCCGACCGCGCCCTGCCGGCGTCGTATCGGATGATGGAAGGCTTCGGCGTCCACACCTTCCGCTTCGTCAACGCGAAGGGCCAAGGGCGGTTCGTCAAGTTCCATTGGAAGCCGCTGCTGGGCGCCCATTCGCTGGTCTGGGACGAGGCGCAGAAGCTGGCTGGGAAGGATGCGGACTTCAACCGCCGCGACCTGTGGGAGGCCATCGAGCGCGGCGATTTTCCCGAGTGGGAGTTCGGTGTGCAGATGTTCGGCGATGAGGAAGCCGATGCGTTCCCGTTCGACGTCCTCGACCCGACCAAGCTGATCCCCGAGGAACTCGTCCCGGTGCAACGGATCGGCAAGATGGTGCTCGATCGGAATCCGGCCAGCTACTTCGCCGAAACCGAGCAAGTCGCGTTCTGCGCCTCGCACGTCGTGCCGGGGATCGACTTCACCAACGACCCGCTCTTGCAAGGGCGCCTCTTCTCGTACCTCGACACGCAGCTCTCGCGCCTGGGCGGTCCGAACTTCCACGAGATCCCGATCAATCGGCCGGTCTGCCCGTTCAGCAACGGCCAGCGCGACGGCATGCACCGAATGACGATCGATACCGGGAACACCGCCTACGATCCGAACTCGCTCGACGACGGCTTCCCGACCGAAGTGCCCGCGGCCGAGGGCGGCTTCACCAGCTATCCGGAGCAGATCGACGGGCCGAAGCGGCGCGTGCGCCCGGACTCGTTCAAGGACCACTTCTCGCAGGCCACCCTCTTTTGGAAGAGCATGTCGGCGGTCGAGCAGGACCACATCGTCGACGCCTTCTCGTTCGAACTGGCGAAGGTCGAGCGCGAGCCGATCCGCCAGCGCGTCCTCGATCGCATGCTCGCCAACATCGACGCCGATCTGGCCACGCGGGTCGCCGAGAACGTCGGGCTGACGGTCAACCGGGTCACGCCGCCGGAAGGCTATCGGAACGGCAAGGCCGCCAAGCCCGCGCCGTCGCCCGCGCTCAGTCTGCTCAATCAGCCTGGCAGCACGCAGACCCGCAAGGTGGCGATCCTCGCCGGGCCGGGCGTCGATGCGGCCGGCGTTGCGGCGATGAAGAAGGCGCTCGCGGCCGAGGGCGTCCGCGCCCTGGTGGTCGCGCCGCGGCTGGGCGCCCTCGCGGGCGAAGGCGGGTCCGTCCCCGTCGACCACACGCTCGTGACCATGCCCTCGGTCGCCTTCGACGCCGTCTACCTTCCCGGCGGCCCCGAGAGCGTGCGGGTACTGGCCGAGAACGGCGACGCGGTCCACTTCATCGCCGAGGCCTATCGTCATTGCAAGGCGATCGCGGTGACCGGCGAGGCAACCGAGCTGCTCGACGCCGCCGGCATCCGCGACGACGGCGATCCGCCCGAGGGCGTTGTCGTCGCCGACCACGCCGCTGCCGCCGCCGCACCGTTCCTCGCCGCGATCGCGAAGCACCGCGCCTGGGCTCGCGCCGATAAGGACGCCGTCCCAGCCTAGGCCCCGTCGGCCGGGCCTTCGGGCTCGGCCGACGTCCACCACGCGGCGAAGGGGACACGCGGTCCCCGTCGGACGACGCCCGAGACGGCTCGGTCGAAAATGGCCCATTCTTCCTCGCGCGGGGCGACCGCGGAGAGCGCCGCGACGCCATCGAGCTCATCATAGACGGCGGCAGCGTGTCCCTGGCATGGCGGATGTGGGATCTGCTCTGGATACGTATCGGCCAAGCCAAGGTCGGCGATGCCGTCGTGGGTCAGGGCGTCGAGCAGCGCCGCCTGGGCGATCGTGACGTGTTGGAGGTCGGGGAGCACCTCCGGAGAGAGGTCCTCGAGAAAGGCCGTCGCGCCAAAGACGTCGCGGACGTGTCGGCGGGCGTCGGCGCGCGCCGCCGCTCGCGTCGCGTTGAGGTACAGCGCGCCGAACCCCGGCCGGTCGCCGCGATCGGGCGGGTTCCACCGGCCCCCGTTCGCCTTGCTGTAGGCCGTGTCGAGAGGATCGGTCCAGTGCCGATCGCAGACACGGTATGCTGCGCCCGTGCGGAGGATGCGTCGCACCTACGCCCCGGGCGGAACCCACGAGCGAAGCCGGTCGAGGGCTGCGAGCGTCGGGCCCGGACCGTCGGTGCGAAGCGACTCGAGGATGCTGCGGTCGTTCAGAGCGGGAATCGGACCTCGGACGATCTGCGGCAAGCGCTCGCGACGAAACGTCCGCGTCAGCTCGGCGGCGAGCTGACCGGCTCGGTCGACGTCCGCCAGGCGGTCGGCTGGGACGCCCTTGGTAAGCCATGCGTTGACCGCCTGGCGGGAAACGCCGAAGACGCGGCCGGTTTTCGTCGGGCTCAGCGCGCACACAAGCTGATCCATCGGTGGGGCTTCACGACGAGGGTAACTTTCGGCAAGTTCCCCAAACGCCGGCCTCCGTGGACGGCGGGGCGCCCGAGCAGGGACGGCCTTGACGTGCTGGGCGCACTCAGGTAGACTATGGCGGTTGTGGTCCGTGCCGCGAACGCCGTCTTGGCGTGCGCGGCGGAAGGCGCTAGTCGAAACGCCTGGACCCGTGGATATCCTGAAAGGGATCGATCAACGTGAAGAATATCATCGGCCGCAAGGTCGGGATGACGAGCGTGTTCACGGAGGATGGCCGGAGTGTTCCGGTCACCGTGATCCAGGCTGGTCCGTGCACCGTGGTACAGAAGAAGACGAAAGACAGCGACGGCTACGAAGCCGTCGCACTCGCGTACGGCGACGTGAAGCCCTCGCGCCTGACCAAGGCGCTGCAGGGTCACTATAAGCGCGCCAACTTGACGCCCAAGCGCCACATTCGCGAGTTCCGCACCGGCATCGACGGCGTCGAGCTGGGTGCCACGATCACCGTCGACGGTTTCGCGCAAGGCGACCGCGTCGACGTGTGCGGCATCTCGAAGGGCCACGGCTTCGCCGGCGGCATCAAGCGTTGGAACTTCAGCGGCGGTGGCGCGAGCCACGGCTCGATGATCCACCGTCAGCCGGCCTCGAACGGCGACACCAACGCGGGGCACACGCACCGCGGCAGCCGCCGCCCGGGTCACTACGGCGTCGACCGCATCACGCACCAAAACCTGGAAGTCGTGCGCGCGGACGCCGAGCGCAATCTGCTGCTGGTCCGCGGCCCGGTCCCCGGACCGAAGAACGGCCTCGTGATCGTGCAGCAGTCCGTCAAGACGAAGGTGAGCGCCTGATGCCGCACGTCATCGACGCCAAGGGCAACGTCGTCCGCCAGCAAGACGTCCCGGCCGCATTCGCGGGTTCGGTCGACGGCAAGCAGAACGCGGTCTTCCGTGCCGTGTTCCGCGAGCTGGCGAATCCGCGCGCGGGAACGGCGAAGACGAAGAAGCGCGACGAGGTTTCCGGCGGTGGCCGCAAACCGTGGAAGCAAAAGGGCACCGGCCGCGCCCGCCAGGGTTCGACCCGTTCGCCGCAGTGGGCGCACGGCGGTGTCGTGTTCGGCCCGCAGCCGCGCTCGTACGTCAGCCGCCTGAACAAGAAGGAGCGCAAAGGCGCGCTCGTCGCCGCGCTCTCGGACAAGTTCCAGTCCGGCGGCGTGACCGTGCTCGATCCGTCGGGCCTGGGTGAAGCGAAGACCAAGGCGTTCGCGACGCTGCTGTTCGGCTCGCCGAAGGCGGCCAAGACCGGCGATCGTACGCTGGTCGTGTACGCGGGCAGCGAGCTGGCTTCGGTCGGCGCCTCGCTCGACCGCGGTCTGCGCAACCTCGAACGCGTTGCCGTGACGCACACCGGCGCCCTCGACATCAAGGATGTCGTCGGCTTCGCGCGCCTCGTCCTCACCACCGCCGCCCACGACGAACTCGTCGCGGCGCACGGCAAGGAGTCCAAGTAATGGAAGCGCGTGACGTGATCGTCGCTCCGCTCATCACGGAGAAATCGATGGCCGGAACGGTCGTCCAGCAGTACGCCTTCGAAGTGAACCCGCACGCCACGAAGACGCAGATCAAGCACGCCGTGGCCGAGATCTTCGGCGTCACGGTGCTCAAGGTCAACACCGTCAGCGTCGGCGGTAAAAAGAAGAACTTCGCCCGTCGCGGCCGCCGTTCGTCCGGCATCCAGAGCGACTGGAAGAAGGCCATCGTCACCATCGCCCCCGGCCAGAAGATCCAGCTGGGCGGCGTGAACTACTTCGAGCAATGATGAGCAGCATGTTGATGGGCGCGCCCTCGGGGAATCGTTCGCGCCACGAAGCACTTGAAGCGCGCCCTCGTTTGGGGGCCCCGCGTGCGCAGCACGTGGGGGGCGCGGAGCTTGGAGCGGAGCGCCGTTAGAATGGCCGTTAAGAAGTACAAGCCGACCTCGGCCGCGCGCCGCTTCATCACCACCGCCGACTTCTCCGAGATTTCGAAGAAGGCGCCGGAGAAGTCGTTGCTCGAGGTTCGCAAGAAGCACTCGGGCCGCAACAACAACGGCCACATCACGACGCGGCACAAGGGCGGCGGCACGCGCAAGCAGTACCGCCTGATCGACTTCAAGCGCACGAAGGACGCCATCCCGGCGAAGGTCGCGGCGATCGAGTACGATCCCAACCGCACCGCGCGCATCGCGCTGCTCCACTACCGGGACGGCGAGAAGCGCTACATCCTCGCGCCGGTCGGCCTCAAGGTCGGCGACGTGATCGAGTCCGGTCCGGCCGCGGACATCAAGATCGGCAACGCGTTGCCGCTCGCGAACATCCCGCTCGGTACCGTCATCCACAGCATCGAGCTGCAGCCCGGCCAGGGCGGCAAGCTGGTCCGTTCGGCCGGCGTCTCGGCGCAGCTGATGGCCAAGGAAGACGCCTACGCCCAGGTGCGCATGCCCTCGGGCGAAGTGCGCCGCATCCTGGTCGTCTGCCGCGCCACCATCGGTCAGCTCGGCAACCTGGACCACGAGAACGAAGTGATCGGTAAGGCCGGTCGTCAGCGCCACCTCGGGAAGCGCCCCTCGGTGCGCGGTATCGCGATGAACCCCGTCGACCATCCGCACGGCGGTGGTGAGGCGCGCTCGACCTCGGGCCGCCCGCCGACCACGCCTTGGGGTCAGATGACGATGGGCAAGAAGACGCGCCGCACCAAGCGGACCACCAAGATGATCGTTCGCCGCCGGAAGAGCAAGTAGCATGGGTCGTTCACTCAAGAAGGGTCCGTTCGTCGCGGATCACCTGATGGCTAAAGTCGAGAAGCTCAACGCGACGCGCGAGAAGCGCGTGATCAAGACGTGGTCGCGCGCCTCGACGATCATCCCGCAGATGGTCGGGCACACGATCTCCGTCCACAACGGCAAGGCGCACATCCCGGTGTTCATCACCGAGAACATGGTCGGGCACAAGCTCGGCGAGTTCTCGCCCACGCGGATCTTCAAGGGTCACGCGGGCGATAAAGCGAGCGTGAAATGACCGCCGTCGCAAACCAGCCGCAACAGGCCGTTGCGCACCTCAAGTTCGCGCGGGTCGGCCCGCGCAAGCTCCGTCGCGTCGCCGATGCGATCCGTGGCAAGACCGTGCGCGAAGCGCTGGTCCTCTTGCAGTTCGCCGGCGTGTTCGCCGCCGAACCGATCGAGAAGCTGCTCAAGTCGGCCGTGGCCAACGCCGAGAACAACCACAATATGTCGAGCGACGGGCTCTTCATCACGAAGATCACCGTCGACGGCGGACCGGGCGGCGG
>Ga0181531_10002461_pt1 | contig 11568 bp, 8 predicted proteins | sample PEATcosm2014_Bin_38_FD_119743 | JGI IMG/M metagenome (GOLD analysis project Ga0181531, IMG submission 119743) | Peatland microbial communities from MTU Mesocosm Facility, Houghton, MI, USA - PEATcosm2014_Bin11_10_metaG | ecosystem: Environmental > Terrestrial > Soil > Wetlands > Peat | place... | reverse complement strand
CGCCGCACCGCCTCATCCACCACGCTCTCCGGAATCTTCCCCGCCCGTACCTGCGCAGCAATCACCGTCGCGTAAAGATTTCCCTCCATGTCCATGTCCGTGCCCGCCTCCAGCGCCTTGCGCGCAACGGTTGGCCCATCTCCAATGGAGTGATTCACCAGCTCCCCCACCGCACCCCAGTCCGACACCACAAATCCGTCAAACCCCCATTCCTTCCGCAGAATCTTCGTCAGCGTAAAAGGGTTTGCCGTTGCCGGAATCCCGTTGATCGAGTTGAATGAAGTCATCAGCGTAGCCGCGCCCGCTTCCACCGCTGCCCGGTACGGCTCCAGGTAAACCTGTCGCAGAGTAATTTCGCTCATATCCACAGCGCTATAGTCGCGCCCAGCGGTCGCCGCGCCGTAAGCCGCAAAGTGCTTCACGCACGCCGCCACTGAATCCGGCTTCGAAAGATCGTCCTGCTGATAGCCCTTCACCCATGCCCGCGCCATCGCCGAACCAAGGTAAGGGTCCTCACCGGCCGACTCGATAATCCGGCCCCAGCGCGGATCGCGCGCAATATCCACCATCGGTGAGAAGACCCAGGCAAGTCCGTCCGCCCGTGCCTCCGCCGCCCCGGTCCTCGCCACCAGCTCCGCAGCCTTGGGATCAAAGCTCGCCGCCAGCGCCAGGGGTACCGGAAACGTCGTCCGATGCCCGTGGATCACGTCCTGCCCAAACAGGATCGGAATATGCAGCCGCGACTTCTCCACCGCAATGTGCTGATAGTGGTTGGTCGCCTCGGCCCCCACCACATTCAGAAACGATCCCGCTTGCCCCTTGGCCGCCATCTCGTCGTACTTCAAGTTGGAAGCGTTCGGCCCTGTCGCATTGCCAACCGAAAACTGCACTGTCTGCCCAACCTTCTCGTCCAGCGTCATCTTCTTCAGCAGCGTCTCAACCCGCGCATCTAGTTCTTTTGAAGCCAGTTGAGCATTGGGAACAGGCAAGGTCTGTGCTTGGGCATCCATCCAGCCAAAGCCTATCAGAAACACAAGAGTCAACAGATGCCGGAGAAGGTCAAGTGAATAGGTTTTCATCGCCCGGCAATCATAAACGGTGGAGCGATCAGCCGTCATAGCCCGGCCAGCGCCAGGTCATGCGGCTAGCAGCCAACCTCAATCACCCATCGTTCCCCATACCGTGGCTTTCATAGATTCTTAATCACAAACGGTGAATTCATAGATTTTTAATCAAGCTTGACACTTTTACGGAGCATTAGCGGGCGGCAAAGCAGAAACATGGACAAGTGTTAAAGGTTGCAGATGAGCTTTCGCGGCAGATATCGCGAAAAGTTGGGCGGCTTGCTGTGGCGCTGCTTCACCGAACACCACCCCTCAGGCATCTCATTTGGCTTAGCCAGGCCGCTATCGAAGTGAGCCTGCTCTGCCGACAGTGTCCGTGACACCGCAGAATCCGGGACCTCGCTACACTGCGCGGCGAAGTCCATGCCCGGGACTGCCGCATCAACCACAACCGCACCACCATCGACTGGACGTTCACGCGTAAACAACCGCGGCGAAAATTGCATGACTCAACCACGCGGGTGCGGTATTGCTGGAATCTCAATTCAGCAATGCCGATAACGAGAATGCAGGGATAGATTGCTTCGGCGAAGCAGGGTCGAGTCACCGTGATCAATGGATCTGCACACTGCAGCCGTCGCAGGTCGCTTCGCCCTGTTCACTGATGGTTTGAAGCAAGCCAGGAGGGAAATTGTTCAATTTGCAGAGAGTCTTGGAAACAATTTCCGGAAGCTTCTCCGCGAAAAGTTGCGATCGGTCGTCTACGACGAACTCCGTCACGAGCCTTGGCCAGTTCGAATCCAAAACGAGCATACAATACGAAATTCTGGGCTTGTTGGTCACAGAGGAGCGGCCTGACTTTGTGGACCCAGCCGTGTTGATGCTGATTGAGTAAACCCGGGCGCCTGTTCGCGAGCAATGTTCGACCGCACGCATCTTGGTCAAGTCAGGCATCTGTGATCTTGCCACTTCGGCGAGATCGGTGAACCTTCCAGCAAACCAGCGTTACGAACTCAGAGCCACCGGGCTCAAATGGGAGACCGTCGCTCTCGACTTCATCCGGTTATGAGAATTTCTAATATAAGAATGGCCCGATACGTGCACGCGAAAGAAGGAGTGTCCTTTTTCACCAATCAAACGGGCCGTGTGCACCGGACGCCCGGAGGAGAACCCATTGTCTAGAACCGGGCTTGTCACTCCCAGGTACACAGAGGATTTCGTTTGCATCGGCTCGGCATGTGAAGACAACTGCTGCGGCAGCTGGGGCGTCCCGATCACTCGAAGCGCATACGAAAAATACCAGACCTTGCCGGAAGGCCCGCTACGCAAGCTGATCGATGCGAGCATCCTCCTCGCGCCGAAAGGCGCAGTGGCCTCGGATGGTTTTGGTCCGGAAGCCTTCGCTAAGATTCGGATGAATGAATCGAACGCTTGCCCAATGAAGTCGGCTGATGGGCTTTGCCAGATTCACTCGCAAGTCGGGCCCAGCTTTCTCTCCTCCATATGCGCAACCTATCCTCGTGTCCTTCGGTCGGTCAGAGGGGCTGAACAAAATGCCTTGGCGCTCTCCTGTCCCGAGGCCGCGAGAATCGTACTGCTGAACCCCTTAACCTGGAAGCAGGTCGAACCGCCCACACCCACAAGCGGTGAAACGCACTCTGAGGACCTCCCCGATTCTTCTGTCCTCTGGGCAATACGGTCTGTGGTCTTGAATATCGTCAGCAATCGCGCCTATCCGCTTTGGCAAAGGCTCCTGCACCTTGGAGTACTTTGCCGGCAACTCGACGCGCTCACTCCAGATTGGCCGAAGGACGAAGTCTCAAAGTGTTTGGATGACTTCGACCAAACGGTCGCGGACGGTACGTTGCGCCTCGATATGGAGTCCCTATCCGTTGACCCGTCCGCACAGCTGGATGCGGTGTTGCGGCTTGCCGGGCTGATGGGCAAAAAATCAATCATCACCCCCCGTTTTGTCGAGTGCATCAATGCTTTCAAAATGGGTATCGGATATGGTCCAACAGCCACCACCTTGGAGGCCCTGACCGCTGGATACAAGACAGCCCACGATCGGTTCTTCGCGCCGTTTTTCAACCGGCATCCGCACATTCTCGAGAACTACCTCATCAACACCATTCTGCGCTGCCGGTTCCCTTTCGGTCCCGATGAAAGCAATCGCGATGCTGCTCATTCCGCGACACGAGAGTTTACAACGCTGATTGCGCAGTTCTCCGTGATTAGAGGGTTGTTGGTCGGTGTTGCCGGAGCCCATCGTGGAAGCTTTTCAACTGAACACGTAGTGCAAACGGTACAATCCGCCAGCAAATGCTTTGACCATCACCCCGAATTTCCAAAACTGGCCCACGATCTACTCGTCAAATTAGGACTGGACCAATTGAATGGAGCAGCGCTCCTGATACGGAATCAGAAATCCGGCAATCGTGCACTTGGGAAAAGGCGCATTTCGAACGTTTGCCCAATTCCCGAGATGCGACTTTCTGCTGAACACGCGTAGACCGGAGAGTCGCGCTCAGCACAGCACATATGCGATCAATTCCGAGTAGCCAGTAATTTAACAAGAATTAGAGAGAGCGTAGACCCCATCCCAGCGATCATTGCTGAACACTAGAGCGGTTCCATGATTGGTATACCCCAGGACTCCGTGCCCCGTTCTTGCGACTTTTTCCTGTCGCAAGGGCGGGAGACCACCATCGCTGGGTACAGCATTTCTGATTCCGGTCTAAATAAACACCGAACTCTCGTGCTAGCAAACCCGTACACACCTAAAGACTCTGTCATGCGCTACGTTGACAAAAGGAGCTTGCGGGAATGCCATTCTCACCCATCTTGGCTCTTCACATCTGTGCCGGTTCTCTCGGCCTGCTTTCCGGCACCGTGGCGATTTCCGTCCGCAAGGGTTCCCGCAACCACGTCGCAGCCGGAATTGTCTTCTCCGTGTCCATGCTGATTCTCGGCGCAACCGGAACGTATATCGCATACACCAAGTCCCAACCCGGCAATATCATCGGCGGCCTGCTGACCATTTACATGATCGCAACGGCATGGATGGCAGCCCGCCGGCGAGACGCGCAAACCGGCATATTCGATTGGGTTGCCCTTCTGTTCGCATTGTGCGTGGGAACAGCCTGCATCCTTTATGGCATCAAGGCCGCTAACGGCGAGACGCATGACGGAGTGCCCGCGGGTATGGACTTTTTCCTGGGCTTCGTCGTCCTCCTTGCTGCCGCGGGAGACATTCGCATGCTTGTGCGCGGCGGCGTCTCGGGCGCTCAGCGCATTGCGCGTCATCTTTGGCGCATGTGTTTTGGTTTGTTCATCGCCTCGGGATCGTTCTTCATGGGCCGTCAGCGAATCTTCCCGGAGTTCGTCCGCCAATCGAATGTCCTGATCTTCCTTACCATCCTGCCGCTATTGCTCCTGGTCTTCTGGCTGATTCGAGTTCGCACCACAAATCTCTACAAGGGAAAGCCCATACTGCGAACATCCTAGTAGTCTCCCTGATTCCAAGAAGCGCGAGCAGATCTCCAAATGATCACAATTCAGTCACAATCAGCTCCAGTCTGCTATGTTCATTTCTGATAGGCCAAATAGATCATGCCTCGCCCCGCCAAACCAAAACAGAAGCCTCCGCATCCGTTCGTTTTGGAAGCCCTCGCACCCTTGAACCCCGAAGTCCGTCACATGTTTTCCGGTTTTTCCGTCTACCTCAGCGACCGCATCGTCTGTATGCTTCGAGATCATCCCAAATCTCCGCGGGACAACGGCATTTGGCTTGTTCTTTCCGAAAGCACGAACCCCTTGGACCCAGAACTTCGCCGCGAGTTTCCTTCCATCCGCTCCATCGAGCTCCTGGAAAACAAGATCGGCCATTGGCTCCTGATTCCGAGTGACGGCCCCAAATTCGAGACAGAAGCTCTTCACGCGTGCGATCTCCTGCTGCGCCACGATCCTCGCTTCGGCCGAATCCCTAAATCGAGAAAATAATCCAAAGCGCAAAAACCGCGTCTACCCGAAGCGCGGCAGGTTATTCTTCCGCCAATATTTACGCGGCAATCCATCAATTGCAACCCTCCCGACAGCCGTCAAGTGACCGGATCACGCACAACGCGCCCAGTTCCGCGAGCATCTTAGCCGGGGGAGGAATTTCCAATGAAAAAGCTGCACACCGTTCTAGCCCTCGCAATCCTTTCTGCAAGTCTCACGGGTGGCGTTGCCGTCGCCCAGGACGCTGACCATCACGACAACCACGCGTACGTCGAGCACAAGGAATGGAAGAGAGGCGCGCCCATCAAGCACGAAGACTGGGATCGAGCCGAAAAAGTTGACTACCACGAACATCACCTGAGCGCCCCGCCCAGAGGTTACGAGTGGCGCATGGTCGATGGCCACTACGTTTGCGTGAACAGCTCCAACTTCCAGATCCGCACCGTCGTCCGCATCCCCTGACGCACCCTCCCACATGAGTTAAGGCCGCCGGATCAACTTGATCCGGCGGCCTTCGCCTTCTACCAATTCCATGGCAATTCAGGTCAATCTCAGGTTCCCGCCTCAGGCCGCTTCCGAAGGTATTTCCATCTCCTCGGCATCCCTAATTTCCTCGACGTCCTCCGTCGATTCGCTCCGTGGGGCGTCCAGATATCCGCTCGCTCGCAACTGCAGCTCCATGACATCCCGGCGCTCGGCCTCCAGTGCGGCGACTCTTCGCATCGGGAGAATGCCGTTCGCCAGCGCCGCCAGAGCGGAAAGATTGTTCGTCAATACGGAGATGGCAAACCCGAATCCCATCGTGAATACGCCGGCGACGCACAGGACATTGGGCGCAATAATCAGGGCCCAACTCCGGCGCACATTCCGCTGCAGGCCGCGGGCAATGTCCAGCAGTTCGCACAGCTTGCCCAGCCCCGGCTCCATGAAAACAAGATGCGCGGTATCGGTGGCAATCGAAGTCGCGCCACGCAGCGATATCGACACATTCGCCTTCTTCAGCGCGATCGCATCGTTGATGCCGTCGCCAACGAAACAGACCTTGCAGCCTTCCTTTTGCAGCTTCTCCACATAGTCGGCTTTGTCGGTCGGCAGCACCTGGGCGAAGTAGCGGTCCATGCCAAGCTGCTCGGCCAGCCTGCGCGTGGGAGCCTCGTGGTCTCCGGAAATAATCGCAATGTGCTTGATGCCCCGCGCGCGGAGTCCCTTGATGATCTCCGGGACCTCCGGTCGCACGGATGCGCGCAACTCCAGCGCGCCACCTATCTCGTGGTCCACCGCAACCAGCACCATGGTGTGTCCTTCGCGATGGGCCTCTTCCAACGCCTCCTCTATCTCGGGCGTTAGCGCGATACCCTCCATATCCATAAAGCGCCGGCTGCCGACGCGGATCAGACGTCCGTCGATACCCACGCTGATGCCATAACCCACCTTGTACTGCATCGAGTCGCCGAGCGGAAGTTCAAGCCCTTCCTGCTCCGCCTTCTCCAGAATCGCCAGCGCAATCGGGTGATGGAACTTGCGCTCCGCCGCCGCCGCGTATCGCAGAATCCGTCTCTCCTCGTATCCGTTGGCGGTCAGTATCCGGCCGATCTCCGGCCGCTCGCGAGTCAGCGTGCCGGTTTTGTCGAACAGCACCGTGTCCACCCCGCAAAGCAGATCCAGCGCCCGGCCATCCTTCACCAGCACGCCCTTCTGCGCGCACAGCGCCAGGGTCGAGAGCATGGCAAGCGGCGCGGCCATGCGAATCCCTGTGCCGATATCGCTGTTAAAAACGGCGGTAGCGCCTTGCGGCCCAATCGTCCCGTAGGCCAGCATCCCGATTGCGAGGGTTGGGATCACTGCTGTATCGGCCATCTGCTCGCCCTTGTGCTGGCACGCGAGCGTGTAGCCAACCGTGTCGTTCAGAATCTGCGCGATCTTTGACGTCGCGGTCTCGCCGCCAGACCTCTCCACCGCAACCTGCACCTTGCCCGCCACCATGACGGTCGACGCGAACACCTGGCCGCACACCCATTTTTCGGCAGGCGTCGATTCGCCGGTCAGGGCCTGCTGGTCGATCATCGCCATGCCTTCCACAATCACGCCGTCCACCGGCACCACCTCGCCCGTGTGCACCATCACGATGTCGCCCTTCTGCAGCTTATCGAGCGAAACCTGGATTTCCAGGCCGTTCCTCAGCAACCACACGAACCTGGGCTGCTTACCGAAGGCGCCCAGCAGCATCTTCTTCGAGCTGTCCTCGGTGCGGCGCATCAGAAATCGTCCGAAGTGAAGACACCAGGCCAGGATGGCGCCGGCCAGCACGTGACCAGACAGGAGGCAGGCCAACACCACAATGGAATCCAGCACATCCACGCCCAGCCGCCGTTCCCTGGTGATAACCCTCCACGCATTCTTGAAGCTGGGTATCGCCGTATAGGCGAACAGGACGAGCGATACGGGAAGCAGTGCGGGAACCGCAAACTGCGCAATTGCCGCAATCGGCAGCGATACCGAGCAAATGGTCAGACTGTGATCGCGCTTATCGAGCCTGGCTGGATGCTCCGCCGCCGCCAGCGCCGAGTCCAGAATCTGAATGAGCTGCGACGGGGTCAGCTGGCGCGGGTCGTATTCAATGTCTACGCGGCACTTCGCCGGGTTTGCGTCGTAGCGGTTCACTCCGAGCACGCTCATCAACTCGCGCTCGATCGCCTCGCATAGTGGACGCTTCCGGTGGAGCACCGGGTTCTTGAGACGAATCGAGCCCACCCGCTCGCGCTCCACGTGCCATCCGGTCACGCGGCCCGCATACCGCCTGTAGCGTACCACGCCTTCGTGATCTCGCGCGGTCACCGATGGTGACACCACCAGGGGCTTGCTGCATTCCGCAACGTCGCCGGCAAGCAGCAATGCAAGTCGTTGCAGCAGGCTCTTGCGCTTGTGGCGGCTCACGTCGAAGCACAGGTCAACACTAGGCGTTTCCATCGGAGCGATGACCGCTGCGTCGATCGCCTGCAGCTGCAAAACAGCCTGCAGAAAGCGCCGGCACGCTTCTGTGTCCGGAGTCGCAAACAGGTGCGGGCATTCTACCCGGATCACACCGGCGCCTGGGAACAAAAGTTTCATTTCGGCCCCTGCGGCCATCTGACTCTCACTCATTCAGGCTTTCATCACTGCCGGAGTTATATCCCGGTATGGGTAAGGAAGTTGCGCTATGAAAAAGGGAAGTAGCGCTATGAGCAAAGTAATTGGGGCGGCCATCTCTCCTCAGGCCACTCACCCTCAGTTAGTTCATTTTGCGTCCAGAGCGTCCACCGCCGCCTGCGCACCATCGGCAAACCCGCGCATCACCGCGTTGTCCGAAGGCAGTACATTGGCAATGAAAACCGCGGCATAGGTAACACCATAGGAGCACGCGTAAGCACCTTTATAAGACAGCTTGGAGAGCGACTCCTTCACCGCCGGCGCCGCTTCCTTCACCCGCTCTTTAACCTTGGCCACATGCTCGGTCGCGGTTGCCGCCGCATCCCGCATGGCATCGGCAACAGAGTTCATGGTCGAATCTTTCGTCCCCAACTCTTCAGCACTTGCAGCAGCAGCGTCCATCTCGTCCTCCTCGGATTTGTCGAACTTGATAGTTGCCAGCATACGGGCCGCCCCGGTGCGTGTCAAAGATTTCAGGGGATTGGCGATGAATGCGCGATGAATTTTCGGCTGGTACAAATGGACGACCGACCGCCAACTGTCCAAAAACCAACGCGGAATGGCTTGCCACGCTGACAGGCGTCAACCCCTTCAGAGCCAGTTTTTCCGCCTCGAAAATCGCAGACCCCGATCTCCTGCACTCCCAACCATCCGCCAAATCTCCAGACCTTTCGCCGAATGACCAGAAAATGCTCTACTCTGGCCTGTGGCACGCATGAATTCAATCCTTGCCAAGCTAAGGGATGCCGTCGGCCAGGCCCTCGCCCACGATGTCATCAACACCGCCAAAGCTGCGGCATACTCCGGCATGCTCATGCTCTTTCCTGCCGTCCTGGTCATCACAACCATCCTCGCCCAGGTGCCTGTGGGAACCACGCTCGCCGACGAGTTTCGCGCCACTTTCGTGCAGTTTCTGCCCGCCGACACCTTTGACCTGCTTCAGACCTACGTCCTCACCCGCCGCATCCACTCCGGCCAGGTCATCCTCTCCGCAACCTCCCTCAGCATCCTTGCCGGCCTCGGCATGATGCTGTCCCTGATGGAGGGCTTTCGCCGCGCTTACAGGATCCCGCGCACCGCCTGGGGCTTTTGGAGACGCCGATTCCGCGCACTGCTCCTGGTCCCCCTTGCGCTCGTTCCCTTGTCCATGGCTACCCTCGTCGTCGTCTTCGGCCACCAGATTGAGTCCTGGATGATTGAGAATGCCAACCATGAATTGCGGCACATCGTGCTCGTCTTCTGGCGATTGGTGCGCTGGCTTGTCGCTCTCCTTACCAGCGTCTCCGTCCTTACCGCCCTTTATCACTTCGGTACCAAGCGCAACGAGCACTGGCGGCACGTCTTTCCCGGCGCCATCACCGCCACCCTCCTCTGGTTCCCCGCCACGCTCGCTTTCGGATGGTATGTCACCAGCATCGCCGACTACACCATGTTTTATGGCTCCTTTGGCGCCGGAATCGCCACCCTGGTCTGGCTCTACATCACAGCCTTCAGCGTCCTCATCGGTGCTGAACTCAACGGCGCCCTCTTCCTCAACCGGTTGGCAAAGTCCGAGGCCTCGGGTCAAATCTGATTCACAGCCTCCCCGTCAGTGACACTTCTCACCGACCATCGTGCCCCACGCACTGCATACTTGAGAGAGAGGAGTTTCTATCTCCGGAGCACCTGCGGACCAGTCTTCCTCCCTGGGGGTTAACCTACCCGCCGTGTACAATGAAGCGGGTCCCAAAGCAATTTCGAAAAAGGTGTGTCCCATGCCGTGCTCCTCGAGTCCAAGCGACCCAAAGAAGCAGAGGCCACGCCCACAGGCGGGCTGGATAAAGGATTTCGAAGAATACCGCAATCCACTCGATTTACTTACCCAACTGAACCATCATTTTGGAGCAATCCCATGCCATACGCTGAACTCCTGAACGATACCCCCTCCCAACGCCGTGCAAAAATCGTAGCCACGCTCGGACCCGCCTCCAACACTGAGCCCGTCTTCCGCGAACTCGTTCGTGCCGGCGTCGATGTCGTTCGACTGAATTTTTCCCATGGCACCCACGAGGAAAAGCTGACCCTCATCCAGATGATCCGCAAAGTGAGCCGCGAGGAGCGAAAGCCGCTCTGTATCCTTGCCGATTTGCAGGGCCCCAAAATCCGCACTTCCAAACTCAAGGATCATCAGTCGGTTTTGCTCAAGGCCGGCGGCAGGCTCACGATCACTCCTCGCGAGGTTCCCGGAACCGCTTCACTCGTAGGCACCACCTTTAAAACTCTCGCTGAAAACGTTGAACAAGGCTCCCGCATTCTCCTCTCCGATGGCCTCATCGAACTTCGCGTCCACGAGGTGGTTGATGACGATGTGGTCTGTGAAATCGTCAACGGCGGCATGTTGGGCGAGAACAAAGGAATCAATCTGCCCGGTATTCCCGTTCGCGTCCCCTCGCTCACCGATAAAGACTCGGAAGATTTGGAATTCGCCCTCAAGAATGGCGCGGACGCCATCGCCGTCTCCTTCGTTCGCACCGCGGAAGATGTGCGCCTCGTCCGCAACCGTGTCTCCGCCTATGGCAGCGAAACCTGGATTGTCGCCAAGCTCGAAAAACCCCAGGCCATCGAGCATCTTGACAGCATCCTGCTGGCAGCCGACGCCATCATGGTGGCCCGCGGCGATCTCGGCGTCGAAGTCCCGCCGGAAAAAGTACCCGCAATCCAGAAGCACATCATCCGCCGCGCCGCCGAGTACTCCAAGCCCGTCATCACCGCCACGCAAATGCTGGAGTCCATGATCGACAACCCCCGCCCAACTCGCGCCGAAGTTTCCGATGTCGCCAACGCTATCTACGACGGTACCGACGCCGTCATGCTCTCCGGCGAGTCCGCCGTCGGCAAGTACCCCGTCCAGACCGTCGCCATGATGGCTCGCATCGTCACCGAAGCCGAGATCCACATCAAGGAACTCGCCCACAATGAGCCCCGCCAACGCCAGAGCCGCCTCTCCATCGCGGAAACCATCTGCGAAGCCACGGCCCACGCCGCCGACGACCTCGATCTGCGCGGCATCGCGCTCTTTACTGAGTCCGGTGCCACCGCCCGCCAGCTCTCCAAGTACCGCCCCAAATCGCCCATCTTCGGGCTGAGCAGCGTGGAATCGGTGATCCATCGCATGACCCTGCTCTGGGGTGTCCACCCCATCCTGTGCAACAAGCTGGCCACCGCGGAACAGATGGTCGAGACCGCCGAGCGCCTGCTGGAAGCGGGAGGCCATGTGCAGCCGCGGCAGATTCTGGGCATCGTCGCCGGCACTCGGACCAAGTCAGGTTCGACCAAT
>Ga0181531_10002460_pt1 | contig 11573 bp, 9 predicted proteins | sample PEATcosm2014_Bin_38_FD_119743 | JGI IMG/M metagenome (GOLD analysis project Ga0181531, IMG submission 119743) | Peatland microbial communities from MTU Mesocosm Facility, Houghton, MI, USA - PEATcosm2014_Bin11_10_metaG | ecosystem: Environmental > Terrestrial > Soil > Wetlands > Peat | place... | reverse complement strand
GAATATATCAGCGAGCACGTCGAGCCTCTCAAAAGGTGAGACGCTGAAGGATACGGCGCTCAATTTGCAGGCGCTGCATGCGGATATCATCGTGCTGCGGCACTCGAGCGCGGGGGCGCCGCTTTTCCTGAGCCAGCGGCTGGGGGCGAGTGTCATCAATGCCGGAGACGGGGCCCACGAGCATCCGACGCAGGCGCTGCTGGATGTGTTTACGATCCGGGAGCGGCTGGGGCGGGTGGCGGGGCTGCACGTGGCGATCATCGGCGATATTTTGTTCTCGCGGGTGGCCCGGTCGGATATTTTTGCGCTGCTGAAGCTGGGCGCGAAGGTGACGCTGGTGGGGCCGAGCACGCTGGTGCCGCGGGAGTTCGAGAAGATGGGCGTGCGAGTGACGCACGACCTGGACTCGGTTCTGGGCGAGGTGGATGTGGTAAATCTGCTGCGCATCCAGCACGAGCGGCAGCGGAAGGAATATTTCCCAAGCCTGGGCGAATATACATCGCTGTTCGGACTGACTAAGGAGCGGGCGGCACGGCTGAAGCCGGACGCGCTGATCATGCATCCGGGGCCCATCAACCGCGGGGTGGAGATTGATAGCGAGATTGCGGACTCGAAGCGGAGCGTGATCCTGGACCAGGTGACCAATGGGCTGGCGGTGCGGATGGCGGTGCTGTTCCTTTGCGCCGGCGGAGGGGCGGTAAAATGAAGGGGATGTTGCTGCGCGGCGGACGGATCATTGATCCGGCGAATAAGCGGGATGAGGTCGGGGACCTGGCGATTGTGGATGGGAAGATTGCGGCGGGGGTGAATGGGGATGGCTACGAGGAAATCAATTGCACGGGGCTCGTGGTGGCGCCGGGGTTGATCGACCTGCACGTACATTTTCGGGAGCCTGGGCAATCGGCGAAAGAGACAATAGCCACTGGGGCCCGGGCGGCGGCCGCGGGGGGATTTACCACCGTGGTGTGTATGCCAAATACCTCACCGGCTGTGGACAATCCGAGTGTTGTTACGTGGATTAGAGAAAAAGCGGAACGCGAAGCTTGCGTGAATGTATTCACCACTGGAGCGATCACCAAGGGGATCGCCGGGGAGGAGCTGGCGCCCATCGGCTCGATGGCCCGGGCGGGGATCGTGGCGCTGACGGATGACGGGCATTGTGTGCAGAATCACGAGCTGATGCGCCGGGCGCTGGAATATGCACGGATGTTTCAACTGCCGGTGCTGGACCATTGCCAGGATTACGGGCTCGTGGGGAAAGGGGTAATGCACGAGGGGTATTGGAGCACGCTGCTGGGGCTGCCGGGATGGCCGAGCGCGGGCGAGGAACTGATCGTGATGCGCAACATCCTGCTGGCGGAGCTGTGCGAGACGCCGATCCATTGCCAGCACCTCAGCTCCGGGCAAAGCGTGCGGCTGATGCGCGAGGCCCGGGCGCGCGGGGTGGTTATCACGGGCGAGGTTTGCCCGCATCACATCGCGCTGACGGATGAGGCCCTCCAGGGATTCGACACGAATTTTAAGATGAATCCCCCGTTACGCGCTCAGCGGGATGTCGATGCGTTGATCCAGGGAATCGCGGACGGAGTGGTGACGATCCTGGCCAGCGATCATGCGCCGCATTGCGCCTATGAGAAGGAGGTGGAGTTCGATATGGCGCCCTTCGGGATCGTCGGGCTGGAAACGGAGCTGGGGCTGTTTATCGATATCCTGGTGCACAAGAAGAAGGCGATTGATTTGCCGCGATTGATCGCGCTGATGACGGTCGAACCAGCAAAACTCCTGCGGCTGGACCGGGGGACACTGTCCGTTGGGGCGGCGGGCGATGTCACGGTGATTGATCCCGGCCTGGAGTGGAAGGTGGACGCGGAGAAATTTGAGTCGCGATCGGCGAACACGCCGTTCCAGGGGTGGGAGATCAAGGGGCGGGCCATGAGGACAATTGTGGCGGGAAACACGGTGTGGGGCGGATAAGCGAGTTTTTCCTCCCCGCAGGACGGTTTTGGTGATTATGCTATCTTGAGCAATCCCCTTCCGGTGCGCGGATGTGCCGTTGGGCAGGATGTGGAGTAGCGCCATGAAGTCCGTTTCCGAAAGAGACCACTCCCCGCCAGAGGCTTCGCCGGAAAGGAATGGGCATGCGCCGACCGTGGCGGCACGGCAAACCGCCGCGGGCGCGGCGCGGCAGGAATCCGAGTGGAAAGAGCTGGTATACGAGACGGCGCCGCTGGCGTGCCTGAACTTTGACGCGCTGGGGCGGATCGTGGATTACAATCTTGCGGCGGCGCGGCTGCTGGGGGTGGGGAAGGATTCTCACCGGCCGCTGGCGGAATTTTTTAGTCCGCGGGATCGGCGGCGGGTGCAGCGGCACGTGGGCCAGAGCCTGACGGCCCAGCGGCCCGTGGTGACGCGGATTCAATTGAGGAATGAAGGAGAACCAGCGGTGGGGCTGGACATCGAGATGAGCACGCGGCCGGCCTCCGAAGCCCTCTGCTACAGGACGCGGCTGCTGCCGATCTCCGGGGCGCAGCCGTTCGCGTGGCCAAGCAGCGACGCGAAGTTTCGCGCGCTGGTGGAGAACAGCAGCGAGGTGGTGTGCATCCTTGCGCCGGACGGGACGGTTTTTTATACGACGCCATCGGTGAAGCGCGTGCTCGGGTACGATCCGGTGTCATGGTTCGGGCGCAATGGATTCGAGGTGGTCCATGCCGAGGATGCCGTCACGGCGCGAGCGGCGCTGAGACAACTGGCGGCGGCGCCGACGGGAACGGTGATCACCATGGTGAGCCGGATCCGCCACCGGGACGGCTCCTGGCGATGGGTGGAGGGGACGCTGACGAATCTGATAGGGCAGCCGGAGATTGGGGGGATTGTATGCAATTACCGGGATGTTACGGAATCGAAACGGGCGGAAGAGGCTTTGCGCTCGAGCGAATATCGTTACCGGATGCTGGCGGAGACGCTCCCGCAGATGGTGTGCGTCCGGGATGAGGCGGGGCGAGTCCTATACTGCAACTCGCATTGGCAGGCCTACCGGGGCGTCGGCATGGAGAAGGCGGCGGCCATGGATTGGACCGCGGGCGTGCCGGCAGAGGACCTGTGCAATTTGACACCGCCCCCGTGGGTGACGGAAGCGCGGGAGCCGTGGAAGGGAGAATGCCGGATCCGGAGGGCGTCCGACGGGGCGTACCGGTGGCACATCGTGCGGATCGTGCCGCTGCCTGAGGAGCCGGGCTCCAAGGCGAAGTGGATCGCGATAGCGAGCGATATCCACGAGCGAATCGAGGCCCGGCAGGAGATGGAACGGCTGCTTCGCCAGATCGATCGGGAGCGCTCGGAGCTATCCGTTCAATACGGGATGGTTGGAGTCCTGGCCGGGGCTTCGAGCATGGGCGAGGCGGCGCCTCGTTTGATCGATACGTTTTGCGCGCAACTCGGCTGGGAGGCGGGCGCGGTGTGGACCGTCCCGGCAGGCTGCGACGCAGGAGAGGCGCTCTCCCTCGTGCACATCCGGCAGCGCGGCGAGCCGGCATCTGGCGCAACACTGCGTGAGAGCAAGCCGGCGCCATTAAAGAAGGGCCAGAGCCTGGCCGGGCGGGTCTGGGCGGAGAAGAAGCCGCTCACGTTGCATGGCCTTTCGGAGCGGCGCGGGCCCCAGCATCACCGGGCGGCGGCGCACCTGGGGTACCGGTGCGCATTTGCCTTTCCGATCCTGCGAGGGGGAGCGGTGCACGGCGTGGTGGAGTTATTCAGGCGGGAGAGCTTCGAGGCGGAGAAACGGCTGCTGGAGATCGTCACCTCGCTGGGCCTTCAGATGGGGCTGTTCCTCGAGCGAACGCATGCGCTGAGCCGGCTGCGGCATAGCGAGGAGGCCTTGATCCAGATGAATAACGCCCTGGAGCAGCGCGTGCATGAACGGACTGCGGAATTGCACGAGGCGAACCGGGAGCTCTCCTCCGAGATCGCGGAGCGGACGCGGCTGGAGCGGGAGATCATCCAGATATCGGAACGCGAGAAGCGGCGGATAGGCCAGGATCTGCACGACGGGCTGTGCCAGGAACTGGCGGCGATTGCATTCATGACGGGAGCCATGGCCACGCGAATGGGCCGCGAAGGCGCGCCGGAGATGCAAAAGGTAAAAGATGTATCGATCCTGTTGACTGAATCGATCTCCCGATGCCGGGATATCGCACGCGGCCTGCACCCGGTGGAGATGGATGCCGATGGATTGATGGTGGCGCTGCATGACCTGGCGGCGCACACGAGCCAGGCGCTGCCGTGCACGTTCCGCTGCCGGGAGCGGATCATGATGCCGGAAACCGACACGGCGCTGAACCTTTACCGCATCGCGCAGGAGGCGGTGGCCAACGCGCTCAAACACGCAAAGGCGGCGCGGATCACGATCACCCTCGAGCGCTCGGAAGGCGGCGTGCGGCTCAGCGTTGCAGACAATGGACGCGGCATCCCCTCCCCCGCGAGCCGCAAGCGGCGCACGACAGCCGGCGGAATGGGCCTGCACATCATGCGTTATCGCGCCCGCACAATGGGCGCGGTACTCCAGATCCGCGACCGAAAGCCCCACGGAACCGAAATTCTTTGCCTGCTCCCGGAGAAGCAATGAAACTGCCGCCAACTTTCCCCTCAAATAAGCCGATGCTTCACATGAGCGAAAATGCCCCCTACAAACACCGCATCCTGGTGGTGGATGATCATCCGCTCTTCCGCCATGGAATCGGCGATCTGATCAATGCCGAGCCAGACATGGAGATATGCGGCGAGGCCGATAATGCGCCGGCAGCCCTCGAGGCGATCCGGAGCCGCGCACCGGACTTGGTGACCATCGATATTTCGCTGCGGGGAGCGAACGGGATCGAGCTGTTAAAATCAATCAAGGCGGAGCATCCGAAACTGCCGCTGATGGTGCTCTCGATGCATGACGAATCGCTCTATGCGCTGCGTGCTCTGCGGGCGGGAGCTCGCGGCTACATCATGAAACAGGAGGCGCTGGACCGTGTGATGAGCGCGATCCGTCAGGTATTGCGCGGGGAGCTGTATGTGAGCCCATCGATGTCCGGCCGGATGATCGAGGAATTCGTCCAGGGCAGCAGCGGCGGGAGTTCGATCGCGGACAAGCTCACGGACCGGGAGCTGGAGATTTTGCAATTGATCGGCCAGGGGCACGGCGTGCAGCAGATCGCGCATGAGCTGAACCTGAGCGCCAAGACGGTGGAAACCCACCGCGCGCACATCAAGGAGAAGCTCAACTTCCAAACCGCGCGGGAGCTGGCCCGATTTGCCGTGCAGTGGGTGGATCAGCAAGTGGCGTGATTTTTTTTGGGCGGTTGCTGCGTGACCGGGGTTTCACTTTCTACGAATGTCTGGTTTTTATAAAAATTTCCGCGTTTGGGACAATAAGGGTTCCGCCTACCCGCCAGTGAGACTAAGGTATCATTGTCATGGAGCTTCGGGGTGGTACCCTTGAGTCTTTCCTGAGCGAATATCTCAGCATGAAGACCCTGCAACCCAGTCTCATCCCACGCCGCCACAGCGTCCGGTGGCAGACGCGCAGGCCGGCACTTTCTCGACGCCTCCCCGAGCACGCAGCTTTGAGCGAATCAAGCAACCCGAGCCAGCCGCCTATGAAAGTCTGTGCCTTGCCCAAACCGGAGCCGACCACCGCCAACGAAGACGCCGCACTGATGCGCGCCATCGCCGCGCGCGATCCCGATGCCCTCGGAGCCCTCTACGACCGCTATAGCGGAATCCTCAAGGCGCTGGTGATACGGGTCGTGCATGATGAGGCGGAGGCCGATGATCTGCTGCAGGAGATCTTCATGCAGATATGGCGGCAGGCGAAAAATTACTCGCAGAAGAAGGGGCAGGCGCTTGGGTGGATCGTGACGCTCACGCGGCGGCGGGCGATCGACCGGCTGCGAAAGCGCCAGGCGTATCATCGCGTAACAGAGCGCCTGGAGATGGAGACCGAGCATCAGCCGGACTCCTGGCTGCACAACCGGATCGACGACGACATTTTGCAGGATGATCTGCGGCAGTTTTTGCGCCAGCGGATCGAGGCGCTGCCGGCGTTGCAGCGGCAGGCCATCGACCTCGCGTTTTTCAAGGGGATGAGCCAGCGGGAGATCGCGATCTACACCAATACGCCGCTGGGTACAATCAAGACGCGGCTCGAGCTGGGATTGCGGAAGCTATATGACTCTGTGAGGGGACTTAGGGATAAGATTTGAGTAAGTGGGCCGGCGGTCAATTTCCACCTGCAGTTCGGGATTGGATGATCTTTTGCAGAGCGGCCTGTTGGACAGGATTAGTCGCGTAAGGAATTAGTTGAGATGGATCGGTCGGCTGCTGGCCGTTGTTTGCGGACATATACGATTTCATGACGGGATTCATAAGTGTCGAGAGGGAGAAGGTATCGTAGGCGCCCGGACTGCCAAGGCTGCCCGTACCGCCGGGGCCGATGACCGTCCGTCCATCATACTCATCATCCACGGCGGCCTTTTGTGTGATGATCCAATCGCCGCCCATGGTAACATTTGGGACGGTGGAGGCAGGCGCCACTTCGTAGCGCTGCAGAATGGCGGGATCAATCGGCGGATTGAAGAATGGTTGCAATTGGGCGATGTCCGTCGGGAATTGATTATTATTGGCCGCCATGTACTGCCTGAGCGCGGGCTCTAACTTCGTCGTAAATTCATTTTCGGCGATGTTCCGCACCGTGCCCATGGCGCGGCGGAAATCGGTATCCGTATCAAGATTATCCTTGGCGGCATTCAACCAATCCTGATCGGTGAGGTATTGCATCTCGGGGATACTTTCGTTTGGCAATTGCCGCATATGGCGCTTGAGACGGTCCACGCGTTCCATCCATGAAAGCATTGCGTGCTGCGTGGGGTCCTTTGACGCGGCCGCGTCGTTGGCTTTCACTTTCTCCAATTCGCCGGACGCGGCTCTGAGGCTGGTAAGTTGAGCGCGAAGTTGGTCATTCTCCGATTGCAGGACTGCGAGGTTTCTATTCGCGTCATCGAGGGCCTGGGCGGATTGGGTGTTTTGGTCGGAGGCTTGCTGTTGCTGCTGCTGGAGAGCCTGGACTTTGCCGGCGAACTCGGAGGCGCGGCTGGCCTCGTAGATTCCGGCGCCGAGGGTACTCGTAATGATTGCGGCGATAATTGCTTTCTGGATGGTGGTCATGGCAATGGCTTTGGTTACTCCAATAATGGCTGCGGTATGGACTGCGGCGCCCGCGGCAAGGGCCGAGGCTGAAATGGCGGCACTTAGCCCGGCGGGCGCGGCTTCGACGGCGTTCGCGGAGATGACGGTGGCGAGGCCGGCGGCGGCGATAGGGATTTTCTTCCGGGTAAAATATTCGCGAAGGCGCTCGACTGCGCGGCTGACACGTTTCTGCGCGGCGTCTTCCGAAGCGCCGAGAACCTCGCCAACCTCGCGCAGGCTCTTATTTTCGAAGTAGCGCAGGAGGATCGCGGCGCGGTCCGTGTCTTCCAGGGAATCCATGGCCTCGTCGAGGAGCGGTTCGATTTGCGACCAATCGGAGGCGGGTGAATTCATGGCGTTTTGCTCGCAGGCGATTTGCTCGCGGAGTTGACGGCGGGATTCGCGCCGGATGAGGTCGACGGCACGGCGGCGGGTGACCTCGTAAAGCCACGCGGGAAGGACGCTGCCAGGTCTGATTTTACCAGCGGAGCGGGAGAGCTCGATGAATACGGATTGGGCGACTTCCCGCGCGAGATCCGGGGAGCGGACCTGCCGAAGGGCCGCAGAGTAGACGAGATCGAGGTGGCGATTGACCAACTGCGTGAAGGAGTCCTGGCAGCCATCGCTGGCGTAGCGATGGAGGAGGGCGAGGTCATCGGCCGGGGACATATTCTTAGATATATCGGCGCGATTGGGAGGAATCCGACAGCGAATTCTGGATTATGAAAGCGCGCGAGCGCGAGGCGGCTAAAAAATCCGATTGTAGGGCACCCAGGCAGCACCTAGATTCCAGCCAGTTTTCGGGCGATTAGCTCAGTGGTAGAGCAGGGCTTTTACACGGCCAAGGTCGGGGGTTCGAAACCCTCATCGCCCACTCCCCTCCCCTCGCCCCAGAACAGGAAGGGACTCACGCAAAGGTTTGATAAATTCATCCCGTTATTGATTGGGCGGACCGGCCAGTCTCGCCTGCAGCCCAGGATCATTCGGGAATTTGGTCAATCCAAGCTGCCATGTCGATTGGGCGTTGGCGGCTTGGCCCGCCTTTTGATATTGGTCGCCCAACACCAGATATGTCTGCGCGAATTGCGGCTGCGACGGCATGGTTTCCTGCTGGCTGACCAGACTCGATAATCGTTGAATGACTTCCGGGCCCTTGCCCGCTTCATCGGGCCAGTAGGACATTGAATCAGCCTTGTAGAATTGGGCCTCCCAATTAGTCGGATCAATAGCCAGCGCGGCATCGAAAGTTTGATCGATTTGCAGTCCCAACGCCGCTGCTTGAGCGTAATCCGCAAGCGGGAACTTGCTCAGGAGAGCTTCGCCGAGCGCTGTTGGAATTTCGGCATTGGTCGGATTTTTTGCCGCGAGGTCTGTTAGCGCCGCGATGGCTTGATCCAATTCGCCCGCATCCTTCAATTGTTTCAAGAGCGCCCTCCTGTAGCTGAAAGTGGTTTGCGGGGAGGCCAAAAAGCCGACGGCCTGGGTCAAGGCAGCCTTAGCCCTGTCGGGAACCGGAGTTGGTATCGGCTCGCTCGGGCTGCCGGAAACAGGCCGGGGTTGTTCCCGTTCGAAATCGACACTGGGTTCAGGCGGCGTTTGCTCCGCCGGAGCGGGCGACGATTCAACGGCTGGCGCGCGAATGGACGGCGCTTTTGGCGGGTTCAAACTAACAATGGTTGCCGCGGCGGCAACGCAGCAGACTACTGCCGATGTAACAATTACCGGTTTTATATTTTTCATTGGAAGAAGGTTGAAGCTTGGGAGTTTCGCAACGGGGACCGGCGGCATTGCGCGGTTAACGGAATTTTGATCATAAGCCGCATATCCGCTTGAGTGCCGCGACATGGTCCTCGAACCGGGCGCGGCCGCGGGCAGTCGCGCGGGCATAGGTGCGCGGTTTTCGATTTACGAAGCTCTTCTCGATTTTCACGTAGCCGGCTTCCTCAAGAGTCTGCAAATGCGCGCCGAGATTGCCGTCGGTAAGGCCGAGCATCTCGCTCAGCGTCCGGAAATCGAGTTCGTCCGACGTCCCCAGAGCCACCAGGGCCGACATGATGCGAAGCCGCGCGGGCGCGTGGATGATTTTGTCCAGCTCTTCCACGGCTATCTCCAGAATTTACGGATGAACACGCCGGAGAGGATCAGCGAGCCGCCTGCAGTGATGGCCAGCCAGAGAAAGAAATAGTCTCCGGCCCAGAAAAAGCCCGCCATGATGAGCGCCGTCACGAGCATGCCGAGGAAGATGAAGAATCGGCCGACATACAGCCCACCGATGACATACGCAAACATGGGGATGGTGTGGGAGTAGGCCGAAATTCGGCGAAACATGGGCCAGAAGTCGACCCACTGTTGCGGGGTTTGGGGCCACGGCTTGGTGACGAGCAGATTGAGCCACAAGATTGAATAGAAGAAGATGGCGCCCCAGAAGGCGCCGTAGCGCCATCCGCCGGGACGTTTGACCCGCGCGCGGTATCTGGCGGAGAACCACCAGGTGCCTCCGGCGCCGATGAGGTCGAGGATCCACCACATCCACGCAAGCGCCTCAGGCCGGTACTGCGTGGTCAGGTCCGCAATGACCCAGATGCTGCCCCACAGAATGAAGATGGGCGCGGAAGGGCCCCGGGCAATGGCGATGCGTGTTTCAGCCATGACGCGCTCGATCTCGGAGAGTGCGGCCTGGGCCTCGTCTTTGGTGGGGGAAACTGTTGATTGAGACTCATTCATAATGCATACTCTGTATTGCAGAGTACTCTGTAAGTCAATGTCCATTTTTGCAAATATCACCGGCTTTCGCAGAAAAGGAGAATGGCTATGCCTGCGCCGGCGTGGTACCAGTTGGCCGGGTTTGATTAGTTTGATTATGAAGAAGATCGTCTTCTCCCTCGCCGGTGTTGCCATGGTGGCGGCCTTTCCGCTCCTTATCCACGCGACCTCCGATGACACCGGCTCTCAAAGCGCGGATGGAGGCGCGTCGCCCGCGGTGCCGGCAGAGTTTAAGGACGAAGCGAAAGCCGCGAAGGACGCATTTAGCCACCGCAAGTTTTTGGACGCGGAGAGAATTTACAACGCCATGCTCAGCAAGGCGCCGGGCAATGCTTACATCCTTTCGAATTTAGGAACGGTTTATTGCCGGCAACAGAAATGGAAGCTGGCGGAGATTTCGCTGAGTAAAGCCGAGGCGATCGCGCCGCAGGATTCGGCTCCGCCAGCCACGCTCGGCATCGTTTACTTCCAGGAGGAGCGCTACGACGATGCGATCAATTGCCTGATGCGGGCGGTGGCGCTCGATCCCAACGATGCGGACGCCTGTATCAATCTGGCAGTCGTTTACACCAGCGATGCGCACCCCAATAAGAATATGGCCATCCTGTTCTACAAGCGCGCGATTGATCTCGGCGCCCCGCCGGATGTCGCCCTCGATCAGCTAATCGTCAATCCGGTCCCTGCGCCTGACTTTTAAGCCATGGGGATTTTCGCTTGATGGCGCGTTGCCGCGTGCCGATGGTTCGGTTCCCCTTTTATGCGACCGATATCCCCACGGCGAAATGATGCGGCTGTTCTTCAGCGTTTCTTATTGAGTGTTTTATTTTTCGCGATGGCGTGCGCGGGGGTGAGAGCGGAAGATGTTTCGATTGCGGATACGGGCGCCGTGCCCGACGGGAAAACAATCGACACAGTGGCGATCCAGGCCGCGATCAACAAGGTGGATACCGCCGGCGGCGGAACGGTGATCGTGCCGCAAGGGACGTTTTTGACCGGGGCGCTGTTTTTGAAACCGAAGGTCAATCTGACGCTCGAGGCCGGCGCCGTGCTCCTCGGTTCAACGAACATCGCCGACTACCCGTCGATGCCCACCCGCATCGAGGGCCACTTCCAGGTGTGGCGGCCGGCGATCATCAACGCCTCCGGCTGCGACGGCCTGCGGATCACCGGCAGCGGCACCCTCCAGGGCGGCGGCCAGCCGTATTGGGACGCCTTCCGGGCGGCGAGGAAGGCGAAGAAGGATACAAAGAACCTCGACGTGGACCGGCCGCGCAACATGTTCATCGAGTACTCGAAGAATGTGCTGATCAGCGGGATCTCGCTGCGGGACTCGGGGTTCTGGAATATCCATCTATACGACTGCCAGAATGTGACTGTCGAAGGGGTGGACATCCGGGCGGGGAGCAAATCGCCAAGCACGGACGGGATCGATGTGGATAGCTGCCAGAACGTGACGATCCACAAGTGCTACATCGCCGACAATGACGACGAAATCGCGCTAAAGGGGACGAAGGGGCCGCTTGCAGACCAGGACAAGGGATCGCCGCCGGTCGAGCACATCCGGATCTCCGATTGCACGTTCG
>Ga0181531_10002456_pt1 | contig 11576 bp, 11 predicted proteins | sample PEATcosm2014_Bin_38_FD_119743 | JGI IMG/M metagenome (GOLD analysis project Ga0181531, IMG submission 119743) | Peatland microbial communities from MTU Mesocosm Facility, Houghton, MI, USA - PEATcosm2014_Bin11_10_metaG | ecosystem: Environmental > Terrestrial > Soil > Wetlands > Peat | place... | reverse complement strand
TCGCCCCCGCCGTTGCCCTCGCCCCCGCTCCGCGGGCTCGACGGCGCGACGACCAGCCGATCGACCCCGAAAGTTTCCCGATCAAAGAAATACCCCGGCTTGAGACCGCGACCGGAGTAAAGAGACGCGGTGGTGGCGTTGCTCCTGCGGTATCGATCGAGATCGACGCCGATGTCCTCGAGCACCTGCTTCGCCCAGCGGTTGTAGCGCGCGGGCGACTCGATCTCGAGCGTGCCGCCGTTGAGCACGACGAGGCGTCCCGCGTGCTCGAACTCGTTGCGCTTTGCGTGCCCGCCGAAGTCATCGTGATTGTCGAGAATCAGCACCTTTGCCGTGCCGCCGACGCGCTGCTGGAAGAAATGCGCGGCGGCAAGTCCGCTCAAGCCCCCGCCGACCACGACGAGATCGTAGAGCTCGCCGCTCGGACTCGCCGCCGACAAATCGAGCTGCGGATGGTCGCGAAACGCATGCGCAGTCTCGAAGGAGCCGGGGTGCGAGCCGCGCATCCCGAGGCGCCGGGGCGGATAAGGGTCGGCGAGACGCGCGGGATCTTGGGCGGGCGCCGCGAGGGCGCGCCATGGCAAAGCCCAGGCGCCCGCCGCGAGCGTCGCACCATTCAAGAAATCACGCCGCGTGATGTCGCGCCCCATGCCGAGGCGACGGTCCGATCGTTGCATTGATTGACTCCCTGGAGGGCGCACGGCGTCGTGCTCGAGGACGCGTGCGCGCGAGGAAATTGTATCAGCAACGGTGCACGCGGAGCTCGCCGCGCATGGCTGGCCGCCAGTCCCCCGGCCCGCGTAGACTGGGTACGGACAAGTGGGAGCGTTTCCATGGCGCACGAGGTAAAGGATGCGGAGGGGCTGCTGCTCAGCGAGCGGCGCGGCGCCATCGTCACGCTGTGCCTCAATCGGCCGCAGGAGCTCAACGCGCTGTCCCAGGCACTGCTCCTGGAGCTCGACACTGCACTCGAGGTGCTGGCAGCGGATGCGGAGCTGCGCTGCGTGATTCTCTCGGGCAGCGGCCGCGCCTTCTGCGCGGGTCACGATCTCCTCGAAATGCAGGCGCTAAGCACGGCGCAGGCGGCCCGCGAGCTCTTCGATCTCTGCAGCCGGGTGATGCAGCGCATTCGCGCGCTGCCGGTGCCGGTCATCGCCCGTGTGCAGGGCGTTGCCACCGCAGCGGGCTGCCAGCTCGTCGGCACCTGCGATCTGGCCATCGCGGCCGACACGGCGCGATTCGCGGTGTCGGGCATCAACGTGGGCCTGTTCTGCGCGACACCCGCGGTGGCGCTCACGCGCAATATCGCGACCAAACGCGCCTTCGATCTGCTCGTCACCGGGCGTTTCATCGATGCGCCGACCGCCTGCGAGTACGGGCTCATCAATGAGGTGGTGCCCGAGTCCGAGCTCGATGCAGCGCTGGCACGCAAGGCCGGGGAGATCGCGAGCAAGAGCCGCGAGGCCCTGCGCCACGGCAAGGCGCTCTTCTACCGCCAGCAGGGGCTCGACCTCGCGGCCGCTTACGCGGAGGCGGCCACGGTGATGGCGCGGAACTTGATGGAGAGCGATGCCGCGAGCGGCATCGAGAGCTTTCTCGCACGGCGCTCCGCCTCGAGCGGGAATCGCTCCTGAGCCGCGACTCGCGCGGCACTCGAGCCTACGCGCGCTCCCGGCCGAGGAGCGTGAGCATCTCGCCCCGGTAACGAGCCTGACCGCGCGGCCGGTAGCCGCAATGCGCCGCGAGCTTCAGCGAGCGCTCGTGGTCGGGGTTGATGATGCAGACGGTACGCTCCGCGGGCAGGTGCTCATCGCCCCACGCGAGCGCTGCGAGGAGCGCCTCACGCGCATAGCCTCGCCCCTGCAGGGCACTCGCCAGGGCCCACCCGGCCTCGGGGTATCCTCGGGTCGGCGGGTCGATCTCGCGCCGGAACTCCGCGAAACCGATCTCGCCTGCAAACTCGCCGGTCGCCTTCTCCTCGATCATCCAGTAACCAAAGCCCATCAGCGCCCACGATCCAAGATAGCCGAGCACCCGCGCAAAGGTTTGCTGCTCGGTGGCAGGCACGCCCCCGATATAGCGAGTCACCGCCGGATCCGCCCACATCGCCACCGAGCTCTCGACGTCGGCCAGGCCATGGCCGCGCAACCGCAGCCGCGCGGTCTCGAGCGTCGGAATGACAAGCGGGGTGGATGCGGACGTCACGGCTTCAGCCTCTAGAGTTGGGGCTATGCTAGCAGCACCCCGCACCGCCCAGGCGGCGGTCTGGACGGGGCACGCACCGCACCCGTACTATCGCCGTCTCTGCGCCCAAGGTACATACCTAGAACACGATGACTACCCTGACGGGCTCGACCGCAAGAGTACTTCCGGCCACGCTCGATGACGATGCCTGGGACGACCTGCTGAGCTTCATCGAGGAGCGACGGGTGATTCCGATCATCGGGCCGGAGCTTCTTCTGGTCTCGACCGATCGTGGCCCCCGGGTGTTGCACGAATGGATCGCCGAGAAGCTCGCGGCACGCCTGAGCGTCAACACCGCGGAGCTGCCGAAGCCGTATACGCTCAACGATGTGGTGTGCTGGTTTCTCACGGCCCGCGGGCGGCGCGAGGAAGCGTACGTGCGGTTGCGCAGCGTGCTCAAGGATATGAATTTCGAGCCGCCCATGGCGTTGCGGCGTCTCGCGGCCATCACGGACTTCGATCTGTTCGTGACCACCACCTTCGATTCGCTGCTCGAAAGCGCCATCAACCTCGAGCGATTCGCCGGCGTCGCGCGCGGCACGCTCGAGCGCGCGCAGGCCACCACGCCGTTCGGCGAATTTCAGAGCTCGCAAAAGAATTTCACCATCTGGCTCGCGGCGCGGCTGCTCGGGCAAACGGAATACCGGCTCGGTGAGTTCGCGCCAGCCGAGCAAGCCATCACCCTCGCGCTGCAGGCACGCAAGGCGGTCGCCACGGACTCGATTCCGGACCGGCGCGATCTCGCCGAGCTGTCGACCTGGATCGCCATGTCGCAGGCGCACCAGGGCCGGGCAGCAGAGGCCGAGCAGACCATCGCTCCGGTCGTCGCGTTCTACCGGCAGCTCCTGAAACGCAACCACGGCAACCGGTGGGTGCCCGTGGAGTTCGCCGCCGCTCTCTATGCACAGTCGCTCGCCGATTCCGCCCACCGCTCAGCGCTCCTCACCGAGGCGGCGCGACAGCTCGATCAAATGCCCGCGAACTTGAAGGGTCTGCACGATGTGCGTCAGTGGCGCGAGCGGGTGAGCGAGGCGCAACGAGCGAGGACCGCGGAAATCTCCGGGCCACGGAGCGGAGCCGGCGGGTGAGCCGGTCCGCGACCTCCATCTTTCGCTCGAGCGGCCAGCCGGGACATTCAGCCCGGATCCTCGCCCTGCCCGGGCGGGTGAGCGCGCGCAAGCGCGTGCGCGAGGTTCGTGTCGAATTCGCGACCGCGGGGAGCGAGGTACGGACGCCGGAGGGACCGGTGCACGCGGAGCGCGGGGATGCGATTCTCACGGGCAGCATGGGCGAGCGCTGGTGTGTACCGCGGACCCGGTTCAACGAGAAGTATCAGCCGGCGCCTCCGACGCGCGCCGGCGAGGCGGGTCGCTATTTGAGCCTGCCCATCGATATCATCGCGGTGCCGATGCACGAGACCTTCGAGGTCGTGCTGCTCGATGGCGTGTCGCGCTTGCACGGCCATGCCGGCGACTGGCTCGTCGATTACGGCGACGGCAGCTTGGGGGTCGTGGCGCAGCGTATTTTCGCAACAACCTACGAAATCACCGGCTAACTGGTGGCGCTGCATCGGACCATCCATCGGCTGCTGCTCACCGGAGCACACCGGATATCCTCGCCGGCGGCGCCGGCAGCGCCCCCGCCCGCGGCGCTCGAGCCTCTCATCGAGGCGGCGGCGCCGATTCATGCGCGCTTCGATGCGCGTGCGATCTACTTCGGCGATCGCTATCGCAGCGGGTTCTGGGCCATCTATCTGCTGAGCGCCATCGCGACGCTGTGTGCCGTGCTGCCCCTCGCCCTCGGCTGGGACAGCTCCTTGCATCGATTGCACCCGTACGCGGGTCTATGGGCCCTCAGCGAGGTCATCGTGATCGGCACGGTGAGCCTCATCTACTGGCAGGGTCACCGTCACGACTGGCAAGGACAGTGGCTGCGCGCGCGCACCACGGCGGAGCTGTGCGGATACCTGCCGGTGCTGGCACCGCTCCTCGATCTGGAGAGCACCTCCGCCGAACCGAGCTGGTATGCACGGCTGTTCGATGCGGATCCGCAGGCGGACGCCACCGCCGATGTCAGTGCGCTTTGCACCCGCCTCGAGCCGCTCGCAAGATCGCATCTCGCCGGGGCATGGGCGGACCCCGGCTTCGTACGCAGCTACACACGCTGGCTCACCGGCATCCTCGAGGCGCAGCGGCAGTACCATCGCGAACTCGCCTCACGGCAGCACTCGCTATTGCACCGCGTTCACAGGATCAACGCGACACTGTTCGGTCTCACGGGGTTTGCGGCACTCATGCACCTGCTGGTGCACTCGCTCTGGCTGTCGCTCGTGACCACCTTCTTCCCCGCGCTCGGCGCCTCGCTCCACGGCGCGCTCGCCCAGTCGGAGGCGTATCGACTCGCAGCCACCTCGGAGCGGCTCATGGGCGAGCTTGCGCAGGCGATCGAGCGCATCCACGCGGCCGCGGCGCAGGTGCTCGCGCGGGGAGCCGGTGCCGTGCCCTCACTCAAGGCCGAGGTTCGTTCGGTCGTCGCGTTGCTGCTCGAGGAACATCAGGACTGGCATCTGATGGTGCGACCGCACCACCTGCCGCTCGGCTGATCAGCGCGTGACGAAAGCACGCTCGATGACGTAGTCGCCCGCCTCGCCGATGTGGGGGGAGATGGCGAGGCCGCGCTCGTTCAGCAACTCACAGGTGTCCTCGAGCATCGCCGGACTGCCGCATACCATGGCGCGATCCGCCCTCGAATCAAGCTCGGGCAACCCGAGGTCGCGAAAGAGCCGAGCGGAGGCGATGAGCTGGGTCAGCCGGCCACGATTGACATGCGCTTCGCGCGTGACCGTCGGATAGTAGCGCAGCTTCCTGCGCACCTCGGGTCCCAGCAACTCGTGATGGCTCAAGGTGTCGATCTGGGTGCGGACCACGGCAGACTCGCGAACCCAGCGCACGCCATGGACGAGCACCACATCCTCGAAGCGCTCGTAGAGCTCCGGATCCTTGATGAGACTCAAGAATGGCGCGACGCCGGTGCCGGTGCTCAGCAGATAAACCCGTCGGCCCGGCCGCAGATCATCGAGAAGGAGCGTGCCGGTCGGCTTGCGGCTGACCAGCACTTCATCGCCTGGACGGATATGGCTCAGTCTCGAGGTCAGCGGACCGTCCGGTACCTTGATGCTGAGGAAGTCGAGGTGTTCCTCGTAGTTCGCACTCGCGATGCTGTAGGCACGCAGCAGCGGCCGATCGTCCATCTTCAGCCCCACCATGACGAACTGGCCATTGGCGAAGCGCAGACCCTGGTCGCGCGTGGTGCTGAAGGTAAATTGCGTGTCGGTCCAGTGCCGAACGGCCAGGACGCGCTCCGTGCCAATACTCGTCAAGATCGCCCTCCGGTGCCTGTGCAAGCGCAGCTAGGATACCGATTATTCCGGCCACGGGGGCAGCGTTCCAGGCATCAGCTCATGTGCGTACGTTCTTGCGGGAAATTCTCGAGGTTTCCGCCGCCCCGTGGATGTTCCCAGGGATGCCGCACCTGCTGCCCGCGCTCAGCCGGCCCTGACAGGATGAGCCTTCCCGGAGATCGCTCCCCTACAGGATGCTATGCTGATCGCCGATGCCCGCACTGATTCCCGCACCCACCGTCATCGCCGCGGCCGGCAGCAAACCCAAACGAATCGAGGAGTACATCGGCCGCGTGAACAGCGCCACGCACGCCGTGAGCGTCGCCCGCATGCAAAGCCCACCGGGGTGGGTCGAGCCCGGGCAGCGCCCGGATTTCGATGAGTACACGTTGGTCTTGGCGGGACGGCTGTGTGTCGAGTCGGAATCCGGTTCCACGCTGGAGGTTCGTGCAGGTCAGGCGATCATCGCGCGTGCGGGCGAATGGGTGCGCTACTCGACACCCGAGCCCGAGGGCGCCGAGTACGTGGCCGTGTGCCTGCCGGCGTTCGCGCCCACCACGGTGCATCGCGATCCGGAGTAGGCCGGAGCTCACGCCGGGTGAGTGCGGCCTCGATCCCGTACCATGCGTCGAGTCGCCTCGATCGAACGTGCGATCGATGCCCGGCGGTAATCCCAGATCGGATCGGCGTCGGGCGCCACGATCGCCATCGTTGCGTTGGCCTCGAACAGCAGCACCGATCCGTCCGCGTCGAGGCCGAAATCGATTCCCGCGTAATCGAGCCGCAACGTCTCACCGATCAGGGTGAGAGCCGACATCGCCCGGGCCCCGAGAACTGCCGGCATATCCTCGAGAAAGCGCTGCTCCTCCGCGCGATGAGCGGCGCTGTTGGCCATCTCGGCGCTGAAATAGTGGACTTTCCAGCCGGACGAGATGGCCAAATGCAACGGATGGAGCGTGCCGCCGATGATCATCACGCGATATTTGCGCGCCATGCCATCGCGGCCGCGAGCATCGAGGTAGTCGATGACCAGGAGTTCCTCGCCCGGGAGCATGGCGGCCGCCTCCTCCAGATCCGCAGTCCGCTCCACGCGCAGAAAATGCATGCCCATATGGAAACCGGGCGCGCGCAGCAATAGCGGAAACGTGAGTCCAGCTCCCGTTCGCAGAGTCTGCCGATCGATGCGTCGGACATGGGGCGCCACGACACCCGGCAGTGCGCCGAGCCGGCGCGCATTGTCGGCGCGCGAAGTCATGCGCACCCGACGAGGTGCGTTGATCACGGGCGCCGCGGTCAGCTCGAGCACAGCCTCGGCGCCATCCAACCCGGCTGCACATAGGTCGGCATCACTGACCGCGTTGAACACGACCACATGGGGCGGCAGCGGCTGCGAAGGATCGAAGTACTCGGTGTAAAGCGCCGTCACCTTGAATATCCGTTCGTCGAGAATCAAGCGCGTGGCGATGTTGCCCAACTTTACCGACACCAACAGGAGCACGGTGACCGCGGGATCGGTACCTCGATATCTCTGCGCAACCAGCGCGCGCCCCGCAAAGCCCCTGCGCCAATGCGGTTGCGCAGCCTCGGTCTCGCCCAGTTGATCGAGGGTGCGCGCCAATCCCTGATGAGCCTCGGCAAACTCCCCGTCGGCGGCCAGCGCCGCTTCGTACTGCATGCGCGCGGCGGCAAGATCGCCGTCCTGGTAGTAAAGATTGCCCAGATTGACGCGCCCCACGGGATTGTGCGGGTGACAGTGCACGGCGTGTCGATAGGCGGTGCGAGCAGCCGAGCGGTGTCCCGTCGACAACGCCCGGTTTCCGAGCTCGATGAGCGCATCGAAGTGCGTGGGGTCGCGACTCAACAGCTCGAGATACGCCGCCTTCGCCGGCTCATCCTGCCCCGTCGAGTCGAGCAGGCGCGCCCGCGCAAGCAGCTCCGCGATGGTGTTAGGTACGCTCAAAGGACTCGCGTCCGGTGATAAACAAGTGATTAAGGATTGGTAACCGCTGCCTGCGCTGTCAACCATCGCAGCATCACGGCGTTGCGGTATGCGTCATCATCGAGAACAGGGGTTTGGGGATATGCCATTCAATCTCTCGCGCCAGATTCACCGCTGCGCGGCGGATCTCTCGGCCCTCACGTCCTGGACACTCGGCCTGGGTCCCCTCCTCACCGCGCCCACGATCGGCGCCGTCCTTCTCTGCGCGCTCTCGGGATGCGGCGGCGGAGACGACGGCTATTACGGGGGGCCGGGCCCCCAGCCACTGACGAGCTACGCGGGCACGACCGGCGTGTTCGTGGCCTGGGCCGACCCACAGAGCGGCAACGTCGCCGCCGCCACGACCGGAAGCTTCGCAGGCAAGCGGCAGGCGCTGCGCGGCGAGCTCGATTTTCTCACCGGTCAGAATCTCGGTCAGCCCGCCGGGGTTGAGGTCTACAAGGGAAGCGACGGCCACATCCATGCGCTGGACCTCACCAGCGTGGGTGTTCCGCAACCTCAGCAACTCTCGAGCGAGTCGTCCGCGACCGTCGATGATACCTGCAGTCTGTCGGGAACCACCGTGGCGGGCGCCAACACCGATTACACCGGTGTCGACTTCACCGCCGATCTGCAGAATCCGACGAATTCCACCTACTTTTATCGCCTGCCGGGTCCCGACGGCGTCTGCGACACGCCCGACGACATCATACGGATGGTCAAGACCGGCATGGCGCCGACCGACGCACCGATCACCGTCTCCGCGATGCCCGTGGCCACGGTGCGCACCTCGCTGGGCGGCATCTCGGGTTTCGTAGCGAAGAGCGGCGCCAACCTCATCCTGGTCGATTCCAGCTTCTCGAACCCCGTGACCATCGGTACCTTCGCAGCGCCGATCGGCGTCGCGGTGGCACTCCCCGTCGGCACCGTTCAGGGCTATCCGACCGGCCAGCTGTACGTCATCGACGGCAACATCGTCTATGTCGACTATGCCGCTCACACGACCTCGGCCTCGCTCTATACGATCCCCAACTGGACACCGACCAACGAGGCCGCCCTGTTCGCGGCATCGCCGACGGCGCTCTATTTCTCCATCAACACGGCCGCAACCCCGACCGTGCCCGCTTCGGCGAGCGTCTACTCGATGCCGGCCGGCGGCTCCTCTGCGCCTGCCGCCATCGACGTCGAGGCCGGACAGATCACCGAGCTCGATTTCCCCGTGCTGTCGAATAACTTGATCTTGAGCGTGCAAAATCCCGCCTATGTGGTACGGGCCCTGCCAGCCGCCGGCGGGGCGGCGATCACGCTCCTCAGCAGCGCGCAGAACGGCGGCACCTTCACGGCCACGGCCTCGTTCGTGTACTACACGAGCTGGATGAGTTCCTACGACTCATCCACGAACACGGTGACACACAGTGCAACGCAATCGGGCATCGTCGGCACGGACGGCTCGGTGGTGATGGCGCCAGTCGCAAACTCATCGTTCCTCGTGGGCGGCGAGCAGCTGCCGTGGCCCGATGACACGATCACGACGCAAACCGCGTACCAGACGATGTTCCAGATCACGGGGTTATCGCCCGTCACCGTGACGGATCCGTCGACCGGCCGGCAATACATCGAGGACGGCGTGAGCGGCGGCACGATGGTATCGATCGATGCCACTTCGAATCAGGTCATCGCAACGATCGGTACCTTGCCGAGCAGCACGGCGAACTTCCTGCGCGGCACGTTCCGCGGATACGGCGACACCGGATTTGTCGAGGCCACGACCGCGGTCTCGACGTCCGATCCGGCGACCCGGGACCTGTATCTGCTCAACTCACAATTGGCCAACACTCTCACCGCGGTGACCGACAACCTGTAACCCGGCGCCAGCTTTCCGCTACGATGGCGACGGGAATGGGGGGTATGTCGCTTGCCCCTTGCAGGAGCCCCTCGCCATGTGCCGAAGCATCAAGACACTATTCAACTTCGCGCCCCCCGCGACAGAGGAGGAGATACGAGCCGCGTCACTGCAGTTCGTGAGAAAGCTCAGCGGGTTTCACAGTCCGTCGAGGGCCAACCGCGCTGCCTTCGACCGCGCCGTCCAGGAGGTCGCCGAGTCCGCGCGGGCGCTCATCGATGCGCTGGTCACCACCGCCGAACCGCGCGACCGCGAAGTCGAGGCAGAGCGGGCGCGAGCCAGGACCGCGGCACGGTTCGGCGCAGAGGGGTGATCTCGCGGCAAGACAGCGTGAGCGTTTTGGCCCTAGACTACCCGCGCCGACCAAAGGCCGGCATCCGCAATAGGAAGGAGAAGAGCCAATGAGCAAGGGCAACGAGCGTAAGAAGGAAACCAAGAAGAAGCCGGCGAAGTCGCTGATGGAGAAGCGTGCGGCAAAGGCTGATAAGCGCAACCAGAAGAAGCAGCGGGGGCCGTCCTAACGCCTGGCGCGCCGATCCTGGCGCGCATCGAGGTCGCTCAGGATTTTCCGACTCCTTGCGCATGGCACCAAAAGATTCCGGTGATGCCGGTGATCCGACGCTGAGAGACCCCGTCTGCGGAATGAAGGTGACGGCTCAGTCTCCGAACACGCTGATACATCGGGGAACACAGGAGTATTTCTGCGGTCCCGGGTGCCGGGCGAAATTCCTCGCAAACCCCGACAAGTATCGACTCTCCGCCGAGTCGGCCGGCATCTCCTCCATGGAGATGCCCAACCCGGGTGCTCCCGCAGCGATCTACACGTGTCCCATGCATCCGCAGATTCACCGGGTCGGTCCAGGATCCTGTCCGATTTGCGGAATGTCGTTGGAGCCCGCGGCCCCAACGGCAGACACCGGTACAAATCCAGAGCTCATCGACATGCGTCGTCGATTTTGGATCGGTGCGCCGTTGGCCCTCGTCGTGCTGGTGCTGGCGATGGGGCATGACGTTCCCGGTCTCGCTGCAATCGCCAACGCCTCCTGGTCGCCCTGGGTGCAATTCGCACTGTCCACGCCGGTCGTTCTGTGGTGCGGCTGGCCGTTTCTGGTGCGCGGCGCGGAATCCGTCGGACCAGGGCAGCTGAACATGTTCACATTGATCGCGTTAGGTGTCGCCGCCGCGTACCTCTACAGTGTGACCGCCCTCCTGGCGCCCGAGCTGTTTCCGGCTGATGTGCGCGACGTGCACGGGCATATCGGCGTCTATTTCGAGGCTTCCGCCGTCATCATCGTCCTGGTGCTTCTTGGGCAAGCACTCGAGTTGCAAGCACGCGAGCGCACGGGCGGTGCGATCCGGGCCTTGCTCAAGCTTGCACCGAAGATCGCCCATCGCGTGACGGATGACGGCAAGGAAGTCGACATACCCCTGGAGGACTCACACGTCGGGGATCGCTTGCGCGTGCGCCCGGGAGAACGCGTTCCCGTCGATGGTGTCGTGGAGAGCGGCGCCAGCAGTGTCGACGAATCGATGCTCACGGGGGAATCGATGCCGGTGGAGAAAGCCGTGGGCGCACAGGTGGTGGGCGGTTCCGTCAACGGCACGGGTGCATTTGTGATGCGGGCCGAAAAGATCGGTAAGGACACCTTGCTCGCGCAAATCGTCGGCCTCGTTTCGTCTGCGCAGCGCAGCCGGGCACCGATCCAACAACTCGCGGACAGGATCGCAAGCTGGTTCGTACCGGGGGTGATTGCTCTTGCGATCCTGGCATTCATAGGTTGGCTTGCGTGGGGACCCTCCCCCGCGGTGGCACACGCGCTCGTGGCGGCCGTCACGGTACTGATCATCGCCTGCCCTTGCGCACTCGGCTTGGCGACACCGATGTCGATCATGGTCGCGGTCGGCCGAGGAGCGCAGGAGGGTGTCCTGGTGAGGAGCGCCGCCGCCCTCGAACGCATGGAGAAGGTCGACACCCTGGTCATCGACAAGACCGGCACTCTGACCGAAGGAAAACCACGGGTCAGCGCCGTGCACACCGAGCCTGGCGTGGC
>Ga0181531_10002454_pt1 | contig 11583 bp, 11 predicted proteins | sample PEATcosm2014_Bin_38_FD_119743 | JGI IMG/M metagenome (GOLD analysis project Ga0181531, IMG submission 119743) | Peatland microbial communities from MTU Mesocosm Facility, Houghton, MI, USA - PEATcosm2014_Bin11_10_metaG | ecosystem: Environmental > Terrestrial > Soil > Wetlands > Peat | place... | reverse complement strand
GGCTACGCGCGTCACGCACAAAGCGATCCAGATTCATGGCGGGAATGGATACAGCCGGGAATATCCGGTCGAGCGAAACTACCGCGACGCGCGCATCACCGAGATTTACGAAGGCACCAGCGAAATCCAGCGCCTGGTAATCTCCGGGTGGGTTTTGAAGGGCTAAGCTCCAAGGTGGACGTTTTACACGACCCGCATTTAGTGTGGAACTCGTTCATAAATCTGTTAGCTGCGGACAAGTACGATGATTTGCCCGCAGAGCAACGCGCAATGCCTAAGCACGCCGTGAACGCTATCCATTAATTTCGTTTGACGATGAATCCCTCCGCGTGTCGAACCTGCGAGGCGGTCGGGAATCTTCGCTTTTCGAAAAGCGGTGGTCCGAGGTTACCGTCGCAATCGCTTACAAACGCGATTGCTTCTCATACGACGTCATTTGCGTCGCTATCGAAACGAGTACCGGGGCGATTGAGATTCATGAACAAATGCGCGGATGGAACAGTTTGGTTCAAGCGCTGCCAGAGCGCTTGCCTGGTTGTCAGAAGTATGAAGAGTGGTTTACTAAGGTCGCGCAACCGCCATTCGCTACCAGCCAAATCGAAATATTTCGGCGCACCTAACGTTACGCAGGGCCGCAGATTGCTTCTCTCCGTAGTATTCTGAACACGTGCTGGGACTTGAAAACGAAGTTCAGTTTGATCCTGCGGCTGCTGAGGATTTCTTTCACCAGTTGCCGGCGAGGGCCGGGGTTTGCCTGATTGAGCCGCGGACTGCGGGTGCGCAGCCATTCCTGATACGCACGCAGGATTTGCGGCGGCGGCTTACGAAGCTATTGGGATTGCTGGACGCGCAGAGTAAACGACTGAATTTGCGGGAGTTTGCTGGGGCGGTGCGCTACCGCGTCACCGGGTCGCGGTTTGAGCAGACACTTGCGTACTACCAGAATGCGAAGGCGCTGCATCCTTCGCGCTATCGCGATTTGCTGCGCATGCGTCCGCCGGCGGTGCTGAAAATTAATCTGAAGAATGCATATCCGCGATGCTTTGTTACGCGGCGCATCCCGACAAATGCCGAGGGAGCGCCGACCGCCGGTGCCTACTACGGCCCCTTCAAAAAGCGCAAAGTCGCGGAACGATTTGCGGAAGGCGTCCTCGATTTATTCAAGGTGCGGCGCTGCCAAATAAAAATCCGCCGCGACCCCACCTTTCCGGGTTGCCTTTATTCGGAAATGAAAATGTGCCTGGCTCCCTGTTTCGCCGGTTGCTCGCAAGAAGAATATGGCGCGGAAGTCGAAAAGCTGGTGCAGTTTCTCGATACCGGCGGCGACTCCCTGCGTATCGCTCTTGAAAAAGAACGTGAAGAAGCCAGCGAAGATCTGGACTTTGAAAAGGCTAGCGTGCTGCACAGGCGCGTCGAGAAGCTGGATGAAGCGCTGCGCGGGGGGCCGGAGCTGGCGAGGCGCGTTTCGGATATCAATGCCGTCATACTGCAGCGCGGAGCGGAAGAGCAGACCATCGGCGTTTATGCGGTGCGTGGCGGATACATCGGCGAGCCGCTGGTGATGCGCTTTGCGGAGATTGCCAGCGCGCCCAAATCCGCGGAGCAAATGTTCCGCGAGTATCTGGAAACCCCCGGTCCGGCAGAAACGGGCACGATGTATCGTGCCCCTACGGGAGGCGCGGAGCCGTTGACAGACGCACGATACATCGCGCCTCCAGCCGCCGTGGCGCCGGAAGAACCCCGTGCACCGCGGGACCTGAGCGAACACCTGTGGCTGCTGGCGCGCTGGTATTATGGCAAGGAGCGCGAGGGCGAGATTTTCTTTCGTGAAGAGGCCGGCCGGCCAGCGGGCTGGCCGTATCGCCGTATTATTCGTGCCTGCTCGCGATTGCTGGCTGCGGAACCGGGAACGGGCGGCGAGAAAAAGCTACTGAAGTCTCCGGCGTCTTCGGCGGCGGTTGCTGAAACGCCTAAAGAAAACACCGCCGTGGCGGGAACGAACATTTCAGAGGAAGCTTCCAGGGACGTTGCGATGAAAAACGCGGAGCGTGGCCCGGCGAGACGCAAGAAAGCGCGGGCATCCGCAAGGGATGCAACAGCAGGTCAGGGAACGGCGGATCAGGCGCAGCAAAATCTTTTCGACAATCTCCCGGACGAAGGAGCCAAATGAGCGGAACGGAACTGCACGGCGCGACCAAGGAAGGCACCGCGCGCTACGCCGCAAAATTCCCCAAGGCTGCGCAGGGCCACTTTCGCGATGCGCATCGCTTGAATCTTTCGTCGCTCGGCATGGGCACATATCTCGGCCAGCCGGACGCCAAGACCGACGAGAGCTATACGGCATCCGCGATCGCCGCCGCGGAAAACGGTATTAACGTCTTTGACGCCGCCATCAACTACCGCTTCCAGCGCAGCGAACGCAGTATCGGCACGGCGCTAAAACAACTCGCCGCCAAAGGCTTTGCGCGCGAAGAGTTCGTGCTGTGCACCAAGGGCGGCTACCTGACGCCGGACGGCGCGATGCCCGCCGATCCCAACGATTATTTCTTCCGCGAATACATTCAGCCCGGGGTCTTCACCGCGAAGGACATCGTCGGCGGCGGACACTGCATGACGCCGAAATTCCTCAAAAATCAGATTGGCCGCAGCCTCAAAAATCTGGGCGTCTCGTGCATCGACATCTACTACCTGCACAATCCGGAAACGCAGCTTTCGGAAATTCCCAAAGAGACGTTCCTTGAACGCGTGCGCGAAGCATTTACGTTTCTGGAGTCTGCGGTGGAGGCGGGGGAACTTTCCTACTATGGCATGGCCACGTGGAACGGTTTCCGGCAGGACGCCGACGCGCCCGACGGCATGCAACTCGCGGAGTTCGTGCAAATCGCGCAGGAAATTGCCGGCGGCAGGCACCATTTCCGCTTTGTGCAGTTACCGTTCAACCTGGGTATGACGGAAGCGCTCACGCTCGGGAATCAACTGGTGACCGGCCACAAGCGCACCATGATGGAGGCCGCCAGCGACCTCGATATTGCGCTGATCGCCAGCGCTTCCCTGCTACAAGGCCAAGTGGCGAAAAACCTGCCGGGGTTCGTGGCGGAAGCTCTGGGCCTGGAGAATGATGCGGCGCGCGCGCTGCAGTTCGTGCGTTCGTCGCCCGGGATTACCACGGCGCTGGTGGGGATGTCGCGCGTAGCGCACGCACAGGCCAACGCCAAACTGGTGAGTCATCCGCCGGCCACGGAAGAACAGTTCACCAATCTCTTCGCGCGCGGCGAATCGGCGTAGACGACAGCGCATGCAGCCATTGATTCCGGTGGGCAACTCCATGTCGGTTGCCAGTGGCCTCGCATTCGCACTCTTGCCGAGATGGGGCGCAGCATGCTGCGCCCCTACAAAGGCTTCATTGGCGCCAGCCAATCGGCGATGGCGCGGTCCAGTTGATCGAGCTTTCCTGTAAAGAAATGATCCGCACCGGGTACTACTACGAAACGATTCTCGCCCGGCCACGAGGCTAGCAGTTCGCGGAGCTTGGCCACCGCGCCGTGCTCATCGCGTTCGCCATGTACGAAGAGCTTCGGCTTGGCGCACTGCTCCATAAAGGAAAAATTGGAATTGTCCACGGGAATGCCCAACCCGATCAGCCGCGCCACGCGGGCGTCCTGGCAACCCACACGCAGGCCGACCCAGGAACCGAAGCTGAAGCCCGCGAGCAGCAATTCTGTTGACGGAAACTTATCCGCCATAAAATCCAGCGCGGCGCGTACATCACCAGTCTCGCCACGTCCGCGGTCGTGCACGCCCTCGCTCAAGCCGGTGCCGCGAAAGTTGAAGCGCAGCACAGGGAAACCCAATGCGCGGAACGATTTCGCCGTCTGGTACACAACTTTGTTGTGTAGCGTGCCACCGAAGAGCGGGTGCGGATGGCAGACCACCGTGGCATATCGCGGCGCGACACTTGCACTTGGGGCAGCGCTGGCCGCAGCCAGATTACTGGCCGTCGCGGGGCTCCACAAAATAGCCTCCAGCCGGCCGACGGGGCCTCGCAGAAAAAAATTTCGCGAGTCGAACTGAGGGGGCATCAGGGCATCCATTGGCAGTCGTTAGGCAGCAACCCGGCAATAAGAGTATTCCTGCCGACACCGACACGAACGACGGCAGGCGCAGGCAGCCTTCCGGCAGATTCTGCGTCCAATTAAATTGTATCGTATGGGGGCGCGAGCCCCGAACTTCGAAGTACCAGAACCGCGCCGAGAAAGGGTTAAACGCATTGAAAACATAGAGCGTATGCAAAGCGTTACGACCTCGTACTAGGACAAAATTCTCTATTTTTCGCGTTGCAGTTTGTGCGGGCGGATGTTAGTTTCACCGCAGTCAACGCAATTCCAGGGGGTTGCATGAGTACTGGAGCGGAGCGGCGCGAAGCCCGGAGGTTTACCATGAGCCTGCCGCTGCGCGTGCTGGGCGGAGACCGCGGCAGCCAACCGGAAATCGAAACGCAAACGCGCGACGTGAGCTACCGCGGATTGTACTTCCTCGCGGAAAACGAATTCGCCGCCGGCAATCCCATCAATTTCGTCATCACGTTGCCGGAGAGTTACACCGGCGGCGACGTAAAAATCCGCTGCCAAGGCGAAGTGGTGCGCGTAGACTCCGCGGAGCATGGCCGGCACGGTGTGGCTGCCCGCATCGCGCACTACGAATTCGTTCCCGCCGGCTCGGCTTCCTGAACGCTATTCACCCTCCTTCGTCGAAGATCCGTACACTTTGTTGCGCAGGCGCGGTTCGTTATACCCTCAAAGAGTCCTACGCCGACCAAGTCATACCCGCGGTTATTCGTGTGCTGCTAGGTTGCAGATTTGACGGAGTTCCGGAGGCCCGGCATGTATCACTACGACGCCAAAATCGCGCTGGAGGAATTGCAAGAGGACGCGCTGCTGCCGCATCCCGTGAAGCTGCGCGACATGATTCTGCGCACGCAGCTCGGTCCGCCGGAAGCGCAAGCGCTCAACCACGATTTTCAGGACTATCTGACCCGCTTCGGAGAAATACAAGGCGTGGCGCGCAAAGTGCTCGAGCGCCTGGCGACGGGCCAGCCAAAGTCCACGAAAACCGCCTGATGCGCCGCGCGGCATGATCCTCAACCATATCAACGCCAAGCCGCGCGTGCTGCTGCTCTCCGCTTCTTCCGGGGCGGGCCACGTGCGGGCCGCACAGGCGCTCGAGGGTGCTTTTCGCGCACGCGGCGACTGCACCGTCGAACACGCCGACGCCATGAATTACGTCAGCCAGCTTTTTCAGAATATCTACGAGAAGGCGTACATCACCATGGTGCAGCGCGCTCCCGTGGTGATGGGCTTGTTGTACGATCGCACCGATCAGCCCTGGAAACATGAAAGCCGCCGTTTGGCGCTGGATCGCCTGAACACCACGCCGATGATCCAGCTGCTCAACAAAATTCAGCCGGATTTGTGCGTGGCGACGCATTTTCTGCCCGCCGAAATTATTGCCTGGCTGATTGCGAAGAAGAAGCTGCGCGCGCGGCATGCCATCGTGATTACGGATTACGACGTGCACGCCATGTGGCTGTGCCGCACGGTGGACCGTTACTTCGTGGCGCTGCCGGAAGCCGAGGAATATCTTGCGCGCCTGGGCGTGCCGCGCGAGAAGGTACGCGTCACGGGCATTCCGGTGGATGCGGAGTTTGCCAAGCCGCTCGATCGCACCGAGGCGCGCAAGTACTTCGGCCTCGATCTAAATGCGACGACCATTCTTGTGGCCACCGGTGGCTATGGTGTCGGGCCCGTCGAGCAACTTGTCGGCCGGTTGCTGGCGCTGGAGCGACCATGGCAAATCGTAGCCATTGCAGGGAAAGGTGAACAAGTTCGGCGCCGGCTCGAGCGGCTTGCGGAAGTCGGTGGCACGCTACAAAGTGGTCTGCCGCGCTTGCGCGTGGTTGGCTTCACCGCGGAGATGGATCGCTACATGGCCGCGGCGGATTTGTTGGTCGGTAAAGCAGGAGGGTTGACGAGTGCGGAAGCGATGTCTCGCGGGCTGCCGATGGCGCTGATCGAGCCGATTCCGGGCCAGGAAGAGCGCAACGCCGATCATCTGCTGGAGGCGGGCGCGGCGATCCGCTGCAATAATCTTCCGGCGGCCGCGTGGAAAATCGCCACCCTGCTCGACGACGAAGCGCGCATGGAACGCATGCGATGCGCCGCGCGGCGCATGGGGCGACCGCAGGCCGCGGCGGATATCGCGGAAAATGCGTTGCGGCTGTTAGACTGAAATTGGTAATACCTTAGAAACACAAGCAAACGAGATCAAAAGCTATGAACACTGTTCGAGTGCATGCAAGCTAACGGCCGGCCCACCCCGCGATGCGACGAAATACCCTGATGATTGATGCCGACGATACGCTGTGGGAAAACAACGTATTCTTCGAGAATCTGATTGAAGATTTTATATCTTTGGTAGAGCCGTGCGGCTACGCGCGGGCGTATATCCGTCACATCTTGAATGAGACGGAGCGGAAGAACATCCGCCAGTATGGCTACGGGGTACGCTGCTTCGGGCGTTCGCTGGAGGAAACGTACCTGAAGCTGGCGGAACACGCCGCGAAGCGCGAGACCCTGGCGCTGATTCACGGGCGGGTGGTGGACCTGGAACGCACGCCGCCGAAGATCCTGGACGGCGTGCCAGAAACGCTGGCGTATCTGACGCAGCGGCACCGGCTGATTCTTTTTACCAAGGGCGAACCAGCGGAGCAGGCCGCCAAGGTGGAGCGTTCTGGCTTGCAGGGATTTTTCGAGTTCATCGAGATTGTGCCGGAAAAGGATCACGAGACTTATGGCGCGCTGGTGAAGAAGCACAAGATCGTAAAATCGCTGGGCTGGATGATCGGCAACAGCCCGCGCAGCGACATTAACCCGGCGATGCGTATCGGCTTGAACGCCGTGTACGTGCCGCACCAGCATACCTGGCAACTTGAGCATGAACCGGTGCTGGCCGGTGCGGGAAAGCTGATCATTGTGCCGGCGTTTCGCGAACTGCGCGAACATTTTTAGCTGGCCGGCCTGCGATTCCACCCGCCGTTAGCCCCTTTCCAATTCGCCAAATTGGCCGTTGTGCATCAGGCTGCGCGGCCTAAGCTGGGCGGGTAGTGGTAAGCCTGCTTTAAAGGCCGGAGGAGACTGCCCATGGCCACGACTGCCGCACCAACGCCGACAACCGCACCAACGCGCACCGATTGGCGCAAAGAATGGTTTGAGATCGAGGACGCGGTGTATCTGAACACGGCGATGCAGTCGGCCATGCCGAAGGTGGCGATACGCGCGGTGCAGGAGGCGCTGGAGCTGAAGAAGTTTCCGCAGCGCATGTCCGAAATGGCGCATTACGAGATTCCGAAGCGCGTGCGCGCGCCGATCGCCAGCTTGATCGGGGCGCAAACGGAAGACGTCGCGCTTACTACGGGCGCCAGCTCCGGGATGGTGACCGTGGCTTACAGTTTGGCATGGCAGCCGGGCGACGAGATCGTTACGGCGGCGGGCGAGTTTCCGCTGCAGTACTCGACTTGGCGGCCGATGGAAGAGCGCGAAGGGGCCAAACTGAAGATCGTCAGGCCGAGCGGCAAGTTCATCACCGCGGACGATTTGATCGGTGCGCTGACGGGCAGGACGCGGATCGTTTCGGTGAGCATGGTGCGTTTTGACGATGGTTCGCGCATGGATACGCAGAAACTTGGCGCGGCCTGCCACGAGCGCGGCGCGTTGCTGCTACTCGACGCGAGCCAGTGCTGCGGGGCTACGCCGATCGATGTGGCAACGCTTGGCGCGGACTTCGTTACTGCGGCGGGATATAAGTGGCTGCTGGGGCCGTACGGCACGGGGCTCTTCTGGGCCAACCCGAAAATTACGCAGACGCTGCGACCTGGTCCCTACTATTGGCAGGGCATCGCGGGGATCGACGATCGCCAAACGTCCGGGCTGAACATGGCCGACGCGCGACCGGCGAACGGTTCGCGGCGCTGGGACGCGGCGGAGACGGCCAGCTATCTGAATCTGGCGGCGCTGGAAGCGTCTGTGAAACTCGTTCTGGAGATGGGCGTCGAGACCGTTGCGGAACACAATCGCGGGCTCATTGAATATATGTATGAGCGGCTGCCGAAGGATCGCTGCGTGCCGTCCAGTCCGCTGGATGCGGCGCACCGGGGACCGTACGGTTGCTTCGCAGGGCGCACGCGGGAGAAGACCGCGGAGATGCACGCGCAGCTTACCAAGGAACGAGTAATGGTCAGTCTTCGCGAAGGGAATATCCGCGTTTCGCCGCACATGTTCAACACCGAGAGCGACATCGACCGGCTGGTTAGCGTGGTAACAACGCTGTAGCCTCGGCGCGAAAAAAATCACGGCGCCAAAACGCTCCACAAACAAACGGCGGGCGAGCGGCTTTCCTTAGATGGGAACGCGGTCGAGCGAGGCAATAAACTGAATGCCGGAAACGCGCTTCGCCTGCAGGCGCATATCGTTGGTGATGAACAGGTCCACGCCATAGGACGCGGCGCAGGCCAATTGAATGGCATCCGGATGGCGGAGCGATAGGTCGCAGCGCAACTGCGCGTAGGCAGAGGCGGCTTTTTCGTCGAAGGGGATCAGTACAGAAGTTGCCGGTAAAAGCTGCTTGTAGTATTGCAGCAACTGGCTATTTTTCTGGCGCGCAGGCTTAACCAGTATTTCGCCAAGACTGAACGTGGAAGTCACAAGCTGGTCGCCGCGGGCAAGCATCTTTTCGCGTAGTTGCGCTGCTTGAGCGGCAAATCCTGTCGAACCCTCGAAAAGATAAATAAAGATGTTGGTGTCCCAGAAGATGCGGCTCATTCCGCGTCCTTGGGCCAGTCCTTGCGAAGATTCTCGACGCAGAGATCGGCCGGCTCATCGGCCCACAATTCCTTCCCTGAGCCGCGTGCCGCCAAAAGAGGATCGTTGCCCGCTGCCGCGGCGGCTGAACGTTGGGCCCATTGTTCGTACCACGCCAATAAATCGAAGTACTCCGAGTGCAGGTCTTCGGGGGCAGGGGTTGTCTTCGCGCCATCCCGGCCTGCATGGTAGCCATCGCCTTGACGAAAGAGCCGACGCCGACCATCTGCAGTCTCGAAGAGGATGCGGTAGCGGCCTGGATTGGGCGGGCGGTTCGCTACACAGTGCTGGATGATGTGTACGTAGACGCCGGGGCGCAACGGCTCGCCCGACGAAATGTTTGCGGCCTGCTCGAGGATCTCGGTAATCGAAAAATCAGAGCGCGTGGGCTGCGAGCGGTGCAGCAGGGCGGTGGCAATCCAGACTTGATCGGCTATTTTGAAGGCAGATTTTAGAGAAGATGACATATTTCTTCATCTCATAGACTTTAACTATTTACAAAGTATTTCCCAGATCGTCGGCCTAGTCAAGCCGCATACACCCGCGAGCTGGTCCTTAACCCCTTCGCCAAGCGGAACGGACGGCGAAGTTAGGGTTTGGGGGCGGCGTGGAACGGGATGTGGACTATGGCTTCTAGTTCGACGGGGGTGTCGGCACCGTTTTCGGATTTTGTAGCGGGGCGGAACTGCCACTGGCTGAGGGCGGCTATGGAGTTCGCGTTCAGGACGGGATCCAGGCCGCGGACGAGCTGGATGCTGTCGATGGAGCCGTCGCGGCGAATGACGGCGTAGAGGACGATTTCGCCTTCGACGTGGTCGTTGGCGAGGGTGGGAGGGTATTTGGGGTCCACTTTGCGGGTGGGTACGGGGGCGGCGAGGGTCGTGGATGCCAGATGCGATGGGCCGGTGCGAAGCTCCGAGAAATTCAGCTGCCAACTTCCGGTGGAGCTGCTGAGATTCGGCATGTTGACGTACAACGTATAGATTTTGCGGAAGTTGAAGATCGATTCGGGCTTGGCGCCGGGAGGCAGGGCGGCGAAATTCGGCGGACCGGTGCGGGCTGCGGCTTCGTCGGATTCGGCGAGCGTTGGGTGATGCGAAAGCATGTCGCGCGGCGAAGTCAGGGTGATCTTAGCGGAAGGAATTGCGGCGGGGCCAGAACCGCCACCCAGGCCGGAGACGTTGGATTTGGGCGACGGAGATCCCCCACTGATACTTACGGTTACGGGGTTGCTGCCAGAAGAAGCGGCGCCGGGTTTGGCACTCGGCGTAGCGCCGGCCCCTCCGGAGCCTGTCGCGCCGGGCTTGCCTTCCGGAGAGATGGAGACCTGCGCGGATAGATTGCCGGCGGGGACGGCGATGTTCGCAGTGGGCGGAGCGGGTGCGGCGGAGATGGCGATCAGGGTTGCGGGATTGCCGGCAGTTGCAGAAGGCTGCGATTCCGCCAGGTCTGGGGCTACAGAGGGATCGCCGGATTGTTGACGAGAGGCCGTGCGTGGAGCGGCGCCGGGGTTCAGTGCAAGCTTGGGGCGTGCGGGGCCGGCGGCGGTGGCTTGAATAGTGAGGTCGGCCTGCGCTTGCTGAGTGATTGCGACATCCGGAGGAGGTGCGACCGGACTGGTGGCGGCGCGGTGTTCGCGAGGATGCAGCTTGGCGAGAGATTGCTGGTCAATCTGCATGCGCGGTCGGGCCGGGGCGGCGGTTTGCTCCAAGGCGACGATATTGGGCAGAGCCGGGAGAATCTTGGGCGCCTCGACGGGGGCTTTTGGGTTGATGAGCGTCTGGCGCGGGTGGGTAGGGTGCGGAGCGTCGGTAAAGATGCGCTGGCGCGGGTGGAAAGCGTCGGGGCTCGGAGGTGCAGACTGATGCTGGGAGACGCTGGCGTGCGCGGGAGTTTTCTCGCGGGCGTTGGACATATTGAGTAGCGGGAGATCGTTAACGGGACCGGACCAGGTGAGGGTGGTGTTGTCGAAGGCGGGATTGTGGCGGACGGCGGTAAGGGCGCGTGGGAACGGGATGACAACTAGCGCGACGTGCAAGAGCAGCGCGACGAGCATTGCCAAGCGCGGGATGCGCCCTTCGATCCAGCCATCTTTGAAGAAGCCGTCGTAGAGGAAATTTTTGGCGGCGCGGGGACCGGAGAGGAGGGCGCCCAGGTTGCTCGCTACGCCCTGGTGGAAGGCGCCCCACGAAATATTTAGCGTGGGAATGGAACGCGGCGCCGGGGTGGCAGGCGCCGGGAGATGGACGGACTCCCGCGACTCCTGAACCTGTCCCAAGAGATTGAAGGCACTATTGACCTGATGCAGCGACATGAACTCCCAAGTATAGCGCGGCTAGTGCGCTAGTGGATTAGCGAGGCGACCGGTGGGACGGCGCGACTTTAACACGAGATAGTATAGATGACGCCGGGGCGCGCGGGTTTGCCTGAGGAAAAATTTTCGCGACGCGGCGCACGTGACTAAGTTTGGATGCGACCGAGGAACGGTCTGGAAGAACAGCGGGGTTGAAGTCCGCACGCGCAAAAACTTAGAACAAGTGTTGTGGACGGTCGGGCAAGCTGGGGCGCAGCATGCTGCGCCCCTACAAAGGCTTTCAGGCGTTGCGTTTCACCAAGTTCAGGCCGGGACTAAAAGCCCGACCGCTGCAACGTCAACGGCTACAACGATGGC
>Ga0181531_10002453_pt1 | contig 11586 bp, 12 predicted proteins | sample PEATcosm2014_Bin_38_FD_119743 | JGI IMG/M metagenome (GOLD analysis project Ga0181531, IMG submission 119743) | Peatland microbial communities from MTU Mesocosm Facility, Houghton, MI, USA - PEATcosm2014_Bin11_10_metaG | ecosystem: Environmental > Terrestrial > Soil > Wetlands > Peat | place... | reverse complement strand
GTTTCATTCTCCGATCGCTGGAACTTCTCCGCCCCGGCGGCTCGGCCGGAATCCTCTGCATGCACTCTTTCATGTTCACCGGCGCATTCGAAAAATTGCGTCGCAAAATCCTCGAAGACTCCACGCTGCAAACCGCGGTCCATTTCGGCCCCGGCCTTTTCGATATCGGCAACCCCGGAACCCTGCAAACCGTGGCCATGGTCCTCTGCAAATCCCGCGACCAAACCCCCGGAATATTTTTCCGCCTCGTGGACGAACCGGACAAACGCGCTGCCCTTGCCGCGGCGCTCGCGGGGGCGAACGCGCACAAATTCGAAATTTCCCAGGCGGAACTATCGGCGTCTCCGCGCGCGGCCTGGATGTATTGGGTAGGGGAAACGGTTCGCCGCGTCTTTCGCCACTGCAAAACTCTCGGCCAGCTCGCCCCACCCCGCCAAGGGCTGGCGACCACCGACAATACCCGCTTCGTCCGCTACTGGTGGGAGGTCGAATCACCGGGCCATAGGGCTGCGCGGAGCCGCTGGATTCCCTACGCCAAAGGCGGAAGATTTTGCCGCTGGTTTGAGTCGGCCCGGCACCGCGTTGATTGGGAAGACGACGGCCGGCGAATCAAAGAGGCGATCGTCTCCCGATATCCCTATCTCAACGGGCAGTGGTCCTGGGTCGCCAAAAATAGCGCCTGGTACGGCCGTTCCGGCATCACCTATTCCTATCTCACCAGCGCTTCCTTCAGCGCCAGGCTATTGGAACAAGGAACTTTTTTTGATGTAGCCGGCTCCTCCCTCTTCCCGGACGACCCTCTGCCGGTTTTGGGCATTTTGAATTCCTCCACCGCCCGCCGTCTTCTCGGAGCGATCAATCCCACGGTCAATTTCCAGGTGGGCGATTTGCGTCTTCTGCCCATGCCCGATTCCTTCCCCGATGAATTGCGACAGGATGTAACGGAGGCCGTCGAATTAGGCCGGCGGCGCGACCGCGCGGACGAAACCAGCCCGGATTTTCAATGCCCGGCAACCTGGGAGGAAGCGAGCGAAATCCTGTGGCGGCTTGGGGATGCCGAACGCCGCATTGATGCGACGGTCGCACGGATCTACGGCTTTGAAGAAGAGGGCGCCGCGATAAAAATATCAGCCACGGATCGCCGGGAATCCGAGCGTCGCCAAATCAGCTATGCGGTGGGGAAATTTCTAGGCCGATGGGGCGGCCGGCCACCAGCGATTTGCGCCCAGCTTTTCCCCCTGGACGCGAAACTCGAAGAATTCGTTGCCGCGTCTATCGGCGACTTCGACTGGGATTGGCGCAAATGGTTATCGCGCGACTTTCTCCCCTGGCACAATCGCCTCTATCACAACCGGCCCATATTCTGGGGCTTTTCCGGGAAATCCCGGATCATCGCCGCCGACGCCGGCGCTGCCGACGCCGCGATTCTTGATGAACTGCTGCAATCCGTCGGCGGCGTGCTGCCTGCCGGCTGGCAACGCTGGCGCAACGACCCGGTTCATCTGAATCTGGCGCCTCTGTGCAACTGGATCGCCGACGCGAAATTGCGCGCATCGCTGCAAGCCGTCCAAGCGGATATGCGCTCCGGACGCTTCGGCTTCTCAGACACGGCCCAATGGACGCAAAATTCTAAGAAAGAATTGAATTACGAATCCGCTCTTCTTCGCTGATCAGATCGCCGGTGTTCCTGGGTTCTTCGCCCAACTGACCGATGAATTCCGCTCCGACGTGAAAGGTATGCTCCCCTTTATCCAGGCAATGCACGACCCGGCAAATCAGCGGGGGCAGCGGCTTATCGTGGGTTTCGACCGGCAACTGCACGACAAACGACGTCCCCGACTCCAGCGGCCGCTTGACGCGAACCGCCAAACCGCGCGCCGATATATCGTGCAACTCGGCGTAAATGCTTTTCCCCGAATCCTCCCCGTCGGTGAGCCGAATTTGCAGCGCGACGCGCAGGCTCATCCGCCGCGAACGGCGCTTGTCGCCACGCGCCGGATTGGCGGAAACGTTCTGCAGCAGGCTGATGGCCTCAGCCAATCGGGTCTCGGCAAAGTTCATAAATTAAGACACTTCCATCAAACTTATCGGCACACGCCCCGCGCAACTCAAGCCGCCTGAGCGCAGACCGCGGGGGCCATTCTGGAGCACCATTAATCCGGGCAAACAATACGATTTATTTGATCTTATCGATTACCGCGTCCGCAAATTCATCGGTACTGGCGCTGCCGCCCAAATCGCGGGTCAGCTTTTTCCCCTCGGCCAGTACCGCGTCGTAGGCATGTTTGATTTTCTCCGCCAAGGCCTCTTCATGAATATGATTCAGCATCATTACCCCCGACATAATGACCGCCAGCGGATTGGCGATTCCTTTGCCGGCGATATCCGGGGCCGACCCGTGCACCGCCTCGAACACGGCCGCGTCATCCCCAATATTGCTTCCGGGCACCACGCCCAGGCCGCCGACCAATCCCGCGCACAAATCGCTGACCAGATCTCCGTACAAATTCTCCATAAGCAGCACGTCGAATTTCGCCGGGTCCTGAACCAGTCTCATACACCCCGCGTCGATGATCAGTTCCTGGTATTCGATGTTCGGATACTCCTCCTCCTGAATTTTCCGCGCGCATTCCAGAAAAAGGCCATCGGACAACTTCATGATGTTGGCCTTGTGGAAGACGGTGATGATTTTCCGATGCCGCCGCGTTGCGTATCGAAACGCGTAACGCGCGATCCGCGTGCAAGCCATTCGGCTGGCGACTTTCAAACTCGTCACCACGCCCGGCACCACTTCGTTTTCTATCCCGCTGTAGAGCCCCTCGGTGTTCTCTCGGACGATGACCATATCCACGCCTTCATAGCGGGTTTTGATCCCCGGCAGATTTCGCACCGGCCGCACCGCCGCGTAAAGATTCAGCTTCTGCCGCAGTTGCACGTTGACCGATTTAAACCCCTTACCCACGGGCGTGGTAACGGGCCCCTTCAGGGCGACTTTATGCGCCGTGATTGCCGCCAGGGTCCGCTGCGGCAGCACGTTTTCGCAGCCCTGCTCCAAAGCGGACGCCCCGGCCGGCAGTTCCACCCATTCGACCGAAAGTCCCGCTGCTTCCAGCACTCGCCGCGCCGCCCGCGTCACTTCAGGGCCGATCCCGTCGCCGGGAATTAAGACGATCGTATGCTTCGCCATATTACGCCAGTTTGCCCCATCATCCGACCCAAAGCAATCCCGCCAATACCAGAACCAGGACGATCGCCGTCACCATGGTGTAGAACCAATCCCGCTGTTCAAACGCGAAGAGTGCCGCCGAAACCGCCACCCGCAAAATCGGCGTGCTGAGCAGCAGATAAATCCCCGCCTCGATAATGCTCTTGCCGCGCCCGTGGCGGATTCCGTCCCAAATCACATTCGGCCGATATTCAAATCTTTCGCTCTGCATGTGCGCCACCGACGTGTGTCCATGGACATAGCTGAAGGCCAGCCCCGTGATCATGACGGCGACAGAGAGCACCAGCCCCCCGCGCAAAATCCAGGCGGAGGCATCTTCAATCGCAATCCCTCGATGCGGGCTGATAAAAGCGGGTTTAGCCATGCGTCCCACCTTGCAATTAACTCCAGGCTCCCAGTCCGCGCAGCAACATCTGCAATCCGATGACCGCGATTGCTATCGCGAATACTTTGCGAATGGTCTTATTGCTCATCCGTTGCATCAGCAGAGTCCCCACCAGCGCCCCAGCCACCACGGCGACGGCGACGGGAACCACCAAAAACGGGAGCACCAGCCCTCGCCGCAGATAAACCCCCGCGCCGGCCGCCGCCGTTACGCCGATCATAAAATTGCTGGTCGCCGTGGAGACTTTCGTGGGGAGTTTCATGGCGATTTCCTGCGCCAGAACCTTCACGACTCCCGCCCCGATCCCCAGCAAGCCGGAGATAAGTCCCGCCAGAAGCATGATCGCTGACGCCAACGGCACCCCCGTCACGTTATAAGAAATCTGCCGGCCCAAACGCTTGTCGTAATACGAACCGTCCAGATGCAGAAATTTCGCGATGCGGTCGCCCGGAATCGGTGGCGGCAGTTCGTGCCCCAACTCGGCGAACACCGGCACCAGTGAGAGAAACAAAACCAAAGCGAACAATATCTCCAGCAACCGCGGCGAAAGATGTCCCGCCAGCACGGCCGCCCCGAATAGGGCTCCGGCCGCCGTGAAAATCTCCAAAAACATGGCAATTCGGATATTGGTGATCCGATCCTTCACATAAACCGATCCGGCTCCGCTGCTGGTCGCGATCACCGAAATGATGCTTGCCCCAATCGCATCGTCGATGGGGATCTTCAAAAACACCGTTAAAAAAGGGACGATGACGATTCCCCCGCCCAATCCGCTGATTGCCCCGACAATTCCGCCCGCGAAACTGGCGGTCGCCACTTCCGCCAGCCAGACAATGGATTCCCCGGTTGGGCTCATCTTTGCAGCCCAACTTAGGCGTCCGTCGCATTTCCCGCAACGCCAAAGGCGGGATGCCTATAATCGCGCCATGGCGGCTCAAGAGCACATGCAATGCATGGAGGTCTGGGGAGGCAGCGAGACCACCCGCCGCGCCGTCGAAATGGGGGGACTGGACGCCTGGGTCTACAGCAAGCCGTTCGGTCAATCCGAGGACGGCGGCGACGTCTACTACGCCTCCAGTTGCGCCACCGGCCGGATCAGCCGTCTCATGGTCGCCGACGTCGCCGGCCACGGAAAAGCCGTCGCCGACATCGCCGCCTCCCTCCGCACCCTTATGCGCCGGTACGTCAATTTTCTGGATCAGAAAAAGTTTGTCCGCTCAATGAATCAGCAATTCGCCGCGATGAGTCAAAGCGGGTGCTTCGCCACCGCACTGGTCAGCACCTTCTTCGCCCCGACGCGCCGCCTGTCCGTCTGCAACGCCGGCCACCCCCGCCCGCTCCACTTTAGCGCCAGAAATAAGAAGTGGTCGATTCTGGAGCAGCACCGCGAAGAAAACCCTGGCCCCCACAACATTCCGCTGGGAATTCTGGACCTGGCCGAATACGAACAATTCGACGTGGCACTGGAAGTCGGCGACCTGGTGATTTTCTATACTGACGCCCTGACGGAAAGCCGCGCCGAGGACGGCGAACTTCTGGGAGAATCCGGCCTACTGGAAATCGCCGGTTCCGTCTCCACCGCCGATCCTCAGAAAATGATCGACGATCTCCTGCAGGGCATAGCCGCCCGCCACCCCGGAAATCTCACGAACGACGACGTCACTTTGCTCATTCTCTGTCCCACCGGCAAGCGACTGAATTATTCCTTTACGGAGCGGCTGTGGGCGCAACTCCGCCTGTTCGGCAAGCTCATCCGCGCCATCGATCCGCGCGCGGAGCGACCACCCCTGCCCGATATGAATTTAGCCAACATCGGCGGAGCGATAATCCCCGGGCTTGCAAAACGATGGAACGCCACGACCAAGACTACCAAATCCTGAATCCATTTCAGCGCTTGGGAATTATTTCACGCGGCTTGCTCGGCATGCTCTTGTGATTCAAGCTGCAAAACCTCATCCAGCATCTGTTCCAGCCGGCGCTCGGCGTTGCGAATATCCGGCGTCGCCACGCCGGTGCGGCGATGAGCCAGCAATCGGCTCAATCCGTCCGGGCGCGCCAGGGCGTCAACCAGCTTGGCGTCAATCAAATTTTCGATGGCTTTGCGAAGCGACTCAGCCTGCGGAACCATGGCATAACTCCTGCGCCGTTGCGACGCGGCAAGGCTCGCCATTTGGGCGACGACATCGCTCCGCTGGCGAGCAGACTAAACAACAGCAGGATCGAAACGCCGTCTACGGCGCATTGATCCCTTTCACGTGCCTACGGAGTTAGCTGACGGGCTGGGAGTTGAAAGTCTCCCTCGGCGCGGCGTGTGGGCCTCAATTTGGAGCCGACGACCCACTAACGCCGAACGCCACCGATTCGCCCCTATCCTTTGCGGCCCTCAGGCATCCACTGGCCACAACGAATAACGCCGGGTTCACAAAATCCCCGACGTTGGGTTCTCCGCGCCGTCCGAGTGTCGGATCGGCTTAGGCGGTCAAGCGAGAAACGAATTTTATGGACGACACCCTCCCTGTCAATGAAAACCTTCGCCTAAACAGCCAAAAATCAAAAAAATTTTTGCCCCTCATCGTGCAAAAACGAACGATGCGCCCATCCGCCGGCGGTTATTCAGTTGCCAGGGCGCGCTCCCATGCTGACAATATGTGGCGCCGGTTATTCGGGCTGCTTAAGGAGGCATTATGAAAAAGTGGATTGGTCGCGCCGTTCTCGCTGTCGTGGTTTTAATCGTCCTGGCGGTGGTCATCGTCTTCCTGGCCCTGAATTCAATCGTCCGATCGGCCATTCAAACCCAGGCCACGGCCTCGCTAAACGTACCCACCACCCTCGATTCCGCCGATGTCTCCCCGTTTGGCGGAACTGTCCAACTTACCGGTCTTAACGTCGGCTCCCCGCCCAATTACACCGCCCCCCACTTGCTCACCCTCGGCGGACTTAAAATCGCCGTGACCTACAGCCAAATGACCGGAAACCCCATTCGCATCAACAAAATTGAAATCGACAATCCCCAACTCGTCGTCGAACAAGCCAATGGCAAACTAAATCTCCAGGCCCTCATGGATCAATCTCCCAGTTCATCCAGCTCCACGCCCGCCCCGTCGTCGTCCTCCTCCCAGCCGATGAAACTGATCATCGACGAACTGGACGTTAACAATGCGCAGGTGAGTTTACTCGCCGGCTTGCCGGGTCTTTCCAATCCGATGAACGTCACGGTTCCCTCGCTCACGCTGAAAAATATCGGCAACTCCGACAATGCGCAGAACGGCGCCGCCATCAAGGACGTGGTCATGCAGGTCGCCACCGCCCTGGCCGGGAAGGCCGGTCAATCCGCCGGCTTGAGCAAACTGCTCAATAGCCAACTCGCCCAGCTGGCGCCTCAATTGGGCCAGTCCTTCAGTTCGCAATTTCAGGACGCCGTCGGATCGGCCGGCGGCGGTCTGGGCAATACTTTAAAAGGGGCCGGACAGGGAATCTCGCAAGGTTTGAGCGGCTTGTTAAACTCCGGCGGCAAGAACAGCCAATAATCGGCACCGGAGAAAAAATATGCGGCGAGGATGGTGGCTGAGCGGCGCGATCGTAATGCTCTGCACCTCGGCCCTCCTCGCCCGCCAGGGAGTCGTTCGCACCGACGACGGCCGCGTCATCGAGGGAGACGTCTCTGAAGATCCCACCAGCGGATTGGTCACCATCAACATTGGCTCCGCCCAGGTCCAGGTCGACCGATCCGACGTTCTCGCCATCGAATACGGCGACGATGTCGCCAAACAATTCGCACAGCGGCTCGCCCAGCTTCCCGCCTCGGATATTCGCAGCCGCCTCGAACTTGGACGATGGGCGCTGGACAAAGATCAATACGACCTCGCCCGCAAAGCCGCCAACGAGGTGCTCAAAATCGATCCCGGCAACGACGACGCCATGACCCTCCTCGATACCATCGAAGCCCAGGAAACCCTCACCCAGCACAAAACCGACGCCATCCCGCCCCAAGTTCCCGCGGAGCCGCCGGCCAACGCCGCCCCCGCGCCGGTCCCGACGCGCACCGGAATATTTCTTTCGGACGATCAGATCAACCGCATTCGCCAATTCGAGCTGCGCCCCGACGACGCCGTGCGCGTCTCCTTCGATCCCGGTGTTCGCGAAGACTATCTAAAACTCAGCGGCGACAACCCCGAGGATTTCGCGGCCCTGGACGCCGTCGGCCAGGCCGAGCGCATCATCGCCCGGGGCGACATGAACCTCAGCGCCGGCGTGAAAATCCTCAGCGATCCGCTCTCGATCGACGATTTTCACCGCCGCATCCAGGTCAGGATCATCGTCGGCTGCGCCGCCTCGGGTTGTCACAGTGAAGGCACATCCACAAGCGCCGGCGATTTTTATCTCTACCGCGAAGCCTCACAGACCCCCGCCATGATGACCAATTTCTATATCCTGCAGCAATACCGGTTGAAGTTGGATACCAAGCCCTCGGTCTGGGGCGCCGGCCCGGTCGAATGGCGCATGATCGACCGCATCCATCCCGCTCGATCGCTCCTGGTCCAATACGGCTTGCCGCCCGCGATGGCGGAAGTTCCGCATCCCCCGGTCGCCGGCTGGCGACCCATGTTCGCCGGGCAGCAGGATCCGCAGTACACCCTGATGCTGGATTGGATCGGCCAAACCCTCCGCCCCATGGACCCCGATTACGGATTTCAATTCTCCTTACCCGCCGCCACAGAGCCGGCGACGGATCCATAACAAGGCAACCCCCATGTCTCCCCCTATTTTCCTGATCTTTCTCATCTCGCTGACGGTGGTGGCGGCCATTGCGCAGCTCAAAGCCGTGCGCCTGCGCCGAAAGCGCCTGCGCCGCCTCGCCGGGCAATATCAGATGCATTATGCCCCTGCCGACCGACTCAAACTGGCCGAGCGCATCGCCGGAAAACTTCCCATGCTCGGGGCCGCCGACGTCCGGGTCATGGACCTTATCTTCCGAACCGAAGGCCATCGGCACCGATATCTCTTCACGGTCGAATTTGGCGTGGGCGTCATCCGCGGCAAACGCCGCCGCCACCGCGTTGCGGGCTTCGACGAACCTGTCCACCGCAGCTCTCATCCGCCGGTCCCCTATGAGTTAACCCTCACCCTTGCCCCCGAAAGCCTGCGGCTAATCGACGCCTACACCTATGTCCTGAAAAAACTCGTCCCGTCGCAGTCTCTCCCGCCCGTCGTATAATCCCCTGCGAATGAAACAACTGACCATTTTGGGCGTAGGCTTGCTGGGCGGCTCCATCGGTTTGGCCGTTCGCGCCGCCGATCCAACTTGCAAAATCGTCGGTTTCGGCCACCGCCCGCAAACCCTGCAGAAAGCCCAGGAAATCGGCGCCATCGATCGCGCCGAAACCGATCCCGCGGCGGCCGTCGCCGGTTCCGACCTGGTCATCCTCTGCACTCCGGTCGGCGCTTTCGAAGATATCCTGCGGAAAATCGCCCCGGCGCTCGCCCCCGGATGCCTGCTAACGGACGTCGGCAGCACCAAGCGTTCCGTCGTAAAACTAGCCCATTCGATCCTGAAGAAGGGGACTGAATTCGTCGCCAGCCATCCCATCGCCGGCAGCGAAAAACGGGGCGTCGAATACGCCCGCACCGATCTATTCCGTCATCACCTCTGCATCGTCACCCCGACGCCGGCCACGCCGCCGGCCGCGCTTCATCGCGCCCTGGAATTCTGGCAATTGCTCGAGATGCGCGTCGTGCAACTCTCCCCCGAGGACCACGACCGCCTCATGGCCGACGTCAGCCACCTGCCCCACCTGCTGGCCGCCGCGCTGGTGGCGATGCAAGAGGAACAATCTCTCGATTTTTGCGGCCGCGGATTTCTGGATACCACGCGCATCGCCGCCGGGGATGCCGCTCTCTGGCGCGACATCCTCCTCGACAACGCCGACAACCTCCGCTCGGGCGTCGCCCGACTCCAGGAACAGCTTCGCCAGGTCATGACACTTCTTGAAGCAAAAGACCGGGAGCCGCTGCGACAATGGCTCGCCGCGGCCGCCGAGCGCCGCGAAAAAATCGTCGAGCGAAAACTCCGCACGCAAAAGGACTAAGAGCTTCAAACAAAATGCACCACAGAGGAGAATCACAGAGGGCACAGAGACAGGAATTTTGTTTGGAAAACGAATCTCTCTGTGTCCTCCGTGTTCTCTGTGTCCTCTGTGCTGGTTCTTTTTGTTAGAGCCTCTAAGTCTTTGCCGAGCCAAGAACGAAATAGAGCACCGGACCCAGCAGCGGCAAAATCAGCACGAGGATAATCCAAACCAGTTTCATCCCCGCTTCGCCGCCCCCTTTAACGATCAGATAAATCGTGTAAATATCCAGCACCAGAATCAGCAGTCCAACGATGCCGTACATAAATCCTCCATCGGTTGAGTTTGTTCCCCTCTAAGACAACAACCCGGGCGGCAAACCCATGTCCGCCGCCGCTTTCTCCATCTCCTGCTTCATGTATTCCGCGGCCCTCGCCTGGGCCGCCCGCACGGCCGTGGTGATCAAATTCGCCAGCAAATCGACGTTCGACGTGTCCACCTTGCTCTGGTCGATGCGAATCTGCAGCAACTCGAGCCGGCCATTTACGGTGGCCGTCACCCGTCCATCCCCCGAATCCGCGGTAATTTCCTTCCGGCCGAATTCCTCCTGCATGGCCGCCATTTTTTCCTTCATCAAGCGTCCCTGTTTCATCAATTCGCCAAGGCCGCCCAGATTTTTCAGTGCGTCAAACAAGGGAACTCCTTTCATTCGCAGCGAATAATTTCCCCGCCAAATTCCTTGAGCACCGCCTGCACCAGCGGGTCTCCGCGAACCTCCGGCGGAATCTCCACCGAAACGCGCGGCGGCGGCGGCGGTGGGGGCGCCACGTCTTCGCCGGTATCCTCCGGCACTTTCGCCGGAAGGGGCGCGGCAACCGACCCCTCCTCCGCCGGCGCCACTTCAAATTTCAATTCCACCGGCCGCCCGCGCAATTGTGAAAGCGTCCGCCCGATGATCTCCCGTTTCCCATTGGAAGCCCACGCCTTGGCGAATGTCTCCCCGCCGCTTTTGAACCGAATCACCGCCCGGCCGTCACTGAGCGATTCCAGCGAAGCCAAACTCAAACCAGCCGCCAGCGCCGATCCATGCGGCTTAAGCATGGCGATCAACCGCGGCCAAATTTTCAAAACGTCGTCATCCTCAATGGGAACAATGGAGGGCTCGCCTGCATTCTCCGTCTCGCCGGTATTCTGGCTTGAGGGCAAAGGTGAGGCGCGGAATTGCGAGGGTTGTAAGTTCTGCCCCTCACCCTGACCCTCTCCCCGTGGGTACACGGGGAGAGGGGATGATTCAGGAACTTCTACCGGCCCGAGGGGCTTTTTTTTTATGTCCCCTGAGAGCAATTCGTCAATCGACTTAAATTGGTCCGCCAGCGCCAGGCGGACCAATGTCGCGTCCATCAGGGCCCGCCCCGTCTGATTCGACCGCAAATTCCGCCGCAATTCCTCCAGAATGACGATATCCTGCGCCAGGACGACCGGATCAAATTTTTTGGCCTGCGCCGATAATTGCGAATCCCGCGGCAAATCCAGCAATTCTCCGCCCGCCTCCGGGCCGCAGGTGCGCAAAATCAGCAAATTCCGAAACTGATCGCTCAGCGCCGAAAGCAGTGTATCCGCGGAAAGCCCATCGGAGATCATCCCATCCACCCGCGACAAAACCGCTTTCACATCCCCGGCCCCGATCGCATCCACCAGCTCATGAGTCAGTTGCGCCTTGGGCAAACCCAGCATCTCCTCGATCATCCGCGCCGTCAGCCCTTTTTCCCCCAGACTCAGCAGCCGATCCAGCAGCGATAGGCTATCCCGCATCGACCCCGCCCCCGCGCGTGCTACTAGCGCCAGCGCCTCCTCATCCGCCTCGATCTTCTCCTGCTTGCAGATAAATTTCAGATGCCCCGCGATTTCCC
>Ga0181531_10002452_pt1 | contig 11590 bp, 12 predicted proteins | sample PEATcosm2014_Bin_38_FD_119743 | JGI IMG/M metagenome (GOLD analysis project Ga0181531, IMG submission 119743) | Peatland microbial communities from MTU Mesocosm Facility, Houghton, MI, USA - PEATcosm2014_Bin11_10_metaG | ecosystem: Environmental > Terrestrial > Soil > Wetlands > Peat | place... | reverse complement strand
GTTGATGGCGATCAAGGCCAGCGTGATCACCGGCCAGCGCCGGGCGGTCATGTTTTCGTGGCCGATAGGAAGAAGCATTTATGATCGCCTCAGTCGCGAAAGCGGCACCATAGAAAAAGCTTGCGTTAGTTTAGGTTTGTTTTGGGTGTATTCCCAGATGACAGGGGGATGGAGCTAATCTTTAGTAACTAGAAAGCGAGCCAAGCATTCGCACGGATTTCACGGATGCTTCTCTTACGATCACAGGTCCTAATTGATTTTGCGGTTTATCCGAGCGAAGCCGTGTAAATCCGTGGCAGTGATTTAATCCGCGGCAGCTTCCATTGCCGCGGTGGCGCGTCCCACGGGCCGCAGGAACGCGGTGCGTTCCATTTCGAAAGCTTCCAGGTTGGCTCCCATAGTGTGATCATTCCAGCCAAGAACCGCGCCGATACGCAGGGCCGCTTCGCGACTGCATGATTCCGACCAACAGGCACCCAGCGCCACCGGCACGCGCCGCAAGAGCGCGTCGCCCAAAGTCATGGCACATTCGCGTCGATAGGCCTCCACGACTTCGGCGATGACGTGCGAGGTATGCGGACAGATCGGCGCCCGCAGTTCGGCGCTCACCAAGGCCATGCGGGCAATATCGGCGGCGCGTTTGCCGTGCCATTCCACCATGCCGCGCGCCGTCTCCTCGCTCACGGCTCCAATGCGCGCAATTTCGATCACTGCGTCGTCCAGCATGGGATCAAGCGCGTTTCCCTGCGCCATCGCCATCGTATTCGGCTCTGTTGCCGGCAATCCGATTTTTCGGGCGCAATCGCGGGCCAGGGATGCGGCGGTCGTCAGCTTACCGCCGATCACCGAAATCATGCGGGCAGCGCCGTCATCCGTATGGTCGTGAAGGATGTGCTGCCGCGTCACGGCCGAAGGACGATTGTTCGGCGAATAAGGCAATGGACGGATTCCCGCAAAAGCATGCTTCACGTTCTGCGCCGAAATCTTCGCCTTGGGAAACAGTTGCGCCACCGAGCGCACCAGATAATTGATCTCGTCCGCGGAGGGAACGGTTTTCGCCGGGTCGCCGCTGTCGGCAACTTCTGTGGTTCCTACCAGAACTTGATCGTTCCACGGCAGAACGAAGATGGGACGGCCATCGACTGCCTCGGTATAAACCGCTGCATTGGGCGAACCCGAAAAGCGCGCCAGAACGATGTGCGAACCGCGCAGGCCGCCCAGCATGGGCTTGGCCATGCGGACGGAAGAGCGCTGGCAGACGCGGTCGGCCCAGGGACCACTGCAGTTGATTACCCAGCCCGCGTCGACGCGCTGGTCGCGTCCTGTGATCTGGTCGCGCAGCAGCACGCCGCGCGTGCGCCCGTGGGCTACATCTACTGCGAGCGCTTCCATGTGATTACGGACGATGGCCCCGGCATCAACGGCTTCCATCAACCACTCGGCCACCAGCCGTTCGGGAAATTCACACTGCGCATCTTCGTAGTTGAAGAACGACCAGCGATGCCCGGCATCGAGCGCGCGCTCCAGCTGCTTCACTTCTAATGCAGTGGATTCTTTGCTGGGCGGCTTTCCGGCCATGCGCTGGTAGAGCCACAACCCGGCGCGGACTTTCATGGCGCTACGCTGGCTGGTCTCGTTCAAGAGCAGGAGAAAGTGCATGGGATGCACCAGATGAGAGCGCTCGCGCAGCAGTTTCTCGCGCTCGCGCAGCGATTCGCGAACCAACCCCAGTTCACCATGCTCGAGGTAGCGCAGACCTCCGTGGATAATGCGTGTGGAGCGGCTGGTTACTCCGGATGCGAAGTCGTTCTGCTCCACGAGCAACGTGTGCTTGCCGGCGCGCGCGCACTGCCGCGCCACGGCCACGCCATTGATGCCCCCGCCAATGACCACTACTTGAAAGTGCCGGTCTTCGAGTGACGCCCGTGGATTTGCGGTTAAGACCATGTTTTACCAATTGGATGCGGCGGAGCAGGTGTAGCTCAGAAGCTATTCGCTGCGGCTCACGCCCCTAGCCTACAGTGTGCACCGGGTTCGCGGCAGTGAGAAGGTAACTCTAGTACCGCAGGATGGCTGGCCAAAATCGTGCCTGACGTGACTGCGAGATTCTGAAACGTTCCGGCCCGGCGAAACGGTCGCCGGGCCGATGTGAAATATCTCCAGACTTCTGCGTCAGTTTATGCAGCTTTTCGCTCGGACTTCTTGTCTTCGACTTTGCCCTTGGAGAAAAGTTCGACCATCTCCCGGTTGAAAGCGCGAAGGTCATCGGGTTTGCGGCTGGTGACCACGCCGTCACTCACGGCTACTTCTTGATCTACCCAGTTGCCGCCCGCATTCTGAATGTCGGTTTTCAGCGAAGGCCATGAGGTGACGGTGCGTCCCTTGACCGCGCCCGTTTCCACCAGCATCCAGGGGCCGTGGCAGATCGCCGCAACCGGTTTTCGTTGGTCGAAGAAACTCTTCACAAAGCGCACCGCGTCGGGATTCATGCGCAACTGGTCGGGGTTCATCACTCCGCCGGGCAGGAGAAGCGCGTCATACTTGGAGGCGTCTGCGGATTGCAGTTCAACGTCAACTTGAACTTCCTTGCCCCAGTCTTTCTTTTCCCAGCCTTTAATTTTGCCGGCGGCTGGCGAAATGACTTGAGTCTTCGCGCCAGCCTCTTCCAGCGCCTGTTTCGGCTTCATCAGTTCCGACTGCTCAAAGCCATCGGTTGCCAGAATCGCTACGGTTTTTCCCTTAAGAGTACTTGCCATGGTATTCCTCCTTCGAATTGAGAAAATTAGGATGTACTTCTACGAGGTTGGATGCCTCGTTCACGTGGGCGGTTGATCGCGAATCGTTCTTGAAATCAAAGACTCGCGATGTCAGATTGCCCGCACGGCAGCGGCTCATTTAGAGTGGTTGCCGATGTCCACTACGGGAGAACGTTTCGAACGTGCAGTCGCCATCATGAAGCGCCTGCGGGCTCCGGGGGGCTGCCCCTGGGACCGCGAGCAGACCTTTGATTCCATCAAGCCTTACACGCTCGAGGAAACGTATGAGGTCCTCGAGGCGATCGACAATCGCGACTGGGCGGAACTGCCCGGCGAACTCGGCGATCTACTGCTGCAGGTGCTCTTTTATTCGGAAATGGCCAAAGAGCAGGGGACGTTTTCGATCGATGACGTTCTCGACCGGCTGTCGCGCAAGCTGGTGGACCGGCATCCGCACGTGTTCGGCGATACGAAAGCTGATACCTCCGCTGACGTTAAGCGCAATTGGGAAGCGCTGAAGGTTGAGGAGAGAAAGAAGAGGGAAAGCTCGGGCACGGGGTACGACGCGGCGGGGAAGACTGCGCCATCGATTCTGGCTGGCATCTCTTCCTCCATGCCTTCGCTGCCGGAGGCGCACAAGCTTAGCTCGCGTGCAGCGCAGGTCGGCTTCGATTGGCCGAATATCGAGGGCTTGTTCGAGAAGCTGGGCGAAGAGACTGCCGAACTGCGGCAACATCTGCAGGAATTTCCCGCTCCGGGGCCGCGCCCTGAGGGCCGCGGGGTGGCTGGTTCCGGGCGCCAGATTATTTCCGAAGACTTGCAGGTGCGTTTGGAAGAAGAAGTGGGCGATCTTTTCTTTGTGCTGGTCAACATTGCGCGATATCTCGCGCTCGATCCCGAATCCGCGCTGCGCAAGACCAACCGCAAATTCCGCCGGCGGTTTCAGTGGATGGAGCGGAGACTGCACGAAAGCGGCGCAACTCCTGAGAGTGTTTCGATGGAGGAGCTGGAATCTCTTTGGCAGCAGGCAAAGAAAGAAGAGAAGCAGCCGTGAGCGCACATGCCATCGTGATTCGGCGCTGTCAGGGACTCGAGGAGTTGCGGGCGTGCGTTACCTTGCAGAAGGAAATCTGGAACTTCAGCGATGCAGAACTGGTCCCGCTGCGCATGTTCGTCGTTGCGGAAAAAGTTGGCGGGCAGGTGATGGGAGCTTTCGACGGCAGTGAGATGGTTGGCTTTGCGCTTTCGGTGCCAGGCACGCGTTCGGGCCAAGTTTATCTTCACTCGCACATGCTGGCGGTCCGCAAAGAGCACCGCAATGGCGGACTGGGCCGCCGCCTCAAGTTATTGCAGCGCGAAGACGCGCTGGCCCGCGGCATTGAACTCATTGAGTGGACGTTCGATCCTCTCGAGATCAAGAATGCTTATCTGAATGTGGAGAAGCTGGGAGCGGTCACGCGGCGCTACAACATCAATCAGTATGGAATCACGTCGTCGCCGCTGCAAGGCGGGCTGCCCAGCGATCGGCTGATTGCCGAGTGGTGGCTGAAGTCGAAGCGGGTGGAAACTTTGCTGGCAACCGGGAAGAACCCGGCGTTCAACCAGCAGGACGCGATTGATGTTCCCGCGCAGATCTACGAGTGGAAGGCTACGTCGGAAACGCGAAGCCAGGCGCAGCAGGTGCAGGAACGCAACCGCGAGCAATTTCTGCGGGCATTCGACGGTGGGCTTGCCGTGCTAGGCTACGAGCGCGATGCTGCCGGCAACGGTAAGTTTCTGTTGGGTAACTGGGATGAGGATTGGTCGTATGCTTCGGAAGAGGCTAGTACCTAGTACCCAGTACCTAGTACGGAGAAATGCAACAAACGGGAAGATCAGGCGAAATTGCGGCAGCGCATTCCGGGGCACTGGGTACTAGGTACTCGATACTAGATACTGCATTATGAAGATTGAAGCCATCACACTTCGCGAGATTCATATGCCGCTCGTCCATTTTTTTGAGACGAGTTTCGGGCGTACCCATAGCCGCCGCATCATTCTCGTCACCGTGCATTGCGAGGGAGTTGACGGCTGGGGCGAATGCGTGGCCGGCGAAGATCCGTTTTACAGCAGCGAGTGGACCGAAAGCGCGTGGCTCACGCTTCAGCGCCATCTTGCCCCCGCCATCATCGGGCACACCCTCCATTCCGCCCGCGATTGTGCGGCGTTGCTCGCACGGGTGCGCGGTCATCGCATGGCCAAAGCGGCGATCGAGAACGCGTTGTGGGACGCCGAGGCAAAACAAAAAGGCATACCGCTGTGGAAACTTCTCGGTGGTACGCGAACGGAAATCGCCTGCGGAGTCTCCATAGGCATTCAGGATTCTGTCGAGCAGTTACTCGACAAAGTCGAAATTGAACTTGCCGCTGGCTATCGCCGCATCAAAGTGAAAGTGAAACCAGGCTGGGACGTGAACGTGCTGGAGAAAATCCGTTCGCGCTGGGCCGACATCACTCTCAGTTGCGACGCCAACTCCGCGTACACGCTCGATCAGGTCGAGCACCTGCGCAGCTTCGATCAATTCAACCTGCTGATGATCGAACAGCCGCTTTGGGACGACGACATTTTCTATCATGCCCGCCTGCAAAAAGAACTGCGCACTGCGATTTGCCTGGACGAGTCAATCGTCAGCGCGCGCACGGCGGCGATTGCGGTCGAGACCGGCGCGTGCCGCATTATCAACATCAAGGTCGGCCGCGTTGGCGGATTCAGCGAAGCTAAGAAAATCCATGACATCTGCCACGCGCAGAAAATTCCTGTCTGGTGCGGCGGCATGCTCGAATCCGGCATTGGCCGCGCCCACAATGTCGCGCTTTCCACGCTCGAGAATTTCAGCCTGCCCGGAGATGTTTCGGCGTCGAAGCGCTACTGGAAGGAAGACATTATTGAACCGGAAGTGCGGGTTTCGCCGCAAGGGATGATCGCGATCAGCGACCAGCCGGGAACGGGTTATCGAATCAGGGAAGAACTGATCGATAAGTTGACGGTAAAGAAGGAAACGTTGCGTCGGGGTGCATGACGCAGCCTGTCGAGATACGGCTAATGGGAGCCGTTTTCTGCCTTGGTCGCTTGGGCGCTGCTTTCCGCAAGGCGGGCTTGTTCCGCCTCCAGCATCTGAACGCCTTTGGCAAACGTGGTGTCGGCAGGCACGCGCTGGAAGTTGCTGAATACTTCGTCCGAGCGGATGACGATAGTCTTGAACAAAAGGACCTTTCCGTTGAAGTTCAGCACCATGCGCGAGATTTCCCACGAACCGTCTGCCAGCGATTTCTGCTCCACCAGAAAACGCCCGCCTTTGTCGAGATGTCCGAGGATCCCCCAGCCAAACGAAACTTCCTTGAAGAGCGTGCCGTCGATTCTGGCGATCCGGTGCGCTTCAGAATCGATGAGGACAATCCCGCTCATGCCCAGTAGAACCTCTTCGACGTGCGACGGTGGATGGTAGGAGGGATTCGGCTGAAATTTAAGACGCACCAGGCGTGCTCCCTCACGCCCCAGGGCGGCCGTGCCAGGTTCCGAACCGTCATATTCGAACACGAAGGCATCCGGCAATGCCTTGACGATGGAGAGAGTATGGTCGGCCTCTTCTCTCTCTTGCCGCCGTTTGTGTTCTAACTGCTGCGGATTGTTTAGCAGCCCAGCGAGTCGTCCCTCTTCGCCTTGCAGTTGTTCGGGAGTGAGGGGCTTATCGTTGTAGGCAATCGTCATACCCGCCATGGCCTCTCGCGTTTCCACGTAGATCCGGGTCTGCGAGCCTTGAGCAGACGTTTTGTGGTCGCGGAACATGTGCTTTATGGAGTTGTCATTCGCGGCGGCTGTCTCTCGCGCTACCGCGGCGCGGACTAATTCGACTGGGGCAGTGGGAGCATTCTGGACAGAACTCTCCTGCGTACACGCTGGCCGCGCGCACATTCCCATAAACAGGACGATCGACGATAAGGCCGCGACGATCCGGAAAAGCATTTCCGAGCCTCCCCAACCACAACCTAACATTTTAAGTGTAACAAGCGCGGTCACACGCTTCTATACAGCGGACATAGTACGAAAGGGCGGATGAAAGGACCGGGTTCGCCGCTTGCCGCACACTCGTTGCCTTGCGTATATTCGTTGCGGTAGCACGTTCCCGGGTTTATCTGAGTTAGTATTGAATCAGATGGCATCGAGAATGTGGAATCAGGAGATCGTCCTATGAGCGCACCCGCCAGCGGGTTGGCACAAATTGGCAAGTCGGTGTTCGTCAAGGGCGAACTCTCCGGCAGTGAAGATCTATATGTGGATGGCCAGGTCGAAGGCAGCATCGCTCTCAAGTCCAATAGCCTGACGGTTGGGCCAAACGGCCAGGTTAAGGCGAGCGTTGAGGCCAAGGGCGTGGTGGTGCAGGGCAAGCTGGAGGGCAATATTCAGGCCAGCGATCGGGTCGAATTGCGTAAGTCCGCAATCGTCACCGGCGACATCACCACCCAGCGCATTTCCATTGAAGAAGGCGCGTACTTAAAGGGCAAGGTGGATATTCACCGCACCGATGTGAAGTGACCGGCTGCGAGAGTTTGAGGCCCGGACAGTTACGCCAACGGAGTTAAGAAGTCAGGATGTCGTCAGTCTCACAGAATTTCATGAAACTTTTTCGCGGTTCATCCGGTTCGGAAACCGTTCCGGCGCAGGGCGCGCACAAGTTGACCCGCCGCTCGAGCGGCTTGGGCGAGCTATCGCGCACCTGGGAATCGACCGAAGGCCTTTGCGTTCTGGATCTGGGATCGACCTCGCCCACCAACATTCACCACTTCACCGAGCGCGGCCACAGAATCTACAGCGAGGATTTACTGACGGCCTCGACCGATCCTGAACTGGTCACGAAAGACGAGAACGGCGTTGCGGCTCTCGACAGCCGCAAATTTCTTGCCGATAACCTGGTGTATCCCGCGGCTCACTTCGACGTGGTGCTGTGCTGGAACCTGCCGGACTATCTCGATGAGAGCCTGGTAAAGCCAGTGGTGGGGCGGCTATGGTCGGTGCTGAAACCGGGCGGGATGCTGCTGGCTTTCTTCCACACCCGCGATGCTGGTCCGGACTCGCCTTGTCACCGCTTCCACATTGTTGATGCCGACACGCTTGAAATGACGAAAATTGTGCTTCGCCGGGACGCGCGGCGGAGTGCTTCTGGGATGGCGAATACTCCGTCGGATGGCTTCCAGTTGCAGCGTGTGTTCAACAACCGCCATATCGAAAACCTCTTCCGTGACTTTGCCTCGATCAAGTTCTTTCTCGCGCGCGACAACATCAGGGAAGTGCTGGTGGTTCGCTAGGCGGGATCTATTCGTTCTGCGGGACCCTTCCACACAATCACTCCCATGCGGAAGAGATAATGACGCGAAATTTCCACGTGCCCGCCCGATTGCGGTAATGCGGACGCGAGCACGCTGCGAATCTCGTCCGGAACATAAGCCCGCCGCACTGAGGTGAGGCCGTCCAGCCAGGCTATGCGGCTGCGCATCAGCGGAAAGCCGGCAAAGGCCAAAGCCAGATGCACGGGATGCCGGATGAGGTCGTTGATCAGCACAGCGCGCCGGCACACTCGTAACGCCTCGCGCGCGAACCCTGACAGTTGCTGCGTGTCCAGATGATGAGCAAAGAGGTTGCAGCTCACCAGATCGAAAGCCTCGTCGCGGAAAGGCAGGCCGAGGGCATCGCCTACCACGCCGTGAATTTGTGAAATGTGATTCCCCCGAGGTAGATGAGACTGGGCGCGGTCCAGCAGCGTTACATCCAGAGTGATTCCGCGCCGCGCCAGCCTTTGCCGCACTAATTCCGGAACTTCCCCTAAGCCTGCCGCGACTTCCAGCAGGGAAAGTGTGTTTGTCCCGGTAGCTCGCGCCACGCTTTCCACCATCTGTTGCGTGGTGGCAACTCCGCCGAACCAGCGGTTGACGCGGCCCATATCCCGCATCGAAGTCTCCACGTCGGCGGGAGAGCAGGCGTCGGAATCGAGAATCTCAGGAGCGTCGACTCGCTGCATAGGAGTTGGTCCGGTCCTTACGCAGAACCGGCGGAATCCACTACACAGTGTTAGCGCGGACTTCGTAGTGCGTTGCCACCGGTTCGATTTTGCAGAACAGCTTTTTGGCTTCGGGCTCGAAGACCGCTACTTCGTAATTGGGGCCTGCAAACCGCTGCACGGCTTCCAGGGACTCGAACAAATTGACCACCACAAATTCGACTTCCTCTGAAGCATCTTTACGAAAAACATATCCCCCGTTATAGCCTTCAATTTTTTTCAGCTCCGGGAGTACCGTTTCCTTTAACAATCGTTCATAGGAGTCCGCATCCTGCAGTTTTGTCCAGCCGCGCCAATGACGAGCAACCATGTCCACCTCGAAGGGAAATATATATTCCGTTGAAATTAGCAGCTGGACCTATTCCTGAGGATCGTCTTTCAAACCTCGGCCAGTTCTTCTTCCAGCAATTGCTTGTTATACAGGTCGCTGTAGTAGCCGTTCAAGGCGAGGAGTTCGTCGTGCGTGCCCGATTCCACGATGCGGCCCTCGTGCAGCACGGCAATGCGGTCGGCATTGCGCACTGTGGAAACGCGGTGGGAGATGAAAATGGTCGTGCGGCCCTGCATTACTTCGCGCAGGTGATTGAGAATTTTATCTTCGGTGTGCGTGTCGACGCTGGAGAGCGCATCGTCGAGAATGAGAATGCGCGGGTTGCGAATCAAGGCCCGCGCAATCGCTGTGCGCTGCTTCTGTCCGCCAGAGAGCGTGATACCGCGCTCGCCTACCATGGTTTGATATCGCTCGGGAAAACTCTCAATGTCGGCAGCGATGTTCGCGGCTTCGGCGGCCTGGTGAATCTGCGCGTCCGTAGCCGATTCCACGCCCAGGGCGATGTTTTCGCGGATGCGGTCGCTGAACAGAAAAGTCTCCTGGGGAACGAAGCCGATGCTTTTGCGCAAGGAAGCCAGGGAAAACTCGCGGATCGGACGGCCGTCTATCAGCACCATCCCCGGCGCTGCGTCATAGATACGCGGAATCAGATCGATGAGCGTAGTCTTGCCGGAACCGGTCGGACCAACAATTGCCATGCTGGTGCCCGCAGGAATGTGCAGGTTCAGATCGCGCAGCACGGGCTTGCCGTTGAAGGCAAAGTTCAGCCCGCGAAATTCGATTTTGCCTTCCACGGGAAGATCGCGGGCTCCGTGATCGTCTTCGATCTCGGAACGCTCTTGCAGAATCTCATTCAGCCGAATTACCGACGCCGTGCCGCGCTGGAAGATGCTGATCACCCAGCCCAGGGCGATGATGGGGAACGTCAACTGCATCATATAGAAATTGAAGGCTGTAAAGACCCCAATGTTCATGCGGCCTGCCAGAACTTCACGGCCCCCGATCCATAGAACAAGGACCATCGCCAGGCCGAGCATCAATTCCAGAGTGGGCCCGAGCATGCCCAACAGCCGCACTAATTTCAGACTGCGCCCAATGTATTCCTGATTCGCGGCTTCAAAGGAGTCGATCTCCGCCTCTTCCTGGACATACGCGCGGATGAGGCGGGCGCCGGAGAAATTTTCCTGCGCCCGCGCCGATATATCGGAAAACATAGCCTGCACTCTCTCGAAGCGCTCACGAATGCGGCGGCCCAAGGACTGCACCACGACGCTTACGACGGGCAACGGGAGAAAGGCATAGAACGTCAGCTTTGGACTTCTGCTCACCATAAACCATAACGCCAGTGCGATGAACACCACGGTGTTCGCCGAATACATGATCGCGGGACCGAGCAACATGCGCACCGCGTTCAAATCGTTCGTGACCCGGGCCATGATATCCCCGGTGCGCATGCGCTGGTAGTAGCGGTGAGAGAGCGTCTCGAGGTGCGCAAAAAGGTCGTTGCGCAGGTCGAATTCAATGTCGCGGGAGATACCGATCACAACCCATCGTGTAAGAAAAAGAAAAATGCTCCGCAGCGCAGCCAGCGCAAGTACCTCAAGGGCGAAAATCAAAAGCTTATGCCGGTTGATGCCTCCCTCCAGGCTCTGAGCGGCATTCCCGAGCACCCTCGGCAGGCCCGCCTGTGCGCCGTTGCTGATGACCACGCACAATGCACCCAGCAGAAAACCCCAGCGGTAGCGCTTGAGGTAAGGCAGCAGCGGGCGCATTGTTTGGGGAATCATGCAGTTGGAGTAGATGAAATTCTAGCAGGCGGGATGCAGGTGTTGGAGGGCGGAGGCTTTGCGGGAAGGGTTACGGGAAGGGTTACGGGAAGGGTTACGCGAAGGGTCTTCGGCGTTAGGTCTTGGGTGTCAGCTCTTAGACGTCACATTTTTCGCCGTCGGCGGTGCGGTGGGAAGGATGTCGCGCCCGAAGGCGACGATGCTAACTGCCGCCAGAACCACTCCCCAGGCGGCAAAGAAGATCCATCCGGCGACGAAGATGAATACCTGAGCGATATCCATGGCAAAACTCTCTGCGGATGCGCCAATGGTGCGGGGTCAAGCCCGTACTCAACCCCGCGCCACTGCTGCTTGCGCTCTACTGCTCTTGCGAAGGCGCGGGCGGCGCTCCCTGCATGTGTTGCTGCATGCGCGCTTCCCGGTTGGCTTCGAATTCCTTCATCTGGGCCTGCTGGTCCGGAGTGAGGATATGGAACAACTCGCTGTGAATACGGGTCTCTTCCACCTTCAACTGGACCAGGGTTTGCGATTGCGCCGCCACCAATGCTTGCACCTTGGCTTCATCGTAAGTTCCTTCTTCATACTGTTTGAGCTGCTGGTGCATGGTGCGCTCCTGCTGCATCAG
>Ga0181531_10002451_pt1 | contig 11590 bp, 9 predicted proteins | sample PEATcosm2014_Bin_38_FD_119743 | JGI IMG/M metagenome (GOLD analysis project Ga0181531, IMG submission 119743) | Peatland microbial communities from MTU Mesocosm Facility, Houghton, MI, USA - PEATcosm2014_Bin11_10_metaG | ecosystem: Environmental > Terrestrial > Soil > Wetlands > Peat | place... | reverse complement strand
CGTGGCCGCTGGTCGGGCAGATCGCCGCCGTCTCGGTCGGCATCGTCGGCGGCACAGCGGTGCTCGACCTGCCGTACGATGAGGACAGCCGCGCCGAGGTCGACATGAACGTCGCGATGACCGATGCCGGCGGCTTCGTCGAGCTGCAAGGGACGGCCGAAGGAGCGCCGTTCAGCCGTGCGCAGTTGGACGACCTGGTGACGCTGGCCGAGGGCGGGATCCGCACCTTGTTCGACGCCCAGCGCGCCGCCCTGGACCGTGGCTGATCGCCGCGACCGCCTGGCGGCGCTCGTCGCCGCCGTCGGCTCATTCCACCTCACCGATCGGGCGATGCGTGCCGCCCAAGCACGGATGACCGCCGCCCTCGAAGCCGGCGACCCCGACCCGGCGGCGGTGCGTGCGTACCTGACCGCCGTGCGCCGCTACTTCGAGCCGTACGAGCGCGAGGCGCAGGGTCAGCTGCGCTACGTCGACCGTACGCTCGAGCGCCTCTATCAGGCGCAGTACAATCTGAGCGCCGAACGCGGTGTGGTCGGGAAGCGGGTTCAGGCCGTGCGAGGCGTCCTCGACGCGCTCGCGGAACTGCGCGTCGAATGAAGGTCCTCGCATGAAGGTCTTCGAGAAGGTCGGCCGCGACACGTCCGACGTCTTCTCGTACGCGGGCGGGGTGATCGAGCTGCTCGGCGACGCGCTGCGTTTCATCGTGCCGCCGCGCATCCGGATCGGCGAGACCTTCAATCAGGCCTTTCTGCTCGGGGTGCAGTCGTGGCCGATCGTCCTGTTGACCTCGCTCTTCACCGGCATGGTGTTCTCGCTCGAGAGCGCGGTGCAAGCAGTGCAGTATGGGGTCGGCAACCTGGTCGGCGGCATCGTCGCCTACACGACGCTGCGCGAGCTGGGGCCGATGCTCTCGGCCGTGGTCGTCGCCGGCCGGACGGGCGCCGCGATCGCGGCCGAGCTGGGCTCGATGGTCGTGACCGAGCAGATCGAAGCGCTCCAATCGCTCGGGCTCTCGCCGACCCGCATGCTGGTGGTGCCGCGCTTGGTGGCCCTGGCGCTGATGGTGCCGCTCTTGACGGTGTTGGCCGACGTCGTCTCGATCCTCGGCGGCGCCTGGGTCGCGCACATCTACGCGCACATCTCGTACGACTCGTTCCTGCAGTCGATGCGCTCGACGGTCGACTTCGGCGACCTGCTCAAGGGCCTGATCAAATCGGTCGTCTTCGCCGTGATCATCGCGATCGTCGGCGCCTACCAGGGTCTCTCGACGCGCGGCGGCGCCGCCGGTGTCGGCAAGTCGACGACCAACGCCGTGGTCGTCTCGATCATCCTGATCTTCATCTTCAACTTCGCCCTCTCGTATCTGCTCTACGGGGGCAGCTGATGCCCGACATTTGGGCACGGCTCGAAAACGTCAGCGTCCGCTACGGGCCCAAGATCGTGATGGAGAACCTGACCCTCGACATCGTCGAGGGTGCGATCACCTGCATCATCGGCCTCTCGGGCGCCGGCAAGTCGACGACGCTGCGGCTGCTCAACGGCCTCAAACAGCCCGACAGCGGTCGCGTCATCGTCGGGGGACGCGACATCACGACCTTGCACGAACGCGAGTTGATCGAGATCCGCCGCTCGATCGGCTTCTCGTTCCAGTTCGCGGCGCTGTTCGACTCGCTCACGGTGGGGGAGAACATCGCGCTGCCGCTGCGCGAGAACACCAAGATGTCCGCGACCGAGATCACGCAGGCCGTTGCGCACACGCTCGAGTCGGTCGGCCTGGCCCACCTGGAGAACCGCTATCCGGCGGAGCTCTCGGGCGGGATGGTCAAGCGCGCCGGGTTCGCACGCGCCGTCGTGAGCAATCCCCACGCCGTGCTCTACGACGAGCCGACGACGGGACTCGACCCCATCATCACCCACGTGCTGACCGATCTGATCGTGACGCTGCGCCGGCGCCTGAACGGGACCGCCGTCGTCGTCTCACACGACCTGGCCAGTATCTTCCTCATGGCCGACTACATCGCGATGCTCTTCGAGGGAGCCATCGTCGCGTACGGAACCACCGAGGAGATCCGGCGGTCGGAGAATCCGATCGTGCAGCAGTTCTTGCAGGGGAGCGAGGTCGGGCCGATCCCGATCTGAATCGCGATGAATAGACAGGCCTTGGTCGGACTCTTCACCCTCGTCGCGCTGGCGGCGCTCTTCGGTACCCTGCTCGTTCTCGAGAATGTCGGGACGCAAGGGCGCTATCAGGTCGGCGTCCATTTCAAGTCGGCCGCCGGCCTGCACAAGGGCGCGCTGGTCTACGAGAGCGGCGTCGTCGTGGGCATCGTCGACTCGACCGTCCTCCAGCCCGATTTCACCGTCGATGTGATCATGGCGATCAACAACAGCGTCGACGTCCCGCGCAACGCGCGCTTCGTCATCCAAGCGCCGCTGACGGGCGACTCGTCGCTGGAGATCGTCCCGTTGGCCCACGACCAGGCCGTCGCAGCCAACGTCTTGCCGCGCCAGGTTCTGCCGATCGACCAGCAGCCGGTCGGGACCAACCCGGCGACGCTGCAAGACTTGCTCGACGAAGGCCAGGGCGAAGTGCGCCGCCTCGACGGGATGCTCGCGCAGCTCGAAGGCAGCGAACCCAAGCTGCTCAAGACCTTGCAGTCGGCGCTCGACAACGCGAACCAAGTCGCGGTGACGACCAACAAGACGTTCGGGAAGCTCTCGCAACGCATCGACTCGCTGACCGACACGCTGCAGCTCGCGTTGCAGCAGGGCAGCGCGAACTTGACCGACATGACCGCCCGGCTCGACGACGCCGTCAAGCGCAACAGCGGGCACTTCGACACCATCGCCGCCTCGCTCGACGCCTCGGCACGCGACCTCAACCACACCGCCGACCACATCAACGACCTCGCCTCCGACCCGCGCCTGAAGGCCGACATCCTGCAGGCCACGCACGGCCTGGCCGAGACGGCGACGACGTTCGCTTCGCTGGCGAACGACCTGCGCACGGTGACCGGCAATCCACAGACGCAAGCGCAACTGCGCGACACCCTGGCCAACGCCGACGCGGTGATGCAGAAGGCCAACTCGCTGCTCGGCCGCGTCGGCGGACGCTCCGCGGTACTCGGCGTCGATGTCGGCGCAACCCCGGCACCCGGCGCCACGTTCGCGCCCGGCACGACTGCGCCGGCCGGCGGCTACCCGATGCCGACCGGCTCTACGCCGCCGCACGTTGCGACGCAAGGCGATCTCAAGTTCCGGGTCGGCGATCTCGTGCACCAACTGATCGCACTGCAGGTACGGGTCTCGGAACTCGACGACGAGGCGGCGAGCGCGAATTCCTCGCCCTTGCTCACCCGGGACCGTGGTCCCTCGACCGACGTCAACGCGGTGTTCCTGCCGCACGGTTCGACGTCTTTCTACACCGGCGTCAACGACATCGGCGGCCCGTCGTCGAGCGCGAACTTCGCCGTGATGTCGCACCTGACGCCGAACCTCGTCGCCGGCGGCGGGATCTTGTACTCGCGCCTGGGTGTGCGGGCACTGTTCGACCCCGGCAAGACCGGCGTGGGCGTCGAGGGGCTGCTCTACGACCCGCGGCATCCGACCGCCGACGGCTACCTCAACCTCAAGCTCGGTGGCGGTTTGCAGCTGTTCGGCGGCGAGCGCGACATCCTGCACACCGGCCGCCGGACGGTGTTCGGCCTGCAGCTGCAACGCTGACCGCGTGATCCCGCTGTGGGGGGATCGCCGGATCCCCATCACCGCGTGGAGCGTCTACGCGATCGTCGCGCTCAACGTGTGGGCATACGTGCAGGAGACGCACGCGCCGCACCCCGACGCGTTGATCGCAAGCTTCGCGGTGATCCCGTACGATCTGCGCCACGACGTCGTCTTGGCGCCGCCCTCGCCGCCGCTACCGGCGCTCACGCTGCTGACCGCGCAGTTCGTGCACGGTTCGCTCACCCACATCGGCTTCAACATGCTCTTCCTGCTGGTGTTCGGCCCCGTCGTCGAGTACCGCTGCGGACACGTGCGCTTCCTGGTCTACTACCTGGTCTGCGGGGTCGTCGGCGGGCTCGCGCAGGTCCTGGCCGCACCGGGAAGCCACGTTCCCGAGATCGGAGCCTCGGGTGCGATCGCCGGGGTCCTGGGCGGCTTCCTGGTCACCGATCCGTTCGCCCGCATCGACACGGTGACGCCGATCGGCTGTTTCCCGCTCTTCCTGCGGCTGCCGGCTCTGCTCGTGATCGGGGTGTGGGCGCTGGTACAGTTTCTCGCCGGTTACGGGGCGATCACCGCCCGGGCGGCGGAGTCGAGCGGCGGGATCGCGTATTTCGCCCACATCGGAGGTTTTTGCGCCGGCGTGCTGTTGATCGGAATCTTTGCCAAACGGACCGTAGGAGCGCGGCGCTGATGCGCGTCGGCATCGTCGGCGCGGGCGCGCTCGGCACGCTGTTCGGCCATCGACTGGCCGCTGCGAACGACGTCGTGCTGCTGGAGCGCCGCCCAGAGATCGTCGCCGCCGTGCGCGCCGACGGGTTGCGGGTCGACGGCGACGCGCGGCCGGCGCAGATCGCGAGCGAGCCGCGCACGCTGTACGACGTTCAGGTGCTGTTCGTGTTCGTACGCGCGACCGACACCCTGCGCGCGCTGCGCCCGTTTGCGGGTGAGCTGAGCCCGACCACGGCGATCGTCTCGCTGCAGAACGGCCTGGGCAACGAAGAAGCGATCAAGACGGGCTTGGGCGGCTCGATCCCGCTGGTGATCGGGGCGACCACCGAATCGGCGCTGACGGTCGGCCCGGGCGAGGTGCGGCGCATCGGCGAAGGGGTGACCGTGCTCGGCGCCGCCGGCGCCTCGGCCGAGGTCGTCAACCGCATCGTGCGCCTCGTCGGCGAGGCCGGGTTGCGCAGCAGCGCGGCCTACGACATCCGGCCGCACCTGTGGGGCAAGCTGATCGCAAACGCGGCCATCAATCCGGTCGCGGCGCTGCTGGACCGGCCCAACGGCGTCGTGCTCGCCGATGCGCACGCCGGCGAGGTCGCACGCTCACTGGCACAGGAAGCGGCCACGGTCGCCAACGCCATGCGCATCCCGCTGCCGTTCACCGATCCGTGGACGTACGTGCGCGGGATCGTCGAACAAACCGCCGAGCTGGACAACTCGATGCTCTACGATCTGCGGTCGGGCGCGCCGACGGAGGTCGACTTCATCAACGGCGCGGTGGTCTCGGCCGGTCGGCGCGCCGGCGTCCCGACCCCGTACAACGAGACCCTGGCCGACCTCGTGCGTGCGCGCGAGGCGACCCGGCCGTAGTCTGGGAGGACGCTCGGAAAGCGTTTAAGCTGGCGGTCCCGGGGCAGAAGTGCTCTCAGATTACCGTGGAACGCTGCACGCTCTTTCGCACGCTCTCTCTCTCGCTGCTCCTCGCGTTCGCGAGCGGGTGCGGTGGCCGCCATGCCAAGGCCGAGCCCTCACCGGCGCCCTACGTCGCGACGATCCTCGCACGTGCGGGGACGATCGATCCCAAGCTCGAGATCGCCGGGGTCATCGCGCCGTACCGTCAGGTCGGGATCGCGGCGAACCTCGCCGAGCCGATCACCGAAGTGGACGTCCAGGAGGGCGATCGCGTGCACGCCGGACAGGTCCTCGCGCGGCTGTTGACCGACGACCTCCAGGCGTCGCTGTCCTCGGCTGAACGGGTCGTGGCGGAAGATGTCGCGCACTTCAGCCAGACCTCGTATCAGACCAGCGCCGTCAACGCACAGGACGCCGCCGCGATCCGCTCCGCGCAGGCGACGCTGCACCAGGCGCGGGTCAACCTCGAGGGCGCGCGCACCGATCTCAACCGCTATCTGCAACTGCAGCGCCAAGGCTACATCGCCAATCAGACCGTCGATCAGCAGCGCACATCGGTCGCCAGCGACGAAGCCGCGGTCTACTCGGCACGTGCGGCCCTCAATCAGGCGATCGCGAACGCCAACGCCAACGGCAGCGGTGTCAACGCGGGCGAACAGCAACAGGAGCTGGCGGCTGCGCGCGAGGCGGCGAACGCCGCCGAGGCCAGCGCTGAACAACTACGCCGCGAGATCGCACGAGCCACGATCGTCGCGCCCGTCGACGGCGTCATCGACGCCGTCAACGCGAACCCCGGCGAATACCCTTCCGGACGTCAGCTCTTCACCGAAGAAGAGATCTCGCAGGTCTACGCGATCCTGCCCTCGTCGACCGCACAGGCGGTACAGATCCGCAACGGCGCCGGGGCCACGATCACCCCTGCCGCCAGCACCCGTCACGACCGTGGCCAGGTCGCCGCCGTGCTCGACCAAGTGCAGCCGGGCACGACGAATTTCACCGTCAAGGTGCTGCTCAACAACGCCGACGGCCATTTGCGCGCCGGCATGTCGGTCGACGGGATCGTCGACGAACCGGCACTCAGCGGCGTGCTCGTCCCGTTGTCGGCGTTCCTCGACGACACCCGCACCAGCGTCTACATCGTGAGCAACGGCGTCGTGCGCACGCAGACGGTCACGTACGTCAACGACGACGGCACCAATGCGGTCGTGACGGGCCTGGCGGCCGGGACGCGCATCGTCGAGAACGTCGAAACCGCGACCGTCGGCAACGGCGACAAGGTGACGCTGGATTCACCGGCGCCGCGACCCTCCGCGAGCCCGTAAATGCAGCTGACCCGGCTCTTCCTGCTGCGGCCGACGCTGGTCTTCGTCCTGGTGACCTTGACGTTGCTCGGCGGCATCTTGGCGCTGCGCAACCTGGTCGTCCAGCAGCAACCCAACAACGGGCTCCCGGCGGTTTCCGTGAACGCCGGCTACTCGGGCGCATCGACGACCGAGCTGGTCACCGAGATCGCGCAACCGATCGAAGACCAATTGGCCGGCACGCCCTATCTGGATCACATCAACACGACGATCCAAACCGGGTCGGTCAGCATCACGGCGTCGTTCACGGTGCAGTCGACCGACACCGAGAACATCGCCAACGTCGAGAAGGCCGTGCAGGCCGCCTCGCGCAGCCTGCCCTCGACGATCAGCTCGCCGACGATCCGCGTTTCGGACCCCAGCGAGCCGACCGTCGTCTCGCTGGCGCTCGTCTCGGCCAAGTATCCGCAAGCGGTCCTGGCGTCGATCGCCAACAACTCGATCGTGCCCGCCATCGAACAGCTGCCGGGCATCTCGAACGTCAACGTGACCGGGACGACACAGCCGGCGTTCATGGTGACCGTCAACCCCTCGCTGCTCGCGGCCGACAACCTCACCCTGACCGACGTCGTCAACGCGATCACGCCGAACAATATCCGTGCACCGGGCGGCTACGTCTACGGCGCCAGCCACGAGACGCAGCTCGACGTGCGCGGCGATCTGCCGAACGTGCAGGCGGTCGCGAACCTGCCGATCCACGTCACCTACACCGCGGGCACGGCTACCAGCACGAGCGGCGCAACCGGTGGCGCCGGCGCCTCCTCGGGCGGCGGCGGCGCAGCGTCCGGTGCGAGCAGCGCAGCGAGCGCGAGCTCCGACGCGAGCGGTGCGGCAGGGAGCGGGACGACGAGCAACACGGCTCCCGCACCCAACGTCACCGTCGCGCCGGCGCAGTTCGTCACCCCGCAGAGTGCCGGTGCCACGACGCTCGCGACCGCGGCCATGCCGCCGGCGCCGTCGAATCCGAGCGGGTCAACCGGAACCGCGTCGGCTTCGAGCGGCAGCACCGCGAGCCGTAGCACCGCGAGCGGCGGTACCGGGGGCGCCTTTGCCTCGGGGACGACGACGAACACCGGCGGCGGCGGCTCGAGTGCGGGCGGCGCGAGCAGCGGGAGCACCGGCAGCATCGTCAACTCGGAGAGCGCGGCGGCGACACCCGGGGTCGACAGCGCGGTGACGCCGGGGACCGTCAACTCCAACAGCGCAGCCGTTACCGCGTCGAGCGGCGGGGCCGCGCTGCCCTCGACCAGTTCGAGCTCGTACGGCAGCGGCGCCGGCGTGACGACCTCACCGCTCGTCGGTGCGTTGGATCCCTGGGCCGTGCCGAGCGCCGACAAGCGGATCTCCGACGTCGCGACCGTGATCGACAGCAGCGTCATCCAACGCGTCTGGTCCTCGCAGAACGGTCGCCCCGGCGTGACGCTGCTGGTACAGAAAGCCACCCAAGCCAGCGAAGTCACCGTCGCCAACGAGGTCATCGCGGCACTCCCCGGCCTGCGCGCGCAGTTCCCCGGCGTCGATTTCCAGCTCGCCCACGTGCAGGCGACGTATACCGAGCAGCAAGTCGAGGGTGTCGAACACACGCTGATCGAGGGGATCATCCTGACCGCGATCGTGATGTTGTTCTTCCTGGGCTCGTGGCGGAACGCGGTCGTCGTCCTGATCGCGATCCCGACCTCGCTGGGGGTGACGCTGTTCGTCATGATGACGATGGGACTGACGCTCGACACGATCTCGCTGATGGCGATGACGCTCGTCATCGGGATCCTGATCGACGATTCGACCGTCGTCCTGGAGAACATCGAGCGCCACCACGCCCTGGGCGAGGCCCCGGCCGACGCGGCGCTCAACGGCCGAACCGAGATCGGCTTGGCGGCGCTCGTGCTGACGACGGTCGACGTGATCGTGTTTCTGCCGATCATCTTCGTCGGCGGTCAGGTCGCGCAGTTGCTGACCGAGTTTGCCATCGTGGTTACCGTCGCGACGCTGACCTCGCTGTTCGTCTCCTTCACGATCACTCCGACGCTCGCCGGCCTGTGGTCGATGCGTTCGACGTGGAAACCCTGGCCGGCGATCCGCTGGTTCGATGCGCGCTTCAGCGCGCTGCGCACGCGCTACTCCGAGCGCTGGTTGCCGGTCGCGTTCCGCTATCCGTGGCCGTTCGTGATCGTCGCTGTCGTGTCGTGCGTGGTCGCGTTCTTGCTCGTTCCCACCGGCCTGGTCGGCGAAGAGTATCTGCCGCCGGCCGACCAGGGGATCGTCACCGTGCAGGTCACGTATCCCGCCGGCTATCCGCTGACCCAGACGCACGCGACGATGAACCGGCTCGAAGCCGCGGTGCGTCAGCTGATCCCCGCCAAGAGCTTGCAGTACGAGACCACCGTCGCCGGTGCGTACAGCGCAGCGTTCGGTGGCTTCGTCCAAGAGGGCAATGTCGGTCAGATCTCCGTCTATCTGTACGACGCGAACGACACCGAGAGCGTCGTCGACGTGTTGACCAAACACCTGACCGGGATGGTGCAGGGTGGACAAGTCGCCGTGACCGCGGCGACCGGCCAAGGCGGCAGCGCGCAACAGCCGATCGACGAGGAAGTCTCGACGACCGACGGTTCCGACCCGACTGCCGAGGCGGCGAAGATATTCGCGACCCTCAAGGCGACGCCCGGCGTGGTCGGCGCGCAGGACAGCGCGAGCAACGCGGCGCCGCAGATGGAGGTCGACTTCGACCGTCCACGACTGCAGGCGCTCGACGTGAGCGACGGAACCGCGGCCTCCGCCGTCGAGGCAAGCTTTGGTGGCGACGTCGCCTCGCAGATCGAGACGCCTGACCGTGGCCTCACCGACATCGAGGTCATCTACCCGACCGCCGCGCAAACCTCGCTCGCCGACGTGCTGGCGATTCCGATTCGGACGCAGGCCGGCGGCATCGTCCGACTGGGTGACGTGGCCTACCTCAAGTGGGCGCCCGCGCCGCTCCTGATCACGCGTGAAAACCGCGCCACCATCGTCCACGTCTCGGCCAACCTCGCGCCGAGTGCGAACCTCTCCGACGTCACCAACGACTTCCAAAAACGCGTGCAGGCGATGCACCTGCCCAAGAACGTGCGCATGAAGCCGGCCGCGCAAGGCCAGCAAGATCTGATGGGCCAAGCGCTGCGGACCCTCGGCGCGAGCCTGGCCATCTCGATCGTGCTGGTGTTTCTGGTCATCGTGGCGCTCTACAACAGCTATCGCACGCCGTTCGTGACCTTGTTCGCGATCCCGGTGGCGGCGATCGGCGGTCTGGGCGCGCTGTGGCTCACCCATCAGACGCTGAACCTCTACTCGCTGATCGGCACCGTGCTGCTCGTCGGTCTGGTGACGAAGAACGGTATCCTGCTGGTCGACTACGCCGACACCGTGCGTGAGCGCGAGGGGCGCTCGCGCCAAGAGGGCATGGCCGAGGCGGCGCAGACGCGGTTCCGCCCGATCATCATGACCACGGTCGCGATGATTGCCGGCATGCTGCCGCTGGCGCTGGGTTTGGAGCCCGGCGGCCAGCAGCGTGCGTCGCTGGCGATCGTCGTGATCGGCGGTCTGCTCAGCTCGCTCGTGCTCACGCTGTTCATCGTCCCGATCATGTACAACTGGCTCGCCCCGGCGACGCTGCGCGAACCGACCAAGTTCGCGAGCGACGCCCCGACGAGGACGCCCGCGCCGAGCAGCTAGACGGCGATCAGCGTGCGGCTGCGCGGCAGCGCGCGGACGAGCAGCGCGATCGCTCGCAGCAGTTCGTGGGCGCGGGTCGCGTCGTCGAGCCCGCTCGGCGGCGTGTCCAGGCCGTCGACGACGAAGGGGGCGCGTTCGAGTGCGTCGAGCTGCGGGATCGCGGCGAAAGCGGCGGCGCTGCGCGCCAGGCTCTCGGCATAGGCGCCCTCGATCCGCGCCAGCGCGTCGCGGGTGCTGCGGTTGTGCGCGGCGATCTTGTGCGCCTGATCGCGCAGCGAGGACGCGGTTTCGCGCAGCAACTGCATGCGCTCGCTCACGGCGGCGTCGAAGCGAGCCTGCCGCGCGCGGACGAGCTCCGTCTCCAGCGCGATGCCGCGGTTGCGTTCGGCCGAGCTCGACGAGCTGCGGCTGGCGCGTGCTTCGGCGAGCTGCAGACGTTCGAGCGCGGTGTAGTCGCTCTGGCGTTCGGCGTCGCGACGAATCGCCTCGGTGCGCTCGCGCAGCATCACGTCGAGCGCGGTGTCGGCCGAGAGGGTGGGTTGGGCGCGCCGTTCGACTGCCAGCCGGTCGCGGCGGCCGACCTCGGCGGTGCGGATCAGGGCCACCGCGCCGCGCAGGCTCTCCACCCAGCGACGATCGCCCGGCGCCACCGGTTGGCGCTCGAAATGGACCTCGGCGGCAAGCCGGAACGGCTCGTCGACGAGCAGCTTCCAGGTCGCCTCGCCGTCGTAGGCGCCGACCAGCCGGACCGCGCTCGCAATCCGAGGCAGCTGCGGAAAACGTCCGACGGTCGCCACCAGGCGATCTCCGCCGTCGACCACGACCAGCGTCCGCTCGGTGTCGATCGCGTGCGCGTAGACCAGCGTGCCGGTGTAGAGCCGGTCGACGAACGGGCGCGCATGGTCGATATCGACGTGACCGCGCATGTACGCAAGACGCCAGAGGTCGTCGCTCACGTCGCGAGAGACGCGAACGCCCAAGGCGTCAGTAATGCCGACCATGCCGGAAGCCATGCCGGCATCGTACGTGCGCTTGCACGGATTCCCACGTAACCGGCATCACAACGAGAAGAAGAAGGGGCCTACGTCACAGGCGCGTCAGGCCCGTCGGGGTGGAACTGATCGAACTCTGCGCGCAAGCGATTATGCGCGAGTTTCGTG
>Ga0181531_10002449_pt1 | contig 11591 bp, 8 predicted proteins | sample PEATcosm2014_Bin_38_FD_119743 | JGI IMG/M metagenome (GOLD analysis project Ga0181531, IMG submission 119743) | Peatland microbial communities from MTU Mesocosm Facility, Houghton, MI, USA - PEATcosm2014_Bin11_10_metaG | ecosystem: Environmental > Terrestrial > Soil > Wetlands > Peat | place... | reverse complement strand
TTCACCGATTTCGAAGAAATAGGACCATCGTTCGATTGAGGCCAATGGTCAGAATTCGTCTCTTCCTGTACAGGAAGGGTGTGATCCTGCTCGACCGGCGGTACCGATCTATTCCCACCTGCGGAGTTCGTCTCGGGTTCCAAGAAGTCTTCTGGATGGTGCTGAAAATAATGCAGAATTGCGGCCATATCCTCCGGCACATCCATTCCCTGTAGAAATGTTATAAAGCTTCGTGCAGAGGCCCCCAGGCGACGAATAACAGAGCTGAACTCTGGCTGCGATAGAAACCCGCGGGCCAGCAGACCGCTTGTGGCCCTCAGTTGAAGAACCATTTGTCCGCCATTCCAACTGGCTTCGGCGGATAGACGTAAAGCGAAGCAACCAAGAGCGTCGATCGATACCAAGCCGCAATCTTGCCACACGCCGGCAGCCCGGCAAGATACCTCGGAAGGCCCGGCAGGAAATGGTTCCACTACACGGCCTCGCACTGACGTGCCGTTGAGTTTTCCGGTAAGAACGCACACATGATTGTTGTTTTCACTTTCGTCCACGTCTGGGGTTACTTTTTGGGGGATCAGGGCTTGCGATGATTGATATGCCCACCCGGACAAGACTTTTTGCTCGATGCGAACCGCACAAACCTCCACGTTGCCCCCTTGCAGCAGACCTGCTCGCGTCGCATTCGCACTACCCGAAACAACAAAACGACCTTTCGTGCAGAGAACCTCGAATAGCTTCGCGTGAAGGGGACGGTCGCTAAACTTGTCGATCCAATTCACCCGAACCGGTCGAGCGATCTTAGCCGAATTCGGCGGCCAATTTGCGGCTGTGCCTTCCACAGTGCCGGCTGCGTGTGCATGGAGAAACGTATGTTCCACTGCTAAGACCTTGCAGATCTCTGGAATTGCAACCTGATCGTAGTACGGCGAAGCAATGATCACGCGACGAGCACCTCCGAGAGAGGAGGCAATTTCTGCGAATTGATCGAGCAAGGGCCAGCGCAGATTGTGCAGGACGCGAATGCTTCCGTCGTCCGCACCGCTCCGAGCGCCGCGATCAAGCACCTCTGCTGCGCGATGGCAAGCCTGTTGCGCAGCGTGTTGAGCCCAAGGCACATCCGCTAGAACGCGAAAGAATTCGCTCATTTCGCGAAACGCACCGGCTGCAAAACTTGCATGCAGATGATCGAAGCATTCCAGGTTTCGGCCCCAGCCACTGAAAGTCAGATTACCTGATCCTATGACGAGATGAGCATCGCCCTGATTTGCCAGGAGCAAAATCTTCGGGTGAAAGCATCCAGTGTGAACTGCAACCGGTTCGACTTCATACATGCGGCCCGCGTGCTGTGGCCCGTACTCATCCAGCGCGGAACGAACACCCTCTTTGTCGATCAGAAGAGTACAAGCCGGAGCGGCACGAGCGGTAAGCTCGTTCAGGATTACCGCCTCGAAGAAGGACAGACTAAGGGCGTAGCTCGTGCATAGTACCTGAGACCACGTGCCTGAACGCACCAAGCCCAGAATGGACGACGAATTAATGGCCGTGACCTCAAATTAATGTTCAAATTGCGTTGATTCATTGATTCTAGTCGGGTTCGCAGAAATCAGCAGGATGGTGAGCGGAGCTGGCGTCTTCTATCTCAATCACCGCTAAGCCCATTCCATTGACATCGCCCCAGTAATTGCCAGTCCCCCGATCCAAGGAAGGGGATGACCCGAACCTGAGGGATGTACAGCTCCTCTGGCGAGCGCAGAATTTACACATAAAGTTACACAGTTTAGAATATTGAAACAGTAAGCTATTTTTTATCAGTAACTTATCTGCGGACGCAGCGGACTTAAAACCTGCACTTGCGAGGCGGCGAAAGCCGAGGTGGTATGACTGGCCGCCATCCTGGCGTAATTTGGGGCCGTCACCAGCCCGCTTTGGCCCGGTACCGGGCTAAAGCACCGTTAAGTACTTGCACTTGCAGACGAACGTATGCGACCCTCCTCCATCTCCTTCATAGCACTACACTGACTCTTTCAACGGCACAGAAGTTCGGGCGCGCCACCCCACTGTAGACGTGATAAACCTGTGATGGTATCGAAACTCTCGATTCATCCGAGAGGAGGCAATTCCGTGCATAAGCCACAAAACTTGAAAATTTACAGATTGTTCTACACAGTTCCTACACAGGACAAAAATGGCCTCTTATGTTCTTTTGAAAGAGTCTGATGCCAAATTCTTCTCACTCGCTCAGGATGACAGTTTTTTCTTCAATGAAGTTTAGAGGCAGGACACTAGCTGGCGTGGACTGCTTCGCGGTTGGGGGATTTGGTTTTGCTGGCGGCGAAGTAGAGGGAGACTACGGTGATGTCGTCGGTTTGGCCGAAGCGTTTGGCGGTCTGGGCGATGTAGCGTGCGGGTTCGTTGCTGACCTGCTGTGTGCGCTCGAAGCCGAAGAGCTCGCCTTCGGTGTTGGTTGCTTCGACGACTCCATCGGAGAGGAAGATGAGCCTTTCGCCCTGGTTGAGATGGAAGTTGGCCTGTTCGTAACGATTATCGGGAATGACGCCGAGGGGGAGATCGGCGGCCAGTTCGAGTTCGCGTCCATCGCGATAGGGGCTGAGGTGGCCGGCGTTGGCGATGGTCATGACGCCGTCGGGATAAATGCGGGCGCAGAGGCAGGTGGCGAAGCTGAGCACGGCCTTTGTTTCGGGAATTGCGCCCGATCCAGCTGCGCCGAGAAGGACGTTATTGAGATGCGTGAGGACAGTGGCGGGGTCGTGGGAGAGCTCGTTGCGGAGCGCACCGACGAGGGTGCTGGCGTTCATGGCAGCCTGAAGACCCTTGCCGCTGACATCGCCGACGACGATGAGCAGGGAGCCATCCTGGAGTGGGAGGACCTGGAAGAAATCGCCGCCCACGCCGTTGGCGGGCAGGTAGGCACTCTCAAGCACGAAGTTGCGGTTGGAGGGGAGCTGTGTGGGAATGAGCATGGCCTGGACGCTGCGCGCGGCTTCAATTTCAGCGGCGGAGCGCTGCTCTATCTGGCTGATGTGGATGAAGCGGTAGAGGATGACGGCGATGAGGCTGGCGAGAAAGACAGCGTAGGTGAGGATGCTGGTGTTGAATTCGATGGGGCCGAAATGAAAGCGATGCGAGGCGAACTGGTTTGGGAGCCAGTGCTTGCCGGCGGCGTAGTCGAGGATGGTGTCAAGGGAATCGGCGGTTGCGGCGAGAAAGAAGGGCAGCAGCATGACGCCCGCTTCGGCGAGACCTCGTCGCCAGGCGCGGAAGAGAAGGACCGAAACGATTGCTGTGAAGACCACCTCAGCGGTAATGGACAAGTACTCATAGATCTGGTCGAGATGGACAAGCGAGAAAAACGGGACGATCAATAGGGAAATCTGGACGATGCGAACGATTCTGCTATGGCCGCCGGTAAACCGCAGGATGAATTCAAGGGTTACGGCCATGAAGACGCGGCCGGCAAAAACGATGAGGACGTTGAAGATGGGCCAGGGGATCATGGCTTGGCCGAAGGCAATTTCAGTGATCCCGGAAAGGGTGACGGAGAGGCAAAGGAGGGCGAGCCAGAGGTATTCGGAATGATGGCGTTGCGCGAGGTAGAGAGTGGCACCCAGGATAGCCACGCAGAGGAATAAGAAGCTGAGGATGATGCCAGCGATTTCCCTCTGGTCCCAGCGGCGATCCCTGGCTGCGTCGAGTTGGCCGGCTATGTCGATTTGGGTACCGAGCTCGGCTTTGACGAGCAGGCCGCGGCCGATGGAGAAGCGCGGGCCGGCCCAGGTTCGAACAGCTACCAGGATTGTGCCGTCGGGGCCGGGGCGAGACAGGGGCACGGCGAGTGGAGGCGACTGGTACATTTCCGGGCTGTCCGTCATGCCGCGTGTATGGCCGGATTCGACCCCGTTGACGTAAGCGGCGAGCTGGCCGATTGAGGCGCTTGTCAGCATGAGGTCGAGTTGAGGACTGCCGGGGAGATTGTTGAATTGCGACAACTGCTGTGGCTGGATCTTCAGGCGATACCACGCGTAGCCGGAATAAGTATCGATCCCCTGGTCGCTGAGGGGCTGGTTGAGGGTGACGGGGGGCCATGCGGAGTCGTTGAAGCTGGGATCGGCCCATCGGGGATCGTCGCCAACCTGAAAGCGCCAGGGGCCGTCGAGGACCAGGGTGCCGTGGAATGTGGCGTAGACGGCGGGTGCGGACGGCGGGGCGGAAGCGGGAGGAGCCTGGGCGGGCGTTTGGGCGGAGACGGGAAAGACGCAAGCGCAGAGGATGGCAAGCCAGCCCCAGACTCGGCCGGAGACCGGCCTTGGATGGAACCCTGCCGCCGCTGCACTTGCTTGTCCGGCGATTTTCATGCGCGTTTTAAGTTTAGAGCAGAAACGGGGGGAGAAAGCGATCCGCGCCCCGGAAGAGTGTGAATCAGGAGGGCGCGGACGCAATATGCGCTAGTTGGCTTGAAGCGCCTTGGTGCGGAAGAGCAGGCCCGCCGCAGCGGCGCCGAGGCTGGGGACAAGCAGGAACAGCCAGATTTGCTGCATGGCCTGGCCGCCGACAAAGATGGCTGATCCGAGGCTGCGCGCGGGGTTCACGCTGGTGCCGGTAATGTGGATGCCGAGCAGGTGAATGGCGACGAGGGTTGTGCCGATCACGAGTCCGGCGAAGCCGGCGGGTGCGCTTTTTTGTGTTGAGCCAAGGATCACAATGAGGAAGAGCAGAGTGGCCACGAATTCGTAAGCGATGGCGGCAGTAACGTTGTAGCCGCCCTGGTAGCCGGGGCCCCAGCCGTTTTGCCCGAGTCCGCTGGTGGCAACGTTGTAACCGCCATCGACCCCTCCCGCGATGAGGTAAACAGTCCCGGCGGCGAGAATGGCGCCCGCGAACTGGCCGACCCAATAGCCAAACATATCGGTGAGTTTCATGCGGCCGGCGACGAAGACGCCGAGACTGACGGCCGGGTTGATATGGCATCCGGAGATGGGACCAATGCCGTAGGCCGCGGCGACAAGGCCCAGGCCGAATGCAAAAGCAATGCCGACAATGCCCACCTTGTCACCGGCGACGACGGCAGTGCCGACGCCGAAGAAAACAAGAAAGAAAGTGCCGACCAATTCCGCGAAATACTTCTTCATTTTGTCTCCTATTTTTCTGTTGAGTTGCCATTTTTCTGGGAAACGGGTTTGTACAAACTGCGGTGTGGAGCCTTTAGGGGTCCAATACCGGATGGGGAAGACATGGAACGGACTGCGGCCGGGGTTGACGGAGCCATCCCTGCTGCGAGTTTCGCGCAGGGAGGATGGCAGAGGAAGCGCAACGGAGTCAAGAGATAGTTAAATTTATCAAAGTTCGGCGTCGGATGGCGGTTTGACGGGGCTGGAGCCCTGGTCAAATTCATCGTACGTTTGCAATTTGTTTGCCTGCCTGCATTAATCTGTTAACGGTTCCGTGCGGCCATTAGTAATTTGAAATGAAACGGCCGCCGGGCGAGGGCTGACCGTTTGAGCCAAACCGTATTTGTACTGGAAGACGACGTTGACATCTCGCGGCTTGTTCAGCATCACCTTGAAGCCGCAGGATTTACCCCCAGGCTTTATCACACTCCCACCACACTGATTCCGGATGCCGAACGTCAGGCGCCCGCCCTTTTTCTTCTGGACATTATGGTTCCTGGCGGCGACGGGCTGGACGTGTGCAGACGGCTGAGGGCTCACCCGGCGCTCTCCACCATTCCGATCATCTTTTTGACCGCTCGCGCGGGAGAAAACGACCGCGTGCTTGGGCTGGAACTGGGCGCGGACGACTACATTACCAAGCCGTTTGCGACACGTGAGCTGGTGGCGCGTGTCAAGGCCGTTCTGCGGCGATTCGAGCGTCCGACAACGCCTTCGGTGATCAGCTTTGAAGAAGTAATCATTGACGCCAACGCGATGCAACTGCGCGTGCGGGGTGAGCTGACGACGACGACGGCAACCGAGTTCCGGCTGCTGGACTACCTGGCGCGGCATCCTGGGCGGGTGTTCAGCCGCGACCATTTGCTGGATGCGGTGTGGGGCGATGCGCGCTTTGTGACGCCGCGTTCCGTGGATGTGTACGTTCGGCGCATCCGTGAGAAGATCGAGGTCGATCCGGAGAATCCTCGCTACCTGAAAACGGTGCGGGGGGCCGGGTACCGGTTCGAGATTCCGAAGGTCGACTAAGAGGCCCGGAGAAGAGACGAGGGCGGCGCCGATTGACCCGCAAAGTATTTACCAAGCTGCTGGGGCTGTTCGTCCTGCTGCTTGTGTTCCACACGGTGGTGATGGAGTTTGTCTTCAACCGGATGGTGGAGCACACGGCGGACGCCGCGATGCGTCTGTTGGGGCGCGAGGCGCTTTTGTCGGGGGTGATTGCGCTGGCAATCGCGATTCCTGTGGCGGCCTGGGTGGCGGGGCGGCTAACGCGGCGGCTACAGCGGGTGGTTGCATTTGCGCGGCGGGTGGCGGACGGGGATTTGAGCGCGCGGCTGGAGCAGACGGACAGCGATGAACTTTCAGCGATGGAAGCGGCGTTGAACCAGACCGCCGAGAGGCTAGGCCAGAGTTTTGCGGAGATTGAGAGCCGCCGGCAGGAACTGGCGGCGATGCTTGACTCGATGCAGGAAGCGGTGGTCGCGATCACGCAAGAGGGGTATGTGCGCTGGTCGAACTCGGTGATGCAGCGGATAGCCGGCACGCAGATTCGGCCAGGCCGTGCGCTGGTGCACTCGGTGCGCGATCCGGAGGTACTGGCGTGCATCCGGGCGGCTCTGGAACACCGCGAAGTCCGCTTTGGCCGTGCCAGTTCTCTGGCTCCCGGGCGGATTTTCGAGATCAACGCAGCACCATTGCCCTCGGGCGGCGCGTTGGTGGTGCTGCACGATGTGACCAGCATTGAGGCCGCGGAGAGATCGAGGCGCGACTTCATTGCCAATGTGAGCCACGAGTTGCGCACACCGTTGACCTCGATTCAGGGATACGTGGAGACGTTGGTGGAGGATCCGAATCCGCAGCCTGAAACCACGCGCGAGTTTCTCGGGGTCATCCTGAAGAATGCCACGCGGATGAACCGACTTACCGAGGATCTGCTGGCACTGGCGAGCGTGGAAAGCCCGGACTACAAAGTGACGCTGCAGCCGGCACGCGCGAGCGCGCTGGTACAGGACGCGATCGAGTCGCTTGGCGGGATGGTGGTCGATTCCGAATTTGAGCTGGAATCGGCGGGCGCGCCGGAGACGATGGTGATGGCCGATCCGGACGCCATGAACCAGGTTTTCGGCAACTTGATTGAGAACGCGCTCAAGTATGCCAAAAAAGGCGGGCGGATTCGCGTGGGCGCGCAGCTACTGGAAAACGAGGTGGAGTTCACGGTTCAGGATTTCGGGCCCGGTATTGCATTCGACCATCTGGAGCGGATTTTCGAGCGCTTCTATCGCATCGACAAGGCGCGCTCCCGCGAGTCCGGCGGGACGGGATTGGGGCTGGCGATCGTGAAACACATTGTGCAGGCTCATGGGGGACGCATCTGGGCGGAAAGCGAACTGGGCGCGGGTGCGACGTTTCACTTCACGCTTCCGATAGCTCATTTACCGGCCGGAACGCACGGTTCGAGAGCCGGGAGCGAGCTGAAGCCGACTGTTCACAGCAGCGGCGTGTAGATTTGATTGTCTAAATATTGCCGGTAGAGCGCTAACCATACGCCGCAGCGTGAGGCGATGGGAGGATTTATCGGGGCAAATCCACGGCAATTCAAGCCCCCGTAACATTGGCCGTAGAGAATCGGAAGCGGCAGTAATTCTGCAAGGGAGAACTACGTGAAAAAAACATTGATTGCGGTTGCGTTGTTGATGATGGCTATGAGCTCTGCCTGGGCTCAGAAGTTGACGGGAGCGGGAGCGACTTTCCCGTATCCAATTTATTCAAAATGGTTCAGTGAGTACAGCGCGGCGCACCCCGGCGTTGAAATCAACTATCAGTCGATCGGGTCTGGCGGCGGGATCAAGCAATTTACTTCGGGACTTGTTGATTTTGGCGCGTCTGACATGCCGATGACCGACGAGCAATTGGCGGACTCGAAGGTCAAACTGGTTCATATTCCCACGGTGATTGGCGCGGTGGTGCCGATCTTCAATATTCCCGGCATCAATGATTTGAAGTTGAGCGGCGACGTGCTGGCCGATATCTATCTTGGCAAGATCGGAATGTGGAATGACGGCCGGATTTCAAAAGACAACCCAGGCGTGAGTCTTCCCAACCAGAAGATCATCGTGGTGCACCGTTCCGACGGGAGCGGGACGAGCTTCATCTTCACGGATTACCTGAGCAAGGTGAACAATGATTGGGCCACCGGCCCCGGCAAGGGCTCATCGCCTTCATGGCCAACGGGCGTGGGCGGCAAGGGCAATGAAGGAGTAGCCGGCCTGGTTCGGCAACTGCCGGGCGCGATCGGGTATGTGGAACTGATTTACGCTTTGCAGAATCACATTAACTTCGGCGAAATCAAGAATGCCGCGGGGAACTGGGTGAAGGCAACAATCGGCGGCGTGACTGAGGCTGCGGCCAGCGTGAGACAGATGCCGGCCGACTACCGCGTCTCGATTACGAATGCGCCGGGCGCCAATGCCTATCCCATTTCGAGCTTTACTTACCTGCTGATCGCGGTGAAGGCTCCCGACGCGGCAAAGGGCAAGGTGATCAAGGACCTGCTGAGCTGGATCGTAAATTCCGGCGAAGGCGAAGTCTCCTCGCTCTCGTATGCACCGCTGCCAAAGGCCTTGGCGGACAAGGTTCTGAAGAGCGTTTATTCGTTGCAATAGATTTAAGAAGAGAAGGCGAGGGTCCGGTAGGAATGCCGGGCCCTCCGATTTATTTGCCGCTAGATACTATGACTATTCTTGTAGGTGCTCGTGGATCAACCTGTCGACAAGGGCGATCAAATGCTCTCCGGTTCGGGGCAGCACGAAGGCTGAGTCGGCTTCATCCCAGTCAAGCTTGAAGCTGGTGGAAAGCGCGGAAATCCAGATTTGGCGAACCGGAGTGTTGGGTGTGATTACGAACTTCCCAGGGGGACTCTCGAAGAGTACATTTAGAACTCCGTTCTGTTCTTCCACTTCGAAACCGGCATTGTCGTCTTCCTCGCGCAGAATCAGGTGCTGTTTCAGGGAATCTAGTGCAACTTCGACCAGATTTCGGAATACCAGTTCGTCGATCATGGAACCAGTCTAGCAAGACTGGCAGGGGGCATTAAGCAGGCAATGCAGGGAAGTTGAGGAGGGCGGAACTTCGGGTTTAGCCGAGGATTGTCTGGTTTAACGGGTGGGTTTTGGCATTTGTGGTTCATTTTCTTTGCAAATTCACGGAATGCTCGTAATCTCTTTACCGGAACGCCGTCATACTCCACTCAGGTCTAGGGTCCAAGAACATTCGGGCGGGAGGAGGACAGGATGCGTGTGCTTTGGACAGCGGCAGCGATTCTGGCGATAACACAGGGCGCCTGTATGGGGCATGGCCAAGAGGCCATGCCAGCGGGCCAGCTTGTGCGGGAGGTGGTCTTCAACGAGCTGAACGATCACCAGGCACACGGCTATTGGCGCTACTGGATCGAGCACCGCACTGCAAAGGAAACCCTGGTTGAGGACCAGGTGGAGACAAAAGATGGCCCCGTCAACCGTGTGACTTTGACAGACGGCCACGCGCCCAGCCCGGAAACCCAACAGCAGGAGCAGGAACGTCTGCAGCGGCTGCTCAGCTCCCCGTCGGAGCAAGCGCGGCACCTGCAGGAGTATGAAGAAGACGAGAAGCGGATTGGCAGGATTCTGGCGCTGCTGCCCGACGCGTTTCTTTATGAATACGCAGGTGAAGAAGACGGCTGCCACAAACTGAATTTCCATCCCAATCCGGCCTATCCGGCCCACTCGATTGAAGCCCGCATCTTTCATGCGATGAGCGGTACGCTGTGGGTGAATACGCGCAGCAAGCGGCTGGCGCGGCTGGATGCCCACGTGCAGGACAATCTGGATTTCGGATATGGGATACTGGGCCGGCTTTACAAGGGCGGATGGTTTCAACTGGAACGGAGCCAGGTGAGCGCGACGGATTGGAAGACGGCTCACCTGGAGGTGCACATGATGGGCCGCGCTCTAATGGTTAAGTCGTTTGCCAAGGAGACCAGCGAAACACGTGGCGGCTTTGCCCCCGTACCGGCAGGAATGAACCTGGCCCAGGGCATGGCGCTGCTGGAACAAACCATGGCGGTGAACAAGCCGCAATCCAAACAGGCGCTGATTGCACCGGCCGCTCTGGCCATGCGCCGGTAAGCTTTAGGGCGGCGTCCGACGAATCAACCAAGCGCACGACAAGCGGAGAAGGAAACGCGCGGGGGCTAAAGCCTATTCATTATATTGGCGTTATTGGGTCGCCTTCGACACTGGTCAGGGCAGGCTCCGGAAGCCGTGCACTGGTTACAATGCGTGTCTGAAATGAGTTTTACCGCTCGCCGCGGCGAGTGAAGCCATGCGGTGATACAGAGCCTCCGAGTGCACGGCAATGTTCGTATCTCCCGACAGGATTAAAGATTTCCGCACTTTGAGCCGACGTATGCTTCATGGGGAGTAGTTGGCCGGGGGAGCGAAGATGGAGATCAGCCCAATTGCCGGAGTCCGCGCCATGCCGGTGCTGAAGATCCCGCCGCGGGATTCTGAGCTGACGGCCGTATTCGATATTGAGAACACGGCGAAAACTGACGACGAGACCTACACCCCGTCGAGTGAGAGACAGGCGAGCGCCCCAGAAGACGAGGAGCCGGAGGAGGAATTGGCCGGCGAGCCGGATCTGGAAGAAGCCGAGTCCACGGGGTCGGAGATTCAGGGCAACCCCAGCCGGCAGATCAGTTTTTTCGCATAGGGTTGACATTTTCTAAGAGCCGCAGCGGCATTTTCCCAAGCCGGCAGCTAAAAATTCACAATTAAATTTCGCAAGAAGCTTGCATTCGGTGACTGGGTGTCGTAGTTTACTAACCAGTTAGTTAAAAACTTGATGAGTCTACCCACATCCCGAACACAAACGGAACGCGCAGACCAGACCCGGGCGCGGATTCTGGAAGCTGCCGTGCAGGAATTCAGCGCCAACGGGCTGGCCGGGGCGCGAACGGAGCAGATTGCCGAGGCCGCCGGGGTGAACAAGGCATTGCTTTACTACTACTTCAACAACAAGCAGGCGCTTTATGAGGCGGCGCTGGAGACTGTTTCGGAGCGGGTGGTCACCAGCAGCCTGGCGGCAATGGGAGCCGAATGCTCGGCGGGCGGACGGCTGGTTCATTTTGCGCTGAACCATTTTGACCGGGTTCACACCCAGAGAACCTTCCAGAGCCTGATGCAACAGGAGATGATTCGGCTGCATCGCGGGGAAGAGAACGCGGTTGCGCCGCTGGTGGACAAGGTTTTCCGGCCGATGATGATTCGCCTGCGTGAGGTATTTGCGGAGGGGAAGGCATCCGGCGAGCTGGTGCAGGTGGACGAAATGCAGATGATGTATGCGGCGCTGGGAGCGAATGTCTTCTACTTT
>Ga0181531_10002448_pt1 | contig 11593 bp, 11 predicted proteins | sample PEATcosm2014_Bin_38_FD_119743 | JGI IMG/M metagenome (GOLD analysis project Ga0181531, IMG submission 119743) | Peatland microbial communities from MTU Mesocosm Facility, Houghton, MI, USA - PEATcosm2014_Bin11_10_metaG | ecosystem: Environmental > Terrestrial > Soil > Wetlands > Peat | place... | reverse complement strand
GGGGCGTTGCGCGGGGTGATTTGCCAGCGCATGGTTTCCACGGTGGACGGCAAGCTGACGCCCGCGCTGGAAATTTTGCTCAACACGCCGCTGATCCGAAAACTCATCGAGGAAAACCGGCTGGACAAATTGCCCGCCGCCATCGAGACCAGCACGGACGACGGGATGCTTACGTTCAACCAGTCGCTGTTCAATCTCGTCAAGTCCGGGCGCGTGACGGAGAAGGAAGCGTTGACCAAGGCCAGCAATCCGCAGGCGCTGGAGATGAACTTCAAGGGCATCTTTCTGGACGAAGGACGGCGGATCATCAGTTGAACCAAATCCGTTGCAAAAATTCAGAAACTCTGGTTGACTTAAAGGCGACTTATTTTATCGTGTATAATTAAATGCGAGTTTCAAAGAAAACTGATTACGCGTTGCGCGCCTTGTTCACGCTGGTGGATCATTTTGGCGGCGCGCCAATTCCCATCCGGGAGCTGGCGCGGCGCAACGACGTCCCCAAAAGATTTCTGGAGCAAATCATGCTTGATTTGAAGTCGCAAGGATGGGTGAGCAGCGAGGCCGGTGTTCGTGGCGGATATGTCCTTGCCAAAAGTCCCGCCAAAATCACGATGGGCGAGGTGGTGCGGCATTTTGACGGCATTTTGGCCCCGATTGATTGCGTTTCGGTGACCGGCTACCAGCGCTGTTCGCAAGAGCCGGTCTGCCGGTTTCGGCGCGTGTTTCTGGACGCGCGAAATTATGTGGCCGGAGTGATGGACAAGGCGACGCTGGCCGAAGTGTCGAAAGGGCTGCCAGTTTCAAAACGTGAAGTTTCCATTGGTTTTGTTGGCGGCGAGGGGATTTAAAAAAAAGTTAAAAAAGCAGTTGACAGATTCAGTGGTTTGTGGAAAATAACGACAATACAAGTCGTTATTTGAATAATAAAGTGAACGAGACCAGAAATAAAACGGAAGGCGGCGCCGACGAAAAAGCGGCCTGGCTGGAGATTGTCCGCCGGCAGGTTGGCTCATTGCGGTTCGGGCTGGTGCACATTGTGGTGCATGATTCGCGGGTTACCCAGATTGAAAAGACCGAGCGGGTGCGGCTGGACAAACCGCGCGCCCAGACAATTTAGGCCGGCCAGAATGCTGGAGGCAAAAACGAAACAAGCAATGCCGACCGGGATGACCGGAGGCTGAACGAAAATGAAATCAAAAAATATAATACCAAACCGATTGATCATCCTGGCAATTGCCGGGCTGCCTTTTGCCTCTCCGCTGTTTGCCGACGATGGCGCGGCCACCAACGCCACGGAGGCGGCGGAGATTCAAGCCTTGAAACAGGAAATCCAGGCGCTCGACCAAAAGGTTGAAGCTCTTGAACAGCGGCACGAGGCGGAACCGCCGGCGACCACCAACGCTTCCACGGAGCAGGTTCAGGCGCTCGACCAGAAGGTTCGCGTGCTTGAACGTCTGCGCGAGAATGATCAGGACGCGGCGGCGACGGCGGCCAGGGCGCAGCCGAAAATTTCCCTGGGCGCCAGCGGGTTCACCTTTAGCTCGGCGGATTCAAACTTCGTCGCCTCCTTGCACGGCACGGTGCAGGTGGACAGCCGGACCTTCCAAAACGACGATCACATCCAGGGCAACGACAGCATTCTGCTGCGGCGGGCGCGGCCGATTTTTTCGGGGACAGTCTATCACGACTTTGATTTCATGTTTGTGCCGGAATTCGGCAACGCCACTCCTGGCGCCAGCAGCGCGGCCACGACGCCAAGCATTTACGACGCCTACATAAATTACCGCTACTCACCGGCGTTGCAACTTCAGGCGGGCAGGTTCAAGCCACCGGTGGGGTTGGAATATTTGCAGTCCGATTCGTATTTGTCCTTTAACGAGCGTTCGCTGGCCACGGACTTGATCCCGGGCCGCGATCTCGGCTTTGAACTGCACGGCGACATTGCCGGCGGGGTGGTGAGTTATGCGGCGGGCATTTTCAATGGCGTGGGCGACAATCAGAGGAATACAACCGACACGGCGTTTCAGGACAACCGCGAGTTTGACGGACGATTGTTTGTGCAGCCGTTCAAAACAACCAGCCTGACGGGGCTGCAAAATCTCGGACTTGGAGCCGGCGGCAGTTGGGGCACCTCGTCCATCACCAACACGCTGGATCTGCCCAACACGACGGGCGGCACGTTGTCGGGCTTCGTGACCGATGGGCAGCAGCAGTTCTTTGCCTACAATCCGCTGGCGGGCGGGGTCATGGCGCATGGCACGCACTGGCGGCTTTCACCCCAGGGTTATTATTACTACGGCCCGTTTGGCTTGTTGGGCGAATATGTGATTTCGGATCAGGGGGTCGAAAACAGCGCCACGCGCCGGACTGCTGATTTAAAGAACACGGCCTGGGAGATTTCCGGCGGCTGGGTGTTGACAGGCGAAGACGTTTCTTACAATGGCTTGACGCCACGGCATCCGTTCGATCCGAGGAACGGAAATTGGGGTGCGTGGCAGGTGGTGGCGCGCTACGCGGAACTGAACGTGGACGATAACGCCTTCCCGGTTTTTTCCAACCCGGCGACGTCGGCTTCGGCGGCGCAAGCCTGGGCGGTGGGGTTGAACTGGTATCTCAATAAAAACATCCGCGTGAACGCGAGTTTTTCGCGCACGACCTTCACGGGCGGCGGCGGCGCGGGTGCCAGCGTCCCGGCGGCGGTGACCCAGCACGCCGAAGAGGTCTTCTTCACCAGAATCCAACTGGTGTTTTAATCACGGCAAAAAATTTAACGCATAAACATGAAAACTTTTCTGAAAATTCTGCTGGCTTCGACGCTCGCCATTTCCGCCAGCGCCAAGGAAATCAAGCTGCTCAACGTTTCCTACGACCCGACGCGCGAGCTTTATCAGGATTACAACGCCGCGTTCGCCAAATACTGGAAGACCAAGACCGGCGACGATGTGACCGTCTCGCAATCGCACGGCGGTTCCGGCAAGCAGGCGTTGTCCGTCATCAACGGCCTCGAAGCCGACGTGGTGACGCTCGCGCTGGCGTATGACGTGGACGCGATTTCGCAGCAGGCGAAGCTGCTGCCCGCCGACTGGCAAACGCGTCTGCCGAACAACAGCACGCCCTACACCTCGACCATCGTGTTTTTGGTGCGCAAGGGAAATCCGAAAAACATCAAGGATTGGGACGACGTGGTGAAACCGGGCGTGACGGTGGTGGTGCCAAATCCAAAAACCTCCGGCGGCGCGCGCTGGGCATATCTGGCCGCTTACGCCTATGCGCTGGAAACTTCTGGCCATGACGACGCGAAGGCAAAGGACTTTATCACGAAGCTCTACAAAAACGTGCCGGTGCTCGATTCCGGCGCGCGCGGCTCGACCGTCACATTCGCGCAGCGCGGCATCGGCGACGTGTTGCTCGCGTGGGAAAACGAGGCGCACCTGGTGCTCAAGGAATTTGGCGCGGACCAGTTTGAAATCGTCACGCCGCCGTTGAGCATTCTGGCCGAGCCGCCGGTCGCCGTCGTTGATAAAATTGCGAAAAAACACGGCACGACGGAAGTTGCCGCGGCCTATCTCGATTATCTTTATTCGGACGAAGGCCAGGAAATCGCGGCGAAAAACTTTTATCGTCCGCGCAATGCCGCCATTGCCGAAAAATACGCCGCCAACTTCACTCAATTGAAGCTGGTCACGGTTGACCAGGAATTTGGCGGCTGGCAGAAGGCGCAAAAAACGCATTTCGCCGACGGCGGCGTCTTTGACCAGATCTACGCGCCATGAACGGGTAAAACTTTCCTCCAAATAAAAATGAGGGCGGCGGTTTGCGTCCATCAGGCCGCCGCCCTCGCAAAACCAAAATCATTATGACCATCGCTGACCATCCCTGCCAAACCATCGCCAGACCGCCGCGGACGCGCCGCCGCTCCATCGCCGATCTGCTCGCGCCGCTGGAGCGGATCGCCGCGCATTCGCCGAACCTCGTCGCCAACCACGAGGCGAAGTTTGACGCGAACGGCGAAACTTACGAATTGCCGCGCTACCTGTTCGTCGGGCCGAAGGGCGGCGACACCCCGATTCGCGTCGGCATTTTCGCGGGCATCCACGGCGACGAGCCGGAAGGCGCGCACGCGCTCGTCCAGTTCATCAAATTGCTGGAGGCGAAACCGGAGCTGGCCGCCGGTTATTATTTGTCGCTCTATCCGGTTTGCAATCCGACCGGCTTCGAGGATGGCACAAGATTTTCGCGCAGCGGGAAGGATTTGAACCGCGAGTTTTGGAAAACCTCCGACCAGCCGGAAGTCCGGCTCTTGCAGGCCGAACTCGTTTCACGCTCATTTCAGGGCATCATTTCGCTGCACACCGACGACACGAGCGACGGCTTTTACGGCTTTGCCCACGGCGCGACGCTGACGAAGAATCTGATCGAGCCGGCGCTGCAGGCCGCCGGGGAACTGCTCGCGCGCAACGACCGCCGGATCATTGACGGCTTTCGCGCCCGCAACGGCGTCATTTCCGACAAATACGACGGCATCTTGAGCGCGCCGCCGAAAGTCCGTCCGCGCCCGTTTGAAATCATTTTGGAAACGCCCGCCGCGCCGCCGGAGTATCAGAAGCAGACCGCCTTTGTCGCGGCATTGCAGACCATCTTGACCGAATACCGCAAATTCATCGCCTACGCACCCAACCTGTAATTCAACCTTGTTAGTCAACCTGTAAAATTATGAGCAAAATATACAATGACATCACTGAAACCATCGGCAACACCCCGCTCGTGCGGCTGAACCGCACGGCGAAAAAACACGGCGCCCTCGCCGACGTGCTGCTCAAACTCGAGTTCTTCAACCCGCTCTCCAGCGTGAAGGACCGCATCGGCATCGCCCTGATTGACGCCGGAGTAAAAGCCGGGAAAATCAAGGCGGACACCGTCATCATCGAGCCGACCAGCGGCAACACCGGCATCGCGCTGGCGTTCGTCGCGGCGGCCAAGGGATTGAAATTGATTCTGACGATGCCCGAGACGATGAGCATCGAGCGCCGGAAGCTGCTGAAAATCCTCGGCGCAAAACTTGTTTTGACGGAGGGCGCGAAAGGAATGAAAGGCGCCATCGCCAAGGCCGAGGAATTGAACAAACAGATTCCCAACAGCTTCATTCCCCAGCAGTTTTCCAATCCGGCCAATCCGGAGATCCACCGCAAGACGACCGCCGAGGAAATCTGGCGCGACACCGACGGCAAGGTGGATTTCGTCGTCGCGGGTGTCGGCACCGGTGGCACCATCACCGGCGTGGCGGAAGTCATCAAGAAATTGAAGCCGTCGTTCAAGGCGATTGCGGTCGAGCCGGCCAAGTCGCCCGTCATTTCCGGCGGCGCGCCTGGCCCGCACAAATTGCAGGGCATCGGCGCGGGTTTCATTCCGGTCAACCTCAACACCAAGATCGTGGACGAAGTCATCAAGGTGGACGAGGCGGATTCCGGCCCGATATCCAAGGAGGTCAACCAGCTCGACGGCATACCCGTCGGCATTTCCAGCGGCGCGGCTATTTGGGCGGCGTTGCAGGTGGCCAAGCGCCCGGAGAACCAGGGCAAGACCATCGTCGCCATCGTGCCGTCGTCCGCCGAACGCTATCTTTCTGCGTGGCTGTTCGCCGATGTCAACACCGATTCGGACGACATTAGCGGCTTGCTAACGCCGGCGTAAAAGTTTTTGCTTTTGCGGTTCCAAACAATCGTGGCGACCAGACAGACAGGAGCAAAAAGAATCAGGGTGTTGCCGGGCTTCAAATTGACGCTCGGCTACACGCTGCTTTATTTGAGCCTGATTGTTTTGATTCCGCTGGCGGCGGCGTTTGTGAAAACCAGCACGCTCTCGTGGGCGCAATTTTCGCACGTGGTTTTTTCGCCGCAGGCGATGGCATCGTATCGCCTGAGCTTTGGCGCGTCGCTGTTCGCCGCGCTGGTCAACGCGGTTTTCGGCCTCATCGTCGCGTGGGTGCTGGTGCGCTACAATTTTTTCGGGAAGAAAATCGTGGACGCGCTGGTGGATCTGCCGTTTGCGCTGCCGACGGCGGTGGCGGGCATCACGCTGGCGACCCTTTATGCGGAGAACGGCTGGATCGGCCAGTTCTTTTCATCCACCAGCGGCTGGCATCTCTATTTGCACCTGCCCGCGATCAAAATTTCCTTCACGCGGCTCGGCATCTTCGTCGCGCTCACGTTCATCGGCCTGCCGTTCGTGGTGCGGACGGTCCAGCCGGTGCTGGAGGATTTTGATTCGGAAATCGAGGAGGCCGCCGCCAGCCTCGGCGCGAACCGCTGGCAGGCGTTCTGGCGGATCATTTTGCCGACGCTGACGCCGGCGTTGCTGACCGGCTTCGCGCTGGCGTTCGCCCGCGCGCTCGGCGAATACGGCTCGGTCGTTTTCATTTCCAGCAACATCCCGATGAAGACGCAGATCACGCCGCTGCTGATCATGACCAAGCTGGAGGAATTTGATTATCCCGGCGCGACGGCGCTGGCGGTCGTGATGCTGGTCGTTTCCTTTGTCCTGTTGCTGGCCATCAACCTGCTGCAATGGTGGAGCAACCGTTACCACACGAGCAGTTTGTCATGACCCCCGTGGCCACAACCTTTCCCGTCCGGCCCCGCGCCAGCCATCGCCGCTCGACGAACGAGCCGCCGCTCGTGCGCGGGCTGCTGATCACGGTGGCGCTGGTGTTCATTGCGCTGTTTCTGGTCATTCCGCTCGTGTCGGTCTTTGCGCAGGCCTTGAACAAGGGCCTGGGTTTTTATTTTCAAACGATCACCGACCCGCTGGCGTTGAGCGCGGTCAGGCTCACGCTCATCGCGGCGGGAATTTCCGTCCCGCTGAACTGCGTCTTTGGCGTGGCGGCGGCGTGGACGATCGCCAAGTTCGATTTTCGCGGCAAAAGCATTCTGCTCACGCTGATTGACCTGCCGTTTTCCATTTCACCGGTCATTTCCGGCCTGGTCTACGTCCTGATTTTTGGCGCGCAAGGCTGGCTCGGTCATTACGAAAATGCCGATCATCCGTGGTTTCCGTGGTTTCAAAACTGGCTGAACGCGCACGACATCAAGATCATTTTCGCCGTGCCGGGCATTGTGCTGGCGACGATTTTTGTGACGTTCCCGTTTGTCGCCCGCGAATTGATTCCGTTGATGCAGGCGCAGGGCCGCACCGAGGAGGAGGCCGCGCGCGTGCTCGGCGCGAGCGGCTGGCAGATGTTCTGGCGCGTGACGCTGCCGAACATCAAATGGGGGCTGCTTTACGGCGTGATTTTGTGCAACGCCCGCGCCATGGGCGAGTTCGGCGCGGTCTCGGTCGTCAGCGGCCACATTCGCGGCCAGACCAACACCATTCCGCTCCATGTCGAAATTTTGTATAACGAATACAATTTCACCGGCGCGTTCGCCGTGGCGTCGCTGCTGGCGTTTCTGGCGCTCATCACGCTCGCCTTGAAAACGTGGGTCGAATACCGGAACGTCGAGCTGCGCGGAACGGCATTCACGCCCGTGCCGATTGGAAAAAAACAATGAATCCGCAGATGACGCAGATTTCGCAGAAAAAAATCTGTGTGAAGCTGTGAAATCTGCGGAAAAATAAAAATGAATGAGTGTAGAAGTTAAAAACGTGACAAAAAAGTTCGGCAGTTTCACCGCGCTCGACGGCGTGAGCCTCAAGGTCGAGTCCGGCGAGCTGGTCGCGCTGCTCGGCCCGTCCGGCTCCGGCAAGACCACGCTGCTGCGCACCATCGCCGGCCTGGAATTTCCCGACAACCCCGGCGACGCGCAGGTTTTGTTCTACGGCGACGACGTGACGCAGATTCCCGCGAGCCAGCGCAAGGCCGGTTTTGCCTTCCAGCACTACGCGCTGTTCCGGCACATGACCGTTTTTGAAAACATCGCCTTCGGCCTGCGAGTCCGCCCTAAAACCACGCGCCCGGCGGAGGCAAAAATCCGCGAACGCGTCGGCGAACTCCTGAAATTGATCCAGCTCGAACCGCTCGCCAAACGATATCCGGCCCAGCTTTCCGGCGGGCAGCGCCAGCGCATCGCGCTCGCCCGCGCGCTCGCCGTCGAGCCGAAAGTTTTGTTGCTGGACGAGCCGTTCGGTGCGCTCGACGCGAAGGTGCGGAAGGAACTGCGCCGCTGGCTGCGCAAATTGCACGACGAAATCCACATCACGACCCTGTTTGTGACGCACGACCAGGAGGAGGCGCTGGAGGTGGCCGACCGCGTGGCCATTTTGCGCGACGGAAAAATCGAGCAGATCGGCACACCGGAGGAGATTTACGACCATCCCGCGTCGCCGTTCGTCTATGATTTTCTCGGCAACGTGAACCTGTTCAGCGGCCGCGTGCACGAGGGGACGGTGGTGATTGGCGATTCAAAATTTGACGTTCCCGAATCCGCCGGGGAAACGGACTCGGACGCCGTCGCGTTTGTGCGCCCGCACGACATCCGCATCACGCGCGAATCCGGCGGCCAGAAGACCTTTCCGGCGCGCGTCGTCCGCTGCAACGCGGCCGGGCCGATGGCCAATCTGGAGCTGGAGCGGCTGGACGGCAGCGGGCCGTTCACGGTGCAACTGGCCAAGGAGGAATTCCAGCGGTTGCAACTGAAGGCCGGCGAGGAGATTTTTGTGGAGTTGAAAAACGTGAAAATTTTCGCGGACGACTTTTCCATCTGAAATTCCCTTGGGGCCGGGGGCCGGTGGCCGTTCCCTGCCTGAATGCACGTTGCCTGCACCTGAAAACAGAAGCGCGCCGGATTTTGTCCGGCGCGCCCTGGGCTTGCAAGATTCGGGGTTTGAGTTTAGTCGCAGAACAGGGCGACCGCATTGCTCCAGCCGCTGGGGCCGGCCGTGCCGATCGCGTTGACCGTGAGGGTGTATTGCACGCCCGGCGTCAGGCCGCTGAACGGGCATTTCGCCGCCGTGGTTTGCAGGATGATGGGCGCCGACCCGGCAATGCCGGACGCCAGACTCCACGTGTAGATGGACGCGCCAAAGACGGGATTGACGCCGCCGGCCAGGGTGCCGCTTTGCGGGCCATGGTCGAGGGTGGGGTTTTGCGGCGTGGCCAGCGGGCCGACCGGTGTGCGCACCGTCTTCTGGGGTGGAAAACCGCTCTTGATCAGGTTCTCCAGGTTGCCCTGGCAGGCCCCCGCCACATAGTAGCTCAGTTTACGCAAAAGACCCACGAGGATCACGCGCAGGTTGTCCCGGGCCGCAAAGGTCGAACGGCCTCCGTCCGCCGTGGCCAGGATGCCCGCGGAAAAGTTGTCCAGGGCCGTCTGCACGGTCGCCAGCGGCGGGTCGGGATCCTTGTAGATGTCCGCATTGTCGCCCACCCCCTTCAGCACCACGGCTGCGTTGTTGGCGAGCAGGGGGGCGCCGTTGGAGTTGAGCCAGTCAATTAATGGTTTTACTATCATGGTATTTTGTAATGTTACGGTTGTGTTTATGTTAATGTTCGTTTTACGAACCTTGCATGTCACTGCGTAGCTTGTCTCATGCCAAAACATATTTTGGTTATTTCATATTATGCAAGTGTCTGGCGCTGATAGAGTTAGACATGTTTGACATGTCAAAACGCTTATAAAACCACGCTAATGACGAATTATCCCAGCCGGGCGGCCCGCATGAATCTTCCAGAAACCGCTGGCATTGAGGCATTTGCCCGGGTTTCAAGGCCGCTGCCTGTCTCATGAAGTCATTTCAATCTGCCCGGCAATAATTTCCCCATGCCACGAAGGCCGCTCTTTATCCAAGGAGCGCCGTCCGTCATATCAGGTGCGCCGCCAGTGATATCAGGCACACCGCCCGCGATATCAGGCACGCCATCCGTGATATCAGGCACGCCATCCGCGATATCAGGCACGCCGTCCGTGGTATCGGGCACGCCGCCCGTGATATCGGGCACGCCATCCGTGGTATCAGGCACGCCGTCCGTGGTATCAGGAACTTGGTTTGTGATATGAGGAACGCCTTCCATTATACAAGAAAATGGCCTGTTAACATGGCAATTGAGCTTTGGTGTCTCAAATTTGGACACGGCAACACATCCACTCCGCTGGTGGCAATAAATGCCGCGTGGCCGGCCGCGTAGCACGGGGCAGGGGGCGTTTGGCATTGCCGGGCGACGCACCGACCATGACCCGGCAATTTTTGCCGGGCAGGATGGAACAAATGGCCGCCATGCCGGCAGCCGGCGCTTGAGTCCACCCGGCCAATGGGCTTCTGATCCCCAATCCCCCGTCCCGCATCCTTCGCCAGCTTGACCGTCAAGCGGGCTGCGGACTCCAATCCCTGCCTTCCACCGATAACCGCGTGGCGGAGCTTTACCCGGATTTAAGCTTTTTCCTCTGCGCTTCCGTCCTGGCTCCACATATTTTGTCATTGGAATGGCAAAATATGTATAATCAATACTGAAACGTAAGTGCCATGTTTATTAAAATAATGCTTGTCCTTTTTTCAGAAAAATGGCAGGATTGAATCAACTTCCCACAGGCTTGCCTGTTCAGGCCTGCGGAAAGTGATGCCAATGAATGCGGGCGGACAGTGGATTGGTTGCCAACGACTGATGCGTTTCTCAAGCCGGCGGGGAGGAAACGCGCTTGCACCGGCGGACTGCTTGGCGGCCGATTTCCCAATGTTTGGCATCCATTTGTCCAGGTCAATCAAGCACCAAAAAACCACCAAGGAAAAACCATGAAAAATCCAATACAACAAAATAACAGCATCAGATCACAATTACACTTCCAATTAATGTTACGGACATTGCTTGTCGTCTTTATTGCGGCATACGCAACTTTCTCGGGTGCCATGTCCGCTCTGGCCGTATCGCAAGGTTTCTTGCCGTCAGCAGTGGGAATGCAACCCATAGGCACCATGGACAGCATTTCGCCTACGCAGCAATTGAACCTGGCAATCGGGCTGCCGTTACATAACCAGGCTGCGCTTACCAACCTGCTCCAGCAACTCTACGACCCAACCAGCACAAACTATCAGCAATACTTGACATCCGACCAGTTCACTGAGATGTTCGGTCCGACGCCGGACGCTTATCAGGCCGTGATTAATTTTGTCCAGTCGCAGGGAATGACCGTGACCGGCACCTATTCCAACCGGGTGATATTGGACGTGAGCGGGAGCGTGGCACAGGTGGAAGCCGCCTTCAATGTGACAATGCTCGTGTATCAGCATCCGACCGAATCCCGCACATTTTATGCCCCGAACGTCGAACCGTCAGTCCCGCCAGCGGTGCCCGTTTTGAGCATCGATGGCATGAATAACTACGCGCTGGCGCGCCCGTGTTTAGTGACCAATACACCGGTCAACGGACAAAATGCCTCTTCTGCTTCCGGCTCCGGACCAAGTGGCGCCTACATGGGCAATGATTTTCGCGCGGCTTACGCTCCAGGAGTCACGCTCGACGGTTCAAAGCAGACTGTCGGCCTGCTGGAATTGGATGGTTACACCGCGAGTGACATTGAATACTACGAAAGCCATGCCGGACTACCGAATGTTCCGTTGCAAAATGTGCCACTGGATGGCTTCGGTGGCCCCACCTTCCTCGGCG
>Ga0181531_10002447_pt1 | contig 11596 bp, 7 predicted proteins | sample PEATcosm2014_Bin_38_FD_119743 | JGI IMG/M metagenome (GOLD analysis project Ga0181531, IMG submission 119743) | Peatland microbial communities from MTU Mesocosm Facility, Houghton, MI, USA - PEATcosm2014_Bin11_10_metaG | ecosystem: Environmental > Terrestrial > Soil > Wetlands > Peat | place... | reverse complement strand
CGTGCTTGAGAAGACCGAAATCAGTAAGCCGTAGCAGGTGGTGGCGGCGACATAGATCAGCGTGCCAAGCGTCAATGTGGGCACGCCGCCTTTAAGCGGAAGATCGAAAATCGTAACGGCCATCGCCACCAGAAAACAGAAATCCAGGAAGGCAATGCCGATATAGGGCAACAGCTTGCCGACGACGAATTCCACTCGCCTGGTGGGTGTCACGTAGAGATTTGTGATCGAACCCAGTTCTTTTTCGCGCACCACCGCCAGTGCCATCAGGATGGCGGGAATAAGTGCGAGCAGCAGCGCCATCACGCCAGGCACCATGGCTTCCGCGCTACGGAAATCCTGGTTGTAGATGAAGCGGGTTTCGATGTTCGCATCGACCTGGCCAGCGCCACCGCCATTGTTCAGCGCCATGTCGCGTAGAAAAATCTCATGCACGCCTTCAAGGTAGCCGCGGGCGGTCTCCGCATGGAACGGCATCGCACCGTTAATCCAGGCGCCAACCTCCACCGGGCGGCCGCGGCGCAAATCGCGGCCGAAACCCGGCGGAAGCTCTACCACCAGTTTCAACTCGCCGCTCGCCATGCGGTCGGCCATGGCGGCGTAATCGCCGAGCGGATTATGCTCCTCGAAATAGCGGGAACCGCGCAATTCCTCCAGGTAGGCGCGGCTTTCCGGCGTGTTGTCGCGGTCAAGTGCGGCGAAAGCCAAGTGCTCCACGTCGGTGTTTAATCCGAAGCCGAGCACGAGCATCAGGAACAGCGTGCCGAGCACGGCAAAACCGAGCCGCACCGGATCGCGCCACAATTCGAGCGTCTCGCGCAATGCGTATGCGGTTATGCGCGCGCGCGCGCCGCTGGGCGGTCTGGCGGTTTCGATGTGCGGCTTGGGGGCCGGCGGCGCTGCCAGTTGCTCGGGCGGGGTTACTTCCTCGAGATAGCGGATGAAGGCTTCCTCAAGGGTATTCGCATGGCGGGCGGCGATGAGTTGCACCGGCGTGGCGGTGGCGAGCACGCCGCCGGCATGCATGAGCGACACGCGGTCGCAGCGCGCGGCCTCGTTCATGAAGTGGGTCGAGACGAAGATGGTGACGCCCTGCTCGCGGGAAAGTTCGGCGAGCACTTGCCAGAATTCGTCGCGCGCCACCGGATCGACACCGGATGTCGGTTCGTCGAGGATCAGCAGGTCGGGCTCGTGCACGATCGCAACCGCCAGCGACAGGCGCTGGCGCAGGCCCAGCGGCAGGTCGCCGGCCTCCGCATTGCGGTAGGCGTCGAGACCGAAACGCTCGATCAGCGCCTCGATACGGGTGGCTGCGTATTCGGCTGGCAGTTGGAATAAACGCGCATGCAACACCAGATTCTGCTGCACGGTGAGCTCTGTCCATAGCGAGAAGGACTGGCTCATATAGCCGACGCGCCTGCGCAGATCGACGTCGCTGGCGTCGATCGTGCGGCCAAACAGCCTGGCATCGCCCTCCGTCGCGGGCAACAAGCCGCAGAGCATTTTCATGGTCGTGGTCTTGCCACAGCCATTGCTGCCGACGAACGCAAAGATCTCGCCGCGTTCGATCGAAAAATCCACCTGGTCCACGGCGGTAAAGTCGCCAAAGCGCCGGGTCAGGCCGCGCGCCTCGATCGCAAAATCCGTGCCTTCCACATTGCGTGGCGGAATGATCAGCGGTGGCGGAGGCCGGCCGCCGGTGGTCAGCGCGGTGAAGGCCTCCTCGATCGTCGCCGTGCCAGTCTGCTGCCGCAACGAGGTTGGCGTGCCAGTGGCCAGAACACGGCCATCGTTCATAGGGGCCAGCTGATCGAAACGTTCAGCTTCCTCCATATAGGCGGTTGCCACCAGCACCGTCATGGTGGGGCGTTCGGCGTGCATGCGGCCGATCAGTTCCCAGAACTGGCGGCGGCTCAGCGGATCGACGCCAGTGGTCGGTTCATCGAGGATCAGAAGATCGGGGTCATGGATCAGCGCGCAGCACAGACCGAGTTTTTGCCGCATGCCGCCGGAAAGTTTCCCGGCCGGCCGGTCCGCGAACGGTGCCAGCGCGGTCGCATGCAGCAATGCATCGATGCGGCGCGCCCGCTCGGCGACGCCTTGGCCGAACAGGCGGGCAAAAAAGTCGATGTTTTCCCGCACGCTCAGGTCGGGATACAGGTTCTTGCCTAAGCCTTGCGGCATGTAGGCGATGCGCGCGCACACCGCGTCGCGGTGCGCCGCCCGCGCCGGGTCGCCGCCCAACACATCCACGCTGCCGTGCTGCAGCTGTTTGGCGCCCGCAAACAAGCCAAGCAGCGTGGATTTGCCGACGCCGTCCGGGCCGATCAGGCCCATCACGATGCCGGAGGGGACCTCCAGGGTCACATTGTCCAATGCCACAGTTTGACCGTAACGATGGCTGACGCCGATCAGCGTGGCTACGGTTTTCATAGGAGGAAGGCCAGGGCTCTGCCCTGGACAGGCTGGGGCTGTAGGCCGCAGACCCCATTCATCAAGAAGGATCGGGACTTCGCCAGGGCGCCGACGAATGGCCGCGCAGCGCTAAATGGGGTTTGGGGCCTACGGCCCCAGCGGGGTCCAGGGGCAGAGCCCCGGACATTCCTACTCTTGCACATTACGGCGCTATGCGTGGCCAGGCGGCCCCCGGCTCCGCCCTTATATAGGCAATCCCCGGCATCCCTGCCTGCACCGCGCCGTTAGCCAACGCGGCATCATTGATGCGGACGCGCACGCGAAACATCAACTTGTCACGTTCGGTGCGCGTCTCGACCATTTTGGGTGTGAATTGGTTCTGATCGGCCAGAAATACGACGTGCGCGGGTAGTGGGTGGCCCGGCCGCGCGTCGAGCACAATGCGCGCCTCTCGCCCAGGCTGCGCGAGACCGGCTTCCTCGGTAGGGAGGAAGACGTCCATGTAGGCGTAGTGGGTATCGAGCAGCGTGTAGAGCTTGCCGCCGGCCGGCAGCACCTCGCCCAAATTGGCCAACCGGTACTGGATCAAGCCTTCCTTCGGCGCGACCAGCGTATTGTCGGCGATATTGACGCCGACCAGCGCGGCATCTTGCTGCGCCGCGTCGCGCGCCGCCTGGGCGGCTTCGATGCGGGCTTCGATCGAGTGCATCCCCGCGGTACCGGCATCGAGCTGCTGGCGCTGCTGATCCAGGGTCTGCTGCGTGGCGAAGCCTTTGGGCAGCAAGGTACTGGTTCGCGCGACCTCGCGCTGCATCAGCGTCACGGTAGTGGCGGACTGCACCAAATCGGCGCGTCCCTGCGCGATCATCTGGTCGGCCTGGGCGACCATCGCCTGGGCACGCGCGAGCTCGGCGTTCAGGTCGGCCACGTCCATGCGCGCCAGCACCTGGCCGACGCGAACGTGATCGCCCTCGTCGACCATGATCTGCTTCACGCGGCCGGCGAACTTGGTCTGAATGTCGATCTCGTCCATCTCGATGCGGCCGTTGCTGGCAACGATGCCCGCGGGCAGCGGCGGCGGGCGATGCGTCCACCACCAGGCGCCGCCGCCGGCGGCCCCGACCACCAGCACCGCCAGCGGCACCAGCCGGCCGGTCGCGCGGCGCGGCCTTGGCGGGGGCGGCGCCGGCGAGTGTGTCAGCGGCGCAAGATCGAGTTTTTTCTCGAGATTCACGTGTTATTCCCCTTCATAACCTGATGGTCCAGGCAAAACGCCAAGCCCAGCATGAACACCAAGCTGATGATGGTGGAGGCGCCCAGCTAGATTGTAAGCGTCAGCACGCCGGCCCCGGGATGCACGATCACAAGGGTGCCCGGCAGCAGCGAGAGGATCGCGGCGGCATTCATCAGGAAATGGCTGGCCGGCAGCGGCAGCGCCACCGAGGCCCAGGGCTGGGCGACGCCGGTCACGATCGCCCAAATGGCGGCGAGCATTACGAAGCCCCCAATGCCGACGCCCGGCCACGTCAGAACGATCACGGCCCATCATTAGGCCCAACACGCCCTCGACGATCTGCGCCGCGCCATGGCGGTGAAGCGTCAGCGCACCGACGCCGGTGACTGTAGCCAACACCCCTTCCACCACCATGAAGGCGGCGAACCACATCGCAACTACCAGCAGTATGATTCCGGGCGCCGTCAGGGCCAGCACTCCGAACACCAGCGCAGCGAGGCCGCGCATGGCAAGCACGCACCAGCGTTGCGCGGCTCCGCGCATCAACACCGTACTCAACTCGAGTACCGAAATCTCGGGCACAGTAGCACCTCCAATCGAATTTCAACTGCGGATGGGGATATTGCGCCTTGCCCTGGATCAATCCCGCCAGGAAGCCAGCCTCAACGCCTGGCGAAAGCCCATGCGGATGTAGCTCAATGGCAATTTGTGTATTCTGCGCAACTGAGAAACGAGTTTACAAACACTGGATCAGGTCCAAAGACTGCGGGCGGGGGGCATTGCGAAGACCGCCGCGTCGGCGGACCTGAGCGCCACGCCGGTGGAGTCGCCCTGCAGATAGCGACAACTGACGGTAATGACGTGCAAGGCCGTAGCGCCACTAGAGCGGATCGCGATCACATGCGATCAGCCATCGCGTTCAATCCGCTCGTCAAAACAAAGGACTAGAGCGGATCGCGATCACATGCGATCAGCCATCGCGTTCAATCCGCTCGTCAAGACAAAGGACTAGAGCGTGATGCGCGGCAATGCCGATGCAACTTATGCCAACCCGTGTAGAGATTAACACATCGAGGAAGGCCAGGGCTCTGCCCTGGCCTTCCTGGGAGAGTCGATCACTGCGCGGGTTGGTATTAATCGCATCACGCTCTAGAGCGCTTTCGCAGCTGATTGAATTGGGATTCCGGCACGGCTCGATTTGTGATTCACCCTGCTGGCTGGAGGAGGCCAGCATGGATGGCAAGCCCTTATTCGAACGATTTGCGTGAGCGCGCGGCGGCGGCGATGGCAGACGGGCTGAGGTGCCGCGAGGTGGCGATATTGTTCCGGGTCAGCCCAGCGAGCGTTGTGAGGTGGTCGCAGCGGCTGCGTGCGACGGGCAGCGCGGCATCGAGGCCGATGGGAGGTACGCGACGCGCCGTGCTGGCTGGCGAGCGAAACTGGCTGCTGGCGCGCATCAAGGAAGCGCCCAACCTTACGTTGCACGCGCTGCGGACGGAACTGGCGCAGCGCGGCGTCCAAGTCAGCCTGTGGGCGGTCTGGAAACGGCGAACACTGTTGCCGTTGACATATGAGCCCGGTTTGCCGGCCCTGCTCCGCCGAAAGTAACTTAAGTTCATGTCGGCGCCTCGCATGCCATCCGCCGCGCCACTGCTCGCGGAGGCCGTCCGGCTGTTGAAGGCCGGAAGACCCGGCGACGCGCTGCGTCCTCTGCGCGAAGCGGCGGCTCTGGAACCGGCGAACGCCACGATCCTGCACGATCTCGGCCTGGCCTGCCTGGAGGTTGGCCAACTTGCCGATGCGGTCGCCGCGTTCCAGCGAGCCATTGCCAGCAACCAGCGCTACGCCGACGCCCACTTCCGCCTGGGGATTGCGCTGGAGAAGCTGGGGGACCTTCACGCGGCGGTGCGCGCCTTCGATCGTGCCACCGAGCTGCTACCCGCCATGACCGAGGCGTGGTTCCGCGCCGGTGCGCTCGTGTACACGCTCGGCCATCCCGCTGAAGCCATCGGCTGTTTCCGCCGCGCCGCCGCCACCGGCCCAAAAACCAGCTTTGGCCGCCTCGGCGCGGCCCGCGCGCTGTTGGCGGAGAACCGCGACGCGGAGGCCGAACGTGCATTGCGAAAGCTGCTGGCGCTCGATCCGCTGAACGCGATGGCGCACGACCTGCTGGGCAACCTTCTCGCCGATGCCGGCAAGTTCGCGGAGGCGCGCGGGTGTTTCCTCCGCGCCATCGCAAATGCACCGCTGATGGCGGGCAGCTACTATGATCTGGTCCGCTGCCGCCCCCTCACACACGAAGATGCCGACCTCCCGCCGCGCATGCGGGCCGCCCTGGCCGCGCCGGGACTGGACCCCGAGCAACGCGTGAGGGTGCATCTGGCACTTGGCACGGCCGCCGACGATTTTGGCGACCACGCCGGGGCGATGCGGCAGTTCGATGCGGCCCACGAGGTGCGCGCCGGCCTCAGCAAATTCGATGCGGCCGCGTTCGACCAGCAGATCGGCCGCATGATCGCCCATTTCAGCCCGGATCTCATGGCGCAGGCCGCGGCGCTCGGCACCGATGACCCGACGCCGGTGCTGATCGTTGGCATGCCGCGGTCCGGCACGACCCTGGTCGAGCAAATCGTCTCCCTGCACCCGGAGGTCGCCGCCGGCGGCGAGCTGAATTTCTGGAACGAGCGCGGCGCGGCGTGCCGCCAGGCCGGCGCGGCGGGGACAGCAGCGCCGTTCCTCGGCCGCGCGGCGGCCGACTATCTCGCCGTGCTGCGCGCGATCGGGCCGCTTGCCGTGCGTGTCACCGACAAGATGCCCTTCAACTTCCTGTGGGCGGGGTTGATCCACCTGGCCTTCCCGCGCGCCACGATCATCCATTGCCGCCGCGCCATGATCGACACGGCGCTGTCGATCCATCAGACCCATTTCAATCCGCGCCTGGCGTTCCCCACCGGTGGCGCTGAACTCGTCGCATATTTTCGCCTCTACCGGCGTCTAACCGACCATTGGCGCCGCGTTCTGCAGGCCGATCGGTTCATCGAGGTGGATTACGAGGACCTCACGCACGCCCCCGAACCGGTCATTCGCCGCATCATCGCCGGCTGCGGCCTGGCCTGGAACGACGCCTGCCTGCACCCGGAGCGCAACGCCCGCGTGGTGAAGACGCCAAGCAAGTGGCAGGCAAGGCAGCCGATTTATCGCAACGCGGTGCAGCGCTGGCGGCGCTACGAACCCTGGCTGGGCCCACTGCGCGGCCTGCTCGACGAATCCTAAATGAACAAAAGTTTTTTGGTTCTTTTTTTCAAAAAAGAACAGAAGAAAGCACTTCTTTTTGAAAAAAGAAGCAAAAACTTTTGTTCATTGGGTGGCCGCGCATCTCCGCGCGAGATTTAATATTAGTGTAATAGCACTGTGCGGGCGCGCCACCGCCAATGGCGCGCATGACATCACGCTGGCCGTGATACCAGGGGAGCGATCGCAATGTCTCGAAATCAGCGCCTGCGCCCGCTGGCCGGCCTTCTGGCCGTGGGGCTCGCGGCTCCGGCCCTCGCGCGCCCGTCCTCGCCATTCCCGACCTATACCACCGGCGCGCAAAAAAACGGCTCCTGGGTGGTGTCCGACGGCCAGATCATTACGCCGGCCGGTACTCAGGTCAATATCGGCATCCGGGTCCGCGCCAAGGCCGTCGCGGTCAACCCCAACGCCAGCAACCACACGGCCGCCGTCCTCACCGAGGGCCCTTCGCCGGTGCTGGTGTTCGATACCAAGACCGGCAACGTGCTTCAGAGCTATGTGCCGTTCAGCGACCATACCGGCTCCTACGGCGGCATCGCCTATTCGGCGGACGGCACGCACCTCATTCTCAGTCAGGCCAGTTCCAACGTCACCATCGCGAATGTCGGCCTCGACGGGCTGCTGACCGATAACGCCCACATTTCCGTGCCGCCGGACACCAGCTTCATCGAGTGCTTTCCGAACAGCCCGATCGGCGATTACGGCGAAGCGTGCGGCGCGCTGTACACGCCAACGACATCCTACCCGGGCGGCGTCGCGTTTTCGAAGGATGGCACCAGCGCCTACGCCCTGCTCAACCAGAACAATACCCTCGACACGTTCGACCTGACGCAGACCCCGCCGGTCACGGTCAATCAGCTGCGCGTCGGCAACGCCCCGAACGCCATCCTGGTCAGAGGCAATTACGCCTATATCAGCAACGAAGGCGGCCGCGCCGCCACCGAGGAAGATTTTCAAATCCTTTCCTCCGGCACCCCGATCGTCGCCGACGAGGTCAACGGGTCAGCGGTCACCGGAACCGTTTCGGTAGTCAACCTGTTGACGCAACAGGTCGAGGCCACGATCGTGACTGGGCTGCATCCGACCGGCATGGCGTTCTACGGCAAATATCTCCTTGTTTCCAACACGTACAGCGATACCATTAGCGTCATCGACACGCACAGCAAACTGGTTGTGCGCACGATAGATCTGGGCCTGCCGATCGGCGTGCCGGGGCAGGACCAGCCGGCCTATGGCGCCGCGCCCACCGGGATTGCCGTCGACCAGTCCACCGGCACTGCCTACGTCGCTTTGTATAACGCCAATGCGATCGCGGTCGTTGATCTGGGTGCGACGGAAAAACCGTTGCTTGGCCTGGTCCCGGTTGCCTACGCACCGGCCTCGATCGCGCTCGACCGCGCACATGGCCAACTGCTCGTCGCCAACGACAAAGGCATCGGCACGCTCGGCTCGCAGGCGACCCTTTACGGTGTCACCGGCTTCAATACGCACCAGGACACCGGCACCGTCAGCATCGTTCCGCTGCCTTCGCAAGTCCAGCTGCCTGCGCTCACCAGGAAGGTGATGCAGAACAATCACTGGGACCTGACGGTGAATATCCTCTCGGCCGGCAACGCGAACCCGGATGCGCCGCCGGTGGCGATCCCGGCCCATATCGGCGAGCCCTCGCTGATCAAGCACGTGTTTCTGATCATTCGCGAAAATCGCACGTATGATCAGATTCTCGGCGATGTGCCGGCCGGCAAGGGCGATCCCGCGCTGGCGGTGTTCGGCGGCGAGAATACGCCGAATGCGCACACGCTGATCCAGCGCTTTCCACTGCTCGACAATTTCTATGCCCCGAGCCGGCAGTCGGCCGATGGTCACCAATGGATCGTCGAAGCGATGGCGCCGTACGCCGACGACATCCAGTCGCCCTACTGGGTCCGCTCCTATCCGGGCGGCGAAGCCGGCGATGCCCTGGCCTACACGCAAAAGGGCTTCCTGTTTCAGGAGGCCGTCGCGGCCAGCCTGAAAGTGAAAATCTACGGCGAGTATGTGGAAAACGTTGCCTGGACGCCGCGCCATCCCAGCTGGGCGCATCTTTTTGCCGATTCGCAGGCTTTCGAGGCCGGCCAGGAAAAACGCCTGCACTATCAGAACTATGTGACCACGGAATCCTCACTGCCGGTGGTGGAGCGCAATCTCATCAGCGGATTTCCGAATTTCGACCTCAACGTCCCGGACCAATGGCGTGTCGACTGGTGGCTGCAGGATTTCGATAATGACGTGGCCAACGGCAGCGTGCCCGCGCTGAGCATCCTGTGGATCATGTGCGACCACACCGGCGGCCCGCCGACGGTGCAGGCCGAACAGGCCGACAACGACCTGGCCGTCGGCCGCATCATCGATATCATCAGCCACAGCACCGTGTGGCCCACATCGGCCATCTTCATCGAGGAAGACGACGCGCAGGACGGCGTGGATCACATCGACGGCCACCGCAGCCCGGGCTACGTCGTCAGCCCCTACGCGGTGCAGTACGGCCCGACCGATCACACCTATTACACCCAGGTCAACATGACCCGCACGATCGAGCAGATCCTCGGCCTGTCGCCGATGAACCAGTTCGATCTAGTGGCCTCGCCGATGCTGACGGACTTCACCAACACGCCGAACTTCGCGCCGTGGACGCACGTCGCGAACCTCGTGCCGCTGAACCAGGGCGTGGACGACAGCCGCGCCCCCGCCAGCGAGCTGGAAAAAGCGTGGAGCGCGAAGAAAGCGGAGATGTTCGCCGGCAAGATGAACAAGCCTGACGCGGAAGACGAGGATACGCTGAACCACCTGATCTGGTATGAAGCCACCCACTTCAAGCGCCCCTATCCCGGTGAAACCAAGGTGCGCCCCCCATCCGACTTCAATGATCGCCCGGCGATCCAGATCGGCAACGCCACCGACCGCGACGAAGGTCATTAGCCGGCCGCCCGGCCACTCAACCAATGAACAAAAGTTTTTGCTTCTTTTTTCAAAAAGAAGCGCTTTTTTCTGTTCTTTTTTGAAAAAAAGAACCAAAAAACTTTTGTTCATTTTAACAAGAACAAATCCCCAGCAGCCGCGGCGCCACACCACATCGTTGCCGCCAGCACGAGAATGCGGTATCACCGGGCTGTCGTCGCCGTCCTGCATGCCTCCCGCGCGCGTTCGACCTGATGGGCCGCGCGCCCGCTCAACCGGCGTTCAATCGGCGGCCAATACAGGGGAGCAACACCATGCGTGCGACCAAAATGCTGCGCGCGGCGTTAAGCACCGCGGGACTTTGTGTGCTGGCGATACCCGCGCGGGCCGACAGCGTCAGATTGATCGATCAATTCAAGCACGGCGGCTACAGCCCGTATTATGGGGTGACGGTGGCCAATGGCCAGATATTCGGCGTGACCAGTTCCGGCGGCAACAAAGGGTGCCTCGGCGATCTGGGCTGCGGCACGGTGTTCATGCTGCAACAGACCGACAATCACTGGGCATCGACCACGCTGCATGCGTTCAAGGGCGGCGCGGACGGCGCTTACCCCTATCCGCTCACCGTCGACACCGACGGAACGGTGTATGGCTCGACCGGCAGCTTTAACTACGGCACCGTCTTCCGCCTGCTGCCGCCAGGCTCCGGCAGCAGCACCTGGACCTACGAAATTCTGTATCGGTTCTCGGGAAAACACGGCAACCTCAACTGCAACAGCTTTCCGTTGTTAGTCCACAATGGAACCGTCTACGGCCTTGCCTGCGGCGCGGCCACGGGCGGCACGTTTTATGAGCTCAGTCAGACCGGCGGCGCCTGGCACAAGGATGTGCTCGCAGGGTTCACTACTGCCGTTCCGACGTCCATCGCTGGCTTCGACCCGGCCGGCGCGGTCTACATCTCAACTTCCGGCATGCGCGGAACGGTTTATCGTGTCGCGCCGCCTCCGGGTGGCAGCGGTGCCTGGACGAAACAGGTGCTTGCGCCGTTCCATGAACAGCCAAACGCCCTGCTACCGACAAATCTTCTGCTGTCGCCAGGTGGCAATCTCTTCGGACTGGACCAGTCGGGCCGGGGACTTGATGTTTTCGAGCTCTCGCCCCCCGCCGGTGGCGCCACCGCTTGGACGAAGACCGTTATCGCCGCGCCACGGTCGCACGGCTACGGACCGGCCTCGTTGGCACTGGGCGCCGGCGGCTCGCTGGTCGGCGCGATTTATGGCGATCAGGATTTTTATGGTGGCGCGCTGTACCAGATCAAGCCGGCAGGCGGCGGTTTCTGGACAACGAGCATCCTGTGGGATTTCGGCGAACAAGGGCCGGCGAGCAATCCGGTCTCCGTGGTCTATGGCGGCAACCGCGATTATTTCGGCGTCTTGAACGACACCTATAGCAACGGCCAGGTGTTCGAGCTGCATTAGCCGCTGCCCGCAGCGGCAGCGCAGACGGTCCGCCGGCCAATTCAGGGTTCTCGTTAAGGGTTCGGCGGAAAGTTCTCAGTTCGCAAGGAAAGCACTTCTTTTTTGAAAAAAAGAAGGGCGGATTCAAGTTCCGGAGCGAACACCCCCGGTGGGCCGGACGGTCTAGGGTGGTGGGATGGCGGATTCGAGACGCGGGCTGACGGCGGTTGACCGAGCGACGATCGAGTTGAGGCTGTTG
>Ga0181531_10002444_pt1 | contig 11603 bp, 10 predicted proteins | sample PEATcosm2014_Bin_38_FD_119743 | JGI IMG/M metagenome (GOLD analysis project Ga0181531, IMG submission 119743) | Peatland microbial communities from MTU Mesocosm Facility, Houghton, MI, USA - PEATcosm2014_Bin11_10_metaG | ecosystem: Environmental > Terrestrial > Soil > Wetlands > Peat | place... | reverse complement strand
TGATTTCGCGCCGCCGCAGTGGGTCACGTTCGACGATCCCCATCTTCCGGCAGGAACGGCGCTGGCGGAGCAATATCCCGCGGGCGTGATCGAGTGGCCCGCCGGTCAATGGCGGATCGGCGTGCCGCAGGGCAAGTTTGGGACCTTCAACCTGGTGCTGGCCGACCCGGAAGCAAAGTCTGTTGAATTCCGCTTCACTTCGCCTCGTGTATTCGTGGGCATCGATGTATACAACGGCGCCGACCGTGAAGCCACGGTCACCATTCATGCCCCCAACCTCCGGGAAGTATCTCTGAAGCTCAAGCCCGGAGAACTCCGGCGCGTGCGCACTGGTTGGCGCGATCCCTCCCCGCGCGTCATGTTGGAATTTGAAAACGGAGAGGGCCTGCGGTTCGACAATCTTGCGTATTGGCACGATGCGCCGTGATCTTAGGTTGAGGAACAGAATCCACCACCAGCCATGACCGTATAATTCTCTTTAAGGCGCTGCCAGATATTTATGACCCGTCCGAAACCCCTAATCCTCATCATCCTCGACGGCTGGGGCTATCGCGCCGAAACCAAAGCCAACGCCATCGCACTCGCCCGCAAGCCCACTTACGACCGCCTTCTGCGCGAATATCCCAACACGCTAATTCACACCAGCGGGCCATTCGTCGGCCTGCCCGAAGGTCAGATGGGCAACAGCGAAGTCGGGCACCTCAACATCGGCGCCGGGCGCATCGTTCACATGGATATCACACGCATCGACCTGATGATCCAGAACGGAGAATTCTTTTCGCATCCTGTGCTGCTGGCGGCGATGAAGGATGCGAGTGTGGGCGAGCGCAGGCTGCATTTGTTCGGCCTGGTCTCCGACGGTGGCGTGCATTCGCAACAGGCGCATCTCTACGCGCTGCTGAAAATGGCGAAGCAGCAGGGTGTCGACCGCGTCTTCGTGCACGCTTTCATGGACGGCCGCGACACGCTGCCCACCAACGGCACGGGCTATCTCGAACAGCTGCAGCAGAAGATGCGCGAATACAACTCCGGCAAAATCGCCACGGTAAACGGCCGCTACTACGCGATGGATCGCGACCGCCGCTGGGAGCGCATCGCGAAAGCCTACAACGCCATGGTCTTCGCCGACGCAGAGGGCGGCAAGAACGCCGATCCGGTGCAAGGCATGAAAGACGCCTACAACAATGGCGTGACCGATGAGTTCGTTATCCCTTTCGTATGCACCGACAAGAACGGTCAGCCGCTGGCAACAATTCGCGACGACGACGCCTGTATCTGCTTCAATTTCCGCGCCGATCGCGTGCGCCAGATCACGCGCGCTCTCGCGCGTAACAGCGGCCTGAACGCAAAAGGCGGCAGCGATCTTCCCGGCGCTGCCGATCTTGATGCCACAATCGCGCGCGACCGCGTGCCGAAGAATCTGCACTATGTTTGCATGACGCAGTACGACAAAAACTTCAGCCTGCCGGTCGTAATCCCGCCGGAATCCATGGCAAACATTCTGGCCAATGTGATGGGCGGTCTCAACCTGCGCAACCTGCGCGTCGCCGAGACCGAGAAGTATGCGCACGTTACTTATTTTTTCAATGGCGGAGTAGAGCAGCCGTTCCCGGGCGAAGAGCGTCTCGTAATCCCGTCACAAAAAGTTGCGACCTACGACCTGAAGCCGGAGATGAGCGCCGCCGGCATTGCCGACGCGGTGGTGAAAGCCACAGAAGAGGGAACGTTCGACGTAATGATCGTCAACTTTGCGAACGCCGACATGGTAGGCCACTCGGGCAAGATCGAGCCCACGATTAAAGCCGTCGAGACCGTCGATGCCTGCCTGAGCCGCATCGAATCCGCCGTTCGCGCCAAAGGCGGTGCAATGCTGATCACTGCGGATCACGGCAACGCCGAAATGATGATTGATCCCGCGACCGGCGGACCGCACACCGCCCACACTACAAATCCGGTGCCATTCATCGTGGTCGCCGAAGATGCCAGGCAGTACACGCTAAAGCCCAATGGCTCCCTGCGCGATATTTCGCCCACCATGCTCGGCATGCTGGGCGCTGATGAGCCGAAAGAGATGACCGGCACGGATCTGCGCGCTTTTTTAAAGAACAAGTGAAAGCCGCTGTGGGCATGGAACACGAAATCGTCGCTGCCTTCTTCAATCAACCTGGCCAGAGACACCGGCTGGGCTCTGGTTGAGCACCTGTACATGGCTCAAACAAGCTGCGCCTTCTCCCTTCGCTTCGAATCGCACGGTCCCCGTTTCATCGGCGCAGTAGGCCTTCATCCCCGAGTCAGATTCTGTAGGCACCGCCGTGACCTGAAACTTAGAAGCGGGTTTTCCATCGCAACCAGAAAGGGCGAAGTGGTACCCGCTGGAATCGTTTCCGGTGAAGCCCGGAGCGTAATTTTCAGGCGGCTCATCCGTGCCCGCCGCATCGCTTTTGCCGAACAGGTCAGTCATGCTACAGGAATATCCGAGATCGGGATGCTTCGATGCGTAGCCTGCTTCAGACGAAGCGATCATGCTGACACGCGCCGATGCCATGTTTTCATTCGCGTCATTCTGCATCTTGCGCATTCCCTTTAAATAATCCGGATCCGTGAGCGGGACGTGCGCGGCTAATGTCACCTCCGTCAGCCTCCAGACCTCCTTCTCCTCAGTCATGGAGAAAGTCAGGCTCGGGACGATGGGCAGGAACTGCGGCTCTCCGTCGTGGTAAACGTGAATAGATAGTTCAATCTCTTCGCTTTCACCCATCAAGGTGTCGTGCTCGACGATCACTTCGGTCCTGACCTTCTGCTTGCCTTCATCTTGTTCCGCCACCAGCAGCGTCTGACCCACGTCAAAAGTCTCGACGTGCCCTTGCGCAGTTAACTGGCGCCCGATCAGGGAAATCTTCTGCACGATCGATGTCTCTGGGCCTTCGTCGTTGCGAACGAGAGCCTGCTTCGCCGCGATGGGCAGGTGTTTCGTGAAGGCATCCGGCCCCTTGCCCATGAACATCTCGATCAAGGCCTGGCGCGCGGTTCGAGGCGGAGGCGGCGTTGGCGTCTGGGCTTGGGAAGAAATGCTTGCGGTGGCAAACGCGATCAGCAGAACGAAGCAGATGTGGCGCACATTGTCCTCCGCAGGCCCCGAGTTCAGCCGGCTAGCCGACTTAACTTCTAAGACTCCACCGGCCGATTCGAAGTTCCTGCCCGCTTATTAGATGCAGGAACGCCTGATCTAGACCTTCTTGCAGGGGAGGTGGTTCGACGCTGCAACCGTCGTTTACGACGCTTTACTGCTCCTCCAGGATGCGGTGCCGGCAGGCGCTTCGAGACGGAACTTTTTCACCGAGAAGATGCCCAGCACAATGAAGATCGCCATGACAATGAGTTGCACGACCAGGAACGGCGGCTCTTTTCCCGTCGGAGCCAGCGCATGCGCCGCGGGCACTTTCAAGAAGATCTGCGCCAACAGCACGAAGACATTGAAATACAAGGCAATCACGGCGCACACCACGTAAGTCGAACGCCAGGGGCCGGCCAGGTTGCGCGCGTAGCGTGCCATCATCGCAACCACCAGCGCCGCCAGCGAGAGTACGCCCAGGATATGCGACGGCAAAACGCGCTCGAACGGAAATAGAAAACCGGTCAGGCTGGTTGACACGGTCGTCACCAGGAAGATCGCGGTCGCGCCATCGAAACGCTTCCCGAGAAGCAATCCATAGACGACCAGGAGCCCCGAGCCGATGCCCACCAGGCTCAACACAACATGCACAGCGGTAAACGTCGAGAGAGACATGCCTAAGATCATGGGACCCATCCTTTCTGAGCGGAACGTTTTGTGGATTCCGAATGTTACGTCCGCAGTAGGGAAATCGCAAGGCAGTTGAATTCACTTCGTCTCCGAGCTGACTTCCACTTCGTGCTACAGTTTTCTCGCGGGCAAATGCGCCCGCTCGAATTCCATGGAACCGCGTCTTATCCTTATCCATCTCGTACTCAAGCTGGGCGTCGCCGCCGCCGTCTCCAGCAGTTTGGTGCGGTCCAAGGAATTCAAGTCGCTGCTGTTTCGCGAGGAGCGCACGTTTCGGCAAAAAGTATATCTCGTGTTGTGCATGGCGCTGCCCATCACGGTGGGCGTTTGGATTCGTCTGCTTGTCCCGAGTTTTCTGGCAGGTGATCTCAGCTTTGAAACTACTCTGCTGCTCGGCGTGATCGGCGGACGCTGGGCGGGATCGCTCGGCGGTCTGTTGATGGGTATACCCGCCTTGCTCCACGGAGAGTGGGCGGCGCTGCCCTTCGGAGTGCTTTCCGGTTTTATCGCCGGACAGCTCCGCACCATGGCGCTGGATAAAGACGACATCTGGTCGTTCTCGCCGTTCATCGATCAGAGCATCTTCCGGCTGATCAAGCGCAACTTACCAACGCCCCGCCTGTTCGACTGGCAGATCATGTTCTTCACAACGGTCGTTGGCCTGCGCTTCGTGCAGACCGAACTGTCACGTTATTTCCCCCACTCAATCTTCAGCATGGAAAGCCCAGGCAACTGGTGGGTGTGGGCTGCAATCTATGCCACCTCGGTAACGGCCATCGGAATCGAGATCAAAATCTTCAACGGCGTCCGCATCCAGATCAAACTCGAAGAGCAGGAGCGTCTGCTGCTGCACGCGCGCATGGAGGCGCTGCAAAACCAGATCAATCCTCACTTTCTCTTCAATACGCTGAACTCGATTTCTTCTCTGGTGCGCTTCGATCCGGAAAAAGCCCGCGACGTGATTTCAAAACTCGCCACCATCCTGCGTCGTCTGCTCAATAGCACCGACTCTTTTGTGCCGCTGCGAGAAGAAGTGGAATTCATCGACAACTATCTCGATATCGAAGTAGTTCGTTTCGGACATGACAAGCTCCGCGTCGTCAAGGAACTCGACCCTGCGTCACTCGACGTAATGGTTCCCAGCATGTTGCTGCAGCCGCTGGTGGAGAACTCGATCAAGCACGGACTAGCCTCGATGGTGGAAGGCGGCAGCATCTACCTGCGCAGCCGGCTCGCCGATTCCGGGCTGGTGATTGAAGTGGAGGACGATGGCGTAGGCATGGCGGCCACACAAGTGGAGCAATCGACGGCCACGCGAGGCGCCGGCATCGGTATGGCCAACATTTCCGAGCGCCTGCAGGTTCTGTACGGAGATGCGGCGCGGATGACGATTGACAGCCACGGAGGGAAGGGAACGCTGGTGCGCATCCGGCTTCCGCTACTCCAGGCTACCGGAGCGGTTCCCGAAGGTTTCTACGAAGAGCGGTCGATCACGCGCCGGTAAAACTCCTCGTATTGTGGAACGATCCTGCTGGCGCAGAACCGGGATTGTGCAACCGCGCGGGCAGCCTTGCCCATGGCTCGCAGCCGGCTTTCGTCGTTCAGCAATTCAATAGCATATCGCGCCATCGTGTCTACATCTCCCACGTCCGCCAGATAGCCGCTGACTCCGTGCTCGATCACTTCTGCCACGCCGCCCGTGCGCGTCGCGATAGGAACAACTTCGCACGCCATCCCTTCCAGCGCGGCCAAACCGAAAGATTCCAACTCGCTCGGCATCAGCAGAATGTCTGAGATCCCAAGCTTTTCCTCCACCTGATCCTGCTTGCCCAGGAAAAGCACATCTTCATGGATTCCTTTTTGCACAGCCAGCCATTCGGCCACCGAGCGATCAGGACCGTCGCCAATCAGCAGCAGCCTCGACGGGATTTGCTTGTGCACGCGGTCAAATATCTCGATGACATCCGTGAGCCGCTTAACCGGCCGAAAGTTGGAAAGGTGCACCAGCAAGCGCTCGCCTTTCGGTGCATACTCGGCCCGCAGTTCGGCGGAGTTCTTATTCCTGACATACACGTCGCAATTCACCGAGTTATAAATGACTGCGATTTCCTTTTTCACATCAAGAACCCGCAGGGTGCGTTCGCGCAAATAATTAGAAACTGCAGTGACGCCGTCGCTCTGATCGATGGAATAGCGCGTGATGGGCAAGTAAGAGCGGTCCAGACCCACCAGCGTGATATCGGTGCCGTGCAAGGTTGTAACGAAAGGCAGGCGCCGTCCTCGGGGCCCATCCCCCAGCATCTGCCGCGCCAGCAGAGCGCTTACCGAGTGCGGAATCGCGTAGTGCACGTGCAGCAGGTCGAGATCGTATAGTTGCGCCACCTCGGCCATGCGCGTGGCCAGCGCCAGATCGTAGGGCGGATAGTCGAACAGCGGATACCGCGACACTTCCACTTCGTGATAATGAATGTTTGGTTCCTCACCCCGCAGGCGGATCGGCTGGGCGTAGGAAATGAAATGGATCTCGTGGCCGCGCTGCGCCAGTTCCAGGCCCAACTCCGTGGCCACCACGCCGCTGCCGCCGTACGTGGGATAGCAGGTAATCCCGATCTTCATTCCGCTCAGGTCCACCCTTTCCGGTAGTTCTCCAAGACCCTGTAATTCGATGGCATTAAACAATAATGGATGCACATTCTACAGGGCAGGGTGCGTTGGATGCGGGAAAACGATTGAGGCGAGGTTTACTCTTCGGTTTTTGGCGCGGGCTTGGAAAGGCCAGGGTCCAGCTTGTCCAGATAGGCTTGGAAGCGTTTCTTGGTGTCGTCCGGCAATCCCGTGAACTCGATGCCCATGCCGACTCCCGGATCGCGCGTGCGAACCGTCGCAGAGGCCGTGATGTGCTCCTGATCGATCCAGAAATCGACTTTCAGCACCGTCGTCAGGGTCAAGGGCATCGCAGTCTCAACATAACATCCGCTTCCGCTGATATCGGTGGCATTTACCCGCATCGGCGTATTCACGCGCTCATCGCGGAATTCCAACGGGAACGAGATTTTATGCCGTTGAAATCTTCTGCGATTGTCGGACGAAGGAACCGGCAGGTTCGAGCGCATTTCGACCGGCAACTCCGAAATCCATGGGCACTCCTGATCAACCACCAACTGAACCCCAATCTGAAGTCTCTTTACTCCCTCGGCTTCCATCACCCAAACCACCTTGCAGCGGGCCTTCCTGGTTTCGAACTGAACGCCAATGACGTCGCCCACCTTCAGTTCATGCTCGAGGCCGCTGATGCAGGCCCCCGTGATGCTGGCATTCTGGGCGGTGGCGTTCTGATGGAAAGGTTGGTTATTCGCGCCCATTCCCCACACACGTATGCGCAGGTCCAAGGTTGCTCGCGGTGCTGCCCCAGAGGCAGACATGTGAAAGGCCTCCCAGCCTGGCTCTTCTGAGCCGGTTCTAATGCAATCATAACCCGGCGCAGAATTTGTCTGATGTTACCGAAGTTACTGCGAGACCCTGGAATCTATCACAAGTCCAGGCCGACGACCTATCGGGTGCCTTTAGATGCACCCAATTCGCGATAGGAAATCAATTCGATTCCCTGATTCGACAATATCTCCCGCGCCTCGGGCATGATTAAGACGCGCAACTCAGTTTCCCGCGATTCGCGCAGGCGAGTCCGGGCCGACTTCAACTCGTCATCGTTGTAGCCAGGATGGCAGACGAATTCCCAAGTGCCCTCGGGAATGATTTCCGCAATTGCCCGGAAAAGCTTTTCGTCCAGCGTCCCGGTCACGACAATACCGAGCGTGCCATCGGGAGCGGTGAGGTCCTCCCGCTTCACCGCATCGCGGAACTTATTCGCGAGAGTACGGAGGATTCGCACCTCGGCGTAGCGAGTCCACAGCGTCGGACGCGTCAACAACTCACTGGACTTCAACGGCTGGCGCGGGCCGAACGGGTTGCGAATGGCATTAACGCCGCAGGTCCGCGCCGCGCGCAACAGGGGCCGCAGGACCGCCGGAAACAAGTGCGTGTGTTTGTGAGTGTCCACATGCGAGACCTCGATGCCGGCCTTTTGCAGTTTGTGAATCTGCGCGCCCGCCTCAGCTTCGATTTCTCCCCCGTCCAGCCGGGCCGACAGCGCCCGAGCGGCGAAAGCTTTTAGCCCGTCGCGGAATCGTGCATCTACGGAAGAGTGCGAAGTGAGCGAAGGCAACTGTTTGGCATCAAGCACGGGCTCGCCGTCAATCAGTACGACGTGGCAACCCACGCCGAGCCGGGGAACCGTCTTCGCCAAACGGACCGCGTCTTCGAACGCGCGTCCGTTTGCCATTAGGGTGGCGGAAGTCACAATCCCGCGCGTATGCGCTTCAACAATGCCGCGATTAATGCCCGCGGTGAAGCCAAAGTCATCGGCGTTGACGATCAAACGGCGCACCGCGTCAGTCTAGCAGGGAAGGGCGCGGGGAAGGAGCGAGGGGAAGAACGAGGGGAAGAGCGCGACTGGCGCACCCGGAACTCATTACGAGGGCACCCAGGCACACCAAGGAACTCTGTGAAATCGCGCTTCGTCTACCTTTGTGTTCCTTCCTCGAAAAGTCCCGCCGCTCGGTTTACCCTGTGAAACCCCGTGCCTGCCCTGAGCGAGGCCCGAAGGGTCCCCCGTGTTGAAGGCTTTGCCTTCGCCACGACTATTTTCATTCCCGGTTGTGAGCCCAGCCGCCCATGAACAACTTCGATGAACTTAGCACACCACCAGATAGCAGCACACGTTGACCGATTTTTCTCCCGTCGCTTATACTCACCCTAGCGCGATTCGCGCGGATGCCCCTCAATCGAGTTTCGACCCGCCCGATCCTTCCCCGCATCAACCGAAGGGATATGGTTCGCGCACAGGCAAAGGTACGAGGGGCGGTTAGCTCAGTTGGTTAGAGCGCCTGCCTTACAAGCAGGAGGTCGCAGGTTCGAGTCCTGCACTGCCCACCAGTCCGGCATTCCGTTAGAACGTGGGGACGCAGTTCAGTTGGTTAGAACGCTGCCTTCTCTTCGGTTTTGTTTTCATCGCTTTAACCCGCTTCCTGTCGGCCTTCCTGTCGATAAGATCGCTGCCAACCCCGTCAACTCCTTCTACTCTGTCTCTCCCGTTTCCGGGTTTGCCCGAATTCGCGATCCGGTCTACCTTCCATCCCCTCTGCAGGGAGATGGAATATGCCGGGAAAGCCAAAGCTTTACGCTCATCGGGTCAAGATCCTCAAGTACGTGAAAGTTGGAGACGCGTGGCGCTTCGCCAACGTTATCAAGCGCAGCGGCAGGATCGTGCCCGACCACGTCCTGATCACGGGCCGCGACGAACACCACCCCGAGGGCAGTTATTACCTCGAGTGGTATGAGCACGGCAAGCGTCACCGCAAAGCCTGTAGATGCTCCAAGATAATGTCACCCCCTAACTGCAACGAGATTCTGTCACCCTCCAAGGATGGTGACGATGAGTCAGAAAGAGCTGCAACGAGTGAAGGTGATAGAAATTGCGGCAGGCGGGAGGCTGAGCGTACGCGAAGCCTCCCGCCTGCTGCAATTGAGCGAGCGTCAGGTGCAGCGGCTCAAGCGCCGCTACCGGCCCGATTCCATCGACTGGGTGCATCATGGCAATCGCGGACGCGCCATGCCCTGGGCGGTTTCGCCTCCCCAGAAGCAGTTGATCCTAACCTTGGCCCGCGGCAAGTATGCGGGCTTCAACGATTCTCATCTGACGGAAAAACTTTGCGCCGAGGAAGGCCTCGGGCTCAGCCGCGAGACCGTGCGCCGTATCCTGCGGACCGCGAAACTGCCTTCTCCGCAGAAGCGCCGCCCCCGACAATATCGCTCCCGCCGCCCGCCCCGCCCGCGTTTCGGCATGATGGCGCTTACCGATGCCAGCCGTCACGACTGGCTCGAAGACCGTGGGCCCACTCTCACCCTGATCGGTTTTCAGGACGACGCTACCCACAAAATCCTCGCCGCCCACTTCCAACTCGAAGCCGAAAACACCCTCGGCTATCTGTTCTCGCTGCGCACCATGATTCTCACTCACGGCATTCCGCTCAGCCTCTATCGCGACCGCCACGCCATCTTCCAGCGCAACGACGCGCACTGGACCGTGGCCGAACAACTCGCCGGAAAACAATCGCCCACCCAACTCGGACGCGCCCTCGAGCAACTCGGCATCCAGCAGATCCCCGCCTACTCGCCCCAAGCCAAAGGCCGCATCGAGCGCGCCTGGCGCACCTTTCAGGACCGCCTGGTCAGCGAACTGCGCCTGGCCGGCGCTGCCACCCTGGACCAAGCCAACGCCGTGCTGCAAAAGTTTTGCGCCGATTACAACCAGCGCTTCGCCCGTCCCGCCGCCGACACGGTGTGCGATTTCCGCCGCCTTCCCCGCCGCTTCGATCTCGAGCGCTGCCTCAGCCTGCACTACCAGCGCGTGGTCAACGCCGATCACACCGTCACCCTGGGCACGCAGGTCATCGCGCTGCCCCCGCTGCCCGGCCATCGCGGCTACGCCGGAGAAACCGTCGAACTCTCCCATCAGCTCGATGGCACCCTGCACATCTTTCGCGGAGACGCTTTACTGCGGGCTCTGCCCCTGCCGCTCGATGAACACTCCCAACCCCGCCCGGCGACGATTACCTCGGCGCAGAAACGAAAAACCCCGATGCCCCGCATCTACACCCTCTCCGGCCGCCCCGCTTTGGCGGCCGTTACTTAAACGACAATGGGGGTGACAAAGTCTCGTTGCAGTTAATACGACATTTTCTGGTTGCAACAACAGGGGCCGGAACCAGTTCTCCAGTTCTCGGTTCTCAGTTGGGGCTGCTCCGGCCGGGTTTGCGCTGGCGTGATTTATAAGTTACGATAGTGCTGTCGTGATCGAGGTTCGCCGTTACGTTACACGTGCCGGAAGAACGGTGTTCAGCGAGTGGTTCGCTGCGCTGGCGGATAGGCATGCGAAGGCAAGAATCGCTGATCGGCTCGACCGGCTTGAGCACGGAAGCTTCGGAGACTGCAAACCGTTGAGCGGAGGACTCTACGAACTTCGCATTGATTGGGGCCCGGGCTATCGAGTTTACTATGCGATGGTGGGGCTCACTTGCGTGGTCCTGTTGTGTGGCGGGGACAAACGCAAGCAGGCGGCCGACATTCAGCATGCACGGGAGTATTTGAAAGATTATCGAGAGAGGACCCGCATACAGTGAAAAGCAAAGCGAAAGGCAAGACCAAGGATATAACGAGCGTATCGCATGACGAGTGCATGATTCGCGAATTGCGCGAGGACCCTGAATTCGCCGTCGAGTACCTTAAAGTCGCGTTGGAGGATACCGAGGAACCTGGCGTGTTGCTGATTGCCCTGCGCCGCATCGCGCAGGCCCGGGGCGGCATTGCGAAGGTGGCAAAAGCTGCGGGAGTGGAGCGCGAGAGCCTGTATCGTGCCTTATCGGCGCGGGGAAACCCTCGGCTCTCAACGCTGATTGCGGTGACCAAGGCGGTGGGGTTAAAGCTTACGGTCGAAAGCGCGCGGTGAGTCGGCGAAGGCATCGGGGCTTACCCGCGCAGACCGGTAAATAAAATCCATGTGCGCCGGATTTCGCAGCGAGAAGCAGCAGTGGCATTATGAAACGCCGGGTGACTGCGTTCGCCAGTATGCAGAATCTTTCTTGAATGGCCGGGGACATCCCTGACAGTTTAGACCGGGCACATGCCTGACAGTTTTTCTTCCCCCTCGGTGAGGGGATGGGGTGCAGGGGAAGGGGATGCGTCC
>Ga0181531_10002442_pt1 | contig 11606 bp, 10 predicted proteins | sample PEATcosm2014_Bin_38_FD_119743 | JGI IMG/M metagenome (GOLD analysis project Ga0181531, IMG submission 119743) | Peatland microbial communities from MTU Mesocosm Facility, Houghton, MI, USA - PEATcosm2014_Bin11_10_metaG | ecosystem: Environmental > Terrestrial > Soil > Wetlands > Peat | place... | reverse complement strand
CGCCTCGGTGCCGCCGAGGCAGAAGAACACGAACGTCGTGACGATGTACATGATCCCGATCCGCTTGTGATCGGTCGTCGTGATCCAACTCGTCCAGCCCGTGTTCTCGCGCTCGGCGCGATGGGCTGCTACCTGGGGAATCGGGGCGGCGTAGGTGGCCATGTCGTGCGCTCGTGTCCTCCGTGTACTAGGGGTTCTCGACGGCTCCGGGGCCCGGTTCGGCCTTCAGTTTTTCGCGCGCGATCTGCGCGGCGTGGTTCGCTTGGGAGATCAGTTCCTTCTGGCGCGCGAGCCACGCTTCAAATTCAGGCGGTTCCTCGGCGCGCACGGTCGCGATCATGCGCGCGTGCCCGCGCCCGCACAGGAACGCGCACTGGCCGTGGAAGACGCCGGGCTTTTCGAGCTTGAACCACGTGTAGTTGTGGTAGCCGGGCACCGCCTGGAACTTGCCGCCCAGTTCCGGCACCCACCAGGAGTGCACGACGTCCTCGGAGACGATGTTCAGCTCCACCGTCGTTTTCGTCGGCACGACCATTTCCTCATACGAGTACGGCGCGCCCAGGCCGTCGGGTTCGTTGGCGCCTGGGTAGACGTACTGCCAGATGTACTGGCGGCCGATCACGCTGATTTCGAGCGCTTTGCCGTCGGGCGGGAGCTTGCGCTGGTTGCTCGCGTAGATCAGGTTGTTCTGTTCGCCCAGGTCCGCCAGCGACGCGCCGCCCGGACCGGAGTCGGGCGGGTTCTCGATCGCCGAGAGCTTTGCGAAGGTCAGGATCGCGAGCCCCAGCAGGATCACCGCCGCGGCCGTCGTCCAGCCGACCTCGAGGCGCGTGTTGCCGTGGATCTGCGCCGCCACCGCGCCCTTGCGCTTGCGGAACTTGATCAGCGCGTAGCCCAGCGCGATCTCGACCGCGAAGAAGATGATCAGCGCGATCACGAGCGTGATCACGTACAAGGTGTGGATGTCTTTCGCGTTCGGCGACGCGCCCTTGGCGGGCGTGAAGAACGCGAGCACTGACGGAATGACGTGGCCCAAGGCGGCGGGGATTCTATTCAGGCTGGACGCGAACGCGCTTGATAACGATTGCCACAAGCAGTTTGGGGCCGGTAAATAGGGTTTAAATGGAGGGTTGCCGTGCCTGGTGTGGTCTCAGCGCCCGGTGAAGCTCGGCGGGCGCTTCTGCGCGAACGCGCTCACGCCCTCGATGAAGTCCGCGCTCGTGACCGACTCCTGCTGTAGGCGCGCCTCCAGGTCGAGCTGCTCATCCATGCGCGCGTACAGCCAGTTGTTGAGCTGGCGCTTGGCGCCCGCGTAGGAGCGCGTCGGGCCGCTCGCCAGGCGCCGCGCGAGCTCGGCGACCTCCGCGTAGAGCGCCTCGTCTGCCACCACGCGGTTGATCAGACCCCACTCGAGCGCCTGCGCCGCCGCCAGGCGCTCGCCCAGCAGCGACAGCTCCATCGCGCGCGCCATGCCCACGCGCGTGGGCACGAACACCGAGGAGCCGCCGTCGGGCACGAGGCCGATGTTCACGAACGCGAGCAGGAAGTACGCGCTCTCGGCGGCCACGATCAAGTCGCAGCACAGCGCGAGCGAGCAGCCGATGCCAACCGCGGGACCGTTCACCGCGGCCACCACCGGCTTGGGCGCTTCGCGGATCGTCTTCATGATCGGGTGGTAGCGCTCGGTCAGCGTCGCGTACACGTCCGGGCTCCCATCGGCGGTGGTCTTGCCGCCGCTCACGTCGCGCAGGTCGGCGCCGGAGGAGAAACCGCGCCCGGCGCCCGTGATCACGATCGCGCGCACGTCATCGTCGGTCGCGCACGTGGTCACGGCGCTCAACAGGTCGGCGCCGAGCTGCGCGTTCCACGCGTTCAGCGCCCGGGGTCGGTTCAGCTCGATCGTGGCCGCCCCGGCGTCGAAGCGGATGTTCACGGTGTCGAGCTCTACGTTCGACTGGGTCATCTTCTTCCTCCCGGCTCGCGTTCGGCTCGGCTTGATCCTATGGTGTGGGGCATGAAACGTCCCGTCATCGGCATCTGCGCCGCGCTCGAGCAGGCCAAGTGGAGCGTCTGGGACCAGCAGGCCGCGCTCGTGCCCATCGGCTACATCGACGCCGTGCTGCGCTCCGGCGGCATGGCCGTGATCCTCGCGCCGGATCCAGAGCTCGTCGAGGACCCACAGGACGCGCTCGACTTGATCGACGGGCTACTGCTCGCCGGCGGCGCTGACATCGACCCAGGCGCCTACGGGCAGGCCGCGCACGCCGAGACGCTCGGCACCGTGCCCGCGCGCGACGCCTTCGAGATCGCGCTCGCGCGCGGCGCGATCGAGCGCGACATGCCCGTGCTCGGCATCTGCCGCGGGATGCAGCTGATCAACGTCGCCTGCGGCGGCACGCTCGTCCAGCACCTGCCCGAGCGCTACGGCCACCACGAGCACCGGCGCGTGGTGGGCAGCTTCGACGGCGCCGATCACGACGTGCTGCTCAGCGAGGGCTCGCTCGCCGCGCGCTCGGCCGGTGAGCTCCTGCACGCGACCAAGTCCCACCACCACCAGGGCGTGGACCAGGTGGGGGAGGGGCTAGTGGTCAGCGGCGTGTCCGCGCTAGATGAGCTGCCCGAGGCGATCGAGCTGCCCGACGCGCGCTTCGCGCTCGGCGTGCAGTGGCACCCCGAGGCGGACCTCGCGAGCTCGGTCGTCGGCGCGCTCGTCGAGGCCGCCGCCGGCGCTCGCGTGAGCGAGTAGCGGCCGCGGGCCGGGGAGCCGCGGGGCGCGGGCGCCCGGCCTGCTCGCGCCGTGAGGCCCAGGGGGAGCGGCTCATATACTCCCCGTCCAGTGCGGCTGTCGAGGGCGATTAGAGCAACCGCCTGGGGGATGGTGGTGGCGGGGGTCGCGGCGCCGCTCGTGCGCAAGCGCGTGAACGCGCCGCCGCTGGTCCTGCAGACGGTTGCCTTCGGGGCGCCGCTCGGCCTGAGCGTTGCCATGCGCCGCTCTCGCGGCCGCGACGTGGCCGTGTGCGTGCTGCAGATGTGGGCCTATCTGGCCGAGTACAAGTCCCCCCACGACGACGCCGAGGCCCAGCGCCGGCGCGTGCGCGTGCGCTACCCGATCCTCGCCGATCGCGTGATCGGCCTCGGCGAGCTGCCGAGCGTGCGCTTGCAGCGCGCCTTTGCCTCGGCGGAGGGCAGGTGGAGGACGCACGACCGCGTGCTCGTGTGGACGCACTGGAGCTGGTTCGCGTTCCCCCACGGCACGCTCGCCTACATCCTCTTGCGCCACCCCGAGCGCTTTCCCCGCGCGGCGCTGCTCACCTACGCGGTCTTCGACGTGGGCGCGAGCGTGTACTGGTTCCTGCCCACCGCGCCGCCCTGGTACGCGGCCGCGGCGGCCGCCGCGGCGGCCGTGCCCTCGCGCCCGGGCGGGCAGCGCGAGCTCGAGGCGCAGCCGGCGGAGGTCAGGCGGCTGATGGTCGAGTACGGCGAGTACTTCTGGAGAGACGGCTGGGGCTCGCTCTACAGTGTGTTTGGAGGCAACCCCCTGGCCGCGATGCCGTCCTTGCACTTCGCTACATCAGTCATGGCAGCACTGCTGCTCGCCGAAGCAGGGCCGCTGGCCGGCGCTGCCGGTGCCACCTACACGGCCACCTTGGGGGTAGCGCTGGTGTACCTGGGCGAGCACTACGTGGCCGACCTGCTCGCGGGGGTCGCGCTGACGCTCGCCGTGCGCCGGCTCGAGCCGCGCGCGGGCCCGGCGTTCGCGCGCCTGGGACGCGCCCTCGCCACGCTCGAGCGCTTCGCTCACGAGGCTGGCTGACGCGAGGGGGTGAGCACGACCGGGATGGCGCAAGACGCGCGGGGTGACGGGGAGCAGGCGATCGAAGAGGCGCCGATGTCGGCGCCGGGGACGGCAGGTGCCGGTGAGGAGGAGATGCTGCGTGTGCTGCTCACGCGCCGGCAGATCTTCCTGTTCGGCGTGTTCGTGCTGCTCGTCGTCGGCTTCCTGTACTTCGTGCTGCCGGAGCTCGCCGGCGTCGGCAACACCGTCCATCACCTCGAGGGGGGCGATAAGTGGTGGATCGCCGTGGGCGTGATCCTCGAGGTGCTCTCCTTCGCCGGCTACATAGTGCTGTTCCGCGCGGTGTTCGTGCGCGGTCAAACTCAGATCGGCTGGCGTGAGAGCTACGAGATCACGATGGCGGGCCTCGTCGCCACGCGCCTGTTCGCCGCCGGTGGCGCTGGCGGGGTTGCGCTGACTGCCTGGGCGCTGCGTCGCTCGGGCATGTCCTCGCGGCTGGTCGCCTGTCGGATGATCGCGTTCATGGTGCTGCTGTATGTGGTCTACGCCGGCTCCATGCTGGTGGACGGCGTCGGGCTCGCGATCGGCCTGTTCCCAGGCGGCGGCTCGTTCGCGATCACGCTCATCCCCGCGATCGTGGCCGCGATCCTGTTCGCCGTCGCCGGCGCCGTGGCGCTGCTGCCCGGCGACCTCGAGCGGCGCCTGGAGCGCTGGGCGTCGGGGTCGGGGCACTTCTCGCACTGGGTCGCCCGCGCGGCGGCCGTGCCGGCGCTCGCCGCGAGCGGCGTACGTACCGCGATCGAGCTCGTGCGCAGCCGCGAACCCGGTGTGCTGGGAGCGCTCGCCTGGTGGGGCTTTGACATCGCCGTGCTGTGGGGCATGTTCCACGCCTTCGGCGTCGCACCGCCGTTCACGGTCATCTGGATGGCCTACTTCATCGGCACGCTCGGCAACCTGCTGCCGCTGCCCGGCGGCCTCGGCGGCGTGGAGGGCGGCATGATCGGCGCGTTTGCGGCCTTCGGCGTGAACTTCAACCTGGCCGTGCTCGCCGTGCTCGCCTATCGGGCGATCTCCTTCTGGCTACCGACGCTCCCCGGCCTGGTGGCATACGTCCAGCTACGCAAAACGGTCGCGCGCTGGAAGGACGAGCAGGACACGCTGCCAGCGGGCGCCGCGCGCCCCGGATCGAGCACCCCGGTCGGCGTGCTGCAGGGCAACTGAGACCAGCCAGAAGCGCCATGCAGTGCCGCAAAAGCGCCGCCGCAGCCATAAGCGAGTGCTATACTATACAAAGTAAAGTGACCCACGAAGATCCGGGTCCTCCACACCACGGAGCCGGGTTTTCGCTAGCGTCAGGAGCGATCAGGACATGAGCGACCCAGAGAACGTGATCATCATCGGTAGCGGCCCCGCCGGGTACACCGCGGCGCTGTACACCGCGCGCGCCAACCTCAAGCCGATGGTCATCGAGGGCTTCGCCTGGGGCGGCCTGCTCCAGCAGACGACCGACGTCGAGAACTACCCTGGCTTCCCCGCGGGCGTCGAGGGCCCGGAGATGATGACGAAGTTTCGCGAGCAGGCCGAGCGCTTCGGCGCGCGGCTGATCACCGACCAGGCCGAGCGGGTCCAGCTCGCAACCGAGCCAGGTGGCATCCACAGCGTGTGGGTCGGCGACACCGAGCACCGCACGCGCACGGTCGTGCTCGCGATGGGAGCCGAGCACAAGAAGCTCGGCGCAGCCGGCGAGGAGGCCCTATCGGGTCGCGGCGTGAGCTACTGCGCCACCTGCGACGCGGCCTTCTTCCGCGACGCGACCACGATCATCGTCGGCGGCGGCGACTCGGCCATGGAGGAGGCCATCTTCCTGTCCAAGTTCGCCAGCAAAGTCACCGTGGTCAACCGCCGCGACGAGTTCCGGGCTTCGAAGATCATGCTCGAGCGAGCGCGCGAGCAGGCCAACATCGAGTTCCTCACCCCCTACGTCGTGGAGGAGCTCTGCTCCGGGGAGAACGGCGCGCTCGGCCACGCCAAACTCAAGAACGTGGACACGGGAGAGGAGCGCGAGCTGCTCATCTCCGGCGCGTTCATCGCCATCGGCCACGAGCCCCAGTCCGAGCTCGTGCGGGGACAGATCGACGTGGACGAGAACGGCTACGTGATCACCGAGGGGAAGTCCACCCGCACCAACCTTCCGGGTGTGTTTGCCGCCGGGGACCTCGTGGACCACACTTATCGCCAGGCCATTACGGCCGCCGGGTCTGGATGTCAGGCCGCGCTGGACGCGGAGTGGTATCTGCGGGACACGCCTGGGGTTCCCGTGCCCGACAGGATGCCGATGGGGGACCCAGTCGAGGCGCAGTACGCGCCTGTCGTGGACGCCGCCGCGTCGTAGCGGCCGCCCGTCTTTAGGGCGGTCGATGACAAGCGAGACAAGGACGCAAGGAGCGTGGCGTGCTTTGCACGCGAGCGACTGAGGACGCAGTCTCGCGCCGTCAGTGTCCGTCCTAAAAGAAGCCCTCTAGGTTCAACAGGTAGCGCTTTCGCTCTGGCCCGCCGCCGTACCCCCCGAGCACGCCCCCGCTGCGCAGCACGCGGTGGCAGGGAATCACGATCGGGATCGGGTTCGAGCCGAGCGCGTTGCCCGCCGCGCGCGAGCCGCGCGGGCTGCCGGCGTCGGCGGCTACCTCGCCGTAGCTCGACACCGCGCCGTAGGGGATCGCGTAGGTCACGCCCAACACGCGGCGCTGGAAGGCGCGGATTAGCTGCCAGTCTTGGGGCAGCTTGAACGCCTGTCGGCGGCCTTCGAAGTACTCGTCGAGCTCGCGGCGCAGCGGGTCGAAGGATGCGGGCGCTTCGATGATCCGCGGCGAGATACGACGCGACAACCCCGCCAGCACTCCGTCTACGTCCTCCTCGGGGAACGCGAGGCGCACGAGGCCCTTGTTGGTCGCGGCCGCGAGCATAGTGCCGAAGGGGGAGTCAACGGGGCCGAAGCTGATGTCCGCGAGGCCCTCGGCGGCGACGCGCGCGCTCAGGCGCCGGGCGGCGCCGGCCGCCGCGTCTTCGTCGGGGCCGTGCTCCTGGCGGCGGCGGCCAAGCGCCCGCTCGAGCTCGTCCAACTGCTCGTCTCCCGCGCGCGTGCTCATGCGCTCACCGCCTTTCTCAGCTTCGTCAGTCCCTCGTGTAGCGAACGGCGGGCAGCATCCTCTGAGCAGCCGATCGCCTGGGCTATCTCCCGGTGGGGGAGGTCGGCCATGTAGCGCAGCGTCACCGCCGAGCGTTGTCGCTCGGGCAGCTCGCGCACGGCGCTCCATAGGCCCTCGTCGGGCGTGTGCGGGGAGCCGGCGCTGCGAGTGTCAACCGCGGCTACGTCCTCCACCGGCAGCGCCCGGCGTTTGCGCGCGCGGTGGGCGTCGAGCGCCTTGCGATGGGCGATCGTCAGGACCCACGCGCGCAGGTTCGAGTTCTTGCGCAGACGCGGATAGGCGCGCAGCGCCGCGATGAACGTCTCCTGAAAGCAGTCGTCGGCCTCCGTCGGGCCAACCGAGGACACGAGAAAGCGCCACACGCACTCGCGGTGGGCATCGAGGAAGCGCTGAAAGGGGGGAAGGCCCTCGCGTGCGCCGCCCGCGACCGTCGTCGATCGGGGGCCGCTGCGCACGGGGGTGGAGGTGCTCTCGCTCACGCTCGTAGAACGTGACACGCGCGCAAGACGTGAGATCGGCCGTTCAGTCCTCGTCGTCGTGGAAGCCCGGCCCGCTTTCGCCGCCGAGGCGTCCGGCGCGCACGAGCTGGCGCAGCAGCGGCGCGGGGCGGTAGCGCTCCTCGCGGTATTCGTCGCACAGCGCGTTCAGCACCGTGAGCACGTGGTCGAGGCCGATCGCGTCCGCCCACTCCAGCGGGCCGCGCGGGTGGCTCAGGCCGAGCACCATGCCGGTGTCGATGTCCCTCGCGCTGCCCACGCCCTCGCCGAGCGCGAACGCCGACTCGTTGATCACCTGGCAGACGATCCTCCCGAGCACCAGGCCGGGGGCGTCGCCGACCCACACCACGTGCTTGCCCAGCGCCCCGAAGAAGCGCTCCGCGCGGGCCGCCGCCACGGGTGAGGAGCTCTCGTTGCGCGTGAGCTCCACGAGGCTCGCCTTCTCCAGCGGTGGCAGCACGTGGAAGCCCACCGCGCTTCCCTCCGGGTCAAGCGCGCTCAGCGAGCCGCTCGCGCACAGCACCACGCGCGCGCCACCAGACTGCTGGGCGGGAGCGCCACGGCGGTCGGGTCGTTCAGCGGCGGCGTTCCCCTCGCCCTGCCTGCGCGCGGGAGCACACTCGCAGTCCACGCACAGCGCCGGCAGCACGCCCCCGGTCGGCGCGTGCGGCGAGCGCACCTCATAGCCGGCCTCGCCCGCCGCTTTGCGCAGCGCGTTCGCGATCGTGCCTTCGCCTGAGATCACCACCACGCCCTCGTTGTTGCCCGGCGCGCCGCCCTCCACCGGCGGCGGGTCCTGCGGCCGGTGCTTGCCCGGGCCGTCCGAGTAGTCGTAATAGCCGCGCCCGGTCTTGCGGCCGTACAGGCCAGCCGCCACCTGGCGGGCGGCGATCATCGATGGGCGCCAGCGCGGCTCGCCGAAGCTCTGCTCGTAGAAGCTCTTGGAGATCTCAAGGCCCGTCTCCACGCCCACGAGGTCCATCAGCTCGAACGGACCCATGCGAAAGCCGCCCTCCATGCGGCAGATGCGGTCGATCGACTCCACGTCTGAGATCTGCTCCTGGAGCAGTCGCAGCGCCTCCAGTCCGAAGGGACGATTACAGCGGTTGACGATGAACCCAGGGCCGTCCTTGGCGACGATCACCGTCTTTCCCATCGCCTCGCCTGTCGCGCTTGCGAGCGCGAGCGCGCGCTCGGAGGACTCCACGCCCGCGACGACCTCGAGCAGCGCCATCAGCGGCGCGGGGTTGAAGAAGTGCATCCCCACCACCCGCTCGGGGTGGGTCGCGCCCGCGGCGATCGCCGTCACGAGCAGCGAGGAGGTGTTCGTCGCGATCACACACTCCTCGCCCACGATCTCAGAGAGCTTGCCGTACATCTCGTGCTTGAGATCTATGCGCTCGGGGGCGGCCTCGATCACGAGCTCGCAGTCGGCCAGCGCCGCCATCTCCTCCACGGGCTCCAGCGCGTCGGCCGCGCGGGCGGCCTGTTCGTCTGAGAGCCTGCCCTTCGATGCTTCCTTGGCCAGTCCGGCCAGCGCGGCCTGCGTGCCCTTGGCCAGCGCCTCGGGAAAGGGGTCGTAAAGCAGCGTGCGCGCGCCCGAGCGCGCGGCCACCTGCGCGATGCCGTTACCCATCACGCCGGCCCCCAGCACGCCGATGACGGACGCCGCGCCAACCCTCAGACCGGCGGAGCCGGTCCCATTAATAGTCGTCTTCTCCTCTTCGATTGCCATCGCCGGCTCTCCCTCCGCCGCGCTCAGGCGGGCACCAGCGCGTTCACGCCGGTCATCGCGCGCCCGATCAGCATCTGCTGGATCTGCGAGGTTCCCTCATAGATCGTCGTCACGCGCGCGTCGCGGAAGTAGCGCTCGACCGGGTGATCGTCTACGTAGCCCGCGCCGCCGTGCACCTGGATCGCGAGGTTCGCGCATTCGAGCGACGCTTCCGTCGCGTGCAGCTTCGCGATCGACGTCTCCAGGCTGTTCGGCCGGCCCTTGTCCTTCAGGAAGCCCGCGCGCCACGCGAGCATCCGCGAGGCATCCGTTTTCAGCACCATTTCCGCGATCATCGCCTGCACGAGCTGGAAGCTCGCGATCGGTTTGCCGAACTGCTCGCGCTCCTTCGCGTATTTCACCGACTCCTCCACGCAGCCCTGGCAGATGCCCACCGCGCCGCACGCCACCGAGTAGCGCCCCGACTCGAGGTTCGACAGCGCCACTTTGAAGCCGTCGCCCACGTTGCCGAGCATCTGCTCGTCGGTCACCTCGACGTCTTCCAGCGAGATCGAGCCCGTATCCGAGGCGTGCAGGCCCATCTTGTGCTCGATCGGCTGCGCGCTATAGCCGGGGTCATCGGTGTCCACCATGAAGCACGCGATGCCCTTGTAGCCGAGCGCGGGGTCCGTCTGGGCGAAGATCAGCGCGACCTTCGCGTAGTTCGCCATCGAGATCCACATCTTCGAGCCGTTCAGCACCCAGCCGTTGTCCGTCTTCTTCGCGCGCGTCTTCTGGTTGGCCGCGTCCGAGCCCGTGTCGGGCTCGGTCAGGCCAAAGCAGCCCAGCCACTCGCCCGAGCACAGCTTCGGCAGGTAGGTGTGCTTCTGCTCCTCCGTGCCGAACTTCAGGATGCCCGAGCACACGAGCGAGGCCTGCACCGAGATCACCGTGCGGATAGAGGAGTCCGCGCGGCCGATCTCCTCCACGACCAGCCCGTAGCTGAGGTAGTCGAGGCCCGCGCCACCATACTCCTCCGGGACGATCGCGCCGAGGTAGCCCTGGTTGGCGACCTTCTCCACCATCTCCATGTCGAAGTGGTGTTTGCGCGCGTTTTCGCGCGACTGCACCACGATCTCCTTGTCCGCGAACTCGCGCGCGGTCTCCTTGATCAGGCGCTGCTCGTCGGTCAGGTCGAAGTCCATCGCTCGGTTGCTCCCTCTCGTTCGCTTTCGTGTTCTGCTCGGCTGTGCTCAGGTGTGCTCGGATTGTGAACGCGGGCGGGTGGTTCTCTTTTTGCGGACGCCGATAGCTATCGCTATACAGCGTCGAGCTTTGGTGTCGCCCACGGCGCAAGCACGCGCCGCTCTATCTCGTCCGCTATTCCCTCGATTGGCAGACGCTCCTGCGCCAGCGAGTCGCGGTTGCGCAACGTCAGCGTTCTGTCCTCGACGCTCTGGTGGTCAATAGTAAGACAAAACGGTGTTCCGATCTCATCCTGGCGTCGATAGCGCCGGCCGATCGCGCCGCCCTCGTCGTACTCGCACTGCACGCGCTCGCGCAGCACGTGCTGGATCTCGCGCGCCAGCTCCGGCTGGCCGTCCTTGTTCACGAGCGGCAGCACAGCGGCCTTCACGGGCGACAGGCGCGGGTGGAGCCGCAGCACGGTGCGCGTCTCGCCCGCCCCCGCTCCCTCGCGCTCGACTAGTTCCTCGTCGTAGGCGTCCACCAGGAAGGCCAGCGTCGCCCGGTCCGCCCCCGCCGCCGGCTCGATCACGTGCGGGACGTAGCGCTCGCCGCTCGACTGGTCGAAGTACTCGAGCTTCTCGCCCGAGTGCTGCGCGTGCTGGGTCAGGTCGAAGTCGCCCCTGTTCGCGATCCCCTCGAGCTCCGACCAGCCGATAGGGAATAGGTATTCGACGTCGCTCGTGCCCGAGGAGTAGTGCGAGAGCTCGTCCGCGTCGTGGGCGCGCAGGCGCAGGTGATCGGGGCGGATGCCGAGCTCCACATACCAACGCTCGCGCTCGGCTAGCCAGTGCTCGAACCACTTCCCGGCGTCAGCCGGGGGCACGAAGAACTCCATCTCCATCTGCTCGAACTCGCGCGTGCGGAAGATGAAGTTGCCGGGCGTGATCTCGTTGCGGAAGGACTTGCCGATCTGGGCGATGCCGAAGGGGATCTTCTGGCGCGAGGACTGCTGCACGTTCAGGAAGTTGACGTAGATACCCTGCGCGGTCTCGGGGCGCAGGTACACGATCGCCGAGGAGTCCTCGAGCGGGCCCATGAACGTTTTGAACATGAGGTTGAATTGCCGGGGCTCGGTCATTTCGCCGCCGCAGTTCGGGCATTTCTTCGCGGCGACGGCGGCCGGATCGATCTTGTCGGCGCGGAAT